>Ga0302325_10008605_pt1 | contig 22406 bp, 15 predicted proteins | sample Palsa_T0_2_FD_201948 | JGI IMG/M metagenome (GOLD analysis project Ga0302325, IMG submission 201948) | Peat permafrost microbial communities from Stordalen Mire near Abisko, Sweden - Palsa_T0_2 | ecosystem: Environmental > Terrestrial > Soil > Palsa > Peat permafrost | place: Sweden: Abisko...
ACCCCCGGCCGGCGTCCGGCACCCGGCCCGCCGCTGAACCCCCGGCCGGCGTCCGGCACCCGGCCCGCCGCTGAACCCCCGGCCGGCGTCCGGCACCCGACCCGCCGCTGAACCCCCGGCCGGCGTCCGGCACCCGACCCGCCGCTGAACCCCCGGCCGGCGTCCGGCACCCGGCCCGCCGGCGCCTCGCGATCGGGCTGAGCTACCTTTGTACGCGCCTCACCTGGAGAGGTGGCAGAGCGGTTGAATGCGCCGGTCTCGAAAACCGGTATGGGCGTTTCCGTCCATCGGGGGTTCGAATCCCCCCCTCTCCGTCCGGACGTCGTCCGTTTCGACGCGCGGCCCGCTCGCGGGTAAGCTGCACCGTCCCGATCACGGACCCTGGTGACGATGCCCTCCGACGAACAGATCTCCGACCAGATCGAGCAGCTCGAGCACGAGCGCGATGCGCTGTTCAAGCGCGAGGGGACCGAGGACCCGTCACGGTCGACCGACGCCGCCCGGCTGGAGGAGATCCGGGTCGATCTCGATCTCCTGTGGGACCTGCTGCGCCGGCGACGGGCGCTGCGCGAGGCCGGCCAGGATCCCGACCTCGCCGACGAGCGCGCCGCGGAGACGGTCGAGCGCTACTGGCAGTGACCCGGCGGGCCGCGTGACCGCGGTGCAGACGCCGGCCGAGCCGCCGCAGCTCGGGCGGCGGATCATCGCGCTGTTCAGGCCCCAGCGCCGCGCGCTGATCCTGATCGTCGCGATGGTGATCGCGACCTCGATCTCCGGCGTGATCAGTGCGCTGTTGGTCCGGGACGTGTTCAACAACGCGCTGTTCGTCCGAGGCGGCCCGGACCTCGGCGCGCTCTACCCGCTGGTCGCGGCGCTGATCGCGATCCCGATCCTCGCCGGCGTCCTCAACGTCGCCCAGACCTATCTGACCGAGGTCGTCGGCAACCGGGTTCTGCAGGCGCTGCGCGACCGGCTGTTCGCACACCTGGAGCAGTTGTCGCTGGCGTTCTACACCAGCACCCGCAGCGGTGAGGTCCAGTCGCGGCTGGCCAACGACGTCGGCGGCGTGCAGGAGACGATCACCTCGACGGCCTCCTCGGTGCTGTCCAACGTCGTCACGCTCGTCTCCTCGGTCGTGGCGATGCTGCTGCTGTCACCGCTGCTGACCGTGATCTCGCTGGCGGTCGCGCCGGTGTTCGTGATCTTCAGTCGCCGCGTCGGCGGCGCTCGGCGCGCCGCTCGCCGCGAGGCGCAGGCGTCGCTGGCGACGATGGGCTCGATCACGCAGGAGACGCTGTCGGTGTCCGGGATCCTGCTGGCGAAGGTGTTCGGCCGCCAGTCGCGCGAGGTCGAGCGCTACCGTGCCGAGAACGCGACCCAGGCCGGGCTTCAGATCCGCCAGGCGATGGTCGGGCGCTCGTTCTTCGCGGTCACGCAGGCGTTCTTCGGGGTCAGTCCGGCGCTCGTGTACCTGGTTGCGGGACTGCAGGGCGGCCACGTGCTCTCGGCCGGGACGCTGGTCGCGTTCACGACGCTGCAGAGCCGGCTGCTGATCCCGATCAACCAGCTTTTGCAGGTGTCGGTCGACGTGCAGTCGTCGCTGGCGCTGTTCGCGCGGATCTTCGAGCTGCTGGACCTCCGGCCGCAGATCACCGACGAGCCCGGGGCGCTGGCGATCGACCCGGCCGAGATCCGTGGCGAAGTGACGTTCGACCACGTGTCGTTTCGCTACCGCGGCGGTGAAGCGGACCATGACAGTGCGGCGCCGTCGGACGCGCTGCACGACGTCTCGATCGAGATCGAGCCGGGGCAGCTTGCGGCGCTCGTCGGGCCGTCGGGGGCGGGCAAGACGACGATCTCCTACCTGGTCCCGCGCCTGTACGACGTGACCGGCGGCGCCGTCAGGATCGACGGGCACGACGTCCGTGACCTGAGCGCTCAGACGATCGCGGGCGCCGTCGGCGTGGTCACCCAGGAGAGCTACCTGTTCGGCGGGACGGTCCGCGACAACGTCAGCTACGGCCGGCCCGACGCGACCGACGAACAGATCGTCGCCGCTGCAAAGGCGGCGTTCATTCACGATCGGATCCTCGCGCTGGAGCACGGCTACGACACGGTCGTCGGCGAGCGCGGCTATCGGTTCTCAGGCGGTGAGCGCCAGCGGCTCGCGATCGCGCGCGTGATCCTGGAGGATCCACCGATCCTGATCCTCGACGAGGCGACCTCCGCGCTGGACACCGAGTCAGAGCGGGTCGTGCAGCGGGCGCTGGAGTCGTTGATGACGCGCCGCACGACGATCGCGATCGCCCACCGGCTGTCGACGATTCGCCGCGCCGACGTGATCTTCGCGCTGCAGGACGGCCGGATCGTCGAGCGCGGAAACCACGACGAGTTGCTCGCCGACGGTGGGCTCTACGCGCGGCTCTACGCCGAGCAGTTCGGCGATGGTGCGATCGAGGCGCACTGCTCGGACGGCGTCATCCTCGGCAACGGCAGGCCATGCAAGCCATCCGCCCGCGGCCGCAGAGGCGTCGCGGACGCGGAGGGCGCGGTCACGGTCAGCGCGCAGCCCGAGCAGGTCGCCGAGCTGCCCGTCGACCTGCGGGCAGCCCTGCGCGCCTGACGCCCGCCTGCGTCAGCAGGCGATGACCGCGATCGGCCCGCCGGGGCGGTCGCCGTCGGTCTGCTCGAACCGTCTCAGCGTCTGACCGTTCGGGGCGTCCACGCCCCCGCCACGGATCGACGGGCAGACGACCGTGGGCATCTTCTTGGCGATCACGACGGCGTGCGCGTGCTGGGTCGGAACCCCCGGCGCGTTCGCGGTCGCATGATTGACCAGCTTCCCGCCCCTCGTCATCGCGATGTTCACGACCAGCAACAGCCGCTTGGACGAGTGCGCCGAAAGCTCCGACAGCTTGAAGCAGTACTGGCCGTGGCGCAGATACGCCTGCGGCTCGGAGCTGACGACCACCTCACCGGCCGGCAGCGCATCACACACCGTGACGGGCGACAGCGTCGTCGAGCTGGGGTTGGTGACCGTCAGGGTGTAGGTGACGTTCTGCCCCGCGGTCACGATGCGCGCCGACGCCGTCTTCGTCAGCAGCAGCCGCGGGGCGGGTCGCACCGGACGCGTGACGTGGGCTTGGTTGTTCTGCGGGTGGTGATCAGGCGTCGGCGATGTCACCGAAACGGTGTTGGTCAACGACCCCAGCTTGGCGGGGATCGCGACGACGGTGATCGTGATCGTCGAGCCTGGCGCGATCGTCCCCAAGGAGCACTTGAGCGGCAACGCCCGCACGCAGTGGCCCACCGGCGTCTTGATCGACATCAGCTTCGCGGGCAGGTTGAACGAATCAGCGATCGTCGCGTCCTGCGCGCGATCGGGTCCGTGATTCTGGACCACGATCGTGTAGGGGATCGGCTCACCGAGCGTCGCGTAGGCCGCGTTGGTCGTCTTGGACACCGACAGATCGGCCGACGGTGGGATCGTCACCGTCGCCGTCGACGGCGACGAGGTCACCGGCGGCGCGTTGGGCGGGATCCCCGTCGCCGTCGAGGTGTTGTTGATCACCCCGTTCTGCACATCGGCCGCGGTCGCCTGATAGGTCGCGTTGCACGTCTCAGACGTGCCGGGCGCCAGCGTCGACTCAGGACACGTGACCGGCAGCGCCCCGGTCGACGGCGACGTGAACGTGTCCGTGACCGAGATCTGGCGCAGGGTCACGTTTCCGGTGTTGGCCACGACGAAGCTGTAGGTGATCGTGTCCCCCGCCGAGTCAACCGTCGTCGGATCGGCCGACTTCTTGATCGTGATCCCCGGCGTCTGTGGGATCGTCACCGTCGCCGGTGACGGCGGCGAGACCACGGGCGGGCCGCCCGGCGGCGTTCCGGTCGCGATCGAGGTGTTGTCGATCATCCCGTTGTCGATGTCCTGCTGGGTCGCGGCATACGTCGCCGTGCACGTCTCCGACGCACCCGGCGCCAACGTCGCCTGAGGACAGGTCACCGGCAGCACGCCGGACGACGGCGACGTGAACACGTCGCTGACCGACAGGTTGGTCAACGTCTCGTTTCCGGTGTTCGTGACCAGGAAGCTGTAGGCAATCGGCTGCCCGGCCGCGGTGACCGTGGTCGGATCCGCCGACTTCCTGATCGTGATCGCCGGCCCCGGCGGCACGATCACCGTCGCCGTCGACGGCGGCGAGACCACGGGAGGGCCGCCCGGCGGCGTTCCGGTCGCGGTCGAGGTGTTGTTGATCATCCCGTTGTTGATGTCCTGCTGGGTCGCGGCATACGTCGCCGTGCACGTCTCCGACGCACCCGGCGCCAACGTCGCCTGAGGACAGGTCACCGGCAGCACGCCGGACGACGGCGACGTGAACGTGTCGCTGACCGAGACGTTCGAGAGCGGCACGCCGCCGGTGTTGGTGACCAGGAAGCTGTAGGCGATCGTCTGCCCGGCCGCACTGACCGTCGTCGGATCCGCCGACTTCGTGATCCTGATTCCGATCGGCAATGGCGCGTTCGTGAACGTGCAGACGATGTTCGGCGACAGCTGCCCTGCCTTCGTCGCCGGGAACGGCAGCTGGAATGAGCTGCCGTTACCCGACGCCACCACCGCCCCGCCGTTCGCGTTATCGACACAGCTGTAGGTCGTGGAGTAATCGACGAGATCGGCGTTGGTCGCAGATTCGGAAACCGTGTATTCGCTCCCCGCGACGGCGATCACCGGGCCGGCCTCGATCGGCTGCAACCCGGCCGTCGTCCCCGAGGTCGTCGCCGTATTACCGGACTGCAGCCCACCGCCGGTCACCGACAAGCCGAACTGATCCCCGGCGAACTCGCGGCCGACGACGTCCTTTTGGACCGCCAACGTCGGGTTCAGCGAGCACGCGGCAAGGTCGACGTTGAGGTACGTCTGGGCGTTGGCGCTGTCAGGGGTCGGTCCGGCGATCACCGCGCCGCTATCAGGGTTGAGCGTCGTGATCCGCGACGCGCCACCCGTGACGGAGTTGACGTACAGCCGTCCATCGCTGTCGAATGCGATCCCGTTGTAGGAGGAGGTGCTCGAGAAGGTCGTCAGCGGCGTGTCGATCAATGCTGTGCCCGTCGTCGAGCCGGTCGTCGGCAGTCCGCTGACGCGACCGATCCCCACCACGTCGGTCGTCGAATTGTTGGCGAGCACGTACAGATTGCCGACGGAGTCAAACACGAAGTCGCCGTTGTCGCCACCGGCGCCCACGCCGACCGGCAGCGCGAACGTGGCGATGACGCCCGGGATCGCCGTGTTGGTCGTCGTGTCGAATCCGTACACGGTGGCGGTTCCGGGCGCTCCGACGGTCCCTGCCGAGTAGCTGCCGTAGTAGTAGATGCCGTTGGCCGGATCGACCGCGCCCGCGACGAACGAGTTCGTCGCGCCGGCGGTCCCGGTGTAGTCCGTCCAGGTGCCGGTCGCCGCGTCGTAGCCGAAAACGGTCGTTGAGCCGTTGGTCCCCGTCTGGTCGACCGCGTACATCGCCGCGCCACCCTCCGTGATCCCCAAACCGTTGGCGAAGCCACCACCGGGAATCGTCGTCAGTTGCGTGGCGGTGACCGAACCGCTGCCGACCGTCGCGTCAGCCAAGGCATAGACCGTCCCGTCCGATGCCGAGGAGTTCGTCGAGCCACGCATCACCGAGTAGATCGTCGCGCCCGAGCAATCCAGGGTCGTGGCCGCCGACGCACTCGCTGCCAGCATCGCCAGCGCCGCCGAGATGGCCAACGCGAGCAGCCCGCACGTCCTGACGAGCACCGAAGCGCGCCGCGCGCGCCGCCGACGGCGCCATGCTGCGAGCGGACCTCCAAGTACAGCACGACCACCAGTCGAGCGCATTCGTTTCCCTCAATCCCTGAGACGTCGATTGACCGCACGTCAGCGCAAACCACCCGGCCCCTCAGCGCAACATCCGCATGAGCGTTTAGGAGGTTTAAGCAGGGTCAAAATAACATGAGAACGCCACCCCCTGCGTTGCGGGTCGCAAATCGGCATCAAAACGCCCGCGTCTTCCGTCAACCGACGTGGTCCTGATCAGGACCCCCCGCACCGGACGGACCGTGGATCTAAAGGCCCCGGCGCGCCCGTGAATCCTCCGGCCGCGCAGCCCCGGGGAACTTTTCGCCCGTCCGACGCGGGGATCGTCGATGATGGCCGGTGAAGCTGGCGGATCGATGATGGAGCACGACCATCGGGGGGTCGATGCCCGGAGGGCTGCAGCAGGCGATCAGAGGGCATGTGTTCACGCGTGGCCAGCCGGGGTTCGCCCAGGCTGCGCACGTGTTCAATCCGCGGTTCGATCACGTGCTGCCCGACGCGGTCGCACGGCCCCTCGATGCCGCGGACGTGCGTGACGCGGTCAGCTTCTGTACCGAGCACGACGTCGGTGTCCGCGCCCGTTCCGGCGGCCACAGCTACGCCGGCTATTCGACCGCTTCGAAGGGGGCCGTGCTCGATCTGCGCGAGCTCAACCGGATCACGGTCGACCAGGAGGCCGCAACCGCGACGGTCGGAGCCGGCGCGCAGCTGATCGATATGTACACCGCGCTCGCGGCCGATGGACTGACCGTGCCGGCCGGCTCGTGCCCGTCGGTCGGGATCGCGGGCGTGACGCTCGGCGGCGGCTTCGGGCTGGCGGCGCGCCATTTCGGCCTGACGATCGACAGCCTCGTCGGGGCCGAGATCGTCACCGCCGACGGCCGGTTGCGGTCGGTCGACCCCGTGTCGGACCCGGATCTGCTGTGGGCGCTGAAGGGCGGCGGCGGCGGCAACTTCGGCGTCGTGACCGCGTTCACGTTCAAGGCCCACCCGATGCCGAGCACTGCGACCTATTTCGAGGTCATGTGGCCCTGGTCTGCGGCCGACGAGGCGATCGAGGCGTGGCAGACATGGGCGCCGCAGGCAACCGACGTCGTCACCTCGATCCTGCATGTTGAGTCCGCCGGCCCGCGGATCATCGCCAATGGGCAGTACCTCGGACAGTCGAGCCAGATCCCGGCCGTGGTCAAGCCACTGCTGGAGGTCACGGGCGCGAGCCTCGCCGCCAACACCGAGCTGCCCTACATGCAGATCCAGATGCTGCTCGCCGGCTGCGAGAGCCGAACGGTCGCCGCCTGCCACACGGTCGGCGCCGCGCCCGGCGGCGTGCTGCCGCGTGAGACGTTCAACGCGAAATCCGACTACGTCGCCGAACCGCTGCCGGCCGCCGGCCGGGCCGCGATGATCGCCGCCGCGGAGCACCCCGGCACCGGCGACCTGCTGTGCGATGCCTACGGCGGCGCGATCAGCCGCGTCGCCCCCACCGCCACCGCGTTCGTGCACCGTGACCCGCTGTTCTGCATCCAGTACTACGGCGCCGGTGCGAGCGCCGATTGGATCGAGCAGGCGTGGACGAAGCTGCACCCGTTCGTGTCAGGCATGGCCTACCAGAACTACATCGACCCGGCGCTGAACGGCTGGCCGCAGGCCTACTACGGCGAGAATCTGAGCCGCCTCCTCGCGACCCGGATGCGCGTGGACCCGCACCATTTCTTCAACTTCCCGCAGGCGATCGGACGCTGACTGCGGTCTCAGTCGCGGTCCCCGGCCCGCTGCAGCCGCAGCTCGGCCGTGATCGCATGGCCGCCGAAGTTCTCTGCATGTGAGATCGCGGCGGCAGCCGGTGCGATCGCGCGCGTGCCCTGCGCCGTCAACCGCTGATAGGTGCAGGTCTTCAGGAACTTGCCGACCCAGAGGCCGCCGGTGTAGCGCGCGGCGCCCATCGTCGGCAGCACGTGGTTGGTGCCGACCGCCTTGTCGCCGTAGACGACCGTCGCCTGGTCGCCCAGGAACAGCGACCCGTAGTTGCACAGGTTGTCCAGGTAGTGATCCAGCCGATCGGGACCCACCTGGACCTCGAGGTGCTCAGGCGCGTACTCGTCCGCCAGCGCGATCGCCTCCGCGTCGTCGGCCACCACCGCGACCGATCCGTGCTCGCGCCACGCCTCGCCGGCGACGGCCGCGGTCGGCCAGGTCTCGAGCAGGCGGTCCACCTGCGCGATCACCGCCTCGCCGAGCGCCTGGCTGGTCGTGATCAGGATCGCGGGAGAGGTCGGCCCGTGCTCGGCCTGGCCGAGCAGGTCGGCGGCGACGAGCTCGGGGTCGGCGTGCTCGTCGGCGATCACGAGGATCTCGGTCGGTCCGGCGAGCAGGTCGATCCCGACGCGGCCGAACAGCTGGCGCTTGGCCTCCGCGACATATGCATTGCCGGCGCCGACGATCATCGCCACCGGCTCCAGGCCCTCGATCCCGAACGCCAGCGCGGCGAGCGCCTGGACGCCGCCGAGGCAGACGATCTGATCGGCGCCGCTGGTGGCCATCGCGTGCAGCATCCCGGGATGCACGCCCTCGCCCCCGCGCGGCGGGGCGACCGCGACGACCCGTTGGACGCCGGCCAACTTCGGGACGACGACCGTCATGAACGCCGATGCCAGCATCGGGTAGCGCCCGCCGGGCACGTAGGAGCCGACCGCGGCGACGGGGATGTGACGGTGGCCGAGCACCACCCCGGGGAGGGTCTCGATTTCGATGTCGGTCAGCGAGGCACGCTGGGCGGCGGCGAAGGTCCGCACCTGCTCTTGGGCGAACGCGATGTGGTCGCGCAGCTCTGCGGTCAGCGCGCCGCTCGCCTCCCGCACCTCATCGTCGCCGACGACGAACGACGGCGGATCCCAGCCGTCGAGCTCACGTGAGTAGTGGCGAATCGCGTCCTCGCCCTCGCGCTCAATCCGTTCGAGCATCTCGGACACGGTCGAGCGGACCGCGTCGGTGACCTGCCGGCTGTACATCGGGGTGTGCTTGAGGTACTCGGCCATCAGCTCTCCGGATCGTGCCTTCCAGATACCGGAAGGCTAGGTCTCGGCGGACGCCGACGCCGGTTTGCGCACAGACGCTGCGACCACAACCCGAGCGGCGGGAGTAGGCTCGGGCTGACGGACCGGCGGGCACCCGCCCATGGTGGTCCCGAGAGGCCTTGGAGCCGTGCCGATCTCATCGACCGAGGACCGCGTGAACGCCGCCGGCGTCGGCTCGCGACCGGAGCTGCGCGCGATGCTGACGGTCAGCCGGGCGGTCGCCGAGGGCGGGCCGCTGCATCAGCTGCTGGACCGGATCGCAGCCGAGGCGGCCGGCGTCGTGGAGGGCGCCGACCGCTCGAGCATCATCCTGATCGAGGGATCGGAGCACCGGTTCCGGCTGGCCGCCAGCCACGGCCTGAGCGACAACTACAAGCTGTCGCTGGCGACCGGCGAGGCGAAGCTGACGCCCGGGCACGGACCGTCGGGCGTCGCCTACACGACCGGCGCCCCGGTTGTGATCGCCGACCTGGCCGACGACCCGCGGATGGCGGCCTGGGTCGGGCAGGAGATCGCACGTGAGGAGCGCTACCGGGCGATCGCGTCACTGCCGCTGGCGGCGTCGGGGACGATCGTCGGCACGCTCAACGTGTACCGGACCGAGCCAGGGCCGTGGTCGGCAGCGCAGGTCGAAGTCCTCACCTTCTTCGCCGAGCACGCCGCCGGAGCGGTCGAGACCGCGCAGCTGCTGGACCAGCGCAACCAGCAGCTCGGCGCGCTGCGACGGATCGTGCGGACGCTGCGCCAGCAGACCCATGAGCACGCCAACCGCCTACATGCGATCGGCGGGCTGCTGGCGCTCGGCGAGATCGACGAGGCCAAGAACTTCCTGCACGTTCTGGAGAGCTCGCACGCGGCGATCCGGACCGCGCTGGACGCGCGCATCCACGTGCCGACCATTGCAGGACTGGTGCTCGCCGAGGCGGTGATCGCCGGGCAGCGTGACATCCGGCTGACGCTCGCACCCGACAGCTGTCTGCGGGCGCTGCCGGCGGCGCTCACCGAGACACAGCTGGTGACGATCGTCGGCAATCTGCTCGACAATGCGTTCGACGCGGTCGCCAACGCGTCCGCGGGGCGCCGTGACGTCGTGCTGCGTGTCGACGATCGCGACGGGATGCTGCTGATCGAGGTCACTGACAGCGGAGAGGGCCTGCCCGAAGGCGTCGGCGACGAGATCTTCCAGAACGGCGTCACGCGCAAGCGCGACCACCAGGGCATCGGTCTGGCGCTCGTCGCCGAGACCGTCCGCGCGGCGCTCGGCGCGGTGCAGGCTTTGCCGGGCGACGGCACCACCACGTTCCGCGCGACAATCCCGGCATGACCGAATGGCGGGTCATGGTCGTGGAGGACGACCGGATGGTGGCGAGGCTGCACTGCCGGTTCGTGGCCGGCATGTCGGGCTTCACCGTGGTCGGGATCGCGACCACCGCCGCGCAGGCGGAGCAGATGATCGCGGCGCAGCGGCCCGACCTGGTGCTGCTCGACCTCGGGCTCCCGGACGACAGCGGGATCGGGCTGCTGCGCCGGCTGCGCGCGGGCGGCTCGACGACCGAGGCGATCGTCGTGACCGCGGCGACCTCGACCCAGGTCGTTCGTGCGACCGTGCACCTCGGCGTCGTCGACTACCTCGTCAAGCCGTTCGATCGGGAGCGGCTGCGCCAGTCGCTGGCGCTGTTTCGCCGGCGGATGGCGATGCTCAGCCCGACCAGTCTCGCGCAGGACGAAGTCGACCGGATCTGCTCCGACGGACCGAACGCGCGCCGCTGGCTCCCGCGTGACCTCGCCGAGGGCCGGCTGCTCGAGGTCCAGCACGCGCTGCGCTCGTTCGGCGCGCCGGCGACGGCGGTCGACGTCGCCGGCGCGGTCGGCGTCTCCCGGGTGACCGCGCGGCGCTACCTGGAGTACCTGGTCACGATCGGCCGCGCGCGGGTGTCGGTCATGCCCGACGGCCCCGGCCGCCCGAGCAAGACCTACCGGTCAGACGTGCTCGCCGGCGTCGGCACGTAGCCGCGATGAGCTGAGTCGGTCGATTTTCGTCCCGAGGAGGCTGACCTGTGAATCGGTGGGGTCTGTCCGCGGGGGTTACGGTCCTTCTGGGCATGGCGCGGAGGGGCGCGTTGTGTGACGGAGCGCTGCCGCGCCGCCAGTCGCATCAACGCCCGCTCGCGCTCGAACGCGCCACTCACGCGCACCTCCAACTCCGCTTTTCGACGTGAGATGCCCAATAGCCGGAACAACATCGAAACACGTGCAGCTGGCCGCGCGCGCAGCCGAGCGGTGATGGCTGGCCAAGACCAAGGGGTGACCGTGGGCGAAGGCCCAGCGGTGATCGCGGCCGAAGGCTGAGCGCGCAGCTACATCGCCCGCACAGACGCAGGCGCCGGCTGGTTTTCGCCGACCACACCGGCGCAAAAGATCACGTTCACCGTTGACGCAGCTCTCGCCTCAGGCGGCGAGGAATCCTACGAGCGCCCCGCCGACCGCTTCCGGCGCTTCCTCGGCCGGGTAGTGGCCGCAGCCGGGGATCGATACGGCGCTGACGTCGGCGGACACGAGTCGCATCGTTTCGGCGACCCGCTCACCGAGCCACAGCTCACCGCCGATCGCCATCACCGGCGCCGCCAGCCGCCGCTGCGCCCGTCGCTCGTTCTGAGCCATCGTCTCGTCCAGCGCGCGGTAGAACGCAAACGAGCAACGCAGCGCGTCCGGCGCGCGCAGGACGGCGAGGTAGTGGTCGACCGCCTCGGCGGCCAGCGGCACGACCGCCTTGGACGCGAACTGGTAGCCGAAGTACACGTGTTCGCGGTCGCGGACGAGCTGCTCGTTGAGGTCGTCGAGCCGGTTGAACGCGAAGTGCCACAGCCGCGCGTTGGCGGCGATCGGCCCCAGCATCGGAGGCGACGGCGAGACGCCCGGCAGCACCGCCTCGGCGACCGCGAGCCGCTCCACGCGGTCGGGGTGATCCGCCGCGAGCGCGTAGCCGATCCAGAGACCGACGTCGTGACCAGCAACCGCGAACCGCTCGTGCCCGAGCGCCGCCATCAGCGCCACCATGTCCTGCGCCAGCGATCCGGTGTCGTAGCCTCGAGCGGGCTTGTCTGACCCGCCGACGCCGCGCGTGTCGACCGCGACGACGCGATGACCTGCCGCGGCCAGCCCGGGCATCACCAGCCGCCACGCGTACCAGGTCTGAGGCCAGCCGCAGATCAGCAGGACCGGTGGACCGTCGCCGCCGACGACGGCGTGCAGGCACACGGCACCGCTGTCCACGCGCCGGTGCTCGAATCCATCCGGCGGCGGTGGGGACGAGGCGTTCGAGGCGGTCACCGGTCACGCAGCTCGCGCCGGAGGATCTTGCCGGTCGGCGTCTTGGGCAGCTCGTCGAGGATGTGGACGATCCGCGGCCGCTTGTAGGCGGCCAGGCGCTCACGGCAGTGGTCGACGAGCTCCTCGGGCGTCGCGGTCGCCCCCGCCTTCAGGCTCACATAGCCCCACACCGTCTCGCCACGGTACTCGTCGGGCACGCCGATCACCGCCGCCTCGCGGACCGCGGCGTGCTCGTAGAGCACGTCCTCCACCTCGCGCGGCCAGACCTTGAAGCCCGAGGCGATGATCATGTCCTTGCGGCGGTCGACCAGATACAGCCAACCCGCCTCGTCGATCACGCCGACGTCGCCGGTCAGCAGCTCCCCGTCGCGGATCGCATGGGCGCTCTCATCCGGTCGCTGCCAGTAGCCGGGGACGACCTGCGGCCCGCGGATCGCAACCTCGCCGACCTCACCGGACGCCAGCGTCTCGCCGTGCTCGCCGACGATCCGCGCCGACGTCAGAGGCGCCGCGACGCCGGCCGACAGCGCCCCGGAGACGGGATCGACCGGCGCGTCGACGTCGACCGGGGTGATCACGCACGGCCCGGTCGTCTCGGTCAGGCCGTATACGGGTCGGATCCGGAACCCGAGCCGCTCCTGGACGAGCTCGACGACGGCGGGCGGGATCGGCGCGCCGCCGCTGTAGGGCCGGCGCAGCGACGACAGGTCGCGGGCCCGGGCGGTCTCGTCGTTGGCGAGCGCGATGAACGCGGTGATCGCGGCGACGGTCGCGGATGCGCGATGACGCTCGCCCAGTTGGGCGGCGACGGGGGGATCGAACCGGTGCATCAACAGCAGCGGCGCCGCCGCCGCGAGCGCCACGCCGAGGTGAGCCGTCAGCCCGGTGACGTGGAACAGCGGTGAGATCCCGAACACGCGGTCGTCCGGGGTCAACCCCCACCAGTCGCGGTACAGCCGTGAGACGAACGCGATGTTGCCGTGCGTGTTCATCGCGCCCTTCGGGGGCCCGGTCGTGCCCGACGTGTACGTCAGCACGGCGGTCTGCTCCGGTGTCGGCACGGTCGCCCGGTACCGGGCGCCGACCGGCTGACTGGCCAGCTCGATGAAGTCCAGCGCGCCCGACAGCGCCGGCCGCACGGCCGCCTCGGGTCCATCCGAGCGCAGAGCCATCGCGTCGCACGCGATCACGACCCGAACCGAGCCGGCGTCCTCGATCGCGTCGCGCGCGGTCGACAGCAGCTCGTCGAGCGCGATCAGCGCCACCGGCTGGCAGTCCGACAGCAGCGACGCCAGCTCCCGGCGGCGCAGCATCGGGTTGCAGGCGACGGCGATCGCCCCAAGCCGCCAGATCGCCAGGCACGCGATCAGGTATTGGGGGTCGTTCTGCAGGTACAGCGCGACCCGGTCGCCGGCGCCGATCCCGAGCTCCTGGAGGCTCGCCGCCAGCCCGTGGGAGAGTTCGTCGATCGTCTCGGCGCCGAGCGGCGTGTCGAAGAACAGCACGAGCGGATCGGAGCCCAACTGCGCGACCGTCCGCTCGAACATCGACAGCGGCGTCTCGTCCCCCGGCCGTGGCTGCGCGAAGTCCATCATCGGAGGACTCAGTACATGACCGCGCCGACCGACACGTTGACGTCCTCGCCCGTGATCCCGGCGGCGGCCCGGGAGGCGAGAAAGCGAACCGTCTCGGCGACGTCGTCGGCCTCGGTCAGACGGCCGAGCGGCGACGCCGACGTGAACCGCTCATGTGCCTGCTGCTCGGTGATCGCCAACGCCTGCGCCTGCGCGGCGATCACCCCTTCGATCCGCGGGCCGTCGACCGCCCCGGGCGAGACGAGGTTGACGCGGATCCCGAACTCCCCCACCTCCCACGCGAGCGTCCGCACGAGCCCGATCAGCGCGGTCTTGCTCGCCGCATACGGGGTCCGGCCGTGCAGCGCCCGCTTGCCGGTCATCGAGCCGATCACGATCACGCTCCCGGCGCCGCGCTCGAGCATCACGGGCAGTGCCGCCCGGCAGCAGAGATAGACGCCCTCGACGTTGACCGCCAGCGTCTGGCGCCACTGCTCAGGCTCGATCTCCCACAGCGGCGCGGTCGGTCCGGCGACGCCGCTGTTGCAGACGAGCACGTCAAGCGCGCCGAACTCGGTCAGCGCCGCCTGCGCCATCCGCTCGGTCTGCGCCTGGTCGGTGACGTCAGTCTGCACGACGACCGCCTCTGAGCCGAGGTCCGCCGCCATCGTCCGAGTCTCCTCAAGCTCAGCGACCGACCGGGCCGCGAGCACCAGCCGCGCGCCACTCCGAGCGAAGCGCAGCGCGATCGCCCGACCGATCCCCCGTCCGGCGCCGGTGACGACGACGACGTCGGCGCCGTCACTCATCGACCATCGCCAGCGCCCGGACGGGCGAGCCGTGACCACCGCGCACGCGCAACGGAAACCCGTAGAAGGTGAAGCGCCGGCCGACCAGCTGCTCCAGGTTGGCGAGGTTCTCGTAGTGCGTGACCCGCTCGCGGCGTGAGTAGAGATGGACCGGGTAGATCTTGTCGATCGGGTTGTCGGGGCTGGGCGAGTCGACCCCGAAGACCTTCGGTTTGTGCTCTGAGAGCCAGTCGGCCGCGGACTGATCCAGGCCCGGGTAGGTGGTCGTGTACTCGGTCGTGCCGCCGTAGCGCTCTGGCGTGCCGGTGCGAATCAGCAGCACGTCGCGCTCGCGCAGCTTCACGGCCGAATCGGCGTGCGCCCGCTCGAGGTGCTCGGCGGTGATGTAGTCCGGCGCCCGGACCTGAGAGACGTCGAGGCAGACCCCCTCGCCCCAGAACATGTCGAGCGACATCTGGTCGATCGTCGGCGCGTCCGGCGCCGGGTCCAGGTGGCTGAACGCGTCGACGTGCGTTGGCCCGTGATCGCAGAGCGTGATCCCGAGGCTCTGATACGAGAAGTCCGATTCGAAGTTCGCGGAGGTCTGCTCATGCGTGTGGTGCTGCCAGACCTTGGTTTCGAGGTGGCCCTTGTAGACGGGCATCCCCTCATAGATCTCCTGGGACAAGTCGACGATCCGAGGCATACCTCTCCTTCCGAGTTCAGGCTCGGTCATAGCTTTCAGTCGAGCGGGCGCCGCAGCGTACTTGTGGTCAGCGATCACGACCACAACTGCGGCGGCGAGGACGGGCGCCGTAACGTTCCGGCGGTCGGTCCCGGCAACGGAGGAGATCCATGCAACGGTCCCACAACGACGCGAGGGGGCGCCCGTGAAGCCGCCCGCATTCGAGTATCAGCGGCCATCCACCGTTGCCGAGGCGGCATCGATGCTGGCCGACGCCGACGACGACGTCCGCGTGCTCGCCGGCGGCCAGAGCCTCGTCCCGTTGATGAACTTCCGGGTCGCGCTCCCCGACCGCCTCGTCGACATCAACTTCATCGACGAGCTTCGCTACGTCCGTGTAGACGACGGAGAGCTGGCGATCGGTGCCGGCGTGCGCCAAGCCGAGGCCGAGCGCTCACCTGAGGTGATCCGACTGCTCCCGGAACTGCCGGAGACGCTGCGATCGGTGGCCCACCTGCCCGTACGCAACCGCGGCACGGTCGTCGGCAGCATCGCGCACGCTGACCCGGCCGCCGAGCTGCCGGCGTTGCTGCTGGCGCTCGACGGATCGGTCGTCGCACGCAGCGCCGCCGGCGAGCGCCGGATCGCCGCCGCGGAGCTGTTCGAGGGACCGCTCCTGACGACGCTGGCCCCCGGCGAGCTGATCGTCGAGGCGCGGTTCCCGACCGGCGCGTCGGCGGGCGGCCACGCGCTGGTCGAGTACACCAGGCGCCACGCCGATTTCGCGGTCGCCGGCACCGTCGTGACGCTGCGTCCCCAGAATGGGACTCCGGCGCGGGCGGCGATCTCGCTGTTCGGCGTGCAAGGGACGCCGGTCCGCGCCGTGACGGCCGAGCGGATCCTGGCTCAAGACCCCTCGGCCGACGCCCGCGCGGTCGCCGAGGCGGCGGTTTCCGAGCTGACGATGCTCGGTGACATCCACGGAGGTCCCGGCTACCGCCGGCGAGTCGCGAGGGCGTGCGTGCAGCGTGCGCTGATCCAGGCGAGAGGGGAGCAACGGTGAGCGTGCCGATCGAGATGACCGTCAACGGCGAGCGGTTCGTAGGCGAGGTCGAGCCCCGGACCCTGCTGGTCGACCTGCTCCGTGAGCGCCTGCACCTGACCAGCGTCCACATCGGCTGCGAGCACGGGGTCTGCGGCACCTGCACGATCCAGCTCGACGGCAAATGCGTGCGCTCCTGCATCACGTTCGCCGTCCAGGCCGACGGCGCGTCGCTGACCACGGCCGAATCGCTGGCGACCGGCGCGCAGCTGCATCCGCTGCAGGAGGCGTTCTGGGAGAAGCAGGGGCTGCAGTGCGGCTACTGCACGCCCGGGATGCTGATGGTCGCCGAGGAGCTGCTGCGCGAGCGAAAGGATGGAATGGGTGGCCCGATAACCGCCGACGAGGTCCGCGAGCGGATCTCCTCGAACCTGTGCCGCTGCACCGGCTACACGAACATCATCGAGGCGATCCTGTACGCGGCCGAGGGCGGCGGCGGCGAGGCCGGCGACGCCGTCGGCTCAGAGACCGCGGAGGTCCGGTCATGAGCGCTACCCAGGAGCCGCCCGTCCGCGAGCACGCCGCCGAGCGCAAGTGGGTCGGCAAGTCGATCCGCCGGCTCGAGGACCCAAAGTTCCTGCGGGGGCGCGGCAACTACGTCGACGACCTGCGCGTCGACGGGATGCTGCACGCGGCGATCGTCCGCAGCCCGCACGCACACGCGAAGATCATCTCGATCGACGCCACCGCGGCGCGTGAGCTGGAGGGCGTGGTGGCGGTGATCACCGGCGCGGAGGCCGTGGAACTGGCGGACCCATTGCCCGACTTCGGGCCCGCGCCCGACAAGCACGTGTGGCGGCTGCTGGCCGCCGACAAGGTCCGCTACGTCGGCGAGGGCGTCGCGGCCATCGTCGCCACCAGCCGCTACATCGCCGAGGACGCGAGCGACCTGGTGCAGGTCGAGTACGAGCCGCTGCCGGTGCTGCGCGACCCCGAGGAGGCGCTCAAGGACGGGGCGCCGCTCGTGCACGAAGCGCTCGAGTCCAACATCGGCTACCAGCGCGTGTTCCAGTTCGGCGACGTCGACGCGGACTTCGAGGCCGCTGACGCGGTGGTCTCGGACCGGCTGCATTGGCACCGCTCCGGCGCGCAGCCGCTGGAGACGGTCGGCGCCGTCGCGAGTTATGACCACGGCACCGGGATGATGGACATCCACGCCAACTCGCTGAGCTTCACGAGCTATCTGTTCATGATGGCGATGACGCTCAAGATCCCCGAGAACCGGCTCGACATCACTCCGCATCCGGCCGGCGGCAGCTTCGGCTCAAAGCTGTGGGCGGTGAAGGTCTCGGCGACGGCGGGGATGCTGTCCAAGGCGGTCGGGCGGCCGGTCAAGTACGTCGAGGACCGCATCGACAACATGTCCAACTGCGACCACCATGGCTCTGACCGGATCTACTACTGCGATCTGGCGCTGACGCGCGACGGCGAGTTCAAGTCGATCCGGATCCGCACGATCGAGGACTACGGCGCCTACATGCACTTCGGCGTCGGCCACCACGGCAACGCGCTGGCGCAGGTGACCGGTCCCTATCGGATCGGCAGCGTCGAGTACGACCTCAAGGCCGTCATCACCAACAAGTGCCAGCAGGGCGCCTACCGCGGCTTTGGCTCCGAGGTCAACAACTGGATGCTGGAGCGGATGGTCGACCTCGCCGCGCGCGAGTTGCAGATGGACCCGGCGGCGCTGCGACGGCGCAACTTCATCGGGGCCGATCAGTTTCCGTATTACATCCCTACCGGCAACGTGTACGACTCCGGTGACTATGAGCAGGTGCTCGACAAGGCGCTCGGGCTGGCAGAGTACGAGCACTGGCGCGCCGAGCAGCAGCGGCTGCGCAAGGAGGGCCGCTACATCGGGATCGGGATGGCGACCTGCCAGGAGCGCAGCGTGTTCTCGGCGACCGAGTTCTGGTTCTGGTTCGACGAGCCGGGCGCGCCGGTCACCTCCATGCCCGAGTCGATCACGGTCCGCGTCGGCCCGACCGGCGATCTGACCGCCACCCTCTACTCGTGCGCGTCGTGGGGCAACTCGCCCGAGACGATGACCGCGCAATTGCTGGCCGAGGAGTTCGACGTCGACCCGCACTCGGTCACCGTCACGTACGCCGGCACCCGCAACGGCCTGCCGGCGACCGGCCCCGGCGGCAGCCGCCTGACCGTGATGCTGGCCGGCGCCATCGAAGGCGCGGCGGTGCGGATCAAGGACAAGGCGCGGCTCGTCGCCGAGCACATGCTCGAGGCCTCGGCCGACGACCTCGAGTGGGTCGACGGCGGCTTTCAGGTCAAGGGGTCCCCCGATAGCCGTGCGTCGCTGGGCGATATCGCGATCCAGACCCACCTGTTCAAGCATTCGCTGCCCGAGGAGATCGAGTCCGGGCTGGAGGCCTCCAAGGTCTATGACCACCCGTTCACGACGATGCCCTCGGCCGACCGCAAGAACCTCGGCGTGTTCTACCCGTTCATGGGTCATGCCTGCCACATCCCGATCATCGAGATCGACATCGAGACCGGCCACGTGACGTTCATCAAGTACATCGCCGTGCACGACTGCGGCACCCTCGTCAACCCGCGCTCGCTCGCCGGCCACATCACCGGCGGCACCGTGCAGGGAATCGGCACGGCGCTGATCGAGGAGTACATCTACGACGACGACGGCAACCTGCTGACCCAGAGCTACATGGACTACCTGATCCCCACCGCGATGGAGGCCCCGGAGTTCGTGATCGGCCACGTCGAGACGCCGTCGCCATGGACGCCGCACGGGATCAAGGGCGGCGGCGAGGGCGGGCGGATGATGGCGCCCGCGGCGGTGGCGGGGGCGATCGACGACGCGCTGGCACCGTTCGGGGTGCGGACGCGGGAGCTGCCGGCGACGCCGGAGCGGATCGTCGCGATGATCGAACAGGCGGAGCGGGCCGGCGCCGACGCCGCCGGCTAGATCGGCTTCCATCGTCGGCATCTGGCCTCCATCGATCGACGGCTGTTGCCCGTCGGGAGACAGGCGAACGGGCTCTGACGGTCACCGGAGAGATCTGCGACCTCGCCTCGTCCGCCCGTCTCCCTCCCCTGGGCGCAAGCGTCATACCCGTCCCAGCACGCCGGCAAACAGAGGTTCGCCGGCCCAGCGGTTCCGTCGGCGAGTCGCCCGGGAGAACCTTTGCGCTCGCGCCGCTCAGGCCGGATGGCCGAGCACGACCAGCGAGCGCGGGCCAACCGTCACCCGCTCGGTCGCGAGCGCCTGCGGATCGAGCACCAGATCGTCGGTCGTGTCGAGCAGCAGCGCCGGCAGCGGCGCACGCATCAGCTCGGGCAACGTGAACTGCAGCGGCTCCCACCAGGAGTTGACCAGCACGCCCGCGCGGCCGTCGGCGGTCGCCAGCCCGACCGCATGTGCGTAGGGCTCCTGCCAATCGCCGGGCGCCATGAACTCGCCGTCGGGCGCGAACCAGACGATCTCGCCGGCGCCCGGGAACCGCCCGCGGGCCAGCGCCGGGCTGCGGCGGCGCAGACCCGCGAGCGCCGCGACGAACGCGCTCAGGTCGATGCTCGTGCCGGCCAACGACCAGTCGGTCCAGCTGAGCTCGTTGTCCTGGCAGTAGGCGTTGTTGTTGCCGTCCTGCGTGCGGCCGAGCTCGTCGCCGCCGAGCAGCAACGGCACCCCCTCGGACAGCAGCAGGGTCGCCAGCAGGTTGCGGCGCTGGCGGGCCCGTAGCGCGTTGATCTGCGGATCGTCGGTCGGACCCTCGACGCCGCAGTTCCAGCTGCGGTTGTCGTCGGTGCCGTCGCGGTTGTCCTCGCCGTTGGCATCGTTGTGCTTGGTGTCGTAGCTGACCAGGTCGGCCATCGTGAACCCGTCGTGGACGGTGATCAGGTTGATCGAGGCGGTCGGCCGGCGTCCGTGGCCGTACAGGTCGGCCGAGCCGGTCAGCCGGGTCGCGAAGTCGCCGAGCGTCGACTCCGACGCCCGCCAGAAGTCACGCACGGTGTCGCGATAGCGCCCGTTCCACTCGCTCCAGCCGGGCGGGAAGTCGCCGACCTCGTAGCCGCCGTAGCCGATGTCCCAGGGCTCGGCGATCAGCTTGACCTCGGCCAGCACCGGGTCCTGGCCGACGGCCTCCAGGAACGCCGAGTGGGTGTCGAAGTCTGACGCGCCGCGGCCGAGGGTCGCGGCCAGGTCGAACCGGAAGCCGTCGACGTGCAGCTCCTGCACCCAGTAGCGCAGCGAGTCCATGATCAGCCGCAGCGTCTGCGGGTTGTGGGAGTCCAGCGTGTTGCCGGTGCCCGTGTCGTCGACGTACTGGCTGCGGTCGGAGGCGAGCCGGTAGTAGGCCGCGTTGTCCAGACCACGGAAGCAGAGCGTCGGCCCGCCCTCGCCGCCCTCGGCGGTGTGGTTGTAGACGACGTCGAGGATCACCTGCAGGCCCGCCTCGTGCAGGCCGTAGACCATCGCCTTGAAGTCCTCGATCTGACCGCCGCCGTCGTCGGCCGAGCCGTACTCGTTGTGCGGCGCGAAGAAGCCGATCGACTGGTACCCCCAGTAGTTGCGCAACCCGCGGTCGGCGAGGAACCGGTCGTGGACGAACTGGTGGACCGGCAGCAGCTCGACGGCGGTCACCCCGAGTTCGAGCAGATGCTCGGTCACCGCCGGATCCGCGAGCCCGCGATAGGTGCCGCGCAGCTCATGGGGCACCTGCGGATGGCGCATCGTGTGGCCCTTGACGTGCAGCTCGTAGATCACCGAGTCGGCCAGCGACGTGCCCGGCCGCCGCTCGCCGCTCCAGTCGAACGCGTCGTGGCAGACGACCGAGCGGGGCATGTACGGCGCCGAGTCGGAGTCGTTGTCGCCGCCGAGCGCCTCGTTCCAGTTGACCGCGCCGGAGATCGCACGCGCGTACGGGTCGAGCAGCAGCTTGGCCGGGTTGCAGCGGGAGCCGGACGCGGGGTCATACGGCCCATGGGCCCGGTAGCCGTAACGCGCTCCGGCCCGAAGGCCGTCGACGCGCCCGCGCCAGATGAAGCCCTCGTCGAGCTCTAGCTGACGTCGCATCTCGGTGCCGCCGTCGTCGAACACGCACAGCTCGACCGCGTCGGCGACGCTCGAGAAGACGGAGAACGAGACGCCGCTCTCGTCGCAGTGGGCGCCGAGCTCCGGAACCGTCATCGCCGCTGCTCCCGATCGCTCGAGAGGCGGATCACGAGGTCGGCCACCAGCCCCGTCCAGCCGGTCTGGTGCGACGCCCCCAGCCCGCGGCCGTCGTCGCCGTGGAAGTACTCGTGGAACAGCAGGGCGTCGCTCCAGCTCGGATCCGGGGCGACGCGCCCGGCGAACACGGGGCGCACGCCGTCGGGCCCCGGCAGGAAGATCGAGACCAGCCGGCGGCGCAGGTCCGAGGCGATCCACGCGAGGCTGCGCTGCTGCCCCGATCCGTGTGGGAACTCGATCGTGTAGCCCTCGCCGTAATGCTCGGCGTAGCGGTCGATCGCCTCGATCACCAGATAGTTGACCGGGAACCAGATCGGCCCGCGCCAGTTGGAGTTGCCGCCGAACAGGTTGCTGGTCGACTCTGCCGGCTCGTAGTCGACGGTCGCGATCACATGCCCGTCCTGCCAGAGCTCGAACGGCTCGTTCCGGTAGGCGGCCGACAGCGCCCGGATCCCCCGCGGCGACAGGAACTCGCCCTCGTCGGCGAGCCGCTGCAGCACGCGCGGCAGCCGATCGGAGCCGACCAGCGCCACCATCGTCACCGAACCGCCGGACCCGTCGGTCCGCACCGCGGTCGCGTACTCGGGATGCAGCCGCAGAAAGGTCGTGACGTGCGCGAAGAACTCGGGCAGCGCCTCGGCCAGCGGGAAGTTCGATGCCGCGACCGCGCACAACGGGAGCAGCCCCGTCATCGACCGCGCCCGCACGGGCCACGACGAGCCGTCGGCGCGGCGGCGGACCTGGTCGTAGTAGAAGCCGTCGGACTCGTCCCACAGCCCGCGGTCGTGGGTGGCCG
>Ga0302325_10008606_pt1 | contig 22405 bp, 22 predicted proteins | sample Palsa_T0_2_FD_201948 | JGI IMG/M metagenome (GOLD analysis project Ga0302325, IMG submission 201948) | Peat permafrost microbial communities from Stordalen Mire near Abisko, Sweden - Palsa_T0_2 | ecosystem: Environmental > Terrestrial > Soil > Palsa > Peat permafrost | place: Sweden: Abisko...
TGGACAGTCGTCTGCTCGTTCATATGGGCCCGATGGCAGGCCAGGAGGGAATCGAACCCCCAACCTGCGGTTTTGGAGACCGCCGCTCTGCCAATTGAGCTACTGGCCTACTTAAAAAGAAAATTTGCTACTTCAGGATTTTCGACACGACGCCTGCGCCGACGGTTTTACCGCCCTCACGGATCGCAAAGCGCAAACCTTCCTCCATCGCTATCGGACTGATCAGCTCCACCGTCATCTTGATGTTATCCCCGGGCATCACCATCTCCGTGCCCTCGGGCAGCTGAATCATCCCCGTCACATCGGTGGTGCGAAAATAGAACTGCGGCCGATAGCCTTTGAAGAACGGGGTGTGACGACCACCCTCCTCCTTCGTCAGCACATACACCTCACACTCAAAGTTCGTGTGCGGGGTGATGCTGCCCGGCTTCGCCAGCACCTGCCCGCGCTCCACATCCTCTCTCTTCGTGCCGCGCAAGAGCACCCCGACGTTGTCTCCCGCCTGCCCCTCATCGAGGAGCTTTCTGAACATCTCCACTCCCGTGCAGATCGTCTTCACCGTCGGCTTCAACCCAATGATCTCCACCTCTTCGTTCACCTTCACCACACCGCGCTCAATCCTCCCCGTCACCACCGTGCCGCGCCCGGAGATCGAGAACACATCCTCCACCGGCATCAGATACGGCTTATCCACTTCGCGCTTCGGGACCGGGATGTACTTGTCCATCTCCTCCACAAGCTTCACCACACTCTTCACCCCAATCTCGCTCGGATCCCCCTCCAGAGCCTTCAGCGCCGAGCCAATCACAATCGGCGTCTTGTCCCCGGGAAACTTGTACACCGACAAAAGCTCCCGAACCTCCATCTCCACCAGCTCCAAGAGCTCCTTGTCGTCCACCATGTCCGCTTTGTTCATGTACACCACGATGTACGGCACGCCCACCTGGCGCGCCAGAAGGATGTGCTCGCGCGTCTGCGGCATCGGACCATCCGCCGCCGACACCACCAGCACCGCCCCGTCCATCTGCGCGGCCCCCGTGATCATGTTCTTCACATAGTCCGCGTGCCCCGGACAGTCCACGTGCGCGTAGTGACGGTTCGCACTCTGGTACTCCACGTGGGCCGTTGAAATCGTAATGCCGCGCGCCTTCTCCTCCGGAGCTTTGTCAATCTGGTCATACGCCATGAAAGTGCCGCCATACGTCTCGGCCATCACCTTCGTCAGCGCCGCCGTCAACGTCGTCTTGCCATGGTCCACGTGACCAATCGTCCCCACGTTTACGTGCGGCTTCGTACGCTCAAATTTTGCCTTTGACATCGCCAGATCCCCATCATCGAATGGCGGCGCGCGCGCGCGTGCCGAAAAAAAAACCTTCCCCGTCGAGCCCGCTTGAGGTGGAGCCCACGACCGGAATCGAACCGGTGACCTCGTCCTTACCAAGGACGTGCTCTACCGACTGAGCTACGTGGGCAGACACACGCTGGAGCGGGTGGTGGGAATCGAACCCACACCATCAGCTTGGAAGGCTGAGGTTCTACCATTGAACTACACCCGCTAAGCCCTTGATGTCTTTACAGATATCAAGAGGTTAATAACGGCAGAACCACTCCCAAGACTGAAAACCCACGAATAGCCGATGCATACCGACCCGTACCCCCCAGAGGCAGTCGGTTTGCGAACTTCGTAATGTTACGTATTTTTCGCCGCTGTGCAAGACCGATGCCACCTAGCCTCGGTCAAACGGCTGACGATCGTGAATGCCAGCAACTAGTCCAGCCACAGATCAAGCTCTTGGCTGCCCTTTTCACGGGCCTGCTGGCAGCTAAACCTTAAGAAGCCTGCCGCGGCCAGACGCGAAAATTCGGCAGGGGCGCGCTGCGCGCCCCTGCAGGCCAGGGCCCTGCCGGGTCGCCGTCAACTCTCAGCGCTGCGCGACTAACGCGTCCTTGCGGGTGGACTTGGGCAATGCCGCCTGCAGCACGCTCAACTGCTGCTGCAGGGTTCGCAATTGCTCGGTGTGCGCGGCCGAGAGCTGCTTGAGACCCTCCACCTGAACCCCCTGAGCGGCGTTGCGCGCATCCTGCGCGGCGATCTGTTGCTGCTGCTGCTGGACTTCCTTCGTCTATCCGCCCCACACAAGCGGAAAGAGCGGATGCTCCATGGGGGAACCTGCCGCCAGAGTTTCGGCGAGCCCGGGAAAATCCGGCGAAGTCTTCCACGCTCGCGGTGCATGCACGATGTCATCGCCGAGAAAGCGCACTGAAAAAACGCGGCGCCGGTTCGGCCCGTCCACGCCGGCAGAGGCGTGCAGCGTCAACATGTGAAAGCACACCACATCCCCAGGCTCAATCGCCCATCCGAGGATGCGATGCCGCGCCCGCTCGGCGTCAATATCCGGCAAGTCCGCCAAATGCCCTTCCGGAAACCACTTGGCCTGCGCATCCATGAAGCTGCGCGGCATGAGCCAGGGCCCGAGATGCGAGCCCGCCACAAGCTCGAGAGTCGCGGCGCGAGTCACCGGATCGACAGGGATCCAGAAGCTCGCGTTCTGCCGCCCTTCGATGTTGTAGTAAGGCTGATCCTGATGCCAGGGCGTACGCGCCCGCGTACCGGGTTCCTTGGTCAGCATGTGATCGTGATATAGCCGCACGCTGCGGCTTTGCATCAGCTGACCTGCAATTCCGGCGAGCGGCGATTCAAATATGAAACGGCGGTAGTGCTCGTTCTCCTGCCAGCTGCAGAAGTCCTCGATGAAGCGCCCGGGGTCATCGGGGCGGCTCGCGATTTTGGCGCGCGCGCTCGGATGCCGAAGGTTGGCGTCAATTCCCTCGCGCAGCAGCGCCACATCCGCCGAACTCAACACCTGCCGCAAACACACCCCTCCATCGCGGCCGAAGGCTTGGATGTCGCCCGGCGCAACCTTCACACGGTGCCAGCCTTCACGAGTACCATTTTTGCAGGGTCGATGTGTTTTTTGATCGCGCGATTCACATCTTCGAGAGTGAGGGCTTGAATTGCACGCGGATAATCTTCGAGCCATGAGACTGGATAACCGCGCAGCACGGCCTGCTGCAGAGCGGCCGCCAGTCCCGCGGTCGTCGCAAGGCTCACCTGATAGGAGCCGACGAGATCGGTCTTGCGCGCCGCGAGTTCCGCGGCTGTCACGCCCTCGCTCGACCATTTCAAAAGCTCACGCCGCGTCGACGCGATGCCCTTTTCAAGTAGCGCTGGCGCGAAAGTGGCGCTGATTCTCCAGTAGCCATCGGTCAAAGCATCCCCGCCCATGCCCGCGCCGACGTCATAGGTGAGGCCCTCCTTGTCGCGCACGGATCCCATCAGGCGGCTCGTGAAGCCGCTGCCAAAGATGGCGCTGCCCACGCGCAGCGCGAGCGCGTCCGGATCTCGGTACCTCAGTCCCGTCGGCTCTCCGAGGGCCACCGATACGCTCGCCTTGCCGGGCACGGGGATGGATTCCTCACGCGCCGCCGCGGCGACAGCCGGCGATGCGGCGTGCAGGTAGTCACTGCCTCCGGTCCATCCGCCAAAGCCCTTGGCGACATCCGCCTGCAGGGTGTGCACATCAAGATCGCCCACTGCGATCAGAGTGAAATGCGCAGGGCCGTAGTGCTCATGGTGAAAGCGCTGCAAATCCTCAATCTTGGCGCTTTGTACTGCGGCAATCATTTCCTGAGTTGAGGCCGGGCGATTCGGATGGCCCTTGGGAAAAATCGCACGGTCAAATGCTTCGCTCGCCCGCGAGTTGGTGCTTTCTAGCGAGTGCTGCAGGCTGCCGATCGCGGCCTGCTGCGCCTTGGCGAATTCGGCCGGTGCGAAGGCAGGATTGCGCAGCTGGTCGGCGATAAGGCGAATGACGAGTGGCAGATCCTTCTTCAGGCAGCGCGCGTGAACCTCGACGAGCTGGTTGCCCACCTCGAAGCTGATTTCCGCGCCGACGCTTTCAAGCTCGTCGGCAATTTTGAACTGGTCTGCGTTCTTGGTGCCGCGGTCGAGCATCATCCCCACGAGCGTCGGTACCGCCACGTTGCCAGAGCCTGCGAAGGCGTCGCCCGCGGGCAGGGAGCCCACGATGGTCACGACATCCTTCACCGCGGTCGGATAGGCGATGAGATCCACGCCTGCGGTCTTGGCGCGCACGATGTGCTGCGCAATCTGCGCCGCGAGAATCGGGGCCGCAAGCGTTGCGCCCGTCAACAACAGAAGTCCCGTCGAGAGCATTTTCAAGGAATTCATTTCATCTCCACGGGCACAAACCAGCCAGTGGTGCTCTGATCGTGACCCAGATATTTCTTGGCCACACGCTGCACGTCGGCGGGTGTCACCTTGGCTACCTTGTCGGCGTAGTGTGCATAGAGCGTCCAGTCCCCAACCGCAATCCAATCATTCAATGAGCTCGCCACATTCGCCGTGCCGTCACGCCCGTAGGCCTCCGAGGCTTGGTACTGACGCACGATCCTGTCAACTTCGGCAGCCGTCACGCCGCTCGTCTTCACCTTTTCGATCTCGGCAAGCGTGATCTTCTCGATCTGATCGTGGGTCGCCCCCGGCGCGAGCGTTGCGCTCGCGATGAACATCCCCGGATCGTGCATTCTATAGGCGCCCGCTTCGGTTCCAAGCGCAAGGCTCTTGTCGACCAGCACCGGGTAGAGCCGGCTGCTCTTGCCGTCCGAAAGAATCGATCCAAGGACCTCGAGCGCCGGCAGATCCGCATCGCGCGCGTTCGGAATCTTGTACGCGATCACGAGGCTCCCGAGCTGCCCGGGGCGTTCAAGCGTCACGCGCCGCGGCCCTGACTGCGGCGGCTCTTCGGTGTACACCACTGGGATCGGCTGTGGCGCGCGCGAGATCTGACCGTAGTACTTGCTGACGAGCTTCAGCGCCTGCGCAGGCTCGATGTCGCCGACGATCGTGACGGTCGCATTGTCCGGCCAGTAAAACGTGTCATAGAAGGCGCGCAGCTTCTCGATTGGCACGTGCTCGATGTCGCTGCGCCAGCCGATGGTCGGGTGATGATAGGGATGAGCGATGAAGACCAGAGCCTGCACTTCCTTCATCAAGGCCGACTCGGGGTTATTCTCGCCGCGCTCGAATTCGTTACGCACCACGGTCATTTCGGCTTGACGATCGGCCTCATGCAGCCACAGCCGGCGCATCCGGTCCGCTTCGATCGCGATGTAGCCCTCCAGGTGATCACGGCCCAGGGTTGCAAAATAGTTGGTGCGATCGAATGAGGTCGTCGCATTGAAGCCCGCACCTACCGCTTCGAGGTATTGTTTGATGCTGTTGCCGGCCGGATCGTTGAAGCCTTCGCTGCCTTTGAACATCAGATGCTCAAGGATGTGCGTCGCGCCGGTCGTGCCGCTCACCTCGTTGCGCGAGCCCACGTGATAGGTCACCTGGAAAGTGACCACCGGGGCGGAGTGATCGGGCTTCACCAGGACCTGCAATCCATTGACGTCCTGGGTGTATTCGTCGATGCCGGCGAGCGACTTCACGTAGCTGAAGCCTGCGACATTGACGGGAAGAGCGCGCGCGCCGGAGCTGCCTAGCATGCAACCGAGTGTCGCCGCATAAGCCATCAGCGAACCGGACACGGCCGGCCATCGGAAATGCTGCATCGGTGTTCCTGTATATAAGATAGGAGTGAGAGGGCTGCTGCCGGTTGCGGGTCGCGCGACGCGGCACCGAGATCTAGGACTGCGACGGAACGCATAAGTTTATCTATCTGGGCACTTGCGGAGCGCGCACAAGGCTCGTGTGGTGGAGGGGGTAGGATTCGAACCTACGAAGGCGTAAGCCGGCAGATTTACAGTCTGCTCCCGTTGGCCGCTTGGGTACCCCTCCGCGAAATGAGCCGGGCATTCTGATTTTTGTACCCCCGGCTGTCAATTTGACGCCCGGGTGCGGCCATGGGTGCCGTTTTACCGGGATTTCATCCGCCAGCGCCGCAGTGCCACGGCCGCCCAGATCGCCTCGACCACGCCGAATGGCCACGCGCCCTGGAGAAATCCATACGCTGAGCGCAATCCGCACGAGACCGCAAAGGCAAGAATGAACCAGCGACTGCGCTCTTCGAGCGCGTAGCTCACGAGCATTGCCGTCACGGCAAAAAGACCGCAAGCAGTAAGCCATGGCTTTTCAGCTCTTGCTGTCGTCAGCCAAGTAGGGGGCGTTGCTTGATCAACCGCGCGGCAGGCTGCCACGCACGAGCTCACCCGCGCGCACCACCGCGCGGCAGGGATTGAAGCCGGACCAATAGCCAAGCTCCTCAATCGACTCGATGTCCCAGAGCGCAAAATCGGCGGCCAAGCCCGGGACGAGCATGCCGCGCTCGCCCGCGAGTCCAAGAGCGCGCGCCGCATGCCGCGTCACGCCGGCGAGCGCCTCTTCCTGCGTCAGCTGAAAGAGCCGCGTCGCCATGGACATCGCCAGTTGCAGGGAGGCACCCGGAGCGGAGCCGGGATTGCAATCTGTCGCGATCGCGATCGCCGCTCCGGCGGCGCGCAACGCCGCGATGGGAGGCCGATGGGTGTCGGCCAGACCATAAAAGGCCACTGGCAAGAGCACGGCAACCGTACCGGCGGCCGCAAGCGCCTGCGCCTCCGCGGCCTCGGCATACTCCAAATGATCGCAGGACAGAGCGCCGCGGCCGGCCGCAAGACGTGTACCACCAATGTTGCTCAGCTGCTCGGCGTGCATCTTGATAGGAAGTCCCAAGGCGAGCGCAGCATCAAAGAGCCGCTCAGCCTGGCGGACATCGAAGGCGATCCGCTCGCAAAAGATGTCCACCGCATCCACAAGCCCCTCGGCGTGCAGTGCGGGCAACCACTCGCGTGCAATGGTGTCGATGTACTCATCCGCTCGGGATGCGAATTCCGGTGGCAGCGTGTGCGCGGCGAGGAGCGTCGTCTTTACCGTGATGGGAAAGCGCTCACCGAGTTGGCGCGCCGCCCGCAGCATCTTCGCCTCATCGAGAAGCGTCAGTCCGTACCCGGATTTGATCTCGATCGTCGTCACGCCTTCGGCTATGAGTGCCGTGAGGCGCGCCGCTGCGCCATTGACCAACTCTTCAAGACTGGCCTGCCGGGTCGCCCGCATGGTGGTGAGGATGCCCCCGCCGCGCGCCGCGATCTCCGCATAGCTCGCCCCGCGCAGCCGTTCGGCGTATTCGCGCGCCCGAGTGCCCGCGAAAACGAGGTGCGTGTGACAATCGACGAGACCCGGGGTCAGCCAAACGCCCCTAAGATCACGGCGTTCGAGCTGCGCGCGGCGCAGCTGTGCAGGTTCCTCCCCCGACACGCCGATCCAGTCGATGTGGCCATTGCGCACCGCGATCGCGCCGTTTTCAATCACGCGCATGCGCTCATCGCAGGTGGCTATGCGCGCGTTGTGCCAGAGGCGCACTGCGTCGGAATTCAGGCTGTTCGACACGATCCGCCGATGTTAGCAGCGCCTTGGCGATTCATCGCCTCTGTCGCATACTCTTGCCGGCGTAACGCCCGCGGCGAAGCATAAGAAGGCACTCCATGATCTACGACAATATTCTCGGCACGATTGGCCGCACTCCAATCGTGCGACTGCAACGGCTCGCGCCGAAGGACGTGACGATTTACGTCAAGTGCGAGTTTTTCAATCCGGCAGGTTCGGTCAAGGATCGTCTGGCAATTGCCATCATCGACGACGCGGAAAAGACCGGGAAGCTTAAGCCCGGTCAGACGGTGGTCGAGGCCACCTCCGGCAACACCGGTATTGCGCTCGCCATGGTGTGTGCGGCGAGGGGCTATCCTTTTGTTGCCACCATGGTCGAGACCTTCTCGATCGAGCGGCGCAAGATCATGCGACTCTTGGGCGCGAAGGTCATTCTGACGCCGGCCGCCGAGCGCGGCACCGGCATGGTGAAGAAGGCCGAGGAGCTCTCGAAGAAGCACGGCTGGTTTCTCGCGCGCCAGTTCGAGAATCCTGCCAATCCCGCCTATCACAGAAATACCACCGGGCCGGAAATCCTCCTCGACTTCGCAGGCCGCCGTCTCGATTTCTTCGTCACCGGCTGGGGCACGGGCGGCACGCTGACTGGCGTCGGCGAGATGATGAAAGTCGCAAGGCCCGAGGTGAAAATCGTGGTAGCGGAGCCGCAGTCGGCCGCCCTGCTCGCCGGCAAGACTTTCGCGCCGCACAAGATCCAGGGCTGGACACCGGACTTCATACCGGCCGTCCTGAACCGTGAGGTTGCCGATCGCCTCCTCACCGTAACGGATGCGGAAGCCATTGAGGCTGCGCGTGCGCTCGCGAAGAGCGAGGGCATCTTCTGCGGCATCTCCTCCGGAGCGACCGTCGCGGCAGCGAAGAAAGTTGCCGACGAGGCCCCGGCAGGATCCGTCATTCTTGCCATGCTCCCCGATACGGCCGAGCGCTATCTGTCGACGCCCCTCTTTGAGGGAATCGCCGAAGGCAGCGATCCGGAGCCATAAGTCATCGCGGCGCCGGGCACGGCGGCGGAGAAGCGTATGGACGCCCGGCATTACGCGGCGCTTCCCGACCCTTTTCCCATGTGGCGCGGCGGTGCACTGCACGGCGCGCGCATCGCCTACGAGACCTGGGGTGAGCTGAATGCGGCGCGCGATAACGCGGTGCTGCTCTTCACGGGCCTTTCGCCCCCAGCGCACGCGGCCTCTTCCCCCGCAGACTCGACCGAGGGGTGGTGGGAGGGCATGGTGGGAAGCGGACTTGCCATCGATACGAACCGCTTCTTCGTCGTATGCGTGAATTCCCTTGGCAGTTGCTTCGGCTCGACGGGTCCCGCCTCGCTGAATCCGGCAACCCAGGCGCCCTACCGGGTCGAGTTTCCGGATCTGTCGATTGAAGACATCGCCCGGGCGGGCTTCGAGACGCTGCGCTCGATCGGCGTCGAGCGCGCCTATTCGGTCATCGGCCCGTCCCTGGGCGGCATGGTCGTGCTCGCCTATGTGGCGCAGTTTCCGCAGTCTACGCGGCGCGTCATCAGCATCTCCGGGACCGCCGGCGCCTCGCCGTTCGCCATCGCATTACGTTCCATCCAGCGCGAAGCCATTCTGCGCGACCCGGACTGGCGTGGCGGGGCGTATACGGACGAAAGGCCACCGGCCACCGGAATGCGCATCGCCCGCAAGCTTGGGATGATGACATATCGCTCTGCCGCCGAATGGCGCGAGCGCTTTGGGCGCGCGCCGGTGCCCGAGGAGCTGCGCGAGACGACACCCTTCGCGCCGGAATTCGCCATACAGAGCTATCTGGAGACTCACGCCCGGCGCTTCGTGCGTGCTTTTGATCCGAATTGTTACTTATACATCTCGCGAGCCATGGATCGCTTCGATCTCGCCGCGCATGGCGGCTCGAACCGGGCTGCTCTACTGCGCTCGGGCGTCGAGCAGGCGCTCGTCATCGGCGTCGAGTCGGACATGCTGTTCGCCATCGGCGAGCAGCGCGCCCTCGCCGCGAGCTTTTCCGATGCGGGCATCGCGACGCGCTTCGCGCCCCTTCCGTGCATCGAAGGACATGACTCCTTCCTCATCGACATGGCGAGCTTCGGCAAGGAAATCCGCAGCTTTCTTGCACTGTCATAACCGCGTGGGGAAGCTTGCCGCCCTGCTCCGGAATTCGTGCCGGACGTCACATTCAGAAAATTAAGTCGAGTAGCTCTCGCTGCAGGGCCAACTCGCGTCATACTATGGGCGTTAGGGTAGTACAACTAAATAGAACCTACATGGGTAAGGGGTCGACTGTGGAACGCCGCCTGCATACGAGGCACCGTGCACGTACAACTGTTTATATCACTGTGCCTCAAGGCCGCAGAAGGCTGTGCAAGGCAGTGAATCTGAGCGCCACTGGCGTCTTTATTGAGACCACTAATCTCGGTTTGCGTAAAGGCGAGCAAGTCGTGCTCTCCTTCGCCATCGATCTGGGAGCGATTACGAAGGTGCATCGGCGCACCGCCGTGGTTGCGCACGTCTCGCGGGGCGGCACAGGTCTTTTGATGGAAGCCTACAGCGCCCGATCCGGTTGACCGGGATTCGGCCTTAGGGTGCGCTCGGTGCAAGAGGACTCCGCCATGGTCGTCCGCACCGGTGGCTGCCACTGTGGACGCGTCCGCTTCGAAGTGACGGCACCCGCGCAGTTGCGCGTTGCGGACTGCAACTGTTCCATCTGCGCCAAGTCAGGCTTCCTACACCTCATCGTGCCGAAGGCGCGCTTCAAGCTCACTTCGGGCGATGTCAGTCTCACGAACTACCAATTCAACACCCGCACGGCACAGCACCTCTTCTGCTCCGTGTGCGGCGTAAAATCCTTTTACGTACCGCGATCGCATCCGAACGGCTACAGCGTGAACGCGCGTTGCCTCGATGACGTCAGGATAGAGGACCTCAGCATTGTTCCTTTTGACGGCAGGGATTGGGAGGCGCAGTTCCATGACGGCCGTAGCGAGGTGCTCGGCGATTGATAGAATGAGTCCATGGACATCCGTGCATGCACCGTGGCCGATCTGGATGGCGTGCAGGCGATCTACGCGCACCACGTGCGCACGGGCTTCGGCACGTTTGAGGAAGTACCCCCCGACGTAGCAGAAATGCAGCAGCGCTTTGCAGCGCTCGTTGCCCATGATTTTCCATTCCTCGTTGCTGTGATTGACCGACGCATTGCCGGATATGCTTATGCGGCACCGTTTCGGCCGCGCGCCGCGTACCGGCATACCTGCGAGTCCTCGGTGTACGTCGCCGCCGATGCACAGCGGCGCGGCGTCGGGCGCGAGCTCATGCTGCGGGTGATCGGTGAGTGTCAACGACTCGGCAAGCAGCAGATGCTGGCCGTGATCGGCGACTCAGACAATGCCGCTTCGATCGGTTTGCACTGCGCGCTGGGATTTGGACGCGTCGGCGTATTCAAAAACATAGGGTACAAATTCGGCCGTTGGCTGGACGTCGTGCTGATGCAGCGTGCCCTTTGAAACTGCCCGCAAGACTCGATGTCCGCGCTGGCATTCCGGTGGTGGATGTAAGCTCGCTTTTTCATTCGAGGTCCAGCGAGCGGGATGCAACGGACGCCGCCATCCTCGCCGCGGCCGGGGACACTGGATTTCTGACCATCGTCGGCTTGCCGGCGAGCGTGCCCATCGGCGCCGCGGCGCGCGCGGATCTCCTGCGGATATTCGGCTTGGAAAAATCCGTGCTGCAGCGTCTTTGGCGCAGAAAATTCGCGCCCCAGAACTCGAATCTCTATCGCGGCTGGTTTCCGGTCCAGCCTGGCAATCTGACGAGTAAAGAAGGCATCGACCTGGGCGCGGACGTGGCCTACGGCACGGCGGTCATAGACCCGCGCGACCCGCTGCGCGAACCCACGCCCCTACCCGCCGAATCGCTCCTGCCCGGATGGCACCGCGCGATTGCCGCGTATTACACGGCGATGGATGCCGTTTGCGGTGCGCTCATGCGGTCAATGGCGCGCAGCCTGGGTCTTGAGGAGCAATTCTTCGACCGCGCATTTCATCGTGGGCTCTCGACGTTGCGGCTGCTGCGTTATCCCGTGCGCAGTTCGACTGAGCTTGCCAGCTGCGCGGAACCGCAGCTATGGGTGTCGCATGGCGGGGAGCGCCGCTACCTGATCGGAGCTTCCCACACCGACTCAGGCTTCGTGACTTTGCTGGCACAGGATGGCGTGCCGGGTCTGCAGGCGCGCGCCCGCGACGAACGCTGGGTCGACGTCCCGCCGGACGACAGGGCGCTAGCCGTCAACTTTGGCCAGGTCCTCGAGCGCTGGAGTGGCGGGCGCATCAAAGCGACCGAGCATCGCGTGCTCGGCAGCGGCCAGGAGCGCTTCTCCATCCCGTTCTTCTATGAAGCCCGAGCAGATGCTGAGATCAGCCCACTGCCCTGCGATGACCCGGCGAGCTTTGAGCCTTTTCTGTTCGGTGACTATCTATGGGCCCGCATTGTCAACTTCGTCGAGTTTCGGGGCATGGAGGCGGTGCGCAAGCCGCTGCGCAGCAGTTAGTACGCGCCCAGGCTCGACCGCACCATCTGCATCATGCTGTCAAATAAGCTCTCCGATCGCAGCCCGCGGGAGCTCAGTCGACGAAGAAGTCTGGAATGAGATCCTGCGTCCCAGGTGTCACCGCGTAACGATCGAAATCTGTCACGCCGTTTTCCTTGAGCAGCGTATCGTCGATGAAGAAATTTCCGCTCGTCGTGCTTGCGGGACTGGTCAGAATCAACCAGGCGGCGTCGGCTAGGATCTCGGGCTTGCGGCACTTGTGCGGATCGATGCCGGGTATCAGCTGCAGCGCAGCGGTCGCGATCGCGGTCCGCGGCCAGAGACTATTGACACCGATTCCGTGCTCTTTGAACTCGGCTGAATGCCCGAGCGTACACATGCTCATGCCGTACTTGGCCATCGTGTAGGCCACGTGGTGCGCAAACCAGTGGGGCTGCAGCGACAGCGGCGGGGACATGTTCAGAATGTGAGGGTTGCGAGCGGCCTGTGCGCTCTTCATGAGCTCCGCGAGACATGCCTGCGTGCAGGCATACGTACCGCGCACATTAACGCCAAACATCAGGTCGAACCGCTTCATCGGGGTGGCCGGGGTCGGCGTCAGACTGATCGCACTTGCGTTATTGACCAGGATATCGATGCCGCCGAAGCGTTTCGCAGCAACCTCCACGGCGGCGGCAACTGCCACGTCATCGCGAATGTCACACGGCACGGTGAGTGCCTGACCGCCCGCGGCCTTGACCTCCGCCGCCGCGCTATAAAGCGTTCCCGGCAGCTTGGGATTAGGCACGGTCGTCTTGGCGACCAGCACGATATTCGCGCCATCGGCCGCCGCACGCAGCGCGATCGCAAGCCCGATGCCGCGCGAGGCGCCGGTGACAAACAGGGTCTTGCCCGAAAGAGTTCTATCGGCTGTCGTCTTCATACTCCGTTTTCCCTCCTGGAAGACTGATATCCGAGCCGCTCTGCCGGCGGCCACGCACGCGTCAATGCATTACTCGAGCGCACTGCGGACGTGCCTGATCAAAATTTGCTGAAATCCGGCTTACGCCGTGCGAAAAATGCCTCGAAGGCCTCCTTGGCTTCAGGGCTTCGCAACCGCTCGGCAAACACCGCGGCCTCGGCGCGCATGGCGTGCAGAATGCCGTCCTTGGAGGAAGAGCGCATCAAACGCTTGGTTTCCCGGACCGCGCCAGGTGGAAGAGAGTTGAAACGCTCGGCCATCCGACGCGCATGTGCCAGCACGGCATCGGCCGGCAGTACGGCGCTGGCTATTCCGAAGTCCGCAGCTTCTGAGGCAGTCAACGCCTCACCCAACAGCAGCTTTTCAGCGGCCTTTGCGTGGCCCATGAGGCGCGGCAGGATGAGGCTCGAGGCGAACTCGGGCACAAGTCCGAGTGAAACGAACGGCATGGAGAGTCGCGCATCCGCGCTCACATAGACGAGATCGCAGTGCAGCAGCATCGTCGTGCCAATGCCAACTGCCGCTCCGGTGACTGCGGCCACGACTGGCTTGGCACACGCGGCAAGCGCATGCATGAAGCGCAATACCGGCGAATCTTCGCCAGTCGGCGGCCGCTGCATGAAATCCTCCAAGTCATTGCCGGAGGTGAATATTCCCGGCTGGCCGACGATCAGGAGCGCACGCGCTGCATCGTCAGTCATCGCAGCCGCGATGGCATCAGTCATCGCGTCGTACATCGCAATAGTGAGTGCATTCTTCTTCTGCGGCCGCGCGATCTCGATGGTCGCAACGCCGTCGGCGGTAGTCGTATGAATAGTCATCGCCGTTGCGGCCTAGAGCCCGGTAGCGGCATGGCGGCTGCTCGCGCTCACAGCCGTAGAATTCGCTTAAGCTCACCCATCGGCGCCGTTCTTTGCTCTATTTAGATTCGTCATCTTAGCCAAAGCGCGGCGACCGCTCCCTATCATTATGGCCAGCTCCCCCATCCTGCGTCATGGCCATCCGGGCCGGCACCAAGCCAAACGCATCGGCATAGGCATCGTATTCCTGTGGTTTCTGATTGGCGGCATCGCGCACTTCACGGCAACACGCTTGGAAATGACCATCGTGCCGCCGTACATCCCGTGGCCACGCGCTACCGTATGGGTGAGTGGTGTCTTCGAGCTCTTGGGTGCAGCGGGCCTTCTCCATCAGCCGACGCGGCGGCCAGCGGGTTTCGGCCTCTTCGCACTGACGATCGCTGTGACGCCGGCGCACATCTACATGCTGCAGAGGCCTGAGTTATTTGCCGTGCCGTACTGGGCTCTCGTGCTGCGTCTGCCATTGCAGGCCGCACTGCTCGCACTTATTGCTTGGAGCTCGATCCTGCGGGGCTCGCAAGAGCCGCTCGATTAGCTGGCAACTGCCGCTCAAGTTATGAACTGGATCTCGCTCTCGGGATCAAGATGCGCCGGTACCCAGCCAAGGCTGGAGCGGGCTTTTTCACCACTTAACTGCTGATCCAGTGCGTAGCCTCGCGCCCACTCGCCAAGTTGAGCGGCGATTTCGTCTGCGGACACGATCTCAAGACGGCGCTCAACTCCGCCATTGCGTCTGGCAAATGCTCGCGCGATATTGCCTACCGAAAGGCCGTCGATCGCCGAGCCGATACAGCTTTCGCGCGCAACCCCCTTTTCAAGCGCCAAGGCATAAAGATCGGCGAGGTCCTCACTATGCACCAGCGGCCAGCGCACGTGCTCCCCGCCCAAGATACGGATAGAGCGCCTCTCCTCGGCGTCGCGCGCAAAACCGCTGAACACGCCTGCGTCGCGCTCGTACACCCTGGCCGGATGGATGATGACCGGCTCGATCCCGGATGTTTCCAGAATCCGTCGCATGTGCTGCAGTGACCAGGCAAAGGCGGGCAGCGGCGAAAACGGCGTTGTCTCGGTTGCCACTCGATCACTGGTTGCACCAAATAGCCAACATCCTCCGGTGTAGATGAATTTGGCAGTCTGCGCGCGGGCGGCAAGATACGGCAGAAGATTGGCGAGCAGATGCTGCTCGATCTCTCCCATTGCGTCGTCGAACTCGCAGGCGGCATGGATGACGGCATCGCACTGCGGCAATGAGCCCAGCCACTCTTTGGGCTTGCGGATATCTCCGGGGATGGAGCGCGCGCCGCCGGCGCCGAGTTTTTTGGCCGCTGCCTCCGAGCGCGCCAAGCCAAGCACCTCATGGCCACGCTTGACGAGCGTACGCACGATCGGTGTGCCGATTGAGCCCGTGCCGCCAAGAACGAGAACACGCAAGGACTCCCCCTGGATCGCCCGCCACCTCGGCCGCTATGGAACATGACACGCTGAATGAACTTCAAGGGGCGGCGCCCAAAAACATTGCAGCATGGCGGCAGCCAAGGTCAGCTGTCCTGCTCCGGGGCGAGCGGGCTCGACGATACCCGCCCGGCAGGACTGACGGCCGAGCCGGTAGCGATCCTGATTTCCCCCGCCGAGGAACGCATCGCGACGGGCGTCGCGAGCGTTAGACCAATCGCTGGCCTTCTTCCGGCGGCGGCTTTAGTGGGTCACCACGACAGTGCTGTTGCCCGTCTTTCCGGTCGCGCCGGTGTTACCCGTGTCGCCCGTGGCGCCGGTGTTTCCAGTTGCACCAGTGTCGCCCGTGGCTCCAGTACTGCCGGTGTTACCCGTGTTACCGGTATTGCCCGTTGCGCCTGTATCGCCGGTGCTTCCCGTGCTGCCGGTGTTACCCGTGTTACCCGTGTTACCCGTAGCGCCAGTGTCGCCGGTGCTTCCCATGTTTCCCGTGTTGCCGGTGCTGCCGGTATTACCCGTGTTACCGGTGTTTCCCGTTGCTCCTGGGGGTCCAGCGGGACCCGCACAAGCGCCGAGGGCGAGCATCACGAATGATGCAACGATAAGATTTGAACGTTTCATATCAGTACCTTCCATTTAATATGGGAAGAACTGCTTTCCAGCAATTCTTCGGACTTGAGCAGATCCAGTGAATTCACTGAAGAGCCCCAAATAAGCGGTCGTCAATGCGGAAACTGCCTAGGCAATGGACGTACGTTGAGTACGTGATTTCTGCGCACTACCGCTCGGCCGACCCTATATGAACGCTTCCGGTGGCTCTGTACGCTGGCGCGCATAGCTCGGGCGCCGTGTGACGCAACGCACGCTATTGCACATAATTTCCGTGAGCGCAGGTCCGTCCCCATGAAAACACGAGTTGAGATCGCCTCGCCAGCGCCCCAGATCCTTGCTTCCAGTCATGCGGAGCAGGAGCGCGGCCCCCGCAAGCGCCCGGTAAAGGAACGCGTGGTGCTGTCATGGAGCGGGGGCAAGGACAGCGCGATGGCGGCGTACCAGCTGCTGGCGTCGCGTAAGTACGAGATTAGCGAGCTCCTGACTACCGTGACCGAGGAATTCGACCGCATCAGCATGCACGGCGTGCGGCGCGAACTGCTTGAGCAGCAAGCCGAATATCTAGGCATACCGCTGCGGATCATGATGATTCCGAAGGACTGCACGAATGAGATTTACGAAGCGCGCATGCGCGAGACACTCGGCCATTTCAAAGCGCAGGGCATCACTAAGATGGCGTTTGGCGATCTATTTCTCCAAGACGTAAAGCAATATCGGGATGAACACCTCGCGCACGCCGGAATGACCGGTCTTTATCCGTTGTGGATGCGCGATACCGATGAACTCGTGCGCACCTTCATCGGTCTGGGTTTCAAAGCGATCCTTGCATGTGTCGATACCGAAGCAATCGACGCATCATTCGCGGGCCGGGAAATTGATCATGCGCTGCTGGCCGATCTTCCGGAAAGCGCGGACCCGTGCGGCGAGTACGGCGAGTATCACTCGTTTGTCTATGCCGGCCCGATCTTCAAAGAGGCGATCGCCTGCAAAGCCGGCGAGTTGATTCGGCGCACTCCACGGTTCAACTATTGTGACATCGTGCGTGCGACCGCTCCTTCCTGATAGATGTTAAACACCCTGTTGCGGAATCACAGGTGCTCTACCGGGCACACGGCTGGGTTTTGCCGGCTGAGGGATTCGAACCCCCGACCTACGGTTTACAAAACCGTTGCACTACCACTGTGCTAAGCCGGCAAATCAATAACTTACGAGACTTCTGAACGTCATCCCGAGCCGCATAGGCAGCGAGCGACAATAGTTTGGACATCCTCATGCAAGCCTGCAACCGATGCGTCCTTTTCCGATGTCCCCCACCACACCGACACTGCCGATTTCGATGTTGTAGCGACCGCTCGTCAGGCTGAAGACCGACTTGTAACCCGCGGCATGGCGTGTTCTGCATTGATGTTGTCGTCGGAGTGAGAGTTCTCATGATTGACTGTCGCCCAATTCGCGGGAATAACGGGCGAGCGCGGCGATCACCTCAAAGAAGCTGCCAATAAACGGGTTTGCCTTCGGCGTCGAAGCGCCTAGGGACAGGTTTTTACCTGGATTCGAGAGCCGCTTTGATCGGCCGGAACAAGACCCTCAGTGGAGACCGAAGCGTCGCTTGTTCCCAATTCCAGGTCGAGCCAATAGACCGTGCCAGGACGGCGCCGCTCGACGATGTCGGGCGAAAATCCCAGGTGCTCGACGACACGTGCGCGCTTCTCGGCTCGAGGCCGCTCCGTAAAGAGACCCACCGATACGCGTCGGCCGTCGTCCGCGGATGCCATGGCACGGGCATCGCTGATGCCCGCGTCCTGCAAACTACGCAACACACGCGTCTCGTCCGCCGCGCTTTTGATCCCGGCGACGTAGACCCAATAGCCATCGCGAACGTCGCCGTCCTCGCTTCGCTGCTGCGGCGTGAATCCGCGCTCCTGCAGTAGCGATCCGGCACGCGTCACCTGTGCACCATCGTTGAATGGCCCGACCGACACACAGCGCTTGGCTGCCGGTGCCAGTGCGGCAGAGGTCGCTTCGCCCGGCGCAGGTTGGGCCTGAGGAACCGCAGTCTTCAGTGCCGGGGGGGTCCGGGCTGGCGCTTCGCCCGCGAGAACCAGTCGTGGCAACCGCGCATCGACTTGATTCACCGGCGGCTCCAAGGGCACATCGATCCAGTGCGCCCACGCCATGAACACGAGGTTTACGAAGACGAGAGCAAAGGCTGCGGTGCGCACGTCGCGCATTCTAGATGAGCGCCAGCAAACCCCTAAGCACAAGATCGGGAATGCTTGCATGCCTGCTGCGAATGAGCGGATGGATAGCGGGCGCCGCGCCACCTGTTAAGAGTACAAGCGGCGGTGAATCCAGTATGCGGCGCGCTTCCGCCACGGCGCGATCCACCGCCGCCGCCGCGGCATAGAGCGCCCCCTGCTCGATCCCCGCGCGCGTATCGCGCGCAAAGAGACTTCTGCCGCCGCGCCTGCCGCCGGAGCGGCGCAGGATGCCGCTCGTGCTGCGCAACAAGCTCTCGACCATGAGAGGCGGACCGGGAATGATCGCTCCCCCCAGGTGGCGGCCGCGGGCATCGATGAGATCGATCGTCATCGCCGTGCCGACGTCGACGACGCACACGGCGCGTCGCCGGGCTATCCGATGAGCCGCTATGGCGGCAACGATCCGATCGACACCGAGCCGCCACGGTTGCGCATACGCTGTGGTCACGCCACCCAAGCGCCGCGCCGTCACCACGAACTGCGGTTCAACGCCAATCACGCGATGTGCGGCGGCAGTGAGTCGCCGGTCCAGCCGTTCGCCGCCAACACTGGCAACGATGATGCGTTCGAAGCCGCGCGCGCGCCCGAGGAGCTTTTCTGCAAAGTCGTCCGCGCGCCAACCGACGTGGGGGGAGGCGCGCTGCTTGTGCAGACGGCCGTTCGCGAAGCGCGCCCATTTCACGCGCGTATTGCCGATATCAACCAACAGGATGCTCAAGCCAACGGCCTCACACTGACTTCGCCCGCCACGAACTTCCGCACTCCCTGCGGAGCCTCCACAAGCAATGCCCCCGTCACATCGATCCCGCGCGCGAGGCCCCGGGTACGCTCATCGCCGTTTGACACCGTAACCGTCCGGCCGCGCAAGGCATCCGCGTGCCGCCACTCGTCCATGAAGGCGCGCAGTCCGTCGCGCTCGAAATCGAGGAGACCTCCAATGCAGGACTCAATGACCTGTGCGGCAATGGCATTGCGCGCCGGCCGCTGCGCGCCCGCCTGACTCAAATCCGCTGCGGTAACTCCCGCGGCGCTGATCTGTGCGGCGAGTGCCGAGCCGAGCGCAACGTTGAGTCCGATGCCGATCACGGCACATGCCGGACCGGCCGCCTCGGCCCGCAGCTCGATGAGAATGCCACCCAACTTTGCATCGCCACGCAGGACATCGTTCGGCCATTTGAGCTGCAGGTCGGCAATGCCGAGGCGGCCGAGAGCGCGCAGCACGCACACGCCGATGGCGAGGCTGAGCGACCCCACATCACGCGGCACCTGGGCAAAAGTCCAGCTCATCGATAGGCACACGGCGCCGCCCGGAGGCGCAAACCAGGCCCGTCCGCGCCGCCCACGGCCCGCGCTCTGAAACTCCGCCAACGCAACATCGCATTCGCCCGGCGGCGGCGGACCGCGCTCAAGAAGCACGGTGTTCGTCGATGTCACCGTCCAGGCGACTTCCATATGACGCAGTCGAACCCGCAGAGCCCGCGACAGCGATTCGCGGATGAGCGCCCCATCCAAAGGCTCACCGGCAGCTGCGAGACAATAGCCGCGATTGCGCACGGCATGCACGGTCGAGCCCAGCGTACGCAGCGCCTTTGCAGCCTTCCACACTGCGCTGCGGCTTACTCCGAGTCGCTGCGCCAGCTCCTCTCCGGAATGGAAGTGCCCATCCGCGAGCGCACGGAATACGCGCTCCACGAGCCCCTTTGCATCATGCGCGACGTCGCGATTCACGCGATGAAGACTTCAGCGAGCATGCAGCGTACGCCGCCGCCGCCCAGTAGTTCGATGGTGGGCAACGGCACGGCCAAAGTAGTGTCAGTGCACGCGTTCAAGCGGCCGAACGTCTCGATCGAAAGGGCCGCGCGTGCCCCCGCCGACATGACGAGCACATGCGAATCGCCCAGGGCCTCGTCCCAGGTTGCCAGCTCCAGCATATTGCCCGCGAAGCGCTCGATTTCGGACGGCCGCAGTTCGATCACCTCGCGGCCGCTCGACTTGAGCCGCTCGAGCACGCGTGCGCGGTCGGCCGCCACGATGGACTGCGTGCCCACGACGATGAGCCGCGCGCCAATGCACAAAAGAACGTTGGTGTGATAGAGCGGTGCGCCGCCCGCATCGCGGGTTTCAAACATGAGCGCTTCATAGCCCATCTCGCGCGCCCACTCCTCGACCACCGCCGCATGGGTACGCGCAGACAATGCCGCGTACGCGACCCGGTTCACGTGGTCCAGTACCAGGCTGCCGGTGCCTTCGAGAAATCGGCCTGCCTTCTCGTGATGTGTAAGATCCAAAGTCCGCCGCGCCTTGAAGCCGAGCCGCTGCAACGCCGTGGCAACGACTTCGGGCCGGCGTTCGGCTCGCCGACTCGGTGCTTGCATCGGGTAGAGAACGAGCGTGCCGTCCTCGTGAAAGCTCACCCAGTTGTTCGGGAATACAGCGTCGGGTTTTGCAGGTGAGGGGCTATCCTCCGCGACGCATACCGCTATACCTTCACTCACAAGCGCACGCACCAGCGCTGCGAATTCGCTGCAGGCACGCTCCTGCGCAAACGGTTCGGTCTCCTCGCCGCGCTTTTGCATGTGATTGGTGACGGCCGTTTCCGGGTTATAGCCAAAGGCCGCCGGCCTCACCATCAGTACGGCGCCAGCACATTGTTGCCGCGGCATGTTCTGAAAACTCCCGTCTGCGGGTCACATTCTCTCATGTCCGGCCGCGAGCAATGTGAATACGCGCTGCATCGCGCCGACACGCGCGAGATAGCCATGAACCTCATGATCACCGCAGCGCTGAGCGTCGAGGAGCTTGAGTCGGCGTCCGGCATACGCCTCGCCCGCGCCCGCGCCACATAGGTGGATCACAGCAGCCAGATCCTGTTTTTGCTGCGGCGTAGTCGAATTCATGGGGTGACGTTCGAGGATGCTCGCCACATTGTGGTCGAGATACGCTGCCGTAAGCTCAACCGCATGCGAGGGTACGACACGCGTGTACAGGCGGTTGAACCAGCATGATCGCCAATCGTTCCAGGGTCCATCCTCGACCACGGTGTGCTGATGGATGCAGTAGCGGCGCGCCTCGGCAAACGTCCCGTCCGTGATTTGATACATGCCCACCGCACTCGAGGCGGGCCGGTACACTTCAAAAGGCCACGGACTCCACGACCAGCGCCAATAGGTGCGCACGACGGGATTGCCCGAGCCCTCCACCTGGGCAAGCGCCGCAAGAAACTCGGGCGTGATGACTGCGGTCGCGTACTTTTCAAATATGGGCGCGTACTGGCGCCAGGTCTCGGCAGGGGTCTTATAGAGCGTTCCACTGACCGGGAAGAAGAGCTCGGACGGCTTGCGGATGACCTGGTAGCTCCAGTTTATAACAAGCCACAGCGTCACAACTGTTGAAAGAGCGAGTAACACCTGAGCCGGCCGCGGCGTACGTGCGAACGCTCGCCAGAGCCGGCGGCGCAACGCCGCGCTCGGCCAGAACCGCAAAACAATCCTGCGCCGCCAGGGCTTTTTTACGACCCGCCTGGGCCTCCTCGGCAGGGTGCGTGGCCGCGGCATCAGGGCAATTGCATCATGAGAGGAAGCCTCACGGATTGACTCAATTGTGCGTGGCGGGCAGATCCGAAGCTGCAACCATAGCAGAGGGCTCGCGCATGCCGATTCGCGTAAACTCGACGGCGCCCGCGTGCCGCCTCTGAAAGGGATGTCACCATGAGTGAGCTCGTATCGCGTGTACCCGTCGACCGCTACTGCGACCTTGTCATGAAGGGCGGGGTCACGAGTGGTGTCGTCTACCCCCCGGCGATCTGCGAATTAGCTCAGCACTATCATTTCAGGAGCATCGGCGGCACCTCCGCTGGCGCCATCGCAGCCGCGGTGACGGCCGCCGCTGAATATCAGCGACGCACGTCCGGCAGCCTGCGCGGCTTTCAACTCCTCAAGGATCTGCCGACACGCCTTGGCGAGACCGATGCCGACGGCCGATCGCAGCTGCTGCGACTGTTCCAGCCCGACCCCCTGTGTAGCCGGCTGTTTGCCGTGCTGGTCGCGTCACTCAACCAGGACGGCACATTTCGTCGCATCGGAGCGATCCTCCTCGGCTGTATCAGAGCCTACTGGATCGCATCCCTCGTCAGTCTTGCGATCGCCGTGCTGATCGTGCTGCTGCACTCCGTGCTCGCAGGCGTGCTGTCGCTGTTTGTGATAGCGCCCGTCGGCATCGG
>Ga0302325_10008607_pt1 | contig 22402 bp, 22 predicted proteins | sample Palsa_T0_2_FD_201948 | JGI IMG/M metagenome (GOLD analysis project Ga0302325, IMG submission 201948) | Peat permafrost microbial communities from Stordalen Mire near Abisko, Sweden - Palsa_T0_2 | ecosystem: Environmental > Terrestrial > Soil > Palsa > Peat permafrost | place: Sweden: Abisko...
CGGAATCTGGTGGCCGTGCAGGCGATGCGCCGCGTCGCGATGCATGCGGACCACTTCCAGGAACGGCTCCGCATTGCGCGCGTAGCCCGCGAACGGGCCGGTCGATTCGGCGATGCGGGAACTGGTCAGGTACGCCTGTCCGCACATCACGGCCGTAATGGCGCCGGCATAGTCGCGGCCCTGGTCGCTATCGTAGGGAATGCCGAACGACATCAGCAGCGCGCCCAGGTTGGCGAAGCCCAGCCCCAGCGGGCGGTAGTTGTGCGAGTTGCCGGCGATCTTCTCGGTGGGATAGCTGGCGTTATCCACGATAATTTCCTGCGCCATGATCATGGTATCCACGGCGTGGCGGAAAGCTTCCACGTCGAACTGCCCGCCCGGACCCACGAACTTCATCAGGTTCAGCGACGATAGGTTGCACGCCGAATCGTCCAGGAACATATATTCCGAGCAAGGGTTCGAAGCGTTGATGCGCGCCGTGTTCTTGCATGGATGCCAGCGGTTCACGGTGGTATCGAACTGCATGCCGGGATCGCCGCACTGGTGGGTGGCTTCGGCGATCTGGTGCATCAGGTCGCGGGCCTTGAGGCGTTTCACGGGCTGGCCGCCGACCACGGACTTGGTCCACCAGTCGCGGTCCTGCGTCACGGCCTCCATGAATTCGTCGGTCACGCGCACGGAATTATTTGCGTTCTGGAAGAAGATGGAGCTGTAGGCTTCGCCGTCGAGAGAGGCATCGTAGCCCGCCTCCACCAATGTGTAGGCTTTCTTCTCCTCTTTGGCCTTGCACCAGATGAACGCTTCCACATCCGGATGGTCGCAATTCAAAATCACCATCTTGGCCGCGCGGCGCGTCTTGCCGCCGGATTTGATTACGCCCGCGAACGCGTCGAAGCCCTTCATGAACGACAGCGGCCCGGAGGCGCGCCCGCCGCCCGAAAGAATGGCATCCTCTTCGCGCAGCGACGACAGGTTGCTGCCGGTGCCGGAACCCCACTTGAACAGCATGCCCTCGGTCTTGGCCAAGTCCAGGATGGATTCGAGCGAATCCTTCACCGAAACAATGAAGCAGGCCGAGCATTGCGGCCGCGTCGCGCCCGTCTCCAGCTTGGCGATGCCGGCGGTCGCCTGATCGTAGACCCAGCCGTAGCCACGGGCTTCCTTCACGCCCACGTTGAACCACACCGGCGAGTTGAAGCAGGCCTTCTGCGTGAGCATCAGGTGCGCCAGTTCGTCGCGGAAATTCTGACTGTCCTGCGCGGTGGCGAAGTAGCCATCCTTGTCGCCCCAGCCTGCGATGGTGTCTACCACCCGCTGTACAAGCTGCGCCACGCTGGTTTCGCGGTCCGGCGAACCCAGTTTGCCATGGAAGTACTTGCTGGCCACGATGTTGGTGGCAGTCTGCGACCAATCCACGGGGACTTCGATATCACGCTGCTCAAAGATGACCGCCCCCTTATCGTTGCCAATGGAGGCGGTGCGGGTCTCCCATTGGACTGCGTCGTAAGGCGTTTTGCCGGCCTCCTGGCGAGCCGTGAAGTAGCGGGGGAAAGCAACCCCCGTACGGTTAGGCGCTTGGTCTTTTGTTTTCAATATTTCCAGCGTATTCATTGTGGCACTCAGGTCTACGGTAAGCTGTCCCATGGGGTGGCGCTCCTTTCATTGTCGCGCATTCGTAATGATGGCCCAACATATAGTGTTTCGTCAAGGATTTTATCTATATACAGTGCTATAGGTTACGGACAACCGGACTTATGTGGCGCTGGCGGCCCTGCGCGGGTCCTCCATGACCGCTGCTAGGGTGCTCGGCATGCAGGCGGGCGCTGGAGGCGTGCATAGCAGAAGCTGGGAATAATCAGCGTCGAAAATCGAGATTCTCAAAGAAGTAGGCCACATCCGGCAAGTCCGACGCCGCGGAGAGCCGCAGGCGGCGCACGATTTCGAACATGGGGCTTCGGCTCGGCGTTGAAGAAGTCTGCCTCTTCAGTCACCCATCTGCAGAGAACTCCCGGCACTACCTATATCTCAACGTTCCAATCACTTACAGCCTTTTACCCTGCCCGGGACGCCGTGAATCAAGCCGCCGTTCTGCTAACCTGAACGTAAAGGACGCAGCACCCCTCAACTAGGATCGCACCCATCGCCGCGTCGGTAGTGGGTCAGTTTGCACCTGTGGGGCACCGTCGAAAGCCGTCATTGGAGGGCGGGCAATCCTGCCCGCTGCCGGCTTTCAGACGGCTCTGGCCGCCTAAAAAGGCGGCTGCGGCCAAGATTGGCCGCCCTCCAAACGTACTCAGCGCATTTGGTGGCCTGCCCCACAAGCAATTTGACGCACTACCGAAAAAGGTAACTACATGGCAACAAAGAGACAAACTGCGGCATCGCAGCAATGCGCGCAAATCCACGGGTCCAAAAACACCCGAGGCAAGGCCACGGCCTCCAGGACCGGTATCAGCCCCAAAACCCGGCTGAGCAGCACCTGGTCGATCAGGTCGCCATCGCTCAGTGGAAGCTGGTGCGCGCCGAAGTTTTCGAAGCCCAGTGCTACGACGAAACCCTGTCCCTCCAACGCCAATACCCGTGCCGCCATCCTCGGCGGTATTTCACAAGTCCAACACCCCCAAGCTCGAGATAGCCCGGCTGGATCCGGGACCGGCGAGCGTCAGCTTCTCGGCCGGCAGGAGAATGGCAGGCCCGTGAAGGAGTTTCGCGACACGTCGCCGGGGAGACAAAACCACCCATCCCGCCCCTCTAAACCGCATTGCCAGGAGGAAAAAATGAACCTATCATGAGAATGCCTCGTTTCTTTAAGTGTAAGGTAGCACAGGCTTCGGCGGTAAACACAGGCATCAGCCTGTGTTTGCACCAGGGAGGATACGAGGCGATTATGGCGGCCGCGGCGCTGGCAATGACTTCGGGCGCTCCGTTCCCAGAAAGAACGGACAGCGGCGGCCAATATTGGATAAAACAGAGTTTGGACCTCGATCACAACTTGGTGGACCGGTGTATGAGCGGCGACGAAGCCGCCTGGGAGGATTTGGTCCGCACCCACACCCGCCGCGTTTACGGGCTTTGCTATCGTTTTACGGGGAAGGACGGCGAGGCGCAGGATCTCACACAGGAGGTGTTCTTGCGCGTCTACCGGACGTTGAAGACGTTCCGCGCGACGGAAGGCGCCTTTACCACCTGGCTGGCGCGCCTAACGCGCAATTTGCTGATCGACAATTACCGGCGCACCCGCCAGGAGCGTCTTACGGATTCGATGGAAGAGCAGCTTCCCAGGATCGAGGAGTCGCTTTCGGCAACGTCCCGGCCCGCTGCCCGGACCGATGCCATGGTGGCCGGACGCGAGGCCAGCGAGATTTTGCAGGCGGGCTTGCAGAGGCTGTCGCCGGAATTGCGCGAGGCGGTTATCTTGCGCGACTTGCAGGATCTGGAATATCGGGAGATCGCTGAAATCTTGCGCATCCCGGAAGGCACCGTGAAATCCCGGCTGAACCGCGGCCGGGCCGAATTGGCCCGTGTCTTGCGCAGGCAGAAGGTACTGGTATGACGTGCGCGGAACTCGAAATTCTTATCTGCGACTACGTTGACGGCACGTTGGGGCCGGACGCCAGAACTACGGTCGAGCAGCACCTGGCGGGCTGCCGGGATTGCGCCGAGCTGGCCCATGATGCCGCCGCCGCGGTGGGATTCATGGAGCGAGCGACCGAAGTGCAGCCGCCCCCGGAATTGATGACCCGGCTGCTGTTCAACGCGCCTTGGGCAAATGCCCGGACGTCCGCCGCGGGCGTCAAGAACTGGTTCCGCAAAGTCCTGCACCCGATTTTGCAGCCGCGCTTCGCCATGGGAATGGCCATGACCATTCTGTCGTTCGCCATGCTGGCGCGGTGGGTGGCGCCCGCGCGTCAGTTGCGCCCGGCGGACCTCTCGCCAACCCAGGTTTGGGGCGGCCTCGAAGATCGCGTCTACCGCAGTTGGCAGCGCACGGTGAAGTTTTACGAAAGTCTCAAGGTCGTTTACCAGATTCAATCCAAGCTGCACGACTGGCAGCAGCAACAGGAAGAAGAACCACAGAAGCCGGCGGACACGCACCGGCTGCCCGTTAAGGGAAGTACCGAGCCGCGCCCGTAGGTGGGACAGGCTTCAGCCTGTCGAGTTGAGTTATAGAAACGTTAGGGGTTACATTATGAACTGTTTCAATCATTCCGATACGCCCGCCGTCGCTTATTGCCGCGCCTGCGGCAAGGCGCTTTGCAACGAGTGCAAGCGCACTGCCCAAGGCACCATATTCTGCGACGAGCACGCGCCCGCCGCTGCCGCGCCGGGTTCAGAGCCGCGCGTTACCGAGCCGCGACCGTCAGTGAGTGGTGCCCTCCCCATCGGCTCCGTCGCCACCAACGACGTGTCTCCGGGCCTCGCCTGCCTGCTGGGCTTCATCCCCGGAGTGGGCGCAATCTATAACGGGCAATACGCCAAAGGTCTGGTGCATGCCATCGTCTTCGGACTGCTGGTCTCGATCACCAGCTCCGGCACGGCGGGCGACCTGGAGCCGCTCTTTGGCATCTTGATCGGCGTGTGGGTCATGTACATGGCGCTGGAGGCCTATCACACTGCGCGCAAGCGCCGCGCCGGCGAGCCTGTGGACGAATTCTCCAGCATTCTGGATGTGCATGGCCACCGCGGCGGGTTTCCGGTGGGCGCAATCACCCTCATCGCCCTGGGCGTGCTGCTGCTGCTCAGCACCACCGATGTCATCCAACTCCGCTATCTGTTGCGATACTGGCCCGTTCTGCTCATTCTGATGGGCGCATACATGCTCTACGTGCGGGTGAACGCCAGTGAAGGCCCCATCCGGCCCGAGGTGCGCCATGAACGCCAGTGACGTTAACCTGCTTCGCGCCATTCGCTGGCCCGTGACCCTGATCACGCTGGGCACGCTGTTCGCCCTGGACAACTTTACGATTTACCACTTCCATCAGACTTGGCCCGTGCTGCTGATCGTGTTCGGGCTGTTCAGCCTGCTAGGACGCACCGCCGGGCACCCGCCCGCCGGGGTGCCCCCATCAAGTCCCGGAGCGGGAGGCGTGCGATGAGACGCCGCTCCGTGACCGGCCCGATCCTCCTGATCCTGCTCGGCGCTGGATTCCTCATCTACAATCTCCGGCCGGATATCGAACTGTTCGACCTGCTCGCGCAGTACTGGCCGTTTCTGCTGATCGCCTGGGGTTCGCTGCGTCTGGTAGAGGTGCTGGTGGATTATTTCCGCGGCAGTCTGGCCAACGCCTCCGGCTTCAGCGGCGGGGAAGTCGTGCTGATCGTCTTTATGTGCTTCGCCGGCTGGGGGTTTTCTGCGGCGCATCGTGAAGGCATCCATTTCCACCCCGCTTGGGAAGCCTTCGGCGAACACTACGATTACAACGTCGGCGACCAGAAGCCGGCCGGCAATGCCATCCGTGTGGTGTTTGAAAATAACCATGGCAACCTGAAAGTCGTCGGCGCCGACACCACCGATATCAAAGTCACCGGACGGAAAACTATCCAGGCCATGAATCGAACCGAGGCGGACCGCGGTAACGACGGCACGCCGCTCGATATCGTGGCGCAAGGAGACACCATCACGGTGCGCACCAATCAGGACCGCAACCCCACCAGGGGCAAGATCTCCGAGGATCTCGAGATCACCGTACCCAACCGCGTGAGCGTGGAAGTGCACGGCAACAACGGCGACTACGACGTCAGCGAAGTGAACGGCAGCGTGGAACTGCAGGCCGATCGCTCCGACGTGCGCCTGAACAAAATCGGCGGCAACGCGCGCATCGAGCTGCAGCGCAGCGATCTGGTGCGCGCCGCGGATCTGCGGGGCAAACTGGATTTGCAAGGCAAAGGCTCGGATCTCGAGCTGGAAAACATCGCCGGAGAGGTGACTATCAACGGCTCCTATTCGGGCAACCTGGAGTTCAAGAACCTGGCCCAGCCGCTGCATTTCGAATCGCCCAACACGGATCTGCGCCTGGCGGCATTGCCCGGTCAGATCAGCATGGACCTGGGAGAGCTGACCGGCAATAACCTGGTGGGGCCCGTGCACCTGGTGACCAAGTCCAAAGACGTGAAGATCGAAGATTTCACCAACTCGCTGGAACTGGAGACCGACCGCGGCGATATCGAACTGCAGCCCAAGCACATGCCGCTGGCCAAGATCGATGCGCGGTCGCGCAGCGGGCAGATCAGCTTGGTGCTGCCCGACAAAGCCGCCTTCCAATTGGTGGCCACCACGGACCACGGCGAGGCTGTGAACGACTTCGGTTCACCCATTCTAAAGGAAACCGATGGACGCTCGTCTTCACTGAAGGGCGCTATCGGGCAAGGCGCGGCCATCCACGTGGTCACCGAGCGCGGCACCGTGACAGTGCGCAAGGCCGGTTCCGAAACCGAGGACACCGAGAAACCAGAAAAGCCGGAGAAACCGGAAAAGCCGGAAAAGGCCGAAACGTAGCGCACGCACTCCTGCGTGCCGCGTCGGCACTCGTGCCGACGCGCGGCCTGTGCTAGTCTTAATGTTTCCTTGCGTCAACTGGGGGGGAGGCCAGGGAGCTTTGTATAGAGTAAAAGAGCAAGTCCCGCATGCCGGTCTGTATCGCTGCACGACCTGCGGCGTGATGATCCCTGTGAATGCGGGTGACACCCTCCCCGCCTGTCCTAGCCGGTGCGCCGACGCCATCTGGACTTTCTTCAACGAAAAATGGGGTGCCCCGCCGGGAGAAACCCGGGAAACCGCCGAGCCCTTTCCAGCTCTGGACCTCGCCGGCGACCCGCGCCAGATTCCAGTGGGCGCACGGCTGACCGAGATCAATTTGGGACCCGAGCGGCTGGCCGCTTTCCACTTTGACGGCCAGGTTTACTTCGGGAGTTCCGTCGAACTGTTCCACAAAACCCGTGTGATCTCCCAGTAACACAGTAGGGCGGACCCCTGGGCGGACCCCCCGGTCCGCGCCGGTCCCCCTGGACCCGCTCTTTGCTCGGAGAATCACAACCGGGGCCACCCCGGCACTTGTCCCACCAGCGCCCCGGCATACTCCCGAAACGCCGGCATCGCATCGTTGCCGTCCGGATGAATCCAGTCCGCAGGCAATAGCCGCTCTAAGCGAGCCACAGTCTCCAGCGGGGTCAAGAACGTCCTCGAATCCCGCCGCAGCGCGACCATCGCATCGGTATGCCCCGCGCCGGCCGCCACCGCCGCCGCGCGCCCGCACGCGAACGCCTCCCGCCGGTCGAGCGGCACTGCGAATTCGCCGCAGCAGCGTCCCAGCAATCCCGGCTTTTCGGCGCGCGCGCGAATGCCCAGCTTCTCGCTCAGCAGCCGCGCCAGCGTATGCCCTAGATTGGAAGCCAGCCGCTGCGCTTGGCTCCCGGCGCGATCCACGTCCGCCCCGAACGGCTCCCCGCCTTCGTCGAGCTGCCCTTCGCACACCGCCACCACCACCCGCCCCAGGCGGCGATAAACGCGCTCCACATCCGCGGCGATGCGATCCAGGCTCAACCGCCGCTCGGGGAAGTAGATCAGGTGCGGAGCATCGTCTTCGCGGCGCCGCGCCAGCGACGTAGCGGCCACGATCCAGCCCGCGTTGCGGCCCAGCGTTTCCAGCACGCACACCGGCGCGGGCAGCGAGCGGTTGTCTTCGCCCACATCCCGCGCGGCGCAGGCGAAGAAACGCGCCGTGGAAGCGTAACCCGGGGTATGATCGGTCACCAACAAGTCGTTGTCGATGGTCTTCGGAATCCCGATCGTTTGCAGATCGTAGTGCGCATCGCGCGCATGCCGCGCAATCCGCAGCGCCGTATCCATCGAGCCGTTTCCGCCGGTGTAGAAGAACGTGTGGACCTCCGCGCGCCGCAAGACATCCAGCAAGCGCGCATAGTCTTCGTCGGCGAGTGGAAGCCGGCTCGACCCCAGCGCCGAACCGGGTGCTTCCCCGATTTGCCGGACCAGTTCCGCATCCAGCGCCAGCAGATCCACCATATCGCCGCGCAATAACCCGGCCAGGCCGTAGCGCGCTCCGTAAAGCCCGTAACCCCAACCGCGGCACTCTTCGATGAGGCCCACCATGCTCGCATTGATCACGGCCGTGGGGCCGCCGCCGTGGGCCACGACTGCGTTGGTGCGCATGTTATAAAGCTTATGATAGACGAGGGTTGGAGATGGATATCCGCGATAAAGAGGACGAGTTGTTCGCCCGTTGTGAACGACCCAGGTGGCGGTGGCTGGTGCTTGCGGGATCTCCTTCGCGGCGGCCACTACCCACATACTTGGACCAATGTGACGCGCTGGGTTAGCGGCATCCGGAGCTTGCCGGCCGAAATGCCTTGGAATCTAGCCAGCCAAATCGGCGGCACGAAAGAGGAGCACAGTTCACTGCTTCGCACCGGGGCGGCAGTCAACCTAAAGAAGACCCCGGGTGGGCACACGACGAACGCGGGCTCATTTTGGCCAGTCGTGCAGCAGGACGCCCGAGTATCTGCGTCAGCAATTCAACATCTACTCCGCTGACCTCGTAATCTGTTGTGGCTCGATTGTAGCGGACGCCTTTTACGCGTTCATCAAGCCAGCCGAACTTGGACCGTGGAAATACAAGACGTGCGGCGTCGATTACACTGAAGTACGCGCCACGGAAGTTCGTAATCAGCTATTCCCATCCGGAGGCCCGCGTCGCAGCCAACCTTCTCTACTACGGCTTAGTCGACGCAGTGCGGGAAATCCAACAGCCCCAGATCCTGACTTGTATCGACAAGACCGTTATCTGATGTCGCCCCTGCACTACCGACATCGGTCATATCTCGCATTCCCCCGCCAGCACTGAAAACAAACACCCAACACCAATCGGTCAACCGGATTCCTTTCGCCGCCGTGATAAGCTTATATCGAGTAAGATCTTTGAAATTCGAATACTTAATACTTTCCATCTCTAGTTTCAAAATGCGTAGGCTTATCCCAACCCGTTCCGCCGCTCCGAATCCATTCCGCCGTCCAAATGATCGCGGTCTCCGCGCTCACCGATGGCACGCCGAACAATCCATGGCAGCGCGCCGCGTTGTTGAGCAGCGCGGTGTCCGCCGCGCATCCCTCAAAAACGGGTTCACAGCCGAACAGTTTGGCCGAAGCGCCGCGCAATCTCGCGCACGGAAAGCGTCTCCGGCCCGGTCACGTTGAGCAGGGCGGGCGGCGCCTCGCACAAAGCGAAGCTGCGCAGGCAGACCGAATTCGCGTCGCCCTGCCAGATTACGTTGAAAGCGCCCGTGCTCACGTTCACCGGCCGGCCTTCGAACACCCGAACGCCGATATCGCGCAGCACTCCATACCGCAACTCGACCGCGTAGTTCAGCCGCAGCAAACACACGCGCGTCCCATGGCGCGCGGAGAAGAACTCGAACATGCGTTCGCGCGCCAATACCGACTGCGCGTATTCGCCCACGGGTTCAGGCGCGGTCTCTTCGGCCGCGCCGCCGCTCGCAACCGGCACGAACGGGTACACGTTGCCGCTCGAAAAGGCTACGATCCGCGCATCCCGACCGCGCTCGGCCGCGCGCGGGCAAATAAGCGTTGCTAGCCCACGTAAGATGCGCCAGGTTCGCGGCACCCGACGCCCCGAATTTGCGGCCTGCCATGAAGATTAGTTCTCCCCATCGGGAAGGCGGGCGAGTTGGCCGAAGTCCAGCAGATCGGCGCTGATGGTTTCGATTCCGGCGTCCCGCAACTGCACTACTGCCGAAATCCGATGCTGGAGACCACCACGCCCAGTTCGCGGTGATCGCCGGGTACGGAGAAGGTACGGTCGAGCGTCAGGGTGACGGAAGCGGTTGCGCCGGCGGCCGGCTGCGGCGGGGACTTCAGCGTATACGTGCCAGGCCCGGTATAGGTCTCGGAAGCGACGATGCGCCCATCCAGCACCAGTTCGACGTGGCGCGCGGGCGCGGAATCGGGAATCGTGAACACCGCCTCAATGGGCAGCGGTTGCGCGGGACTCTTCAGCAGAACTACCGCGCTCGCGGACATCCATCGCCATGCGCCGCCCTCCAGGGCGTACAGGCCGCTGACAATCTGGTCCGATGCCTCCGGCGCGTTCATGGGCAGGTAAGCGAGTGCCGGATGCCGGTCCAGCACGATCACGGCGCGCACGATGTCGATGGGCGCGGTGGAGATGTCGAATGGCCGCAATCCCTTGGTGGCGGTCGAGTAGCCGGAGCGCGCTTCTAGTCCGATGAGTTGCAAGGGCAGCGAAGCGCGAATGGCTTGCTCGGCGATAGCGGCGGTAGGCGCAGTGAATTCGATCGGATAGGCTAGTTGACTCGAAACGACAATATCGCCGGCACGTAATACTTGGCCGCGTTCCAGCGGCAGGCCGCCATCGGCTTCCAGGTAATAGCGCAAGCCCCATTCGCCATTGATGTATACGCGGTGTCCGGCGGTCGCCGCGCGGATCTGCCGGGCGAAGCGGCGATAGCCATCCCAATGCTGGTAGTTTACAGTGGCAAGCGCCAGGCTCAGCGCCAGTTGGGCGGCGAACCCGAGGGCCAACCACCGGGGCCGGAGGCGCGACACGAGCAAGGCTGTAGGAGCGGCCATCGGTAGCAAGTAGCGCGCCGATCCGGCGAAGAAGAGAAGAGCGGCGCCTCCGAAGAACAGCGCGATCCACGCGGCCAGAAATGCTGTGTCGCGGTCGCGTCGTTTCCAGGCCAGCAGGATGGCGCCGGGCAGCAACGCGGGGAAGACCATAAAGCAGGCGTGTACCGCAAGCGCCGCGGCGTTGCGGAACTTGTTGGCGGCCGTTTGTAGCCCATAGCTGCGCATGTATCCGGCCGACACCGCGACCGGCAGCGCGCCCGAATACCAGCGCTCCAACAACTGGCTGACCAGAAGGGCCAATGGCGCAACCAACGTAAGCAGCGTCGCCAAGCGGGCTTGGCGATCCTTACGCCGGTAAATCCACACGTAAACCGCCAAGATGGGAGTCAGGAAAACAGCTTGAAAAGCGCCAAGCGCCGCCAGCACCATGGCGATTGCGGACCACACCCATCGCCCCGCGACGAAGCATGCCACAGCCGCCATCCAAAACGCGAGGAACGGCAAATCGGATTCGAGCGAGTTGCCGTTAATCACAAATGCGGGAACCGCCAGAAACAGCAGCGTGGCCCATAGCGGATGCGGCGAGAAGCGCTTCGCCAGCGACCACATGGCCAAGGCCGCCACCACCGAGAACAGGCTGTACGCGGCGTGAAACGGCACTTCGCGGATGTCGCCGATCACAGCCAGCAGCAACCCTAGGAACCACGCGTTGAAGGGCGGGTGCGGAAAGCCGCGCAGGTCCACGCGGTTGCCCAGGAAAACGTATTGGACGTGGCTGGGATCGAGCGGATCGATCTGCGCGTGCTCCGCCTGCGCCAGATAGTAAACATCGTCGCCCTGAATCGCCTGGTTGAGAAAGGGCAGCCGAATCAGCAGGACGACGGCTAACACTAAGGCGAGGCGGGTGTCCATTTCAATACCGGCTTGCGAGCGGCCTTCACCTCGTCCACGCGGCTCGTGCGGGTCGAGTGCGGCGCGGTCTTCACCATCTCCGGCTCGGTCTCGATCTCTTTCGCGATGGAAATCATGGCGTCGATGAAGAGGTCGATTTCCAGCTTGCCTTCGGTTTCGGTAGGCTCGATCATCATGGCGCCGCGCACGATCAGCGGGAAGCTGACGGTATACGGGTGGAAGCCGTAATCGATCAAGCGCTTTGCGATATCGCCCGTGCGCACGCCCTGCCGCGCCTGGCGCTCGTCGCTGAAGACGACTTCGTGCATGTTCGGCAGCGTGTAAGGCAGGTCGAAGAACGGCTCCAGCTTCTTGCGGATGTAGTTGGCGTTCAACACAGCGTCCATGGTGGCGGCGCGCAAACCGTTGCCCCCGTGCGCCAGGATGTAGGCCAGCGCGCGCACCAGCACGCCGAAGTTTCCGTAAAACGCTTTCACTTTGCCGATGGAGAGCGGGCGGTCGTAGTCGAAGGTCCAGCGATCGCCGTCGCGCTTGAGTCGCGGCACGGGCAGGAACGGCTCCAGTGACTTCTTCACCGCCACCGGTCCGCCGCCCGGACCACCGCCGCCATGCGGAGTGGAGAACGTCTTGTGCAGATTCAGGTGCATCACGTCGACGCCGAAATCGCCGGGACGCGCGATGCCCACCAGCGCGTTCATGTTGGCGCCATCCATGTAGAGCAGCGCGCCCTTGCGATGCAGAACTTCGGCCGCTTCGATGATGCGCGATTCAAAAACGCCCAGCGTATTGGGGTTGGTCACCATCAGTCCGGCCACGTCCTCCGTGACGGATTTTTCCAGGGCGGCCAGATCCAGCTGGCCGTGTTCATCGGAGCGGATGTTCTCGACCACGTATCCGGCGATGGCCGCGGTGGCGGGATTGGTGCCGTGCGCGGAATCGGGAATCAGGATCTTCTTGCGCGGATTACCCTGCTGCGCGAGCAACGCGCGGATGAGCAGGATGCCGGTCAACTCGCCGTGCGCGCCGGCAGCGGGCTGCAGCGTGACGGCATCCATGCCTGTGATTTCGAGCAGCGCGGATTCGAGGTGCGCCATGATTTCCATCACGCCCTGCGAAAGGGATTCCGGCTGATAGGGATGCGCCCAGGCGAGGCCTTCGGTGCGCGCCACCAGTTCGTTGACGCGCGGGTTGTACTTCATGGTGCAGGATCCCAGCGGGTACATGCCGTGGTCGATGGCGTAGTTCCAGGTGGAGAGGCGCGTGAAGTGGCGGATGACCTCCACTTCGCTGACTTCGGGGAAACCTTCGATTTCCGCGCGCACGTTTTGCGCGCCCAGCGCGGTTTGTGGGTCGATGGGGGGAACGTCTAGTGCGGGGAGTTGGTAGGCTTTCTTGCCGGGCGAGCTGCGCTCGAATAGCAGCGCTTCGTTCGGCGAGATGTGAGAGCGGACTTTCTTGATGGACATTTTAATTCTGACCGGAACCGGGCGTCGGCATGAGTGCCGACGCGGCACGCACGAGTGCGTGCGCCACGGCGTCCATGTCTTCGCGGTGAGACATTTCAGTGGCGCATAGCAGCATCGCGTCGGAGAGTTCCGGATAAAAGCGGCCCAGCGGCAGACCTCCGATGATCTTCCGATCAAGCAACGCGGCGTTGATCTCTTCCGGCGGGCGGTCACCTGTCGAAACCACGAACTCGTTGAAGAACGGCCCGGAGAATCGCGGCTTCAATTTGCCCGCCAGATAGTGCGCCTTGGCCAGGTTCTGCTCCGCCAGCTCGCGCAACCCCTGTTTACCGTAGACGCTCATGAACACGGTGGCCATCAATGCGATGAGCGCCTGGTTGGTGCAGATGTTGGACGTGGCCTTTTCGCGACGGATGTGCTGTTCGCGAGTGGCCAGCGTCAGGCAAAATGCGCGATTGCCGTGCGTATCCGTAGTCTCGCCGACCAGCCTGCCGGGCATCTGGCGGGCGAATTTTTCGCGCGTGGCGATGATGCCCGCATACGGCCCGCCATAGCTGGGCGGGATGGCGAACGATTGCAGTTCGCCGGCGATGATATCCGCCTGCGGCGGCTCCAGTATACCCAGCGAAACCGCCTCGGCGAAACCCATCACCAGCAGCGCGCCACGCCGGTGGGCGATTTCAGCGGCGCGCTTCACGTCCTCCACGACGCCGAAGAAATTGGGCGATTGTACGATCACCGCCGCGGTCAGATCGTTGAGCTGGCGCTCCATATCGTCGAGATCGGCCGCGCCGGTTTCGGGATCGTAATCGAATTCCGTAATCGGCATGCCCTGATTCTTCGCGTAAGTCTGCAAGACCTCTTGATATTCCGGATGCACACTGCGTGCCACCAGCAGTCCGCCCTTGCTAGTCAGGCGTGCGGCCATCAGGGCAGCCTCCGCGAGGCCAGTCGAGCCGTCGTACATGGAAGCGTTGGCCACGTCCATGCCAGTGAGCTGGCAGATCATGGTCTGGAATTCGAAGATGGTGGTGAGGGTGCCCTGTGAGATCTCCGCCTGGTAAGGCGTATATGACGTGAGGAACTCGCCGCGCGCGACTACCGTATCGACCAGCACCGGGCGGTAATGCGCGTACACGCCCGCGCCCAGGAAGCTGACGTAGCCATTGGCGTTCCGGTCGCCGCGCCGGCGGAAATAGTCTACGATCTCGTACTCGGAAATGCCGGGCGCAAGGTCGAGCGGCCGTTTCAGCCGCACGGCCTCCGGAAGATGCGTGAACAGATCTTCGGGGTTTTCGACGCCGCACGCTTCCAGCATTTCGCGGCGCTCGGAATCAGACTTCGGAAGATAGCGCAATCGTTATTTTTCCGCTCCTATATAGGTTTGATACTCGGCCGCGGAAAGTAGATTCGCCAACTCGCCGGGATCGCTTAAACGGATCTTCACCAGCCAGGCCTCGCCGTGCGGGTCTTCATTCAGCTTCTCGGGCGCGTCGGCCAGCGTATGGTTCAGATCGACGATTTCGCCCGAAACGGGAGAGTAGATATCCGATACGGCTTTCACCGACTCCACCGACCCTATGGTTTTTCCCTGGTCGACGTGTTGGTTGGGCTTTAGGGTCTCCCGGCCGTATTTGAAGTCCACATAGACGATGTCGCCCAGTTCGTGCTGGGCGTGATCCGTGATGCCGATGGTGCCCGTATCGCCTTCCATGTGCACCCACTCGTGTTCCTTTGTGTAACGGTAATCTTCGGGATACATTATTTGGCTCGCTTGTAGAATGGTGTTTCCACGGTGACCGCGGCCACCGGCTGGCTGCGGATGACGACTTCAATGGCGCGGCCCACGTGAGCCTCCGCCACGGGCAGATAACAAAGACCGATGTTCTTGTTCAGGGATGGCGCGGGCGATCCGCTGGTCACCCAGCCGGCCGGCGCGCCATCCACCAGCACTTCGTAACCGTCGCGGCCGATGCCACGGCCGCACATTTCGAATCCGATCAGCTTGCGCTGGATGCCTTGTTCCTTCTGCTTCGCCAGCGCGGCGCGGCCCACGAAATCGCCCTTATCGAGCTTTACGATCCAACCCAGGTCGGCTTCCCACGGCGTGATGGAGGCGTGAATTTCGTGGCCATATAACGCCATTTTAGCTTCCAGGCGCAGCGTGTTGCGCGCGCCCAAGCCGCAGGGCTTGATGCCGAATTCTTTGCCCGCGTCCAGAATTTCATGCCACAGGCGCGGGGCTTCCGCGGGGGCCACGTAGATCTCGTAGCCATCTTCGCCAGTGTAGCCGGTGCGCGCGATGCGGGCCGGCGTGCCTGAGACTGTGCCGTCGACGAACCAGTAATAGCGGATTTCGGGCAGGTCGGCGGCGGTCAGTTTCTGCAGCGTGGCGTGCGCATTGGGACCCTGAATGGCGACCTGCGCGTAATCGTCGCTCGACAGGCGGACTTGCGCGTCGAAATGGTTGTGCGCCCGAATGTGCTCGAAATCCTTTTTCTGGTTGGAGGCGTTGACGCATAGGAAATAGTGGTCGGCGGCGACCTTGTGCACCAGTACATCGTCGACGAATCCGCCGTGCTCGTAGAGTAGGCCCGAATAATGGATTTGGCCCGTCTTGAGGCGGCCGGCGGCGTTGGTGGTGACGTAATCGGTGAGCTGCAGGGCCTCCGGCCCGGTGATGTCGATCTCGCCCATGTGACTGACATCGAAGGCGCCCACGTTGCGGCGCACGGCGAGGTGTTCTTCGACCAGCGAGGAATACTGGACGGGCATGTCCCATCCGCCGAAATCCACCATTTTGGCGCTCATCGCGCGATGGGCGGCGTTCAGACAGGTGGATTTCAGCGCGGCGGTGGCGGGCATCAAACTGGTACTGTAGCACGGGTGGCGCGGGTGTCAAACGACCAGAAAGTTCTCAGCGGTACGACTTTTCGGAGCGCAGCAGGACGCGGAGGACGAAGACTGTATGTTTCGCGCGATCGGCGGTAAAGTGAATGCGGGTAGTCGCCGATGCGACGGCGCAACACACCCGCCACTCGTCACCTTTCAGCGCTTTCACATTCCCCTCGAACGGATTGGCTGCCATCTGCGTGAGTGTGCGCGCGACGCGCTTTTGAATGCCTTTTGGTAAGCCGCGCAGGTCGCGCTCGGCGTCTTCGGTTAGCTCACAGGCCCAGGTCACGCTTGAACCTTGGACCACGGCCTTGTCTTCCCGGCTGCAACCTGCTGTATTGCGTGCCGCACTTTCTTCGCGTCCGCGGGCGTCAACGTGTCGCCGGTATCGACGGGCTTCTTAGGTTTCATGGCGAGGCGGCCATTCTCGGCCGTCACCTCCATTTAGTCCCCCTCTGCCAAGGCGAGCGCGTCGAAAACTCTGGCGCCGCTGGCCGATGCGGCTCACAGCGCTGGTCCTTGCAGTCCTTTCCGCCTGGAGGGTTCTGCTGGGCATGTCTTCAGCTTATCAGCTTACCGGCGCATCAGAATGGCAGGAGCGAGGGGAGCGTTCAGGCCGGTAGCGTTTAGGGCGGTGGCGGCATCAAACTGGTACTGCTGTAGCACGAGAAGTCCTGCCGAATTGTCGAACGACGCGTTTCATCCTCCAATTTAAGCCTGGGCCGCGCTCGCCGACTCGCTGCTTGATCGTCTGGACGCCGAAGCGGATGCGAATGCGGAGGAAGTCTGGCGCGATGAGATTTGCCGGCGACTTCAGGAAATCGACCGAGGGGCTGTCCAGCTAATTCCCTGGCATGACGCGCAACGCCGCTTGCGCGCGCGCCTGCAGTGAACCGTAAGCCTGTCGTTTTTCATTCGGTCGCTATTGCCGAGGCCGAGGCGGCGGCCGAACGGTATCGGCAGCGCAGCGAGCGGCAGTCGGATTCCTGGACGAGATCGACCGGGCGAATCGAGCAGATCTCTTCGTCTCCAAACCGATTTCCGGTTTTCGAATTCGGTGCGCGGCGAATGTTGCTCAGGCGATTCCCGGACTTGAGTACATTGCTCACGCGCGATGAGGCGCGTTATCGTAGCTATTTTCCGAAGGTCGAGATCCTTGCGCCTGGCAAAGCGCGGCATGTAATTTGGCGAATGTCCGCACGCCGGCAGGGTATCGACATAAGGCCGGGTTCGGGCCCTATATCGCTTCCAGTTCTTCTTCCAGCATCTGCTTCTGCGAAAGGTCCGCGTAGTAGCCGCCCGCCGATACCAACTCCGCGTGCGTGCCCTGCTCCACGATGCGGCCATGTTCCAGCACCACGATGCGGTCCGCCTGCCGCACGGTCGAAACGCGGTGCGAGATCAGGATCACGGTGCGGCCGCGCATGGCGTCCGTCAGCCCTTCGAGGATACGCTCCTCGGTCAGCGTATCCACGCTCGAAAGCGCATCGTCCAGAATCAGGATGCGCGGGTTGCGCAGAATGGCGCGGGCGATGGCGGTGCGCTGCTTTTGGCCGCCGGACAGCGTAATGCCGCGCTCGCCCACTATGGTCTCGTAGCCCATGGGGAACGACTCGATGTCGCCCGCCAGGCCGGCCAACTCCGCCGCGCGCCGGATCTCCGCTTGCGTGGCGCTCTCCACGCCGAAGGCGATGTTCCCGGCGATGGTCGAACTGAATAGAAAGGTCTCCTGCGGAACAAATCCGATATGCCGCCGTAACTCGGCGGGCGATAGATCGCGCAAGTCCGTGCCATCCAGCAGCACGCGTCCCCCGGTAGGGTCCATCAAACGCGGCACCAGGCCGGCCAGCGTGCTCTTGCCCGAGCCGGTATGCCCCACCACGGCCACCGTGGCGCCCGCCTCAATCGTCAGGCTGGCTTCATCGAGCGCCCTCCCCGAGGGATACTGCACCGAGACGTCGCGGAATTCGATCTCGCCGCGTACCCGCGCCATCGGAACCGGATGGGCCGGCACGGCGATCGTGGGCTTCTCCTGGAGGATCTGGTTGATGCGCGCCAGCGAAGCGCCGCCGCGCTGCATCAAGTTGACCACCCATCCCAGCGCGATCATGGGCCAAACCAGAATACCCATGTAGGTATTGAACATCACGAAGCTGCCCAGCGAGATGCGTCCGCTCAGCACCTGCCCGCCGCCGTACCACAGCACCACCAGGAAGGTGAGCCCGATCAGCGCCTCCAGCAGCGGTTGAAATACGCCCGAGATGCGCACCAGCCGGATGTTCTCCGCAATATAGGCGCGGTTCAATTTTTCGAACTGGCGCAGCTCGGCATCTTCCTGCACGAACGCCCGCACCATGCGCACGCCCGCCAAGCTCTCCTGCACCCGGCTGCTGATGTCGGAAAACATGGCCTGGATGCGCTCGAAGCGCGCGTGAATGGCGCGCCCGAAGAAGATCACCGCCATGCTCACCAGCGGTGCCGGGAGCAATGCCAGCAGCGCCAGGCGCCAATCCACCGTGACCATGATGCCGATGGCCAGCAGGAAAGTGAGGCTGGTCTCGGTCCAATACATGATGCCCGGCCCCAGCATCATGCGCACCGCATTCAGGTCGTTGGTGGCGCGCGCCATGATGTCGCCCGTGCGCATGCGCCCGTAATAATCCGGCGAAAGCTCCACCAGGTGGCGGAACAAGTCGTTGCGCAGGTCGTATTCGATGTCGCGCGAAATCCCGATGATGATCACGCGCATCCAGTATTGGAACAGGCCCTTGATCGCGGCCAGTCCTACCAAATAGCCGGCGAAGCGGAGCAATCTGGCTAGGTCGTAGGCGTGCGAAAGTGTATCGATGGCGGCCCGGATCGCCAGCGGCTGCGCGGCGCCCGCGACATCCTTCAGCACCAGCGCGCCCAAGCCCAGTCCCAGGCCCCTGCGGTAGCGCCATAAGTAAACCCGGACCGTGCGCAGCGATTCCCACATGCGTCAGATCCCCACAGCGTTGGCGACGGTCTTCATCCACTCCATCAGGAACACCTTCTGTCCCTCGCGATTGCGCCACCAGCCATCCGCCCGGAAGTACCTGTCGGGCGCGGCCACCACCCGCACATCCAGATCCGGAGCGGCGGCCCGGTAGATGCGGCCAGCGCGCGCGGTGTGAAAGTCGCTGGTCACCAACAGAAATCGATGCACGCCGCGGCGCCGCAGATCCGCCACGATGACGCCGGCCTCCTCGCGCGTGCTGTGCGCTTCATTAGGCGCGCGGATGAACCAACTTTCCGGGTAGCCGCGCTTCACGGCAAACCCAATCTCCAAATCGCATTCGTAAAGGCCGTACAGCATGTTCGGGCCGCTTACCAGGATCTTGGGCACGTACCCCTGCTTCACCAAGTCTGCCGCGCGCACCACCCGATTGCCATAGTAGTCGCCGGCCAGCACTACCGCCATGTCCGCCCGGGCCGGTCCATCGTCGCGCACCAGCAGCTTGCCCAGCGCCTTCAGCCACCACCAGTGCGTGGCCGCCGCCAGCGCCAGCACGATGACGATGCAAACGAGAGATTTTAGGAAAAAATGGGAACGGCGCGCCACGGACTACTTCTCGTCCGCGGAATTCTTCTGATCCAGATGGCCGACCGTCTTCAGCCGTTGATAGAGCCGCTCGACTTCGGCCTCGTCCTCCGGTAACAGCATCCGGTACCGCGGCGGCGGGATCTGCCTGCGGTCCCCGCCGGACGCCAGGACTTCGCCCCAGAACTGGCGGTAGGGAACGCCATCAATGAGCGCGTCGCGGGAAAGCCGCCGCAGGTGCCGCAGCAGGCTGTTGCAGGAATCCGGGTCGCCGGGGTAAACCACCATGATGCGCGAATCGTCGAACAGCGTGATGCGCACGATCAGGGGCGACAGCCAGTTTCCGGGGCGGTCCAGACGCCGGATATCCATCCACGGCATAATGCGTTTGCCCACCGCCAGGTACCCTTCGTGGACCTCGACGGCGGGCTGCAAGGACAGCACCAGCAGCAGCGTGGCGCTGAGGAAAAATAGCGCGGCCGGAATGAACGCCGGCGCCCAGTCGAGACCCAGCCAGGCCGAAAAGCCCGCCAAGCCGACGGCTACGATTCCGAATGTTAAATAATGCCGGGCTGGCGTGTAGCGAGTCATCTTCAAACCCGTTCACTTCTAGACTACTCCCGCGGCGCACGCCCGTCAATTCCCCGGTGGGGTGATGAATACGATTTCGCTGCCGCAGCCTCGCCCATGAAACGCACGACAAAGGCGCTGGCAGGATGCTAGAATGCCCATCGCGTGCAAAAAAACTCTCTCCCCGCGGAACTGGCCGCCGAATTCCTGGGCACCTTGATCCTGATCATGCTGGGCAATGGCGTGGTCGCCATGGTGGTGCTGTTCGGCAAAGGCACGCCGGGCGAAGTCGTGCATGGCGGGTTCACCAACATCACCATCGGATGGGGATTGGCGGTGACCATGGGATGCTACGTCGCGGGGCGTATCTCCGGCGCGCATCTGAATCCGGCGGTGACCATCGCATTGGCCATCTTCCGCGGTTTCGCCTGGCGCAAGGTGGCGCCCTACATCCTGGCGCAGGTAGCGGGCGCATTCCTGGCGGCGGCGTTGGTGTTCTGGAACTACCTGCCGGCGTTCCGCGCGGCCGATCCGCACCTGGACCACACCGCTGGCGTCTTCACCACGTTTCCGGCGTTCCCGGAAGTCCCCAGCGCGGGCCTGCTCGACCAGACCATGGGGACCGCCATCCTGTTGTTCATGGTGATGGCGCTGACCGACGCGCGCAATCAGCCGCCCGGCGCCAATTTGACGCCGGTGCTGGTAGGCGCAGTGGTGGTCGCCATCGGCATGTCGTTCGGCGGGATGCACGGTTATGCTATCAACCCGGCGCGCGACTTCGGCCCGCGCCTGTTCACCGTGGTCGCGGGATTCAAGAATAACGGCCTTACGGACGGGAGCATGGTCTTCTGGGTGCCGATCGTTGGGCCGATTCTGGGAGGTGTGATCGGCGCGGCGGCTTACGATTGGGGCGTACGGCGATTCTTGCCGGAATAGTCAGTCTGGATCATAACGCCACAGAAACCGCGCCGGCCGCCGCCAGATCTCACGTCCGAGTGCGGCAACCAGCTTCCGGCGGCCCCTGGTGTCCAGATTCCGCGCACGTATCGCCAACCACAAACCGAGCGCGAAGGACACGCCGAAGTTCAGCAGCCCGGTGGCGGCCAGCCCCAGCAGCGCCCAGAATATATCGCGCCAGAGCACCACACCGCTCCATGCCAGCGAGCTCACGGCATAAGCCAGCGATGCGCTCGCCAGGGTGACGTGCCGGACTTCGACCGGCACGCCGGCGAAGACGCTGACAAACGGAAGCAATCCAAGCAGCAAGCCCAGAAACACATATCCAACCACCCCGCTGAGGTGATGTTCGACAATCCGCGCCAGTTCCACGGCCGATTCCGCGCCCAAAGATCGGCGCAGTCTCCGGCTTTGCGCGAGGGCCGCCGGAAGACGGTGCAGCGCCATCCAGTTGGCGGTCCATCCCGCAGCCAGGCTGGAAAGCCATAGAAAGCATCCGGTTAGCGCCGCAAACGGGATGGTCAAGGACCGTATCAGATTCATTGAGGTGAGGCCGTGCAGCGCGGCTTCGCGGGTAAGGAAAGGGTTGCCGACCTTCCATTGCATGAAGAAGTCGATCAGGATCGACGCGGGAATGGCGCCCAGCAAGTTGCCTACCGTGACAATGGTCTGCGTCCGCGTGATGGCAGCCACCACGTTCACCTCGGATCGCATCCCATCGTCTTTCTCCATCGCCGCGCTGAGCGCCGCCGCCGTCATGGACGGCATCTTGGAGGCCAGCATCCATCCCAGAAACTGCATCAGCACAAAGCTGGCGGTGTAATTCACGCTATGCGCGATTCCGGTCCACAGCGGCGCCAGCGCCATGGAAGCGAAAACGTATTTGAACAACGCGGTGAAGGCGGTTATGCCCCCGGCACCTATAGCCCCGTAACCCATCTTCCACCACTCGGACCGGGACCCGGCAATATAGTGTTCGCCGCTCTTGCCGGTATGCATCACGATCTGGCTTGCAAGGCGGTTGACGCTGTTTCGGACCAGGTTGTGAAGCCCGCGTTCTTCGGCGAAGCCGCGCACCAGCATGGAGGCGAATGCGCGCCCGTCTTCCAGCCCCGAGCTCAGGCGCAAGAGCGCGTCCATCCTTTCCAATTGCGCAATGACGAGATCCAGGCGAAAGACCAGATCTGAGGAAACGCCCATCTCCTCCATGCGCGCATGCGAGATGCCGGCGGACACCCGGCAATTGAAAATGGTTTCTTTTAACTCATCGCGGTTATCTGCGCCACCGGGCAAGCGCGCGAACTGGTCCGCGGCATCCAGCAGATTCAGGAAGGGAGAGTCGGCTTCACAACGGTGCGGCATCACCTTCATGACGCCTCTGGATAATCCGATGGACGCGGCTCGAATCGCCAGCAGGCG
>Ga0302325_10008608_pt1 | contig 22402 bp, 25 predicted proteins | sample Palsa_T0_2_FD_201948 | JGI IMG/M metagenome (GOLD analysis project Ga0302325, IMG submission 201948) | Peat permafrost microbial communities from Stordalen Mire near Abisko, Sweden - Palsa_T0_2 | ecosystem: Environmental > Terrestrial > Soil > Palsa > Peat permafrost | place: Sweden: Abisko...
ACCACCGTGGCGATGACCTCAGCAACGAGCATGGGAGGCCGGCAGGACGCCATGTCGCCGAGCCAGACAGAATCGGTCAGGCGACCCCGCGGGCTTCTTCAAGGCGATGTTTCCAGACGATGGCCAATCCAAGGATCGCCACGCAACCGCCCAGAATCAGCCAATGACTGAGCGCCAGGGTATGGCCGTCGACGGCGGCTAAGGCCAGCGAGACCTGGTGGTAGCTCGGTATCAGGTGGGCGACGAACTGGAGTGATCCCGGCATTTGGTCGACCGGGGTGAAGAGGCCCCCGAAGTATCCGAGGACGAACATGAGCCCCGTCACGACAGGAAAGGCGGCCTCGGGCGCCACCAGGAAGCCGATGAAAACTCCGAGTACGGCGAACGGAAGGGAGGTGGCCCAAAGCAGGACAGTCAGCCCTACCCACGTCGTCATTGCCAGTCGGACGTCGCCGAAGCCGGCACCGACCGCCTCCACCAGGACGATCACCGGGAGGACCACGAGCATGCTGGCGACGACCTTCGTCGCGACGTACGACCAGGCCGGAAGCGGAGTGACCCGGAGCTGGCGGGCCCATCCGGAAGCGCGTTCCATCGAAAGCCGGGTGCCCGCTGCGTTCAGGGCGGCCACCAGCGCGCCGAAGGAGCACATGGAGACCATGAGGTAAACCCGCCAAGGCACTGTGTTATCGACCACTTTGCCTGCCGTATGGTCCCCGAGAAAGAGAATGTAAAAGATCACCGGAAAGCCGACCGTGATGGCGAGGAACCTCCAGCTCCGCAGCAGGCGCCCGACCTCGAAACGGCCGAAAGCCAGAAGTGGACGCAGTCGGCTGCGCCAGTCGCTGCGCAGTGTCAGGTCCGGTGGGATCGGCCCTTCTTGATGATCCGGCCCGCTCGGAAGAGCAATCGAAAGTTCGGTCATGAGCCGTCTGCACCCACGGTTCCGGCAGAGGCGATTTCACGGGATCTGCCGGCTTCCTCCGCGCCGCACCTGGTCAGGGCCACGAAGGCCTGCTCCAGGCCAGCGCCGGTCACCTCGAGATCACGGAACATGACGCCGCGGACGACCAGATCACGGATGGTCGCGTCGGCGTCCATGGAGTCGATGGAAACGCCGGTGCCGCAGACGCCGACCTCTGTGACGCCATCAAGTTCGGAAAGCTGTGCGCGGTCCGGCTGGTCGGCGACGAAGCGGAGCCGCCGTGTGGCCACAGCCGCCTTGAGAGTGGCGCCGGGGCCATCTGCCACCACCCTGCCGTGGTTGAGTACGACCACGCGGTCGGCAATCTCATCCGCCTCTGCGAGATGGTGGGTGGCGAAGAGCACCGTCCGCCCCTCGTCCCCGAATGCCCGCATCATTCTCCAAAAGCCCTGGCGGGACTCCACGTCCATGGCGGAGGTCGGCTCGTCGAGGAACACGATGTCGGGATTGCCCGCGATCGCGATGGCGAAGCGGACCCGCTGGGCCTGGCCGCCCGAAAGGCGGTCCGTTCTCCTCTGCAGAAGCGAACCGATGTTCGCCCGCTCGACGATCTGCTCACGCGGGGCAGGCCTGCTGTAGAGCCGCCGGACGAGACGGAGCGCCTCGTCGACGCGGACGCCCGGGGGCAAGCCGATTCCAGACCCGGACTGGAGCATTGCACCCACTCGGCCGGCAGACACGGCCTGTCGTGGGTCGCAGCCGAGAACCTCGACGCGGCCTTCCTGTGGTCGGACAAGGCCGAGCAGAGCGGAGATGGTGGTCGACTTCCCGGCTCCGTTCGGTCCGAGGAGGGCGAGCACTTCGCCCCGGGGCACGTCCAAGTCCAGCCGGTCGAGAGCGATCCGATTTCCGTAGCGGTGAGTGACATTCCGGAAGGAGAGTGCGGGGGGATTCGGCCGCGGCGGGGCAAGTGCGCCGGCTGGTGCTGCTGAAAGGGAAGACAAGAACGTTCTCCGGCGGCTCATGCCGCACTCGCGTGGTGGGAGTTGCATCGTACCGCCGGCACAAGCGGAACGGCATTCGGCCGGTGATGATTGAGAAAGAAGTGACAACCCCCGTAACCTGACCTAACCGTCGTCCGGCATATGAGGCGTTCTCGCACTTCAGCGCCGTGCACTTGGTCAGGCTTCGCACCGACGGAGGCGACAACTCGAAATCCTGGGAGGAAACCACCTTCAGTGGAATTCCGAGCCATTTCCATGCCGCTCCTCACTTCCTCCCAGGCTTCGAAAGGCTGACTTCCCGGATCACGCGAACGTCGGTCAGCGAACCGCGTCCTCTGCGAGGGGCAACTCCAGGTGACCGTCGAGCCAGCGGCCGAGCTCGACCTGCGGACGCGGACCGCGGTCTACGCGCCGCCAAGCCCGGTGGCGACCTCATCGGTCTCTGGAGCCCACCAGGAATGCGAGATCGACGAGCCTGTTGGAATAGCCGGTCTCGTTGTCGTACCAGCCCAAGACTTTGACGAGGCTGCCCTGAGCCATGGTCAGCTTTGCGTCGAAGACGCACGAGGCCGATGACCCGATGATGTCGGTCGAGACAAGGTCCTCCTCGGAGTACTCGAGCAGCCCCACCAGACGACCTGTCTGCGCAGCGGTCCGGTATGCCGTGCACACCTCGTCGACGGACGGTGTCGATCGCAGTATCGCCACAAGGTCCGTGATAGATCCGTCGGCCACCGGCACCCGCAGCGACAAGCCGTCAAGGTTTCCCGCTATGGCGGGCAGTACCTCGCCAGTGGCGCGAGCGGCCCCTGTCGTCGTCGGCACGATGTTGATGGCTGCACCGCGAGATCGACGCGCGTCCTTGTGCAGGGCGTCCACCAGATGCTGATCGCCGGTGTAGGCGTGAACGGTCGTCATGAATCCCTGTTCCAACCCGAAGGCGTCATCGAGGACCTTGGCCAGCACGGCAAGACAGTTCGTCGTGCAGGAGGCGTTCGAAACCACGAAGTCATGTGCCGGGTCGAAGTTCTCCTCGTTGACTCCCAGGACCAACGTGGCATCTGCATCCTTGGCGGGTGCCGAGATGATGACTCGGCGGGCGCCTGCCGTCAGGTGGGCAGCGGCCTTGTCTCGGCTCGTCAGCCGTCCCGTGCTCTCGACCACGACGTCGATCCCCAGCTCACGCCACGGAAGCTGCTCAGGATCAGGTTCCGTCAGCATCGCAACGTGGGACGAACCCACCATCATCGTCCCATCCTCGACGGAGACCGGCAGGGGGAAGTGGCCGTGCACCGAATCGCGGGAGAGCAGCTTGGCCAGCGCCTCCGGTGGGCCGAGATCGTTGACCGCTGCCACCTCGACGTCGTGGGGCGACTTCAGGGCTGCTCGAAGGAGGGCGCGGCCCGTTCGGCCGAACCCGTTGATGGCGACTCGAACCCCCATGATCAGTCTTCCTCCTTGAGTCCGCCGGGAACCAGCTGGCCCGGCACAAGCGATGCTGACAGCCGGTCACCGCGATCGCTACGGACCAAGGTCCCGACCTCGAGGAGTGGCGCGCGAAGGTGTGGTCGATCACCACGTTCGGCCCCACCACTGAGGACCTTCGTCCCTATTCCCACTCGACCAACCCGAGCAGGTTGGGGAAGTGATGTTCGAGGTGCGGTTTCACGGGCGAGGCGGCCAGGGTGCGGTGACGGCCGCCGATCTTCTCGCGTTGGCGGCGTTCGAGGAAGGCAGACACGCGCAGTCGTTCCCCAGTTTCGGTTCCGAGCGCACTGGCGCGCCGGTGGTCGCCTATTGCCGCCTGAGCGAGCGCGCGATCCGAACCCGTGAGCCCGTGGCCGCGTGCGACTGCGTCGTTGTCATCGACCCCACGCTGGTACACCAGGTCGATTTGTTCGCGGGACTGCGCCCGGACGGCTTCGTCCTGGTCAACTCGGCTCGGACGGTCGACCTTCTCGAAATGGGGTCCCTGCAGGACGACTTCGACAGCGATCACCTGCTGACCATGCCTGCGACCGAAGTGGCACTTCGCCAGATCGGCAGGCCATTGCCCAACGCGGCCCTGCTCGGCGGGTTTGCCGCTGTGACGGCGCAGGTGAGCATCCGGTCGGTGGGCACGGCAATCCGGGAGCGGTTCCGCAAGGATCCCAGCATCGCGGAGCGGAATGTTGCCGCCGCCAACGAGGTGTACCACTACGCCCGCCAGGTGATGGTCCTCAGCGGACAGGGGATGCTCGGTGCTTCGGCAGATTGAGGGCTCCCGGGCCGTGGCGGAGACGGTGGCGCTCTGTCGCCCCGAGGTCGTGTGCGCCTATCCGATCTCCCCCCAGACCCACATCATTGAGGCGATCGGCGAACTCGTGAAGACCGGCGAGCTGGCCCCTTGCGAATTCATCAACGTCGAGTCGGAGTTTGCGGCGATGTCGGTGGCTATCGGTGCCTCGGCGACCGGTGCCCGGGCTTTCACCGCCACGGCCAGCCAGGGGCTCCTTTTCATGATGGAAGCGCTCTACAACGCCGGAGGCCTGGGGTTGCCCATCGTCATGACGCTGACCAACCGCGCCGTTGGCGCACCCATCAACATCTGGAACGACCACAGCGATGCCATGGCCGCCCGCGACGCAGGTTGGATCCAGCTCTTCGCCGAGACGAACCAGGAGGCGGCTGACTTGCACATCTTGGCGTTCCGGCTGGCCGAGGAGATCTCTGTCCCGGTAATGGTGTGCATGGACGGATTCATTCTCACCCACGCCACCGAAGCGGTGGACATGCCCGACCAGGGACAGGTGGACGCCTTTCTCCCTCCTTACGAACCGCGCCAGCAGCTGAGTCCCGACGACCCCTACTCCATCGGCGCCATGGTCGGGCCAGAGGCGTTCTCAGAGGTCCGGTACCTGGCTCACGCCCACCAGCAGGAGGCGCTCGCGCGCATTCCCGAGCTGAGTGCAGAGTTCGCCGAAGCCTTCGGGCGCGACTCGGGCGGGCTCGTCCACCCGTACCGCAGCGCGGACGCCGAGGTGGTGATCGTGGCCATGGGTTCCGTCCTGGGCACCATCAAGGACCTCATCGACACCCAGCGCGACACTGGGATGCGCATCGGCGCGCTCGGCGTCACGTCGTTCCGGCCCTTCCCGATTGACGCCGTCCGGGCAGCGCTCCGAGAGGCGCATCAGGTCGTCGCGGTGGAGAAAGCGTTCAGTGTCGGATTTGGCGGTGTGCTCTCGACCGACGTGGCCATGGCGTTGAGCGGGCTCCCGGTGCCCGTGGCCACCGTCGTGGCGGGTCTCGGAGGTCGGGTCATCACGAAGACATCGTTGCAAGGGGTCTTCGAGGCAGCGGCCCGGGGCGACATCCCGCGGCTGTCCTTCCTCGACCTCAACGAGAAGCTCGTCGAGCGCGAACTCGCGCGCATCGCACAGGGCCGCCGTTCGGGCCCGTCGGCGGAGAACATCCTGCGCGACCTGGGTACCGTGGCTTCGGGAATCGGCTGATGGCGGTCCGCTTCTACCAGGTGGGCAGCTTCGCCGTCGGAAACCGGCTGGCGAGCCCGGCCGACCGCACGATTCAGTCCGAGGGGGGACGCTCCAATTCGCTCACCTCCGGCCACCGGGCCTGCCAGGGCTGCGGCGAGGCCCTGGGTGCGCGCTACGCCCTCGACGCCGCCATGCGGGCCACCGGTGGCCAGATGGTGGCGGTCAACGCCACCGGCTGCCTCGAGGTGTTCTCCACCCCCTACCCCGAGACGTCGTGGCAGATACCGTTGCTGCACTCGTTGTTCGGGAACGCGCCGGCCGTCGCAACGGGCGTCGCGGCCGCGCTGCGTGTCAAGGGCCGTTCGGAGACGAGGGTGATCGGGCAGGCCGGCGACGGCGGGACGGTCGACATCGGGTTCGGGTGTCTCTCCGGGATGTTCGAGCGCAACGACGACGTCCTGTTCATCTGCTACGACAACGAGGCCTACATGAACACTGGTGTGCAGCGGTCGGGAGCGACCCCGCCGGCAGCGCGTACGGCGACAACCCAGGCGGTCGGTCCCCACCCGGGCAACTCGTTCGGGCAGGGAAAGAACATGCCCGTCCTGGCCATGGCGCACGGGATCCCCTACGTGGCCACCGCGACGGTGGCCGACCTGCACGACCTCGAGGCGAAGGTCACCCGGGCCATGTCGATCCGAGGCTCGCGCTACATCCACATCCTCGTGCCATGCCCCCTCGGATGGGCGAGCGCATCGAGCGACACCGTGCGAATCGCCCGCCTGGCGACCCAGACCGGATTCTTCCCCGTCTTCGAGGCCGAGCACGGCGAGGTGACCGGCGTGACCACCATCCGCCGGCCGGCCCCCGTCACCGAGTACCTGCGTCTGCAAGGACGCTTCTCCCACCTCTTCGACCGGGCGGGGAATCCGGCGCAACCGGAGGTCCTGGACGCGCTGCAGGCCATGGCCGACGAGAACATCAGGCGCTACGGGCTGCTCGAGGCCACCGACGAGGTGCCTTCGTGACGGAGAAGCCCTTCGCCATCACCCTCGAGGTCGGTTCGAGCCTCGCCAACAAGACGGGCAACTGGCGGACCGAGCGGCCGGTCTACGTGGACCGCCTTCCGCCGTGCAACGACGCCTGCCCGGCCGGGGAGAACATCCAACAGTGGCTGTATCTGGCGGAGGACGGCTCCTACGAAGCGGCATGGCGTGAGATCATGCGTGTCAACCCCTTCCCCGCCGTCATGGGGCGAGCCTGCTTCCATCCGTGCCAGACCGCCTGCAACCGGGCCGCCATCGACGAGGCGGTCGGCATCAACGCCATCGAGTGCTTCCTCGGCGACCGGGCCCTCGAGGAGGGCTGGCTCCCCGACCAGGTGGCCCCTCCCACCGGGCGCCGTGTCCTCGTGGTCGGCTCGGGGCCAGGCGGCATGACGGCCGCCTACCATCTCCGGCTCCTTGGCCACGAGGTGGTGGTGTACGAGTCGTCACCGCTCCCGGGCGGGATGATGCGTTACGGCATCCCCTCCTATCGCCTCCCCCGGGACGTGGTGGCGGCGGAGATCGAACGTATCGTCGCCCTCGGCGTCGACATCGAGTGCGGCCGGCCGGTGGATGACCTCGAGACCGCCCTTGCAGGAGGGGGATTCGACGCCGCCTTCCTGGCCGTGGGGGCCCAGCGCGGCCGGCATGCGGACATCCCGGCCGGGGACTCCGCACGGATCCTCGATGCGGTGGCTCTCTTGCGGAACGCCGGGGACGGCCAGGACGCCGGGGGCGCCTCCCTGGGCCGGCGGGTGGTCGTCTACGGCGGTGGCGACACGGCGATGGATGCCGCTCGCACAGCCCGTCGCATGGGCGCAGAAGAGGCCGTCGTCGTCTACCGGCGCACCCAGGGCCGGATGCCGGCCAATACCGATGAGGTCACCGATGCGATCGACGAAGGGGTGCGTCTCAAGTGGCTCTCCACCATCGCGAGGGACGAAGGGGGGACCCTGACCATTGAGCGGATGGAGCTCGACGAGTCGGGCTTCCCCCGCCCCACCGGCGAGTTCGAGGAGTTGTCGGCGGACACGCTCGTGTTGGCACTGGGCCAGGAATCCGATCTGTCGCTGCTGCGGTCGATGCCTGACCTGCGGCCGATGGACGGTCTGGTCCCCGTCGGGCCGGACTTGATGTCCGCACATCCCGGAGTGTTCGCCGGCGGAGACATGGTGGCCGGGGCCCGGACGCTGACCGACGCCATCGGTCACGGCAAGAAAGGGGCCCGGGCCATCGACGCCTGGTTGGACGGCCGCTCCCAGGTGATTCCGCCCCGGCACCGCTTGGCCTCGCCAGCCGACCTGAACACCTGGTACTTCGCGGACGCACCCAAGTCGGTGCGGCCTCGTCTCGATGCGGCCCGGCGTGCCTCCAACTTCGACGAGGTGGTCGGAGGACTCGACGAAGCGACGGCTCTCTACGAGGCTCGGCGGTGCCTGTCGTGCGGCAACTGCTTCCAGTGCGACAACTGCTTCGGTGTATGTCCGGACAACGCCGTCCGAAAAGTCGACAAGGCACACGGATATTCATTCGACTACGACTTCTGCAAGGGTTGCGGGCTCTGTGTCCAAGAGTGTCCCTGCGGCGCAATCGAGATGGTGCCCGAGGAGATCTGACGCCGACCCCTCTTCCTTCGAGCGTCATGATCGCTGGTGCATCTCGATAGGGACCAACGTCCCTGTTTGTGAACGTGGAGCATTTGTGAGACTGGCTCCCGTGAAGACCCTGACCTTCGAAGAGGTCGTCGAGTTGCTGCGCGACCTCGAACCCGCAGAGCCGCGCGTGGTCATTTCGGGCAACTCGGCCAGCCCGGTCACCCTCATTGACGCCTTGGGCGCCGCCCGCGACCGATGTCGCGTCTTTCAACTCAACGCACACGACGGATTCTCCGCCAGCCCGGCATTCGTCACGGAAACCCCTTTTGTCGGGCCGGGCATGCGCAACGACCCCATGCTCGACTACCTGCCCATGCGCCTTTCGCTGGTCCCGCGGTTATTGAGCACGGTGCGACCGGTTGATGCGGTTCTCGTTCACACCTCATTGCCGCACGGAAGCAAGGTCTCACTCGGGATAGAGGTCAATGTCCTGCCGGCGGCCATCGAACAGGCCCGGGCTCGTGGCGGCCTCGTCATCGCCCAGATGAACGCGCGCATGCCGTACACATTCGGGGACGGAGAGATCCCGATCGATCTCATTGACGGGGCGCTCGAGGTGGATACGCCCCTGATGTCGCCGGCGGTGAGGCCAGCCGACGACGCTGCGCACGTCATCGGGGAGCGCGTCGCCCGCTTCGCCGAGGACGGGAGCACACTGCAATTGGGCATCGGGGAGATTCCCGCCGTCGCCGCCACCATGATGTCGGGGCTCCGGAACCTGCGAGTCTGGTCGGAGATGATCACCGATGGCGTACTCACGTTGCACCGCGCGGGCGCCCTCGACCCTGACCACCCGGTGACGAGCTCATTCCTCATCGGCTCACCCGACCTCTACGGGTGGGCCGACCGGAACGATCGGCTCCTGATGCGGCGAACCGAGATAGTCAACGACCCGTCTCACATCGCCGCCCAAAGGGCGGTGCTCTCCGTCAACGCGGCAATGCAGGTCGACCTCTTCGCTCAGGCCAACGCCAGCTTCGTCAACCGCCGGATCCATTCGGGATTCGGCGGCCAACCCGACTTCGTGACCGGGGCCCTGCACTCGACCGGAGGGCACGCCATAGTTGCCCTGCGCGCCTGGCACCACAAGTCCGACACCTCAACTGTGGTTGCTCTCCTCGACAACCCGGCCACCTCGTTCCAGCACACGGCCATTGTGAGCGAGCACGGTTGCGCCGAGCTCTTCGGCCGCTCGCAGCACACGCAGGCTCAATTGATCGTCGATGAAGTGGCCGACCCTCGAGCTCGCCCGGAGCTTGCGGCAGCGGCGGAGGGTCTCGGCCTGCGCCGGAATCTCGACTGACATGCGGCATTAGGGACCAAAGTCCCCCAGTAGGTGGCCGATGGGTCCCTGGCGTGCCGCCAGCAATTCGAGTCTCATTGAGACATGACCCCATACGAGGTGCTCTGCGTCGGGGATGCTGCGACGGACGTCTTCATTCGGCTGTCCGACTCCCACATCCGGACATGGAACGACCAAGACGGGCACTGGATCGATCTCCCCTATGGAGGCAAGGTCCCCTTCGAGTACGCGCACACTGTGGAGGCCGGTGGCAACGCGGCGAACGCCGCGGTCAGCTTGGCCCGGCTCGGAGTTCCGACAGCCTTGGCCTCGCACGTGGGTAACGACACCATCGGACATGGGATGCAGATGGCCTTGCACCGGGAAGGAGTCGACACGCATCTTGTGCGTTTCGACGCTGCACATCCGAGCAACCGGAACTTCGTGCTCTGGTACCACCAGGATCGGACGATCCTCGTCCACCACGAGTCGTACGACTATCACTGGCCCCATCTGAGTCCCCGGGAGATACCTGCATGGGTGTACTTGAGCTCGGTCGGGTCGGAGGGCGCGGAGTACTACGACCAAATTGTGAAGTGGCTCGAAGGGCAGCCAACGGTGCGATTGATGTTCCAGCCCGGAACTGTGCAGATAGCCCAGGGAGTCGAGTCCCTCCGTGGGGTCTATCGGCGCGCAGACATCCTGATCTGCAACCGCGAGGAGGGAGTGGCGATCGGGGGGGCGGACTACGGTGACCTGGCGGCCATCCTCGAGTCCTTGTTCGTGCTTGGACCTCGGATGGTTGTCGTCACAGACGGCCCAGACGGCGCCTACGCGTACGACGGTCACGCGCGACTCCGCGTGCCTTCGTACCCGGATCCGTCGCCGCCGACGGAGCGCACCGGCGCAGGGGACGCGTTCTCCTCGACTCTGATGGCCGCTCTGGTGAAAGGCCATACCCTCGCGGAGGCGCTCGCGTGGGGCCCGGTCAACGCCATGAGCGTCGTCCAGGAAGTCGGCGCACAGGGTGGCTTACTCGGCGAAGAGGATCTTCGGATCCTGCTCAAGACCGCTCCCGAGTCGTACGCGGTCAGCCAGTGGTGAGCGAGGCTGATGCATTCGTCCTGGCGGCTGACATCGGCGGCACCTACATGCGAGCCGCACTCGTTCACCATACGGGACAGGTGCTCGTCCGCCGGACCGTTCCCACGCCGGCACACGACGACGCTCCCGAGGCCCTCGTAGACCTCATTCGCACCGTCAAAGAGACGAGCGGACAGCGGGCGCCGTGGCACGCCGTCGTCGGGCTCCCCGGCGCGGTCGACTACGACGCAGGAAGGCTCCTGTGGGCGCCCCACCTACCGCAGACCTGGCCGGAACAGCTGTCGAAAGACGAGCTGACGAGCCGCCTGGGTCTGCCCGTCTTCGTCGCCAACGATGCGGATCTCGCGGCGGTTGGAGAGGCCACATTCGGTGCAGGCGTCGGCACACCGGACGTTGCGTACCTCACGATCTCCACCGGCATCGGTGCCGGCATCGTCTGTGGAAGCCGGCTGCTGCGAGGCCACCTGTCCTTCGCCGAGGTGGGCCACACCGTGATCGACTGGCAGGCATGGTGCGCGGGGCGGCCCAGCACACTCGAGCAGCTCGGATCGGGCAGCGGCATGGCGCGCCAAGCGGCCGAGGCGGGCATTGGAGATCTCGATGCCCGGGCCGTCATTGAAGCGGCGTCCTTGGGGGACCGCCGGGCTCGCGACATCTGGAATCGCGCGGTCGCGGCATGTGCCGCCGGAGTATGCAACCTCGTGATGATGTTCTCTCCGACCATCGTGGTGGTCGGAGGCGGGATCGGACAACAAGAGGACTTCTTCGCAGCGGTCCGTGCGGCGGTTGTCGGTCGAGCGTCGCACCACCCGGAGGATCTTTCGATCGTCACTTCTGCGCTGGGGGACAGCGCAGGGCTCGCCGGTGCGGCGGGCTGGGTGGCCGCAACATCATGCAGGGGTTGAGTCGCAGTGGAGCTGTTCAGGAAGGGTCAGACGAGGGTCGAACCGAACTGAATGGACAAGAGGTCGGTTGCCGTCGCTTACAACAGTGCGCTCTCTGTCGTCGGGGTGCAGATGGTGGGCCGAGTCATCGGAAGTGGCCGTGACCGGGACCGCGGACGAGCCGCCCGAGCTGCAGAGCAGCAGGTATTGGAGAATGGCAGTCTGGGCCCTCCGGGCGGGATACCTCGGGTTGACTGTCTCCATCGCGGGCGTCATTGTGTCGTTGTCGGGGTCCACGCCGAGGGTCCTCGCCGTCGGCCTGATCACCTGGCTCGCTGCCGCTGCCGCTGCCGCTGCCGCTGCCGCAGCCGCAGCCGCAGCCGTGACCCTGGCGGGTTTCTTCTGGTCCCGCCATGATCTTCCCGAACCACGACCTGGGTACTGATCGATGCGGTTCATGTTGATCCACGACACGGTCCATGCCCGCGAACTAACCCGGCGGTCCTGACACCGTCCGCACGTGGCGACGCCTGATCACTCGACAAGACAGGGATGGCGCCCTCAAACCCCAACCGCTTGAGGAGCAACGGAGCTGGTAGTCCTACAGAGACGGTTTGCTCAGCGCCTCCATTCCCAGTCTGTGATCGACGGATCATCCTCGCCGTGCTCACGCGTGTAGGCCCGTGCATTTAATCTGGCGTCTTGCATCCTCTGTCGCACATGTGCGGCGCTCTCAGAGAGACCTGGCACGCGGTCGATCACATCCATGACCAAGTGAAACCGGTCCATGTCGTTCATGATCGCCATGTCGAAAGGCGTGGTTGTAGTTCCTTCCTCCTTGTAACCACGCACGTGGAAGTTGTGATGGTTTGTGTGCCGATACGCCAAGCGATGGATCAGCCACGGGTAGCCGTGATAGGCGAAGATCACGGGCCTGTCCTTCGTGAACAGGCCATCGAACTCGACTTCTGGCAATCCGTGGGGATGTTCGGTCTCATGGGACATTCGCATCAGGTCGACGACATTCACGACGCGAACTTTCAGGTCGGGAATTGTTTCTCGAAGGATGGCCGCGGCGGCGAGGGTCTCAAGCGTCGGGATGTCGCCCGCACAACCAAGGACCACGTCGGGAAGTTCTCCCTCATCGTTGCTCGCCCACTCGAATATCCCCAGTCCGCGCGTACAGTGATCGACCGCCTCGTCCATCGTCAGATATGTCAACGCCGGCTGCTTGCCGGCGACGATCAGGTTCACGTAATTGCGGCTCCGGAGGCAATGGTCAGCCACCGAGAGAAGCGTGTTGGCATCCGGCGGGAGGTAGACACGGACGATCGACGGCTTCTTGTTCACAAGATGGTCGATGAATCCGGGGTCCTGGTGGGAAAAACCATTGTGGTCCTGTCGCCAGACGTGACTGGACAGCAGGTAATTGAGAGAGGCGATGGGGCGTCGCCACGGGATCTCCTTCGAAGTTTTGAGCCATTTGGCGTGCTGATTGAGCATCGAATCGACGATGTGAATGAACGCCTCATAGCAATTGAAGAGCCCGTGGCGTCCGGTCAGGAGATATCCCTCCAGCCAACCTTCACAGAGATGCTCGCTCAATACCTCCATGACGCGGCCCCGTGACGCCAGGAACTCGTCTCCGGGCACCATCTCGGCCTCCCAGACCCGATCGGTTGCTTCGAACACTGCAGACAGTCGGTTCGAGATCGTCTCGTCGGGACCGACGATCCGAAAGGTCGAAGGATTTTCCCTGATGACATCCCGCAGAAAGTTGCCCAGCACCCGTGTCGGCTCGACCGACGTGACGCCGGGAGTCTCGACCGCCACGCCATACCGACGAAAGTCCGGGAGATCGAGATCCCGAAGCAGTAATCCTCCGTTGGCGTGTGGATTGGCGCTCATGCGCCGGGTTCCGGTGGGTGCGAGAGTCTGAAGGGGTGCTCGAAGCGCTCCCGACTCGTCGAAGAGCTCCTGCGGCCGATAGCTCCGCAACCACTTCTCAAGGATCTCGAGGTGGCCAGGGTTCCCCCGGACATCGGCCACGGGAAGCTGATGGGCGCGGAATGTCCCTTCGATGGGGAGGCCGTCGACCTCCTTCGGGCACGTCCATCCCTTAGGAGTGCACAGGACGATCATGGGCCAAACCGGTCGTCCCGGTGGCTGGCCACTCCGAGCGACCGCTTGGATCCTGGCGATGTCTCCAAGGGCGTCGTCGAGGGCAGCGGCGAGCTGCTGATGGACGTCGGCCGGCTCGTTCCCTCGCACGAAGATGGGACGGTGCCCGTAGCCCACGAGGAGACTGGTGAGTTCATCGTCCCCCAGGCGCGCCAGGATTGTGGGGTTGGCAATCTTGTAGCCGTTGAGGTGGAGAATGGGAAGCACCGCGCCGTCGCCAACAGGGTCCAGAAACTTGTTCGAGTGCCAGCTTGCGGCCAGAGGTCCCGTCTCTGCTTCTCCGTCGCCGATGACGCAGGCGACGATCAGATCCGGGTTGTCCAGTGCGGCACCGTAGGCGTGCACGAGCGAGTAGCCCAGCTCGCCTCCTTCATGGATCGATCCGGGGGTCTGCGGCGCGACGTGGCTCGGGATTCCTCCTGGGAAGGAGAACTGCCGGAAGAGTCTCCTGAGGCCTTCGACGTCATGACCGATGTGGGGGTACACCTCGGTGTAGGTGCCTTCGAGGTAGGTGTTGGCGACGATGCCGGGCCCGCCGTGACCAGGTCCCGTCACAAACATCATGTTGAGGTCACGCGCCTTGATCACCCGATTGAGGTGGGCGTAAATGAGGTTCAGGCCGGGCGTCGTCCCGAAATGGCCCAAGAGCCGAGGTTTCACATGCTTCGGAAGCAGTGGCGCCGTCAGAAGCGGGTTGTCCATCAGATAGATCTGACCGACGGAGCAGTAGTTGGCAGCACGCCAATAGGCGTCGATAGTCCAGAGCTCTTCTTCGCTCAAGGCATCCGAAACGTCACGTCGGTCCGCTGATTCGATCACCAGCGCACTTGGCATCCGCTCAGTCCTCGTCGAGCGTGGCATTGTGGACGATGACACGACCTGTGATGGTCACCGGCGTGATCTTGACGAGCGCATGACGAACTCCGCCTGCCCAGGGCTCGAGATCGAGCGACGAAAGGCGCACGACCTCGTCTGGGTCGTCAACGCGGCGCGCCTGACCGCTGACGAGCACACTCCAGCCCTCGCTCATGGCCTCATCGACGCGATCGATTTCAAACCCGACGACCGTTTGTTGCTCAAGGTGATGGGCCTTTTCCAGGTCAGTGCTGAGGACGATGTCCCCATCCGTGAATTCGAAATTGACAGGAAGGGCTATAGGTCCTCGTTCAGTGGAATAGACCACACGGCCAATCCCTCCGGCGGCCAAATGGGCCAAGCAATGCTCCTCCGTGAGAGCTTCGAGTGCAGGGTGCCGACCCGCCCTCCCCCGAGCCATAGGCCGCTCGAAGTCTGCTCCTTGGAGCGTGAGCGGGCTCGTGTCCAGGGCGAGGGCGATCAGATTCAGGGTGCCGGCACTCAGTCGGGCATCGGCGCTCGTCTCGAAATACTCGAGGTAGGTAGGGTCGATCCCGGCTCGCCGCGCCAACTCCTCGTTGCTGATTCCGAGTTCATTTTGCCGGTGGAGGATCCGTCGAGCCAGATCGCCCGGGCCCAGGGAATCGGTGGCGGATGGTTGTGAAGTGCTGGTGCGAGTCATGACACTCATTGTGTGGCACTTCTCGGCCGGCCCATAGGGAAGAAGGTCCCGACGGGCCATGACCTTGGTCTTTGGTTCGTTCGAGGTTGGGATCGATCAGGGACCCGGCGACCTACGAAACCCGATTGAGCTGGGATTTAACCCTGGACCACGGACGAGCACCCGTCACACTGGCTCGATCTGTTTCCACTCATGTCAATACATCGTGGCTGGCGGCTCGGCGGAGGATGGCGATGGCTCTCTCGGTCACGACGGGAGTCGTGATGTCAGCCAGCTCCCACGGATCCGTCGCTCGGCTGGAGCCCTGTCGTTCCCACATGTCTCCCTCCCAGATAGCGAACACTCGATTCGGCACATCGAGGTCCACCTGTAGGTAGGGATAGAGGTCTGGACGATCGAGCACCGTGACCTCTCGGTCCAGCGCCATCCAGAGCGTGAGACGCAAACCATGGAATGGACGCGCCTGACGTTCCGCGAGCTGGGCGTCACCACCGCATGCCTTGAGCCTGGAGGCCACGGCTTGGAGGGAAGGTCGAATCACGCTGCCGAGAAGTCCTTCGGCGTGGCGGATGAACTCCTCACGCTCTGACTCCGCCCCGACCTGTTGGCGGCGAAAGGCTCTCCGCCGGCCAGACCACGTATCGAGCAGGCGATCGATCTCCGCGAGCTCTTCAGGCGAGGCATCTCCCTCGGAGACGGTCCGGGGACCGTTGGCGGTGGGCAGCTTGGCAGCCACTGCAGAGGTCATCGGGGGCAGCGTACGACCGTGATCGGCGCAGCTGCATGGTGCACACAGTGTTCCGACACCGAACCGAGGAGGAGGCCGGCCATCTGACTTCGGCCGCGGGATCCGACGATCAGCAGTGCCGCACCCCGGCTGACTTCGACGAGCGCATTCCCCGCTGGGCCGTATCGAATTTCACCTTTGCTCACAATCTGGGGCTCGATCTCTTGGACCTGTGCCAGGGATTCGTCCACGATCGCCCCGGCAGTCACCTGGTCTGGGCCAGAGGGCACAACGGGCCAGGCCATCACGTACGGGATCTCCTCGTAGGCGCTCACGACCTGGAGCAGCGCACCGCGCAGCGCCGCTTCGTGAGCTGCAAACGCAAGAGCTCGCGTGCCACATTCAGAGCCGTCGACGCCCACCACGACCCGGAGTTCGCCTGCGTGCTCCGGTGACGCCGCGCTGCTCGTCGGTGTGGACATGCACTCATGCTGCTGGTCAACGGGCACGAGAGCTAGGGACCTAGGTCCCCAGGGCCAGGGAAGAGGGTCCCGTTCTCGGGGATGACAGGCGACCCGGATTCAGGACCAAGGGCCATGGTGCCGCGGACCAAACTCCCTACGGACCTGCTGGCGATCCCGGCAAGGTGAGAAGTATGGATGCGACGTCCAGACCTCACACGTACGGAGCGGACACCGACTCGCGGAATTCCACCGGAACCTCTCAGACCGGTCTTGCTTCCTCCGCTACCTCGCCTCGCACCCGGCCCTCTGGTCAGACGAGGTCCGGCATTTGACCTGCGTCGACGGCGTGGACCGCGCCGCTCTCGTGGTCGAGATCAACGGGGCCTTCGTCGCCGTGGGGCGCTATGAGCGACTCTGCGACCCACGGCAAGCAAAGGTGACGTTCGTGGTGGGCGACGCTTTTCAGCACCAGTACATCGCCTCCGAATTGCTCTGCCGGTTGGCCCATCTCGCCAGGATGGCGGGGGTCTCGCAATTCAATGCCGAGGTGCTGTCCGATGACGCGACGATGCTCTCGGTCTTTCGAGAGGCTGGATTCGCGCTGTCGTCAACGAGTGGATCGGACACCGTCGAGATAGCGATGAACATCACTTCGAACGTCGCTGGCGTCCCGAGTACCTAGACGGGAACACGCCAGGTAGCCCTCGTCCCGCCGCTCCGTACCCCCTGAACGTCGAACGTCCCACCCAACTTCTCGGCGCGACCCCGAAGGTTCGCCAGCCCGAGTCCCCGGCCATCGGCGGCAGGAGCAAAGCCCGCACCGTTATCGATGACTTCCAGGACGACAACGTCGTCGATAACAGTCAAGATGACAAGAACGCGGGTCGCATGCGCGTGCTTACCAACATTGGAGAGCAATTCACGCAATACCGATAGCACATGATCGGCCGTCTGCTGAGGAATTGCATTGTCTATTGCACCTTCAAATGTGAGTTCAGGACGGACGCCGAGGGTGGGGGCAAGCTCGTCCGCCACACCGATGACAGCCTGACGGAGCCCTCCGGGCAGGGCACTGTCACCAAGCTCAAAGATCGTGGTGCGAATCTCAGAAATGGTGGCGTCGAGGTCGTCCACCACCTTGTCGATCCGCTCCCGCACCAGATCGAGATCCGGGAGGCGGATGGCACCTTGCAAGGCCATGCCGACCGCGAACAAGCGCTGCACCACCTTGTCATGGAGGTCGCGACCGATCCGCTCTCGGTCGTCGAGGACGCTCATCGTGCGAACGCGGTCGTGCAGGCGGGTGTTGTCGATCGCGATGCCCGCAGCCAGAGCAAAGGCTTCAGTGAGGGCTTCGTCCTCCTCGGTGAAGTCGTCCGACCCGACCTTGTCCGTGAGATACAGATTGCCGAAGACTTCGCCTCTCGCCTGGATCGGGACTCCGAGAAAGGAGCGCATCGGTGGGTGGTTGGCGGGAAACCCGTAGCTGAGGTCATGCGCGCCGAGCTCGTGTAACCGAAGTGGGGCCGGGTCGGTTATCAAGAGTCCGAGGACACCTCGACCAGTCGGACGGGGACCGATGGCCCGCTCTTCCGATTCGCTCAAGCCAGCGGTCAGGAACTGCTCCAGACCTGTCCGGGCCGGGTTGAGGACACCCAGAGCGCCGTACCGGGCACCGACCAACGTCCGGGCCTCTTCGACCAGGTGATCCAACAACAGCGGGAGCTCGATGTCGGCCTCGATCATCAATATGGCGTCCATCAAGCGACTCAACTTCTCAGGATCGCTAATCCGATGGTGCGGCATGGCCGAAATCGTACCTAGCGAATGAGATACCGAAAGTGGACGGCCCATGGGCCGACGCTGGCAGAATGGCGATATGACGATCCGCGTGTTTCTCCTCGACGACCATGAGCTGGTCCGAGAGGGGATCCGACTGCTCCTGGAGTCCGACGAGGAGATAGAAGTCGTCGGCGAGGCGGCCACGGCGGCCGAGGCGATGGATCGGATCCCCCTGGCGAATCCTGACGTCGCCATCCTCGACGTCCGGCTCGAGGGTGGCAGCGGTATTGAGGTCTGCCGGGACGCACGGTCGATGATGCCCGATCTGATCTGCCTGATGCTGACGAGCTTCGCCGACGACGAAGCGATCTTCGCCAGTGTGATGGCAGGAGCAGCCGGCTATGTGCTCAAGCAGATCAAGGCGCGTGACCTGATCAGCGACGTCCACCGCGTGGCAGCCGGGGAGAGCCTCATGGACCCGCGGATCGTGGCGCGGGTCGTCGAGCGCATTTCCAATCCGCCGAAGACGAACCCTGAGTTCCAGGCCCTTACCCCCCAAGAGCAGCGGATCCTCGACCTCATTGCCGAAGGACAGACCAACCGACAGATCGCCGAATCCATGTTTCTCGCCGAGCACACTGTGAAGAACTACATCACTGGACTCTTGCGCAAGCTCAAGATGTCGAGCCGCACGGAGGCGGCGATCTATGCCACCAAACTCAGGGTGGCAAGGGACGCTCCCGAGCCCCAGCATTAGTGCCTGGCCAGGTCCCTAGGGGGGGATACGAGGTCGATGCCGATGGCCAACAGCGCCCGTTCGAGCCGCGAGCGCTCTTCCCCGGGCCGAGAGAACCGGCGGGTCGAGGTCCCAATTCCATGTTCCTCGCAGACCTTGAGGAGCGCGCGGTCATACGAGAGTTCGGCTGCCAGGGCGACGGCGGCGGTGTCACGGGCTGATTCGAACATTTGCACTCGACACACTTGCGCGAAGTCGATCAGGGCCTCGCCGTTCAGTTCGTCAACCCAGTCGCTCAGGACGCTGGAGAGTATGTCGGCATACATCTCAGGACCCGCGTTCTCGAGAGATTCGGTCTGATGTACCCGATCCGAAGTACCGGGATTGCCTACTGACGGAAATCGAAAACCAGGCGGGCATCGACGCCACCTTTCTCGATTTGCTCGAAGGATTCGTTGACATCCTCGAGGTTGAGCTCGACAGCCGCCCCCGATGCGCCCGCGATGCGGGCGTTCTGGACGGACAAATGGCCGAGGCCCCCGATTCCGGAGACGGCGACGAGGTCGGAGAACCTGGTGGCAGCGACCTCGACCGCCTTGTAGGTGGTCACTCCCGCACAGGTCAGCGGAGCTGCGGCGAAAGGATCGGGTCCTGCAGTCGCTGAACAACTGTTTTCGAACGTGGAACAGATGTGGCGTCCTATGACCATGCCCTTGACGGTATGAAATACGGAACGGCGTCGGTAGGGGTCGATGGTGTGCACACCTGAGGACCATCGTCCCTATTTCGCGACTCGTACGCCGTCTGCTCGGCAGACCGCGACCACCAACGTCCCTGCTCATCAGGACGTTGGTCCCTAGAGAAACCGGCGGCTCGGATCTTAAGATCACACCGACGCGACCCGCGGGAGCCACCACAGCCCATCCCAAAGGAGATCCGATGACCATGACGAGCCCCCGGCACGCTGTCAAAACCTCGCTGCCTGTCGAGCTGGGACTCCTGCCCCTTCTGTTCGGGGGGAGCATCGGGTTCTTCGTCGAGAACGCTCACTTCGGAGAGCGTTCCGCGCGCTCGAGGTGACAGACGAAGTGTCCAAGTCCCCGGCGTCGATCGTTTTCGACCAGACCGAGAACCGCCTCCTCACCATCAAGGCGGTCATGGTGGCGACACTGAGAGGGCCGGTACAGGTGGCCCAGCCGTGAGGATCGTCGTTGCCCTGGGTGGCAACGCCCTTCTCGAACGGGGCGAGGCACCGGACGCCGACATTCAGGAGCATCACGTCGAGGGCGCCGCCAAGGCGCTGGCCCCGCTCGTCCAGAAGCACGATGTCGTCATCACTCACGGCAACGGCCCCCAAGTGGGCGTCTTGGCGCTCGAGAGTGGGGCAGACCTCGCGCTCTCACGTCCCTACCCCTTTGACTCCCTGGTCGCGGAGACCCAAGGTCTGATCGGGAGCTGGCTCCTGGCAGCGGTCGAACACGCCGCTCCCGGCCATGAAGCCGTTTGCCTCCTGACGCGGACCTTGGTCGATGCGGCAGACCCGGCCTTCTCGACGCCGACCAAGTTTGTGGGCCGGCTCTACACGGTGCGCCAAGCGAGAGATCTCAGCCGCCGGCACGGTTGGGCGATGCGCCAAGACGGCGCCAGTTGGCGCCGGGTGGTTGCATCCCCTGAGCCAACGGCGATCATCGAGCTGGAGGAGATCAGGACGCTGCTCAACGATGGTTGGACGGTGATCTGTGCCGGCGGCGGGGGGGTTCCGGTCGCACGGGACGATGCAGGGGAACTCCGAGGCGTAGATGCGGTCGTCGACAAGGATCTCACCACCGCCCTCCTGGCCATTCACTTGCAGGCGGATGCCTTCTTGCTGCTGACCGATGTGGCCAATGTGCAACGTGAGTACGGCACTCCGGGCGCATGCGCCATCGGGAAGACCACCGTTGCAGCAATGCGCGAAATGGACTTCGCCGCCGGATCGATGGGTCCTAAGGTTGAAGGTGCCTGTCGCTTCGTCGAAGCCACCGGCGGCCTGGCGGCCATCGGAAAGCTCGCCGATGCCGTCCGACTTCTGGGCGCCGAGGCAGGAACCATCGTCTACCCGAACAAGGCGCCAGCGGGTGCGCCAATTGCCTCAGCCAACCAATCGAAAGAGGTCACACCTTGACGACATCAGAAACGACGCCCCCTCACGTTCCACCGCGTGTCGTTGTCGGTGTCGACGGTTCGGCGGCGTCGCTCAGGGCACTGCAATGGGCGCTGGACTACGCATCCGCAACGCAGTCGGGGATCGATGTGGTCGCCGCATGGGAGTCGCCAACAGCCCTAGCTTGGTCGGGTCCGCCCCCCTCCGATTTCAATTCTGATATGAGCGCCGAGCAGATGCTCGACCGTCTCATAGAGCGCAAGCGCGCCGACCACCCGGATCTCTCCATCGACGGCCGGGTGGTACAAGGCGATCCGGCGAACGTATTGGAATCGGTATCTCGCGGCGCAGCTCTCCTCGTCGTGGCGCAGAGGGGACGCGGCGAGCTGGTCGGGCTTCTGTTGGGCTCGGTGAGTGGGCACTGCGTCACCCATGCTCATTGTCCGGTGCTTGTGTTTCGCGATGACCACTTTCGCACGCCCACCGGGCACTCCTCTTAGGCGGAAGCTCTCAGCGCTGCCAGGACCAAGGTCCCTGTAGGTCAGGACCTTTGCGCTCGTTCTTTTTGACTCCTCCATCGTGACAATGAGATGTAGATCTCCTCGGAAGGAGGGGTGAGAACGAAGGAGGACGCAGATGCAGCGAAAGGTATTCGACGTGCTGGCAAGTACCGCTGGAATTCTGATGGTACTGATGCTGGTAATTGCAGGAGTGCTCTTGATGTGGGGCTACAGCTTCGCCAACTCCAATGTGCACAACCAGTTGGCCGAACAGCAGATCACGTTCCCCAGCAAGGCGGCCTTTGCCCACCCCGTGGCGGGAAGCGAAATCACTCCATCGATGATCGGCACCGTGTCCCAGTACGCCGGACAGCCGCTGACCACCGCCACGCAGGCGGAGGTGTACGCCAACGACTTCATCGCGGTGCACCTCAACGAAATCGGTGGAGGTCTGACCTACTCGCAGCTCAGCGCAAAGGCCATGGCGCTGCCCAAGGGCTCCACGGCCTACACGGCGGAGGAAGCAAAGGTACAGACGGTCTTCCAGGGCACGACGCTTCGTGGTCTTCTGCTCGAGGCTTATGCGTTCGGAACGATCGCAACGATCGCGCTGGTCGGAGCCATCACCGCCTTCGTCCTCGCCCTTCTGATGGCGATCCTGGTCGTGTTCGGCATCGTGCACGCACGGCGAGTCTCTGAGACCGTCGAGCTCGAGGTGCACGCCCATCACGTCAACACGGGGAGCCTGGTCCCGGCCTGACCGTCCCGGATGATCGGTTGCCAAAGTGCCCCATCCGGTCCCGCAGTTCGGGATCGGATGGGGTCGCTTTGTGAATAGGCCATTCCATCCGCGAAAGGGTGCTTCCGGCCATCTATAGGCGTAGACAGACGAATGAATGCAGAGGCGGGTGGCTATGGCGGAGATGGCCATACGTACCGGGGGGCTGACCAAGCGT
>Ga0302325_10008609_pt1 | contig 22397 bp, 24 predicted proteins | sample Palsa_T0_2_FD_201948 | JGI IMG/M metagenome (GOLD analysis project Ga0302325, IMG submission 201948) | Peat permafrost microbial communities from Stordalen Mire near Abisko, Sweden - Palsa_T0_2 | ecosystem: Environmental > Terrestrial > Soil > Palsa > Peat permafrost | place: Sweden: Abisko...
CTTGCCTCATTTCCGTCTCGAGACGTGAGTGCTCGTTCCGCAAAGAAGCAACCACCGGGTTCGCCATCGAACCCACCACCTTTGACGGTTCGGGGAACACGAGAAGGCACGGGAGGAGTTATTTCAGAGGTCCAGATCGCCAGATCGAAGGAGCGATTCAGATTTGAGCGCGGCTCAACCGTTGGTGCATCATCACGATCAGCCAGCGGATACACTCGACAGGAAGCGCGGAGGGCGACGAGCTCGTGTGGTTTGTTCGAAAGCAAAGGCCAGGCGAATCAGGGTGGGTTCGCTCCAGGCGCGGCCAAAGAAAGAGATTCCAACCGGTAAGCCAGATATATATCCCGCCGTCACATTGATGTTAGGGTAACCTGCGACGGCAGCAGCATTCGAGCTACCGCCCGCCACGTGGTCACCATTCACCAGATCGGTAAGCCAGGCCGGACCGCCCGTAGGTGCGACCATGGCATCAAGGTGGTACTTCTCCACGGTAGCGTCGATGCCCTCGGTTCGAGCTAACTGGTGATTCTTCTCGATCGCTTCGAGATATGCCTTTTCAGTGAGTGGACCTTTGGCTTCGGCCTTCAAGAAAAGGTCCTGGCCGAAGTACGGCATCTCCGTTTGTCGATTGCGGTCGTTGAACTCAATGATGTCCTTCAATGTATGAACCGGGGCATTCGGACCTAGATTCGCGAGATATGCATTCAGGTCAGCCTTGAGTTCATACATGAGCACCAACAACTCGCTTTCGTCGAACTTGCCGAGAGTTTCGACGTCGGCTGGATCGATCAAAGTCGCACCTTGTGTTTTCATAGCGTCGAGCGACCGCTCCATAAGCGCATCGACAGCATCGCTGAAGCCAAAGTACTTTCTCGCCACACCGATACGGGCGCCCTTAAGGCCGTCTGGGTTGCAGAACTGAGTGTAGTCCGTGGAAGCCTTACTCTGACTGGCGGAGGTGGCTGGGTCGCGGGGATCGAAGCCAGTCAGTGCGCCCAGCAATATGGCGGCGTCGCGAACCGTCCGGCACATGGGGCCGGCTCCATCTTGACTGTGCGAGATGGGAATGATGCCACTACGGCTCACCAGGCCAACGGTGGGCTTGATGCCAGCGAGTCCGTTGGAGGAGGAGGGGCAGACAATCGAACCGTCGGTTTCGGTGCCGATGCCGATGGCGCACAGATTCGCGGATACGCCGGCGCCCGTACCCGAACTCGATCCACAGGGATTGCGATCGAGGACATAAGGATTTCTGGTCAGGCCGCCACGGCCGCTCCATCCGCTGGTGGAGTGGCTGGAACGAATGTTGGCCCATTCGCTCAGATTGGTCTTGCCCAGGATCACGGCTCCCGCGCTGCGCAATCGTTGAGCAACGAGGGAATCCCGGGCCGGCTTCGAACCGATCAGGGCAAGCGAGCCGGCTGTGGTCATCATTCGATCTGCGGTGTCGATGTTGTCCTTGATCAGCACAGGGACACCGTGCAGAGGACCGCGCGGGCCCTTGGCTCTGCGCTCCTGATCGAGAGCGTCGGCAATCGCCAGCGCGTCGGGGTTTAATTCGATGACGCTGTGAAGGGTGGGGCCGTGGCTATCGATCTCGTCAATGCGGGCTGAGTATTTTTCCGCCAGCGAGCGGGCGGTGAACCTGCCGGAGTTCATTCCATTCTGCAGGTCGGAGATTGTGATTTCGTCGAGTTCGAAAGAGCTGACCTCGGGGGAAGGCGGAACGGCGAAAGGCGTGGCAGGTGAAATGGCTCCGGAGGATGTTCTTGGTTTTAGGGACGCGATCTCACGCGCGGCGCCCAGCGCAGGATAAAAAGGGGTCAGGCTCACGGCCGCGCCGCCGACGAATGTGGTTTTGAGGAACCAGCGCCGACTGCGGGCACGCTTCGCATCAGCTTGAGATCGAGCCATGATTGGACGCCTCTAGGTTGTTGGAGGTGAAAAGCAACGAACATAGTAATCCATGCAGCTTGCCCCTGCAGGGGGCGCAAAGTTGACAAGGCCGTCTGAACCAGCAGCCCGATCGCTGCTTCGGTTCGCTCGTTGTCGCGGCGTGACTTGCCGCCTCTTGTCCAGGTCAGGATCGTTCACTCGTTTTACGGAATCAAATTGCGGATCTTGTGAGATCGCATCGGCATAGAAGTTGTCCATGGCGAATACCTCCAGATGTTCCTATTCCGAGAGCGCCGGCGAATGTCGGCAAGGCCACCGGAGCTATCTTGCGTTGTCCGCCGGCCGATCCGCGCGAGGTGTACCATGAAACATGATCACAATCCTTCCAGAAATTGTCGGGCCGAATTTTTATAACTGCCCGATCGCTCCCGGGCCTTGGCTGAGAGAAGAGCCGGACGACGAAGAAGAGGATGATGAAGAAGAAGAAGACGAGAGGGAAGAGCAAGACGAAGAAGACGATGATGAGGACGAAGGAAACAATGGCAACCACGATGGATACTCTGAGTGAGCGTGGGCGCGTAAGCTATGTTCCGGCCGAGTATTGTTCGTCGCTGACCTGTTCCATCCAATCGACAACCTTACCCTCGCGCTTTTCCTGAATGGCGATGTGCGTCATGGCCGTGCTTGGCGCAGCCCCATGCCAGTGCTTCTCGCCGGGCGGGAACCAGATCACGTCGCCCGGGCGAATCTCCTCGATTGGGCCTTGCCAGCGCTGTGCCCGTCCGCAGCCAGCCGTGACGATGAGAGTCTGACCCAGGGGATGCGTGTGCCATGCCGTGCGCGCACCCGGTTCGAAGGTGACGCTGGCGCCCTGAACCAGCGCCGGATCGGGTGCCTGAAAAAGCGGATCAATTCTTACGGTGCCGGTAAACCACTCTGCCGGCCCCTTGGCGGAAGGTTGCGTGCCACCCCGTTTGATTTCCATCTCGGTTGATTTCCTTTGATTGGTCCGTCGCGGATCACTGTTATTGCATTTGAACAACAACGGCAACGTCGAATTTTGAATAGTACTTGGTCACATCGCCGGTCCCATACTTGGCGCGGAATTTCTCGACCACCGATGCAACACCCTTTTTGTCGGTAATCGGGACGGCCCGAAGCTTGGCCTCTGCGCCACGCGCGTCGATCCCAATCGAAGGGTCTTTGAGCACGTTCTTATACCACTGGGTGTCCGAGCCCCGCACCGGCAGAAGGTAGAGCTTATCTTCGTCCAGGACAAACCAAACCGGCTGGGAGATGGTCTTTCCCGACTTTCTGCCGGTCACGCTGAGGTTGATTTCACGATACCGGGAGAGGCGGTTTTTCAGCGCAACTTTCGGAATTGGCATGGGAACCTCTTTCGACCTACCGATTACTCATCTGCTCAATGTGTTCCGGATACCGAGCTCCTTGCACCGTGATCTTTGAGGCGGCGCTCTCAATCTCGCGGACGTCGTCGGTTGTAAGTTCGACTGCCACCGCACCGATGTTTTCTTCGAGACGCTGCAGCTTGGTCGTGCCTGGGATTGGAACGATCCACGGTTTCTGTGCGAGCAGGCAGGCAAGCGCGATCTGAGCAGGCGTCGCCTGCTTGCGTTGCGCGACCTCAGCGAGCAGGTCGATCAGCAACCGGTTCGCCTTGAGAGCCTCCGGCGTAAAGCGAGGGAGAGTGCTGCGGAAATCGGTGCTGTCGAACCTGGTGCTTTCGCTCATCTTGCCTGTGAGGAAGCCCTTGCCGAGAGGGCTATAGGGAACGAAGCCGATTCCAAGTTCCTCAAGCGCGGGCAGCAGATCCGTCTCACGATCGCGGAACCACAGCGAGTATTCACTTTGCACGGCGGTGACCGGCTGCACCGCGTGGGCGCGACGAATCGTCGTTGCGGCTGCTTCCGACATGCCGAAATGCTTGACCTTGCCTTGCCGAATGAGGTCCTTCACGGCTCCCGCCACGTCTTCGATCGGAACCTCGGGATCCACACGATGCTGATAGTAGAGATCGATGGCATCCACTCTGAGCCGTTTGAGCGAGCCTTCGATCGACTGCTTAATGTGCTCCGGCTGGCTGTTCAGCCGCACCCAGCCCGGACTCCCATCGGGCTTAAGCTCATAGGCGAACTTGGTGGCGATAACGATCCGCCCGCGGTAAGGGAATAATGCTTCGCCCACCAGCTCCTCGTTCGCGTACGGGCCATAGACTTCGGCGGTGTCAAAGAATGTGATGCCGCGATCCACGGCGGCATGAAGAAGATTGGTCATCTCCTTTTTATCTTTGGGCGGACCGTAAGAAAAGCTCATTCCCATGCAGCCGAACCCCAGAGCTGAGACCTCAAGATTGCTTTTTCCAAGTCTGCGCTTTTGCATCGTCTCTCATCCTTTTGCACCAAGGCCATAGGTGCGGCGATCCACCGAGGCGATCGAGTCATGCTCCCAGGCAACTCTCCAGCGTTCATCCGGGCGAGTCGACTTCACGATGAGCGGTTGGCCGGAAAACTCGAACGCCCGCGGCAGGCGTTTCGATAACGGTCCGCACCGGTGCGCCCTCAACCTGACAGGTGAAGCTGTAAACGGGTTCGTCGATCGCATCTGTGCCAAAAGACGCCTCGTAGCCGCCCTGGGCGTATTCGACGGGCAGGGCAGTCGTCGCCGGCGAATCGGCCCGCGGCACCGGTTCCGGACGCCCTCATTTCCACCGCGATTTTTTCCCCTTTGATCCTAGCTGCCGGACGGCCCCATCAAGATCATGCCGATGCAAAAAACACCACGCCAAGCGAAACCGTTGTTTTCACCCTGGGTCCTGGTGAATCGCGGCCTCAGCCAACGCGCCGCGCCAACAACCCTCCGGGTGAAGAACTGACAAAGTCTTCGACCCGTGCGGCGATCTCATCGGCAGCCGTGTCCAAGGCAAAATGACCGGCATCGAGAAGGTGAACTTCAGCGTTCGGCACATCCTTTCGATAGCGTTCCGGCTCGCCGAGATCGAACGACAGATCGTACTTGCCCCAGATCACCAGCAGCCGCGGTTGCTGTTCGCGCATCCATGCTTGCCATTTCGGGTAGGCGTCCACATTGCTTCGATAATCATAGAACAGGTCGCTTTGAATCTCCGCCTGCCCCGGCCGACTCAGGAACGCGAACTCGTCCGTCCACAGATCAGGATCGTAGCGATCGACGTTCGGATCGTTTCCAACATGGCGCGTCCGCGTCGCAGCCAGCGAAAGCAGATTTGTGCAAAGCGTGCTTTCGTTGGCCGCGCGATCGGCCCAAAAGGCGCGGCGCGCCTTCCAATTCGCACCCAGGCCTTCGTTATGCGCAACCGCGTCTTGAACGATGAGAACCTCAATCCTTTCCGGATGAGTTAGGGCCATGCGAAAACCCACGGGGCCGCCGTAATCCTGCATCTAAAGCGTGTAGCGCGAGAGCCCGAGGGCTTCGGTGAAATGATTCATGATGTCGGCATAATGATCGAACGTATAGGCGAATTTCTTCGGGTCCGGCCAGTCGCTGTGTCCGAAGCCCGGGTAGTCGGGCGCAACCAGATGATAGCGATCGGAGAGCCGGGCAAAGAGCGGGGCGAACATTCGCGACGAAGAGGGCAGTCCATGCAGCAGCAGAAGCGTCGGGGCGTCTTTCGGTCCGGCCTCCCGATAAAAAATTGAGAGTCCCTCAACCTTCACCGCGCGATAAAAGACGGGTTGCGACATGCGCGCCTTGATCCTTTCCTGGCGGATGGCTCTCGGCCCCGGTACGTCCAAGGCGGCCCGAACGCTCGGGCGATGGCTGGCTCGGCCCTCAAGGCGGAGGCAGGAACGCGGACGCCTTCTTGAGGGCTGACCACCGTCGATATCTTACCCGACCTCACATCGCGAGTACCACGCGGAACTCCGCCTTGCCGCTCAGCATGCGCGCGTAAGCCTCGCCGGCCTTTTCGAGCGGATAGGTTTCAATCATGGGACGAACGCCGGCCAGCTCGGCGAAGCACAGCGTGTCTTCGGAATCTGCCGGTGTTCCAGAGGCCCATCCCTGAATCGCCCGACTTCCGTTGATGAGCTGTATCGGGGTCACCTCGATGGGATCGAATGTCGCACCGATCACCGTGAGCTTACCATTCGGTCCCAGACCGTCGATCAGTCCGGACATCGCTTTCGAGCTGGGGGCCGTGGCAAGAATCACCCGCGCGCCGCCCAGCTTTTGCAATGCTTCGGCTGGGTTCGTCGATTGGCTGTCGATGTAGACGTGCGCTCCCAGCTTTTTTGCCAGCGTCGCGTTATCGGGGCCGCGCCCGATGGCCGCCACCTTATAACCGAACTTGTTCGCGAATTGAATTCCGAGGTGGCCCAAACCGCCGACACCTTGCACAGCAACCAGATCGCCGGGAAGCGCACCACTGTGGCGGAGTGCGTTGTAGGTGGTAATTCCGGCGCAGAGCAGAGGCGCTGCGTCGGTGTCGCTTAGACCGTCCGGGATCGCCACCAGTGCCTCCACAGGAGCCACCATGTATTGCTGATATCCCCCGTCGTAGCTGATGCCGCAAACTTTCAGGTTCCGGCAATTGCGAAAATCTCCGCGCCGGCACTCCCGGCAGGTGTTGTCCTGGCCGCCATGCCATCCCACACCCACGCGCTGGCCCGCTTTCCACGCGGTAACGCCGTCGCCCACTTCATCGATGACGCCCGCCACTTCATGCCCGGGAACGCGGGGATACTGAATTCCTGGCCACAAGCCTTCCTTCGTGAGCACATCACTGTGGCAAACCCCGCAGGCCTGCACCTTGATCCGCACGTATCCTGCATCCGGCGCAGGAATGTCGCGCTCGACAATCTCGAAATCCGCTCCAGGACTGGAGACTTGCGCCACCTTCATCCGGGTGATCTTCATCGGTACTACCCTGCTCGTCGCCATAAATCCTCCTATGAATGTTCGGCTATGGGGTTGGTGAGCTGCCTCGGGCTCTAAGGTTCGATTCCAACCCTATTCGGAAAGACTCATTGCCTTCAGATCCGTTTCCCCTGGGGAAGTTCGTGAAAAATGTAATCTCTGGCGGTTCCACCGGCGTTTTCCCCCGCGCACTGGCTGGGCCTAGGCGCTGCCGCGCAGGCCCGGGCATTAGGGATTTCTGGCCGTGAGCGAGGTTGATGATGTTAGGACACGCAATCTCCTGCCAGGAACGGGGGTGGGTTCCTCGCTCCGCCGCCTCGCTCCGCCGGCTGATACGGGACGGACGGTTGACAGACGCGACAGTTGGCAATCTGCTCTTCGGCCGGGGTGGTTTCAATCCCGCGAGAGCTATGCCCGCCTGAGACCGCCAGGCGCGTAAGTTTTTCGTGGATTTCTTCGCTCTCCGTGTATAATAAAGCACAGCTAAGTTTGACTCACAAGCCACTGAAGGTCGGTATCGCCAACCAGCGTCACCCCCTCACTAGCAGCGAATCTTCTCAGCACAATTCAAGAAACAAGAAAAGAATAGGAACTATCAATGGCAGAACAAGGAACAGTAAAGTGGTTTAACGACGCCAAAGGCTATGGCTTTATCAGCCGGCAAAATGGCGAGGACGTTTTCGTGCATTTCTCCGCTATTCAAGCAGGCGGTTTTCGCAGCCTGCAAGAAGGCCAAACCGTGCAGTTCGACGTGACCAAGGGCCCGAAGGGCTGGCAGGCGGAGAACGTCCAGGCTGTTTAAGGGAACGCTGGTAACAACAAGGTGCCCGTAATTCCGAAAGGGATGCGGGCATTTTTGTTTCCCATCAGAAACCGTCCCACCAGGTCTAAACCTGCGCCCGGGCGAGCTCGACCATGTCGATCAAGACGCTTCTGGTTTCCTCCGGATTGCTGACTTCTCGCACGAAGCCAATGCGCGCACCCCGCATGCCTTCAGCGGTCTTCAGGCGAAGATGAAAACCGAGGCGGTCGACGGAGATCATCGCTGCCTCCTGCGACTCAATTCCGGCAAAGCGCCGGGCCAGCAGGAGCAGCGAATTCTTGTGATCGGCGTTCATGTGTTCGATGATTCCGGCGGCAGCTTCGGCCAGGGGGTCGGGCTGTGCGCGTTCGTAATCCGATGCCGGTACCCAACCCATCACGCCGAAGCCGCCCACGAAGTAAACATCCACAGGATCCATTCGGTAGAAAGAAAAGTCATCGAAGTTGACCCAATACTTGCTGTTGGCGTAGCGCTCCAGGTAGAGCCTCCGGGCGTTCGCGACTTCGGGCTTCGGAATGGTCAAAACATTTCCCATCAGCGTGACTCTGGAAGCGCCTAACGGATCGGCATTTGAGTCGGTCTGGGTCGAAGAAGGTTGCGTTATCAGCAGGCTGGCGCGCGGGTCGGCCTCGAGATTCTGGGTGTGCATGGCCATGGTGCTGATGAGGAAGATAGGTCGTCCGCCTGCATCCAAACCATAAGGCATCACCGATCCGAAGGGAAAGCCTGGCTGCTTTCGCGAGAGCGTCGAAAGGCTGCCGATGCGGCCCATGTACACCAGGGTGCGGCACCGCTCCGAAAATGAAGGTTCGGGAACCGCGGCCTGATCATCCGCCGCTGCCGTGCGCGCATGGGTACGGCTCGAGATCGAAGAGTCCGATGAAGTTGAGGACGACACAGTTTGTTCTCTTCAGGCAGTCTAACAGGATGCGGCCGAAGCTGGGTCGTCGCACTGGCCGGTTTTGGGAATGCTGCGGCTCACGCAGTTTCTTCGTATCTCGCCGCTGGCTGCTTGTCACGGGGCGCAGTCAACCTCGGTCCACGTACCTCAGTGCACCAGGACCCCGGTGACTGCCACGATGAACCCCACGACTGCCAGCACAATTCCCAAATGCCAGAATATCCGCCGACCCGATAACAACGTGATCGAGGTGATGACCAGTCCAATCTCCAGGAAAACTTCCGCCAGGTCATAGCGGTCGGCGCGACTTCTTTCCTGGGCGACTTCGGCCTCCAACTCGCGCGCTGCTTCCTGAATCTTCCCCTTGTCGTCCTTGTATCGTTCGGCCTCCTGCGCGCTCCTGTCGTGGAATTTGGTCATTTCTGCAGCGTCTTTGCCGGAGACCACCGTACTGAAGTCGGCAAAGAGCTCGTCCTCATGCTCGCGAATATTCTTCGCCTGGTAATACGCCCACTGATCGGAAGACTTGGCCTGCAACACAACTTCCTCGGTGTGCGCGCGATGCCCCAGCAGCGACACCACCGCCACAAATACCGCTAACACCGCCATCGTGAGCGACACGGCCGCCAGAGATTTGTCCTCTCTGGCTTTTTCCGCGCGTTCGCGCAACTCCTGAGCTTCGTCGACCATGTTTCTCCTTCGTGATTCGTTGAAGTGCGGAAGCTTTGGTGAGCTCCATCCGCAAGTCAGGATACTACGCAAAATGCACAGCTTACGCCAAACCGAAAGCGAACTTTCCTGATGTGGTCAGCCGCTTGCGATTTCCTCGAATGCGCGAGAAGACGGAGATGTATACACTGGAGGTGGTCAAGAATCGAGAGGCACAAGGAAACGGCTGGCCATGGAAACAGACGGCAAAAATAACCCCGCGCAGGATTCCGTCCAGGCAGCAACCCACATCGCCAGCGCTCACCAGATCCTGAAGACTCTGCAGGAGAAGATTGGACAGCACCCGGAACTCGGCGCCGCCCTCACGAAACTGGAGACGGCGCTGAACATTCTGGCGGTGAAGACCGGGGGAATGCTGTAGGCATGCGCCGAGTGCAGCCGGACGCCCGTCCGGCTTCGACTACACCGTGACTGGCTCGATACTCCGCCCCGACTCACCGCATCACTCTCCCATGGCCTTCACGATGACTCGCTTGTCCCGCTGCCCATCGAACTCGGCGTAGAAGATACGCTGCCAGGTTCCCAGATCAAGTTTGCCGGCAGTGATGGGCACGATCACTTCATGATGAATCAGGAGCGCCTTCAGGTGTGAATCGCCGTTATCCTCGCCGGTTTCGTGATGCTTGTAGCTCTTTCCAAACGGAGCCAGGTGTTCGAGCCACTGGTCGATGTCCTCGATCAGCCCGCTCTCATTGTCGTTCACATAAATGCCGGCCGTGATGTGCATTGCGGAGACGAGCACCATCCCTTCCTGGATGTCGCTCCGAGCCACAACGTCTTCCACCTGGGGCGTGATATGTACATACGCACGATGGGTTTTCGTGTGAAATTTCAAGTATTCCGTTAAGATCTTCACCGATCAGCTCCCGGTTTTTTGACTTTCTTTCGAGCAAGTCCAAAGAGATTCTACCCCAGTTCCGATTTGCGTCTCCGGGCGATTACCTCCGTTATCCCGCTGCGAGTGAGAAGAGCAGAAAGCTCGCGCCCGCGGCGGCATACTCGGAGTGATTGAGGAGGCTGAGGTGCTGTTCAGACTTGATTACGTGTCCTGCATTCTTACTGTCGTGTCGACCGTCCTATTGGGGAAGCATTACTGGGAGGGCTGGATCCTGGCAGCGCTGAATAGCGCCATCATCTGCGTGATCGGATTTCGGACGGCACAATTCGGCTTTATTCCGGCTAACATTTGCTGCATCGCGCTGTATGCCCTGAACCTTCGCTCCTGGCGCAAACCCGAAACTCACTGAGCCGCCTGGTCGGGTCCCCTTCAATCAGTTTTGTGTCCCTCCCGTCGGGAGAAAACGCTGCAACGATCAGGCCTGCATACGCATCCATTCTTAAGGAAGCGTTTCCATTTGGAATTCCAAACTCGGGAAGGAAGCTATGCGGAATGTCTCACCGGGAATAAAAAAAGCGACAGCGACTCTTGTCGTGGCGCTCATGACAGCATGGGCAGTTTACCCGGCGATCGTGCAAGCGCAGCAGGCTCCGCCACCACCACAGGAGCCAGGGCCACCGCAGCCGCCTCCACCCTCCTACTCGCCCGAACAACTCGACCCATTGGTCTCGCGGATCGCGTTGTATCCCGATCCGCTCTTGGCGCAGGTTCTCGCCGCGGCGACTTTTTCCGATCAGATACCGGACGCCGCCCGGTGGGCGGATGAGCACCACTACCTGCGAGGGGACGATCTCGCCAAAGCGATCACCGACGACCAGTTGCCCTACGATCCAAGCGTGCAGGCGCTGTTACCTTTTCCGTCCGTACTCGAGACCATGGCTTCCGACCTGGACTGGACAAGAAGTCTGGGCGACGCGTTTCTTGCGCAGCGTCAGGATGTAATGGACGCGGTGCAGCGAATGCGCCAGAAAGCCAAGGACTACGGTTACTTAAGAAGCAACGACCACATCGTCGTGAGCGGCGGACCCTACATCACGATCGACCCGCTGGATCCGGCATACTTCTGGGTGCCGGCATACGACCCGGTCATCGTCTTTGGTCCGCCGCGGCCGGGATTTTTCGTGGGTGGGGCGATCGGGTGGGGCTTCGGAGTCAGCCTTGGCCTGGCATTCCGCCCCTGGGGATGGGGCTACACGCGCTTTGATTGGGGAGCGCACGCGGTATTCATCAATAACGCTCCCTGGGGCCGCACCTGGGCCAATCGTGGCTATTACGGCCACCCGTATGGCGCCGGGGTGCGCCGCTGGGAACCGGCTCGCCGCACCGAGGGACACAGATTGATTGGGCGCAGTGAAGAAGAACGGCGCGCCCCTCGCGAAGGTCACCCTCACGCGGAGGAACATCCCCACCGCTAGAGTCGACGGGGACACCCAAGCAGACGTTTTTGACGCTCCTTCATCCTTCGTCCTTCGTCTCACTTTCTGCCAGGCTTGCCTATCTCGGCGCCAGTTCGGCGTTAAACTGCTGCGTGATGCCGTAGCATTCACAAGCCGAGCCTTCCAGTTTCTTGCGATTCAAAATCTTCACCGCGCCGTGGGTGTATTCAATGATTTGCCGTCTTTGCAAGGCCCCCGCAGCCAGGCTGACGCTAGGGCGATCAGTTCCGAGCATCATGGCGAGAAACTCGTGAGTGATGCGCAGCAAGCCGGACTTGACTCGGTCCTGGGTGAGCAGCAACCACCGGGACAGGCGCTGCTCGAGATTGTGAAGGCGGTTACACCCGGCCGTCTGCGCGACTTGCATTCCGTGCACCGCCGCATAGCGGTTGAGAAGCTTTTGAAACTGCGGGCTCGATTGCAAAACCGTTTCCAGCACACTGCCGCTGAGTTTGAAACCTGACCCGGCAATCTGGATCACCGCACGGTGCGGGCTTCGCCTTATGCCGGCCGCCATTGCAACCGGCGTGAAGCCTTCGTTTCCCACCACTCCGACCTCAACGCTCTCCCCGTTTCGCGTGGTGAATACCAGAGAGATCATTCCGGCGTTCAGGAAATAGCACGATTCCAGCTGCCGGTGGGGTTCATGAAGACTGCGGTAACGCGGCAATGCAACAAAATCAAGGTGGGGACGGATCAAGGCAAATTCCCTGTCAGGAATCGACAGAAGGATTGTGTTGGCCACCGGTTTTCCCGTGTGATTGGTCCGTTCTCCCGCAAGTACGGTTTGAAAAATATCGCGCCCGCCACTTCGTGCGATCTTGCTCATGGCTTTCTCCGTTCGTCGCGAATTTCGTTTTCGTCAGTCGTTTGGATGCTTTCGAATTCACAACTGTCTTCGAGAACCTTCCCCATGCGAACTCGGTAATCCAGATCTCGCGCATGCGGTTTTTGCCCTATTGCAGCGGCTGCCCATCTGTATCACAATTAGAAGCCACTCTGTCTGTTCGATACCCTACCGTTTAGACTCCGTGCCGGGTGCAGATTTGCTGAACCAGTACGGGACTTGTCCGTATTCCCTTGCCGGCCCGAGTTCCGTCAAAATCTTGCCGCACGGAGGTGATTGTGACGGGCGATCCGATCCCGCGTGGTTGGCTCTCGAATCAGCCGGTCGTGCTCGAGAACCGCAAGGTCGTCGAAGAGGGACGGGCCCTCCACGAGGGTTGCTATCTCGCGAAGGTGGCGCCGGAAAAGCAAGCGGCGCCGGAGACAAAGCGATGAGTGTTGCAGCGCCTCGGATCTGGTCGCCATGCCGGTAGGCTTGCACCTAGGGGCGGCCCCCTGGGTCGGGCTGGCCAGTGGTGCGGGTACAGAGTACGGACTGCTGCGTCCTTGGTGTCTTCTGGTTTCCTCCGGTGTTATGCAGCCACTTTATTGAACCACCGCCATCGAGTTGCCATGGCACGCAGGCGGAAACCCGATGTCAGCGAACTGCTCGACCGCACGGCGGAGAGATTGCTCCCGGCTGGAGTGAATCAGGTCCCGGTCTCCGGCATAGATACGCCGGTAGCGGGTGAGTTCCAGGCTGTCTTTGTAGAGCAACCGGTCACTCTCGTCCTCGTGAACAAGCATGAAGCTGCCGCACCATACACCGGTGGTTGATCCAATCATTTATGATACGCCGCAGCAAAAAAAACTTTTCGAATTCGCCGCAGGAAGTGATAGCGTTTGCATCTCAATCGGGTTCCTGGCGGCAGGAAGAAATCTATGCTGATTCGCCTTGGCTACGACATTCAATTTGAAGCAACCGCAGAGATCCCCATCCTCACGCTGCTCAACGTCCATCCATCGCGAACCAAAGATTTGCGGGAGCCCGACCAATTGCAGACCGATCCCGTCCTGAATATCGAGAACTATGTCGACACGTTTGGCAATCACAGTTGCCGTTTGGTGATTCCCCAGGGCAGGGTTCGTTTCCACAATTCAACCCTCATCGAAGATTCCGGGCAACCCGACCTGCAAGGCTTTGACGCAGCGGAGATCCCGATCGGGCAGCTTCCCGTGGACGTTCTGCCTTATCTTATGAACAGCCGTTATTGCGAAGTTGACCTTTTATTTAATACCGCCTACGAGCTATTCGGGAATGCGCCCCGAGGATGGCCCCTGGTGCAGGCGGTTTGCCGTTGGGTGCATACCAAGGTCACGTTCGGATACAACTTCGCCACTCCCGCCCGCACGGCGCTCGGCGTATACACCGAGCGGGTGGGGGTGTGTCGAGATTTTCAGCATCTGGCGATTACGTTCTGTCGCGCCCTCAACATCCCAGCCCGTTATGCGACTGGCTATCTGGGTGATATCGCAGTCCCCTACTCACCGGATCCGATGGATTTCAGCGCGTGGTTCGAAGTCTACCTGGGCGGTCGCTGGTGGACGTGTGACGCCAGGCACGACGCGCCCCGCATCGGGCGCGTTCTGATGGCGACCGGACGCGATGCGACCGACTGCGCGATTACGACCTCGTTTGGAAGGGCGCAATTGATGTATTTTAAAGTGATCAGCGACGAAGTGCGACCGTGAAGTGCGACCGTGACGATTGTTGCAGTGCGGGCCTTTCGGCTTGGGTTCTCGGCAGAGAGAGATCTCTCGACCTCGTTAGCGCATGGTCTCTTCGATCTCGGAAATCCAGTTCGGACGCTTCAGCACTTCCCGCGGCTTGGGACCATCGGCGGCGCCAACGATACCGTCCTGCTCCATCAGATCGATGAGATGCGCGGCGCGCCCGTAGCCGATGCGCAGCCGCCGCTGCAGCAGGGAAGTGGAGGCCTTGCCGAATTCCACCACCAGCTTTACGGCGTCCTGATAGAGGGGATCGTCCTCGCCCCCGCCGTTTTCTGTTCCCTCAGCGCCGCCGCTGCTTCCGGCCTCGCGCTCATCTTTCGGCGCTTCGAGGAATTGCTGCTGATATTCGGCGGAGCCTTGCTGCTTCCAGAATTCGACGACCGCCGCGATCTCTTTCTCCGTGACCAGCGGGGCATGCAGCCGATGCACACGTGCCGACCCCGACGGCAGGTAAAGCATGTCGCCTTTGCCCAGCAGAGCCTCGGCGCCGTTGGCGTCGAGAATGGTGCGCGAATCCACCTTCGTCGCCACGCGAAACGAAATGCGCGCCGGGAAGTTCGCCTTGATGAGTCCCGTAATCACGTCGACCGACGGACGCTGGGTTGCCAGCACCAGGTGGATCCCTACGGCGCGCGCCATCTGCGCCAGCCGGGTGATCGACTCCTCGACGTTGCTTGAATCGAGCATCATCAAATCAGCCAGCTCGTCGATGATGATGACGATATACGGAATGGGTTTGTCATCGGAATCTTCTTCGAACAGGCTGGGCGTTCCGCCGTTATCGAAAAGCCGGTTGTACTGGTCGATGTTGCGCACACCCTTCGCTGCCAGCAGCTTCAGCCGCCGTTCCATTTCACGCACGGCGTTGCGCAGCGCGTTCGCCGCCAACTTCGGCTCGGTGATGATCGGAGTATAGAGGTGAGGGACGCCCTCGTAGTTACCCAGTTCCAGCCGCTTGGGATCGACCAGAATCAGCCGCACCTGCTCCGGCGTTGCCTTGTACAGAATCGACATGATGAAGGCGTTGATGGCCACGCTCTTACCCGAACCGGTGGACCCGGCAATCAGCAGGTGAGGCATTCCGTTCAGATCGGCGGTGACGATGCGGCCGTTGATGTCCTTGCCCAGGGCCATCGTCAACTTCGACTTCGAACCCATGAACTCCTGCGACTCAATGTTCTCCCTCAGCCAGATAATCTCGCGCTCGCGGTTCGGGACCTGAATGCCGACCGTCGATTTCCCGGCCATGCGTTCGATCAGAATGCTCTCGGCCTTCAGGGCCAGGCAGAGGTCGTCGGTGAGATTGGTGATGCGGCTGTATTTGATTCCGGCGTCCGGTTTGAACTCGAACGTGGTGACCACGGGACCGGGATTGATCTGTGTGATCTGTCCGTGGACCTCGAACTCCGCATATTTTTCCGTGAGCACCTGCGCCAGCAACTTCAATTCATCGGCGTCCACGGTGTGTTGTTCGTCGGGTCGCTGGAGCAGGCTGCTTGAGGGCAACTTGTAGCCGCCGGCGATTCGCGGCATCGTTGTCTTCGCCTTGTGATCGCTGTCGGCACGCTGCGTTACCTGCGGATCGAGGTTCGAATCGAGGTTCGAATCGATCTCCGATCGAACGGTTGCCAGAGGCTCAATCAATACTCCGCCGGCTGCCGGACGGTCCTCCACCAACTCGGGCTCGAGTGTACGCTCGATGCCGGTGCGCCGTGGCTCGGGCGCAATCCGTGTCCCAACCAGCGGTTGCTCGGTTGCGTGCCGCGACGTTATCAACTGCGTTTTCACCACCGGCTTCGAAATCCGTCGCTTATCCAGTTCTTTTTGCTGCCGCCGCTTGGCTCGTTCCTCCTGCCAATCGAGGTAGCGGTTCCACAGTGCGGTCACGAACGCGAAGCGCGTCGGCGCCCACAATCGGATCGACGAGAAAGAGAATGCGGTACAGAGATAGAGAGCGACCGCCAGCACGGTGGCCGAGACAATATAGGCGCCCGCGAGGTTCAAGTAATGGATAAGCCAATCGCCAATCACCCGCCCCAGCAGACCTTCGACCGGAATCACGTGCAACCAGCGCATCTGTCCCGGCAACAGCGCCAACAACGCGGGAACAAACATCACCAGCCAGACCGAGCCCAGACTTTTCGCCATCGGGGATTGAATTTTCCGCGACGCAAACCAGCGCAGCCCGAGCATCGCGGGAAAGACCGGCAGCAGAAAGGCTCCGATCCCGAAGAACTGCAGCACCGCATCCGAGATGTAGGCTCCGACCACGCCGATCCAGTTGCGGGCCGCATGGGTTCCGGTCAACACGGATGCGCTGTTCAGGGAGGGATCGAGCGGCGAATAGGAGGCGAGCGCGAGGAAAAGGAGGAGCGCAGAGATGCATAACAGCAAACCGATCAGCTCGTTCAGCCGCCGGTTGCCCGTGGGAACAAAGATGCTTGCGAGAAAACCCATGTGGGCCGTATTCACACCGGACGCGAAACTGTCCGGTGACGCGCAAATCGGCCAGAGCCCCACCATTATGCCAAGAAGCGTGCACGGCGGCAATGGTGGAGTGAAGCGCGGGGTATTGAGTTGGCTTCCTTGGGGGGCGCAACCGCGATATTCGTATGGTAGTATGCGCAGTAGTATGAAAGAGAAGACATCCATCACGCTGTCGAAGGAAGTTCTCGCGGATGTCGATCAATTGGCCGGGCGAAGACTCTCCCGCTCGGCCTTCATTGAGTCGGTGTTGCGCGGTTACATACAAGAAAGGCGTCGAGCGCAGGCTCATGCTCAGGATGTCGAACGGATCAACAGCGCCGCCGCCCAACTGAATTCCGAGGCCGCCGACGTATGGGAGTATCAGGCGCCGGACGACTAGTCAGGAGGGACGATTCCCCGGAATGAGACGCGGCGACCTCTATCGCGTGTATAAACCAAAGCGAGATCCCAAAGCCCACCGGGTCTTTGCCGTGGTCAGCCGTCAAGCTCTTATCGACTCCCGCTTCTCAACCGTGGTTTGTGCTCCCGTATTCTCCATCGGCCAGGATCTTTCCACCCAGGTCCCGATTGGAGTCGACGAGGGACTGAGGCACCCTCACTGGATCATGTGTGACAACCTCGTTAGCTTGCGAAAGTCCGACCTGACTCACTACGTCGGCTCCGTTGCAGGCGACAAGACAGCTCGACTCAACCGCGCGCTCAGGATGGCACTGGACGTGGGCTGATAGGGATCGCCGAAGATGAGGACGTTATCCCGCCAATCTCGCCGCGAACACCAGCACCAGCGCTCCCACGATGATGCGGTAGATGGCGAACGGCACGAAGCCGTGCTTCCGCACATAGGCCATGAACCAGGCCACCGACGCGTAGGCAACGATATAGGAGACGACGAAGCCAATCGCCAGCACGACCCATCCATGGGTATCGATCTGCGAAACCCCTATCGGATTTTCGCCCTTGCCCCGGAGCGACTTGTAGAGTGTGTAGCCGGTAGCGGCAACCATGGTCGGAATGGACAAGAAAAAAGAGAACTCCAGCGCCGAGGCGCGCGACATTCCCGCAACCTGCCCGCCAGCGATGGTCGACATGGAGCGAGAGGTTCCGGGAAAAACTCCGGAGAAGATCTGGCAAAAGCCGATCCAGAGAGCTTGCCCCAAACTCATGTTTTCCATCTTCCAGGTGCGGATGCGGCCGCCGCCGGCCGACGGTCCCGCGGCCTCAGACTTGGCATTCATGGCGTCGACAATCCACATGACGATTCCTCCGATCAGCAAGGCCCAACCGATGATGGCCAGATTTTCCAGGTGTTTGCCGATGACCTTGGTCAGCAAGAACGAAGGAATCGCCGTCACCACAAACGCGACCATGACGAGTCCCAGCGGATGGGTGAGCGGCGTCCGATCGCCACGCTCGCCGCGTGGAAAGGTAGAAAGAAGTGTCGCGATGCGACCACGGAAATACACCGGCAAGCAAAGAATTGCGCCCAATTGGATGACGATGGAATACATCTTCCAGTAGCCATCCGACAGGCTGATGTGCAACAGAACCTCGGAGAGCCGAAGATGCGCGGTTGAGCTCACCGGCAGAAACTCGGTCAGGCCTTCCACAATTCCCAAAACAAGAGACAGCAGGTAGTCGTTCAATCGTCCTCCAGGAGTGAGGGAACAGTATCTCAGAAAAAAGTTACTGCACGAACAGCGTCAGTGCCGTTCTCCTCGCGGGCAGAGAGCCCGCCAGGAGTGAGTAGTTTTCTCGATCACACTGTAATGAAAATATTCGCAGGCTTGCCCGTTTCTTGGTCCTGACCATTGCGGCGGCTGACCGTCAATCGGGCAAAGATTCTTCCGTCCCGCGTTTTCTTCACATCCCGTCATCACCAGGAGGATCCACAGAAAACCGAGGTGAGCCATCCTCCAAACCGGGTGATTTCTAGTCAGTGGTGTTGCCATAGGTCGGGATGCCTTGCTGGATGTAGAAGATCAAGCGCTCCGATCGCGAAGCCCAATCGCTTTGTCCATACTGGCTGACGATTCTCTGCGCCAGCGCCAGAGCGCGGTCCCTCGACTCGGCTGCCTTCTTCTGATTCGGCTCGGTGCGATAAATCTCGATCAGCGCCGAGCGGCGCCAGGCCGCGTTGTACAAGGCTTCCGGAGCGGCCGAGGACTGCGGATGTTCTTTGGCGTAGTTCTCGTAGAGATCAGCCTCTTTGTCCGGACACTTGGACCTGCCTTCCCAATCGCCGCAAAGCTTGTTCTCGATGAGGCGAAAGGCGGCGAGATCGGCCCACTTTGTGCCCGGGTACTTCTTCATCACCAGCTTCATCCACTCTTCCTGCATCTGGCCCCGCATGTAGGCGTCGCGTTCGCGGGCGGAAGGCCGCGTCATAATGTCGGAGCGCTCGATCTGCCAGCGAATATCGGCGGCGCGATAGAGGGCTTCGGCAGCCAGGGGCGAGGCGGGCATCAGATCATAGACGCGGTAATAGAGCCGCAAGGCATCCTGCGCGGCATCGCGCCGGCCGCGGCGACGACTCGCCTGATCCTCTGAGTCGGCAGCCTCGCCGAAGATGATTCGGTCTCCGTCCTGGGTTGCGCTGGTCACCAGCGCCTTGGCCGGAACCCAGCCCGTGACGGCCTTGCCCTCTTCTTCCTCTTCGGTAGCGCCTTCGTCATGGCGGGGCTGGCGTAGAATCGCCTCCACGTGAACCCAATCGCGGCTGGTCTCGAGGATCACCAATTCGTGCCCCCGCTCAGCCTCGCCAAGCTTGGCCGCGTCAGCTGCCGGAGAAACGCGAATGATTTCCTCGTGGACGAGCGTTCCGCGCTGACCTTGGGCACTGGCAAATGTGGCGATAAAAACAGTGATTGCGGTAGCAGCGACTGCGGCAATCCGGGCGGGGATCCCGGCTGACGGGGCGACGAGTGCGAAGATAGATTTCATGATATAGCGGAATTTGAGGCTCGACCAACCTACCCTATGTCTAGGAATGGATCTGACGACACTGTGGTTGCCAATCCGTCACCTTTATCTGCGCCGTCTTCCCTGAACCAAGTGCCTGAACCAAGTGCATACAGGGTAGCGGTCGTATTTCACGGTGGTCAAGCGGAATCCATTCTTATGAACCTCCCGCTCAGGGCCGGCCTTCGGTAACCGCAGCTGGTACGATAGCTGACGAACCTGCCGCATCCCTATGACACCGTTAACCATCTTCGGCTTGTTCGCGGTCACCGCGATGCTGGTTTGCTATGCCCTTGAATCGCGAAGTCGATGGTTCATCCTGGCGTTCGCCGGAGCCTGCATCCTCGGATCGATCTACGGTTTTCTGCAAGGAGCCTGGCCCTTCGGGCTGGTGGAAGCGGTTTGGTCCGCAGTCGCGATACGACGCTGGGTCGTCGCCGCCCGCCCAAAGTGATTCACTTGGCCCGCGTCCAGCAAGCTTCTAAATTCGGCTGAATTGGGGAGCCGACGTCTTCGAGCATCCAAATTCTCTAAGCGTCCAGTTCTCTAAGCATCGCGGGATCGATGTTGCCGCCGCTGACGATTGCGACGGCCACCTTGGTTCGCGGTAACTGCGAGGCGTGGAATAGGAATCCGGCGACCGCAACCGCGCCGCTGGGTTCGGCTCGAGTCGCGGGATTGGCGCTCAGATACTTCATGGCGGTGCGAATCTCATCCTCTGACACGGTTATGATGTCGTCCACGTAGCGGCGAATATGGTCGAAGTTGATGGCACCGATGCTTTGCGTGCGCAGCCCATCGGCGATGGTGCGAGAAACCTCGGCGGCAGGGAACTGAACAATCTTTCCTTCGCGAAAGCTCGCCTGGGCGTCGGCTGCCAACTCCGGCTCCACGCCGATTATCTTCACGGAGGGTTTGATCAGCTTCATCGCCGTGGCCACGCCGCTGATCATGCCGCCGCCGCCGACCGGAGCCAGCAGCATTTCCACTTCCGGCAGGTCTTCAAGAATTTCCAATCCCATCGTGCCCTGGCCGGCGATGATTTGCTCGTCGTTGTAGGGCGGTACGATTGCATATCCGTGCTGTGCGGCCAGCTCTTCCGCCTTGATTTGTCGCTCGGTGCTGCCCGGCCCGACGAAGACGATTTCCGCGCCCAGCGCCGCCGTAGCCTCGCGCTTGATCGCCGGAGCATTGTCCGGCATGACGATGACGGCCTTCACCCCCAGCGCCCGGGCCGCATAGGCCACGCCTTGCGCATGATTGCCGCTGGAATAGGTGATGACTCCACGCAGCCGGTCTGGTTCCGAAAGTGACGCGATCTTGTTGTACGCTCCGCGGAGTTTAAAAGCTCCGATGGGCTGTTGATTTTCAGCCTTGAGCAAGAGGCGGCGCGGATCTGTGTCGCAAAGTTTGAATTCGATCAGGGGAGTATGAACCGTGATTCCTTGCAGTCGGGTTCGGGCGGCGCGAATGTCGAACAGGGTAGCCATGGATGCCAGCCGTTGATGGTCGTCAAATCTCCAATATCACCGGCATAATCAGAGGCCGCTTCTGCGTCTGCCGCGAGATATAGCGCTTCAGGTCTGCGCGAATCTTTTCCTTGATCACGCCGTAGTCCGCTTTTTCTTCCTCGCTCGAATGCGCCAAGGTGTCTTCGACGATCCGCCGCGCGCCGTCCATCAATCCGTCGTCCCCGGGATTGAAGCCACGGGTCACGATCTCCGGTGTGGTTTCGACGCGGCCGGTGAGCTTGTTGATGGCGATGATGGGTAGCACAATGCCGTCTTCGCTGAGGTGTCGGCGATCTTTGATGATCAAATCTTCAACCACGTCGGTGCGCGAGCCGGAATCGATGCACACCCGGCCCACGTTTACTTTGCCCGCCTTGCGTGCGCCCTGGCCGTCAATTTCGAGCACATCGCCGCTTTCGATCAGAACCACCTTGCCCACCGATCCCTGCATGGACGCCGCCATTTCCGCGTGCAGCTTCAACTGGCGGTACTCGCCATGAATTGGGATAAAGTACTTCGGACGCACCAGGTTGATGATCAGCTTCAGTTCATCCTGGCTGGCGTGGCCGCTGACGTGAACCGGCGGGTAGGAACCGTCGTCGTAGATCACATGCGCCTCGCGACGGAACAGGTGGTCGATCATGCGATAAATCGTCTTCTCATTGCCGGGGATGATTCGCGAAGAGAGTACGACCGTGTCACCCTTTTCAATTTTTGCGTGCTTGTGATTGTCCACCGCGGCGCGCGACAGCGCCGACATGGGCTCGCCCTGGGTTCCGCTGATCATCACGCAAACTTTTTCCGGCGGGAAATTCTTCATCTCCCCGGGATGGATCACCAGACCCTCGGGAATTTCCAGATAGCCGAGATCCTCAGCGATTTCGGCGGAGTTATTCATCGAACGGCCGATAAAAGCCACTTTGCGCCGGTGCTGATGGGCCAGTTCCACCGCCAGCCGAATGCGGTGGATGGAAGAGGAAAAGCACGAAATGAACAGACGCCTTTGGGTGTGCGCGAAAACTTCGTCGAACTTGCGGCGCACGGCGCGCTCGCTGGGCGTATAACCCTTGCGCTCGACGTTGGTGGAATCCTGAAACAAGGCCAGCACACCTTGTTTCCCGTACTCGGCGAAGGCGTGCAGGTCAAACAAATGATTATCGGTGGGCGTGGGATCAACCTTGAAGTCGCCGGTATGAATCACCACGCCGAGCGGGGTGTGAATCGC
>Ga0302325_10008610_pt1 | contig 22397 bp, 21 predicted proteins | sample Palsa_T0_2_FD_201948 | JGI IMG/M metagenome (GOLD analysis project Ga0302325, IMG submission 201948) | Peat permafrost microbial communities from Stordalen Mire near Abisko, Sweden - Palsa_T0_2 | ecosystem: Environmental > Terrestrial > Soil > Palsa > Peat permafrost | place: Sweden: Abisko...
GCTGGCTTTGGTGTCGCCCTTGGCCGAGACGCTCATCACGCCCGCTTGACGGGTAAAAAAATCGATCACCGCGGCGGGGTTCTTGGAGGAAGCCAGGAAATCAATATCGCCGATGATTTCCTTGAACCGCCGCAGGCTGCCCGCCGTGCTGCAACGCACCACGTCAGGATGCGAGCGCAAACTTTCCAGAATTGGTTCAGCCGCCGCCAGCGCGGCCGAGAGCAAATGGCGCGAGGCATATTGACGGCGAAACTGGATGCCCTCCAGGATCTTGACTTGGGTCTTTTCTCCAAAGCCCTCCAAATCCGCCACCTTGCCCTCCCGGCATACTTTTTCCAATTGTTCCACGGTTGTAACGCCCAATTTGTCGTTGAGCGCTTTGACCTTTTTGGGTCCCAAACCCTGAATTTGCAGCATTTCCAAAAGTCCGGCCGGAATGGAAGCCTTGAGTTCATCGTAATAGGCCAGCTTGCCGGTCGCGGCCAGTTCGGTGATTTTCTTTTGCAACGCTTCGCCAATTCCTTTGATGTCACCCAGGCGGTTCTCGGCAATGAGTTTGTCGAGCGGTTCGCTCAGGCCCTCCAAGGTGCGCGCGGCGTTGGAGTAGGCCCGCGTCTTGAAGACCACTTCTCCCTTCAATTCAAGCAAGATTCCGATCTCCGATAGAATTTCTGCGATTTCTTCCTTCGTCATGGGCAACAATATAGACGAAGGGCCGCCGGTTAAAAGTTGGAATATTGGGTGTCTTTTCGTATTCGTATTCGTATTCGTATTCGTATTCGTAATCGTAATCGTAATCGTCTTCGACCATTCGATTACGATTACGATTACGATTACGATTACGATTACGAAAAGAATACCCGTGGCCCTGACGATCGCCGGCTCCGACAGCGGCGGCGAGGCGGGCCTGCAAGCGGACCTCAAAACGTTCGACCGGCTCGGAGTGCATGGTGCCTGCGTGGTCACTTGCGTGACTGCGCAAAACCGAAAGACCGTCGCCCGCATGGAACCGTGTTCGCCACGCATGGTGCGGGCGCAATTGGAGGCCGTGGCCGCCGCTTTTCCACTCGCGGCCGCCAAGACGGGGATGCTTTTTTCGGCCGCCATTGTGCGCGAGGTGGCTGCTTTCTTCCGACGCGCCCGCTCCCTGCCTTTGGTGGTTGATCCCGTCATCATCTCAACCAGTGGGCGGCGGCTTCTACAGGCGGGCGGGGTGGCTTTGCTCCAGCGCGCATTGCTTCCCCTGGCCACACTGGTGACGCCGAATGTTTCCGAAGCGGAGATTCTCAGCGGAATAAAAATCACAACCCTGGAGGATTTGAGGTCGGCGGCGCGGCGCATTCACCGCGCGTTCGGTTGCGCCGTATTGGCCAAAGGCGGACATTTGAGCGGGACCAACGAGGCGGTGGATTTCCTTTGCAGCGGCCAGGGGGAATGGATGTTCTCGGCCCCTCGCGCCAAAGTGAAGGGCCTGCATGGAACGGGCTGCACTTATTCGGCGGCCATCACGGCGTTTCTGGCGCGCGGAAGTTCGCTTGATGAGGCGGTCAAATTGGGTAAAGACCACATCACGCGGACAATTTTCGGCTAAATTGGGTTGGCGTTCAACATATTCTCGGCAGTTGCTCGCCGCTTGGCATGTCGAGAATGCGGCTTGGGCCAAGTACCGTTTGCAGCGCCACGAGGGGTGGTATTTCTCCGCGAACCTCACCAATGCAAACAGCAGAGCCGCCGGATTGCCCCCGGTTCAGAATGGAGAGAGCGCGGGGGGCGTCTTGCGGCGGCACAAAGGCCACAAATCTTCCTTCGCAAGCGACCAGCAGCGGGTCGAGGCCAAGCACTTCACAAGCGGCATGGACATCGGCACGCACGGGAATAAGTTTTTCCTGGAGGAGAAGCCGCAGGTTTGCGGCTTGGGCGATTTCGTTCAGCGCGCTGGCCAAACCGCCCCTCGTCAAGTCGCGCAGACAATGGATTTCCACTCCTGCGGCGAGCAATTCCAACACCGGCGCTGCGACCGGGGCGGAGTCGCTTTCCAAGGTTCCCTCGAATCCCAAACCTTCGCGCATACTCATAATCGCCATGCCGTGCCGGCCTAAATCGCCATTGACAAGGATGGCATCGCCGACGCGCACACTGGCGGGCGAAATGTTCAAAGAGTGTTCGATCACCCCTATTCCGGATGTATTGATGAACATCCCATCACCCTTGCCTTTGTCCACCACCTTGGTGTCCCCGGTGACGATTCGCACGCCGCAACGATCCGCCGCCGCGCGCATGGAGCAGACGATTTTCCACAGCGTCTCCATGGGCAATCCTTCTTCCAGAATGAATCCCGCGCTAAGGTGCAGCGGCCTCGCGCCGCTCATGGCCAGGTCATTGACGGTTCCAAATACTGACATCGCGCCAATGTCGCCACCAGGAAAGAGGAGCGGACGGACCACGTAAGAATCCGTCGTAAAGGCCATTCGTCCGGCAGGCATGTTCAACACGGCGGAATCATGGCGCATCTCCTCGCTCTGATCGCCAAAAGCCTTCAAGAACATCCTCTCCACCAGTTGATGCATCAACTTGCCGCCGCCGCCGTGCGCCAATTGTATCCGTGGATATTGCTGAATCGGGATCGGGCAGGAAGCGGTGAAATCCAAGGGGTCGCCCATAATCGTATCCATTATTTTGTCAGGACACGGTAACGATAATAAGCCGCGCACGCGCCCTCGGAAGAAACCATGGTCGCGCCCAGGGGATGTTCGGGCGTGCATCGCTTGCCAAAGGCGGGGCACTCCGGCGGCTTGATGTGCCCCTGCAAAACCAGGCCGCTCAAACATTCCGCCGGTTCCAACACGACGCGGTCTGTCAAACCAAATTTTTTGGCCGCGTCGAAAGCGGCATAAGCGCTGCTGAGCCCCAGACCGCTTTGCGGGATTTCGCCGACGCCGCGCCATTTTCGCGGCACCACGGTGAAGACCTCGCGGATCAAATCCTGCGCCGGTTGGTTGCCCGCCGGGCGCACCGCGCGGGAGTACTGGTTTTCCACTTCCGCGCGCCCTTGTTCGAGTTGAGCGATGCACATCAGGACGCCTTGCAAAATATCCAGAGGCTCAAATCCCGTCACAACGATGGGCACGCGATGCCTGGCCACGATCGGTTCATACTCCGCGCAGCCCATCACCGCGCAGACGTGGCCCGCCGCCAGAAAACCCTGCACGCGGCAATGCGGCGACGCCAGAATGGCCTCCATCGCCGGCGGCACCAGGACGTGCGAGACGAGAATGGAGAAGTTCTTCAAACCTTTGCGCGACGCTTGATAAGCCGCCATCGCCGTCGCGGGCGCGGTGGTTTCAAAGCCCACGCCGAAAAAGACGACTTCGCTGACGGGATTCTCCCCGGCGATCCTGACGGCGTCCAAAGGGGAATAAACGATGCGGACATCGCCGCCGCCAGCCTTGATTGACAGCAAGTCCGCCGTGCTGCCGGGCACGCGAAGCATGTCGCCAAACGAACAAAAAATGACGTTGGGCCGGGCGGCAATCTCCAAAGCCTGATCGATCAGTTCCAGCGGCGTGACACACACCGGGCAGCCTGGGCCGTGAATCAAGTTGACACAATCCGGCAGAAGCTGGTCGATGCCAAATTTCAGGATGGAATGCGTCTGCCCGCCGCATACTTCCATGATGCTCCAAGGTTGCGTGGTGACGCGCGCAATTTCCTGGGCATACTGTCGCGCGGCGTCTGCGTCGCGGTATTCATCAAGATACTTCAAGGGCCGCCTTCTTTCAGTTCGCTCAGTTCGTCCATTTCCTTGAGGTATTGGAACACTTTGCTGGCTTCGTTTTCGTCCAGCTTGCTCAAAGCAAATCCCACATGGACGATGACGTACTCACCGATTTTCACTTCGGGCACGTAGGCAAGGCTGACCTCCTTGATGATGCCGCCAAAATCCACTTTGCCCGTGCGCCATATTGGGTCGCCGTCCATGACGCTGATGACTTTTCCTGGAATGGCCAGACACATGGCGCAAGACTCTAAGGGCCGCCTCGGCGGACGGCAAGGATTTGTCCCAGAGCAATGCCGCCGTCATTGGGCGGGACGCGCTGATGCCAATACGGGCGAAACCCCTCCTGAACCAATCGTTTGACGGCCCGTTCCGTGAGATAACGATTTTGAAAGCAGCCGCCCGTCAGCGCGACGCGCCGTTCGCCCACACGGCGGGCGATGTTGATAATGGCTTCCACCAAGGCATTGTGAAACTTGGCCGAAATTTCGCCAATGTTGGTGCCGCGCTTCAAGTCCGCCAAAACGCCCTTCACCACCGGTTGCCAATCAAGAATGAGCGGAGCCGTTGCGGAAATCTCGAAAGAATAAGATTCGTCGGTTTCGATGCCTTCGAGGGCTGCCTCCAACTCCATGGCGGCCTGTCCTTCAAAGGAGACTTTTTGTCGAAGGCCGACGAGCGCGGCCACGCCATCAAAGAGCCGTCCGACACTGGAAGTAAGGGGAGAGTTTATTCGCTCTTTGAGCATGGTCTTCAAACCAACCAATTCCGAAGGTGAAAAAGGCCAGTCCGTATCAAAAGCATCCTCGCCGAAAATCTCGCTTAACAGCGCCAGCGCGATGCGGCGAGGTTCCTGGATGGCTTTGTCCCCCCCTGGCAGCGGGAAGAGACGGAGATGGGCGCGACGTTGGATGGAGGTGTCGGTGACAAGCAAGAACTCCCCTCCCCAGATCGTTCCATCAAGCCCGTAACCCGTGCCGTCCCACGCCACGCCCAGCACCGGCGGCTCCAATTCGTTATCCGCCATGCAGGCCAGAACGTGCGCGCCGTGATGTTGGACCTTGACGCAGCGCAGGGCGGCCTTCTCCTTTACGAATTCCGTCGAAAAATAGTCTGGATGCGCATCCGCGCCCATCACGGTCGGCTGCGCCTGAAAAAGATTTTGCAAATCCGACCTGACGCGAAGAAAAGCCTCGAAGGCCGGCAGGTTCTCCAACTCGCCGATATGCTGGCTGATGAAAACCTGGCGGTCGATAGCCAGGGCCACGGTGTTTTTCAGTTGAGCGCCCACCGCCAGAACCACGGGCTGCCCGGCGCCCTCGCGCAACATCACCGGCAACGGCGCGTAACCGCGCGCCCTGCGCAAGACCATTTCGCGCCCCATCATCACTCGAACGACTGAATCATCCACCGCGCGGAGGATGGGACGATTATGCACCAGGAAAACGGCGGCAATATTTCCGAGGCGCTGGATGGCTTCATGCTCGTCCGTGCAAATCGGTTCCTCGCTCAGGTTGCCGCTCGTGGCGATCACGGGAAAACCCAGTTCGGCCATCAGCAGATGATGCAAAGGCGTGTAGGGCAGCATGGCTCCCAGATACGGATTTCGCGGCGCAATTTCGCGGGACAAATTGGAGCGGGTTCCGCGACGCCGCAGCAAAACAATCGGGGCTTCCGGGGAGCGCAGCAGCCGTTCTTCCAAAGGTGAGATTTCGCATTCCAACCCCGCCGCTTCCAACGATGGAAACATGATCGCAAAGGGCTTTTCCTCGCGTCGCTTCAATTCCCGCAAACGGCGGATGTCGCAGTCATGCTGCGCCGCAGTGATGAGATGAAAGCCGCCCAACCCCTTCAACGCCACGATTCCACCTTCCCGAATCACCGCCGCCGCCTTGAGAATCGATTCATGTCCCACGTGAATCGCTTGGCCATCGCGGTCCCAAAGCTCCAGCCTCGGCCCGCAGGCGGGGCAGGCATTGGGCTGGGCGTGGAAGCGGCGGTCAAGGGGATTATCGAATTCCTCCTGACATTGCGGGCACAGCGCGAATCGCTTCATGGCCGTGTTGCCGCGGTCATAAGGCACCGACTCAATGATACTGAAACGCGGGCCGCAATGGGTGCAGTTGGCAAAAGGATACAGGTAACGCCGATTGTGAGGATCAAAGATTTCCCTGACACAGTCGGGGCACGTCGCAATATCTGGCAGCACCAACGCCGTCCTTTCGCCGCCGGCCTCCGAGGAAGTAATTTCAAATTTTTTGTAGCCAACCGGATCCAGCCAAGCCCCTTCCAAACTTTGGATAATGCTGCGAGGGGGCTTTTCCGCCTCGATCCGAAGGAGAAAGGTTTCAACCTTCTGGCGCGGGCCTTCGACTTCCAGCGAAACTCCCTGGCAGGAATTATGGACCCAGCCCGCCAGGCCAAGCCCGGTGGCCAGTCGATGGATGAACGGGCGGAAGCCGACTCCCTGCACCGCGCCGCGAACGGTTATCTTCAACCGCGCTGTTGGTAAGTCCTGCACGCGAAATGTCGTCTAAGTTTGTGGAGAATCATCCGTCCCGTCAACTTTTCAATGGCTGCCACCTTTTTTCTTGCCGGGACAGTTGACAAATTCCAGCCGGCTGCCAATCTCATGCCTGCCGGCCAGCTTTTTGTCTTCGTTCTGAAGGAGGAAGCCGGTCCAGTAGATTTTTATGAGCGAGTCTATCAAAGAAATCGATGTCCTGTGGATCACCGCCGGACTGGGTTGCGACGGCGATACCATTGCCATCACGGCGGCGACGCAACCGAGTCTGGAGGATATTGTGCAGGGCATCATTCCGGGCATTCCCAAGGTTCGCTTTCACAATCCGGTGCTGGCTTATGAAAACGGGGAAGCCTTCATGCAGTTCTTCCACGATGCGGCCGACGGCAAGATTGATCCTTTCATTCTCGTGGTGGAAGGCTCCATTCCAAACGAGAAAAACAAGACCGAGGGTTACTGGGCCGCCTTTGGAACGGATAGAGTGACCGGCCAGCCCATCCCCACCTGCCAGTGGATTGACCGGCTGGCGCCCAAAGCTTGGGCTGTGGTCACCGCCGGCACCTGCGCCGCCTTCGGAGGCATTCATGCCATGCCCGGCAATCCCACCGGTGCCATGGGCCTGGCTGACTACCTCGGTTGGAGTTGGAAAGCCAAGACTGGCATCCCGATTGTCAACGTGCCGGGGTGCCCGGTGCAGCCGGATAATTTCATGGAGACTTTGCTTTATCTCTTTCGCCAGGCGGCGGGTGGCGCGCCCATGATTCCGCTCGATGAAGCCATGCGGCCGACGTGGCTTTTTGCGGACACGGTCCATGAAGGCTGTGATCGCGGCGGGTATTATGAACAAGGCGAATTCACGGAAGAGTACGGCAAAAAGCAGTGCCTTGTTAAACTGGGCTGCTGGGCTCCGGTCGTGCAGTGCAACGTCGGCAAGCGGGGGTGGATGGGCGGCGTCGGCGGCTGCGCCAACGTCGGCGGCATCTGCATCGGCTGCACCATGCCGGGATTTCCTGACAAATTCATGCCCTTCATGGAGCAACCGCCGGGATCGATCCTTTCTTCACAAGCCATCCAAACCTACGGCGGCGCCATCCGCGCCTTGCGGGCCTTCACGCAGGCTTCGATGAACAAAGAACCGGAAGGGCGCAAACCAACCCAGTCCTCCGACGCGGCAAAAACGACATGAGCAACGCCCCCGAAACTCCCCTGCAAAAAAAATTGGTGGAAATGGCATGGGACCCGATCACACGCATCGTGGGCAGCCTTGGAATTCACACCAAGATTGATTTCGAGAACCGGCGCGTGGCCGAGTGTTACAGCACCTCATCCATTTTCCGCGGCTATAGCGTTTTCATGCGGGGCAAGGACCCGCGCGACGCCCATTTCATCACCAGCCGCATTTGCGGCATCTGCGGCGACAACCATGCGACGTGCGCCGTGTACGCGCAGAACATGGCCTTCGGGGTCAAGCCGCCGCATCTGGCCGAATGGATCATCAACCTGGGCGAAGCCGCTGAATACATGTTCGACCACAACCTTTTCCAGGACAATCTGGTGGGCGTCGATTTTTGCGAGCAGATGGTGCGCGAAACCAACCCCGGCGTGCTGGCCAAGGCGGAAAAGACGGAAGCCCCGAACGCCCGTATCCACGGCTTTCGCACCATTGCCGACATCATGCGCGGCCTCAATCCATTCACCGGCCCTTTTTATCTCGAAGCCCTGCAAATGAGCCGGCTCACGCGCGAGATGTTTTGCCTGATGGAAGGCCGGCACGTCCATCCAGCCACGCTTTATCCGGGGGGCGTCGGCACGGTGCCGAGCGTGCAGGTGTTCAACGATTATCTCGTCCGCTTGTTGAAATACATTGATTTTCTCAAGCGTTGCGTGCCGCTGCACGACGACCTATTCGATTTTTTCTACCAGGCTCTTCCCGGCTACGAGGAAGTGGGCCGCCGACGCATCATGCTGTCATGCTTTGGCTCTTTCCAAAACCCCGAAGCCTGCGATTTCAAATACGAAACGATGGGCCAATGGGGCCGCGCGATGTATGTGACTCCGGGCATCGTTCTGGACGGCAAGCTCATTACTACCGATCTGATCGAAATCAATCTGGGAATCCGCATCCTCTTGGGTAGTTCATTTTACACCGACTGGAGTGCGGAGAAGCCCTTTGTTACCCACGATCCGCTTGGCAACCCGATTGATCCGCGGCATCCGTGGAATCAAACGACGCTCCCCAAACCCCAAAAGCGCGACTTCTCCAAAAACTACACCTGGGTCATGTCCCCGCGATGGTTCGAGAAATCCAGCGGGGCGCACCTGGCGTTGGATACGGGCGGCGGTCCGCTGGCGCGGTTCTGGGTTACAGCCCTGGCGGGATTGGTGGACATCGGCGGATATGTCAAAGCCACCGGCCACAGCGTCAAAATCCGCCTGCCCAAAACGGCCCATCACGGCGAAACGGAATTGGAGTGGCACATTCCCAAATGGAGCAACACGCTGGAACGCGACCGGGCGCGTTCGTACTTTCAGGCCTACTCGGCGGCGGCGGCGGTTTATTTTATCGAGAAGGCGCTGGGGGAAGTTCATGCGGGCCGCCTCAAGACGTGGAACGAATTCAAAGTGCCCAAGGAAGCCATCAGTTGCGGTTTCCATGAAGCTGTCCGAGGCGCCCTCTCTCACCACATGGTCATCCGTGACGGACGCATCGCCAACTACCATCCCTACCCGCCCACGCCCTGGAACGCCAGTCCGCGCGATTCCTTCGGCACCCCCGGCCCTTACGAAGACGCAGTCATGAACACGCCGATCTTTGAGGAAAACGGCGTCGATAAATTCAAGGGCATCGACATCATGCGCACGGTGCGGAGTTTCGATCCGTGCCTGCCTTGCGGCGTCCACATGTATGTCGGCGACGGCAAAGTGATCGAAGCGCGGCACTCACCAACCTTTGGAGCGCATGTCCAGTGAGCACAACGACGGGTGTCGAACAAATTGCCAACGCCGTGCTTTACGAGGGATTCCTTCTCTATCCCTACCGTCTCTCCTCGGTCAAGAACCGGCATCGCTGGAATTTCGGGGTTCTCTACCCGGAGCCTTTCGCCGGCTTGAACGGCGAACGCGCGACCGTGCAAACGGCGTGCCTGCTGGAAGCTGGCGCGGACGCTGCCGTGAATGTCAAAGTCCGGTTTCTGCAATTGGTGGCGGGAGCGGCGGTCGAACAGGAAATTCTTGTGTCAAATCTGATCCTGGACGATCAGGCCGTTTGTTTGCACGAGTCTCTTTTTTCCCGCGCCAAGGTTGAAGGGAAGCTCGAAGTCCGCGCCAGCCTGACCGGCCCGGGTCTTTTTCAGGTGACGGTGAGCATCTCCAACCTTGGACAATTCAGCGGCGAAAGCCGTGACGAAGCGTTGGCCCTCTCGCTTATTTCCACCCATGTCATTCTGACCTCTCGCGGCGGAAAGTTCGTTTCCATGATCGATCCGCCCGCGCCTTGCCAGGCGGCGGCCGCGCATTGCCGCAACGTGGGCCTGTGGCCGGTTTTGGTGGGATGCGACGATACCCAAATGTTGTCCGCCCCCATCATTCTCTACGACCATCCGCGCATTGCCCCGCAAAGTCCGGGCGATCTCTTCGACGGCACGGAAATCGATGAGATACTCACCCTGCGAATCCAGACCTTGACCGATAAGGAGAAGCAGGAGATGAGCGCCACGGACGCGCGGGCGCGCGCCGTGCTGGAACGATGCGAGTCGCTGACGCGCGACGAGCTTTCCAAACTCCACGCCCCGATGCATCGCGACCAGGCCGCGGGATTCAAGAAAGGCGACCGCGTCCGTTTGCAGCCGCGCCGCCGCGCCGATATTTTCGACATCGCCCTGGCGGGTAAAATCGCCACGGTGGTGTCGGTGGAGCAGGATTTCGAGGATGGCATTCATTTGTGCGTAACGGTGGATGACGATCCGGGCAAGGACCTGGGCCTGGAAGGCAAACCCGGCCACCGCTTCTTTTTCGCGCCCGAGGAAGTTGAGCCAATATGAGGACCGCGCGCATTCTCATCGCGGGCATCGGCAACATTTTTCTGGGCGACGATGCGTTTGGCGTCGAAGTGGCCCGGCGGCTGGCGGCGCGAATTTTGCCACCAGGGGTTCGCGTCGTCGATTTTGGCATTCGCGGCCTCGATTTGACTTATGCTCTGCTCGAAGATTATGACAGGGTGATCCTGGTGGACGCAGTCCAGCGTGGCGGAAAGCCGGGCGCGCTCTATCTCATTGAGCCTGTGACGGACAAGGCGGGCGCCATGGAAACTCACGAGATGGCCCCAGCCAAGGTTCTGGCCGCCGCCAAAGCCATGGGCGCGGCGCTGGCCAACGTGGTCATCGTCGGATGTGAGCCGGAAAGTTTTGGATCGGAAGATGAACCGCAAATGGGGTTGAGCCGGGCCGTCGAGGCGGCCGCGACGGAAGCAGTTGCGTGGATCGAGGACATGGTCGCCAAAGGTCTGGAGGCGGCGCGTGCATGAGCTTGGCCTTACGCAGGAAATTCTGGAAATCGTGACGCAGCGAGCGCAGGACCGGAAGGTCACGCGAGTCGTGCTTGAGATCGGGAAACTTTCGTGCGTTCTGCCGGACGCGATTCGATTTTGCTTCGACCTCTGCGCCGAAGGAACCATCGCGGAGGGCGCGCAACTTGAAATCGTCCAACCACCGGGCCGGGGCCGTTGCCGCCAATGCGGCGCGGAATTTAATCTCCACTCGGTACTTGCCCATTGCGTCTGCGGCAGCAGCGATGTAGAGTGGTTGTGCGGCGAAGAACTAAGAATAAAAGCGATGGAGATTGCCTGATATGTGCGCTCATTGCGGATGCGCGGATGGAACCGAATCCACCCTGACGAACCTTCAGACAGGCCGGCATGTTCACGTGGATTCGGCCGGGCGCGAATATACACACGAGCACGAACACACGCATTCGCATGGAAAGGAACACGCGGCTATCATCCGCCTGGAACACGATGTCCTTCTCAAAAACGACCGCCTGGCAGAGCAGAACCGCGGCTGGCTGGATGGGCGCGGCGTGCGGGCCATCAATTTGATGAGTTCGCCGGGGGCCGGCAAAACGACGCTGCTGGAGCGCACGATTCGAGAACTTGGCGCGGAACTCGGCCTGCGCGTGATCGAGGGCGACCAGGAAACGACGCGCGACGCCGAGCGCATCCGCTCGGCGGGCGCCAACGTCATCCAGATCAACACGGGAACCGGTTGTCACCTCGATGCCGCCATGATCGGGCGCGCGTTGCGTCAACTCGATCCGCCGCGTGATTCGGTGGTGATGATTGAGAATGTCGGCAATCTGGTTTGTCCCGCCATGTTCGATTTGGGGGAGCAGGCCAGAGTCGTGGTCGCATCCGTGACAGAAGGGGATGACAAACCGGGCAAATACCCTTATATTTTTAGAAGGGCCGATGTGATAGTTTTGAACAAAATGGATTTGCTGTCGCACCTGGATTTCCAGGCTGCCGCCTTTGAGCAGGCTGCCCTCGAACTAAATCCGCGCGCCCTCATTTTTCACGTTTCCGCGACGCGCGGCGATGGCTTGGAATCTTGGTATCGATGGTTGCGGGCAGATAGCGACAAAGCCACATCATGACGAACGCGCCCCCGGATAAAGGTAATTCTGAAAAGCCGGGCGAAATGTCCAGCGTGGGCACGCTTATGTCGTTGGCGGGCGCGTTTCTTCCCGTGCTCGGCAGCGGGTTGCTCCGTTTCGCCTCTGGGCCGCCCGGCGCTGCGGAAGACGAATCCATGGAGGCGCGCGCGCAAAAAGCCGAACGGCGCTACAAATCGCTGGTCGAACAAATCCCGGTCGTCACTTTCATTGTCTCCTTCGGCCTGCGTAAGAGTGAGATTTACGTCAGCCCCTACGTCGAAAAACTCCTGGGTTACACCGCCAAGGAATGGGTCGAAGATCCCATTCTTTGGTACCAGCGCCTCTACCCGGAAGACCGTGTCCGATGGAACAAAGAATTCTCCCGCACCATTGCTTTGGCGGAGCCGTTCAAAGGGGACTATCGCTTTCTGGCCAAGGACGGCCGCGTGGTTTGGATTCATGGCGAGGTGACGGTGGTGCGGGACGACGCGGGACGGCCTTCTTTCCTGCAAGGGATAGGATACGAAATCACCGAACTTAAACTGGCCGAACAAGTTCTGCGCCGTTCCAGCGAAGAACTGGATCAATTGGTCAAGGCGCGCACGGTCGAAATCTCGGCGGCCAACAGGTCGCTTGAGGGCGAAATCAAACTGCGCGAGCGCATCGAAGCGGACATGAGGCGCAATCTCAAGGAATTGGCCGACGTGAAGGCCGCCCTGGACGAACACGCCATCGTGGCCATCACCGATCCCAAGGGGAAAATCAACTACGCCAACGAAAAGTTTTGCGCCATCTCGAAGTACGCGCGCTGGGAACTCATCGGCCAGGACCATCGGATCATCAATTCGGGTTATCATTCCAAGGAGTTTATGCGCGAGCTTTGGACCACCATCACCCAAGGCAAAGTGTGGAAAGGAGAAATTCTCAATCGCGCCAAAGACGGCTCGCTCTACTGGGTGGACACCACCATTGTTCCATTCCTGGGAGAGGACGGCAAACCCACGCAGTTTGTGGCCATTCGCGCCGACATCACCGAACGCAAACGCGCCCAAGAGCGACAGAACGATTTGATGGGCGAGTTGAAGGAAATCAACGAGCAACTCAACCAGTTTGCCTATGTGGTTTCGCATGATTTGAAGGCGCCCCTGCGCGCCATCAGTTCGCTGGCCGATTGGCTCATCACCGATTATGGCGACAAAGTCGGCGAAGCGGGGCGGGAACAATTCGCCATGTTGCTGGGCCGCACCAAGCGCATGAACGCCTTGGTGGACGGCATCCTGCGCTACTCGCGCATTACACGCCAGCATGAGGAACTGGTCATGGTGGATGTCAATCAATTGCTGCGTGAAGTGGCCGAGATGCTCGCTCCGCCGCCGGGCATCGTGCTGCGCGTCGCGCCCGGCCTCCCCACTCTTCCGTGCGAGCGCACCCGGCTGACCCAAATCTTCGAGAACCTGATCAGCAACGCCGTCAAATACATGGGCAAGCCCGAAGGGGAAATCTACATCGGCTGCGAAGACGCCGGTCCAAACTGGAAATTCCACGTGCGCGACACTGGTCCGGGCATCGAGGAACGGTACTTCGAGAAAATTTTCCAAATCTTTCAAACTCTGGCCGCCCGCGACGACCGCGAAAGCACCGGCATCGGCCTGGCTATTGTCAAGAAGAACATAGAGCTTTCCGGAGGCCGGGTCTGGGTGGAATCCACCGTCGGCCAGGGCAGCACCTTCTTTTTCCTGATTCCCAAAGCACGTGCTCAAGCGGATACCTCCTTTTTCCTGCATCCCAAGGCTGGCCGCCTCGCCCAGCCGGCCGAGGCACCCAACCCACCCAGCAAGTGAACCCTTCCATTTCCATTCTGTTGGTCGAGGACGACGTCGTGGACGTCATGTCCGTCAAGCGGGCGTTGCGCGATTTGAACGTGGTTAGCCCCCTGGAAGTCGCGGGCAATGGCGAGGAAGCGCTGGCCCGCTTGCGCAAACCGGGATGTCCGCCGCCCGGCATCATCCTGCTGGATCTGAACATGCCCCGCATGAACGGGCTCGATTTCCTAAAAATCCTCAAAGCCGACGAAAATCTCCGGCGCATCCCCGTGGTGGTTTTGACGACCTCCAAGGAGGACAAGGACCGGTTGGAAAGTTTCAACCTGAGCGTAGCCGGCTACATGGTTAAACCGGTCGAATATTCCGGGTTTGTCGAGGTGGTCCGCACCATTCAACGCTATTGGAACCAGAGCGAAATGCCGCCTTGAAAATGTTATGAGTGAGAGCAAGCTTCGAATTCTATTGGTCGATGACGATCAAGTGGATCGTCTGGCCTTTCTCCGCCACGTGGAGAAACAGGCCCTTCCTTATGAGTGTAAAACCGCCGGTTCGGTCGCCGAGGCCAGGGCCATTCCGCGAACCGAAAAGTTTGATGTCATCATCCTGGACCACAACTTGAACGACGGCACGGGCTTCGATCTCCTGCCCGATTACACCGGAACCCCCGTCATCTTCCTGACCGGATCGGAGTCGCCGGAAGTGGCCGTGCGCGCCATGAAAGCCGGCACGGCCGATTACCTGCTCAAAGATCATGACCGGAATTACCTCAAGCTCATGCCGCTGGCCGTCGAGCGGGCGCTGCGGCAACAGAGGGATCGTCAACAACTGCAGGAAAGCCAGGAACTCTTTCGTCACTCCTTCAGCGAAGCACCCATCGGCAAGGCTTTTATCGCTTCCGACGGCCGCATGCTCAGGGTGAACCGCGCCCTTTGCGACATCTTTGGCTATTCCGAAGAAGAATTTCTGGCGGGCGGTTTCCAAATGATCTCCCAGACGCCGGACACGCCGGCCGGCATGGAGAAACTTTTCCAAAAGCAGGCGGGCACGGTTCGGAACCGGCGGGCCGAGATGTCCTGCCGCCACAAAGAGGGCCATGAAATATGGATTCAATTGGACGTCGCGCAAGTGGCCGATGCCAGCGGTCTGGCCCTGACTTATGTCCTGCAAGTTCAAAACATCACCGCCCAGCGGCAGGCCGAGGAAGTCCGCGCGCGCCTTGAAACGCGCTTGAACCAGTCGCAAAAGATGGAAGCCCTGGGTTCGCTGGCTGGAGGCGTCGCGCACGAATTCAACAACATGCTCGGCGCCATCATGGGCTATACCGAACTGGCCATGATGGAACTGGAAAGCCACCCCTCCGCCACGTCCAAATTGGAGCAGGTGATGAAGGCCAGTCAACGCGCCAAGGAAATCATCCAGCAGATTCTCACCTTCAGCCGCCGCCAGGAGCTTAAGCGCGATATACTTGACTTGCCTCGCGTGGTGCAGGATGCCATGAGGGCCATCCGGGCCAGCATTCCCGCCAACGTCGAATTGCAGGTCGAGATCTGCGCCGACTGCCCGCCCGTGTACGGAAACATCACCCAGATTCACCAGGCCCTGACGAACCTTTGCACCAATGCCTGGCACGCCATGCCAGAGAGCGGGGGCCACATCACCCTCACTGAGAAAACCGTCACGCTGAACAAGGACGTGACCGGCAACCGGCTTGCGCTGCCCGAGGGCCGCTATTCGGTTCTTTCCATCAACGACAACGGGCAGGGAATGGACGCGGCCACGCTTGAGCGTGTCTTTGAACCATTTTTCACCACCAAAGGCCCCGGCAAAGGAAGCGGGCTGGGCATGGCCGTGGTGCATGGCATCATGAAATCCCACGACGGCGGTGTTTCGGTGCAAAGCGAGCAGGGCAAGGGAACCACGGTTAGTCTCTATTTTCCCATCCCGTCGGCCGCCGCCGCCCATAAACCCGCGGCGAGTCAGCCGCCCGTTCCGGCTGGCCATGGCGAACGAATCCTCTTGGTGGATGACGAATCCACTTTGGTCATGATCGGCACTAAGATCCTCCAGCACCTCGGCTACAAAGTCACCGGCTTCACTTCAGCCAAGGAAGCGCTGGCCACCTTTGTCCGGCAGCCCGACGCTTTCGATCTGGTCATTACGGACCTGACCATGCCGGGCATGACGGGGATAGATCTGGCCGATGCGTTGTTGGAGGTGCGCCGCGATATTCCCATTCTCCTGGCCACAGGTTATCTTGAGGACTCAATTCGCCAGCAAGCCAGCCTGCTGGGGTTCCGCGACATTCTGGTCAAACCCCTGTCCACGCAAGTTCTGGCCGAAGCAGTCCAACGCATCCTGGCCAAGAAGACTTGAGACGGCGGTTCCCACGTTTTAAGGCAGTTCCTGGATGCGAATGCGGCGATACTCCATCTGCCCGCGATCACCCTCCAGGCCAATCGGGCCGGTCGCGGGTACCTTGAAGGCGGATTCAAGGACTTCGCCATTGCAGGCGCAGAGGGCTTGTCCGCCGTGGACGGTAATGACTATTTCATTCCAGTCCCCCGCCTTGTAATGTTGGAGTTTCTTGTACGGTCCGGCGATGATGTAATCGCGGCATTGCAATTGCGGCTCGCGAATGAAAATGCCGCTGTCGGCGTCGGGCGTGGCGCGGAATTCGAGTTTGAGGATGAAATCACGGGGAAATTCGCGCGTGGTGGAGAGCTTCTGCACTTTTCGGAATTCGGGCGGCGTGGTCACAATCAGCCGGCCATGTTTGGCGACGTAACGTCCATCCGGGCTGCTGGTCAGGCCGTCGAACTGGACGGCTTTGGTCACAATGGGCCAATTTGCCGTCTTCGGGTCGGTCTCCTGCCAATGCTTGGCATCTCTAATTTCCGATTCCAAAGTGGGCCGGTAGCCCCAGCCCGTCAGGTCATGGCCGTTGAACAAACTTTCGAAGCCGGGTTCCACCGTGAAAACATCAGGCTCTGTCTCCACAAAATCCAGCGTCGCCAGAATGGGGCGCAAGGCGGCGGCCCACTTGGCGTAGCCGATTTCATTCGGATGCAGCAAGTCCGGGAATTCCTCTGGTTTGGCATTGCCTTGAGCGTTGGCAAAGAGCGGCCAGGTTTCGAGCAAAATCACCTGCGCATCGCCCCGGACGGCCGCGGCGTAAAGCTGATTGAGCTTTTTGATCTTTGCGGCGGGGCGCTTTTTCGATTCGGAACTCGGGAAGACCTGGCAAAGGAGGATCGGCATTTTGGGATTGTGCGCCTTGAGTTTTGCAAGGATGAGTTTGAGGTTCGCGGCGATGGTTTCAGGGTCGGCGTCATCTTCCAGGTCGTTGGTGCCGATCAGAATGACCACACCCGCCGGGTCCAGGGCGATGACGTCGTCATCCATGCGGATCAATACGCCTCGGGTGGTGTCCCCGCTAATCCCCCGGTTGGCCACCTTGACGCCGGCGAAACTGCCTCGCATGTCGTCACCCCAGCCCTGTGTAATGGAATCGCCCAGAAAAACAAGGGCACGCTGGTCCTGCTGGACGCGCCGGCCCCAGGAGGCGCGGCGTTCGGCCCACGTTTTGCGGAACCAATCAGCGCGGCGAATCGGACCCGCGCCTGGGAGGCCGTCGTCGGTGAAAGGAATTTCCCAGCGCGCATCGGGCGATGGCGACGGGGCAGTTTGACCGAAGGCGGCCAAAACCACGAGCGCCTGAAACAGGCAGAAGAAACGTCGGGTGAACGATTTCATATTAAATTGTGTCGAAAAGAATGAATGCAGTTCGGCGCCAAAGCAACCATAACTGGCCTTCTAAGAAAAATTTTCGGCATAGGTCGGATGCGCCCTTCAGCGCTGAAATCATGCAATCACCCTTGACATCCCGGCCCCTGTGCTCTTAGAGTTTCCGCTCTTTCAGGTAATACGCTCTGATTATACAACATGAATAAAGGCAAAATTGTGCAGGTCATCGGGCCGGTCGTCGACATCGAGTTCCCCGACGGCCCTCCAACCATTTACAATGCCGTCACGGTGGATTTCGAGGTCCCGGGACAAGGCAAAACCAAGCTCACCCTCGAGGTGCAACAACATCTGGGCGACCATTGGGTCCGCTCCGTCGCCATGTCCAGCACCGAGGGCCTTAAGCGCGGCCTGGAAGTCATCGACACCGGCGCGCCCATTTCCATGCCCGTCGGGGAGGCCGTCATGGGCCGCGTATTCAATGTTACGGGCGACCCCGTGGATGAACAAGGCCCGGTCAAGGCCGACAAGTACCTGCCGATCCACCGAGCTGCGCCCGATCTGGTGGACCAATCCCCCAGCCCGCAGGTCTTGACGACTGGCATCAAGGTCATTGATTTAATATGCCCATTTCTTAAGGGCGGAAAAGTCGGCGCGTTCGGCGGCGCAGGCGTCGGCAAAACCGTGGTCATCATGGAACTCATCAACAACATCGCCAAATTGCATGGCGGCGTGTCCATGTTCGCCGGTGTCGGTGAACGCACGCGCGAAGGCAACGATCTTTACAACGAAATGATTGAGGCCAACGTCATCAAGGTGGAGAAGGATGCAAAAGGCCACCCCAAAATCGGGGATAACGGCTTGCCCATCATCAAGGAAGGTTCCAAAATTGGTCTTGTGTACGGCCAGATGAATGAACCGCCCGGCGCGCGTCTCCGCGTGGCGTTGTCCGCCCTGGCTGTCACGGAGTATTTCCGCGACGAAAAAAACCAGGACGTGTTGTTGTTCATTGATAACATTTTCCGCTTTTCGCAAGCCGGTTCCGAAGTCTCGGCGCTGCTGGGCCGCACGCCCAGCGCCGTCGGCTACCAGCCGACCTTGGCCTCCGAAATGGGTGATTTGCAGGAACGTATTACCTCAACCAAGAAAGGCTCCATCACTTCGTTTCAGGCGGTCTATGTGCCGGCGGACGATTTGACGGACCCGGCCCCGGCCACCACTTTCGCGCACCTGGACGCGACAATTGTGTTGGAACGATCCATCGCCGAGTTGGGCATTTTCCCGGCGGTCGATCCGCTGGCCTCCAATTCCCGCGCGTTGACGCCGGAAATTGTCAGCCCGGAACACTACGACACCGCCCGCGGCGTGCAAAAGGTGTTGCAACGCTACAAAGATTTGCAGGACATCATCGCCATTCTGGGTTTGGACGAGTTGTCACCGGAGGACAAGCTGACGGTTTCCCGCGCCCGCAAGATTCAACGTTTTCTCAGCCAGCCGTTTACCGTCGCGCAGGTTTTCACCGGGCGCGAAGGCAAGCAGGTGCCGGTGGCGGAAACCGTGCGCGGCTTCAAAGAAATCCTCGAAGGCAAGCACGACGACGTTCCCGAAGGCAACTTCTACATGAAGGGCGGGATCGACGAAATCAAAGAGGCCTAAATGCCAGACACACTCAAATTGGAAATCGTCACGCCGGAAGCCCAAACCTACTCCGACGACGTGGAGATGGTGACCTTGCCGGGCATTGAGGGCGAAATGGGGGTTTATCCCCACCACGTCCCTTTGATGACGCAATTGACGCCGGGCGAAGTCATTGTGCGCAAGAACGGCGCGGACATTTTTCTCGCCGTTGGCGACGGATTTGTGGAAGTCACCGGCGATCACGTTGCGATCCTGACTGACATGGCGATCAAGGCAGACGATATTGACGAAGCCAAGGCCGAAGAGGCACGCCGCCGGGCCGAAGCGCGCCTGGCCGAGCAGATCGACGCCGGAGAGAACGCGATCGTGAGCGCGGCGCTGGCCAACGCGCTGGCCCAGATCAACGTCAAGCGCCGGCGCACGCACCGTTGAGCCGAAACCATGCAGTCCGTGTTCAACGCAGAGACGCTAAGACACAAAGACGCAAAGGAAAAAGTCCGAGGTAAGAAAACCTTCCGGCAGGTTCTCTTTGCGACTTTGCGACTTTGCGGCTTTGCGTTGAAATCTTCCGGCCTTGAGCCAAGGACGGGCGCATGAATCGCATTGAGGAACGATTTGTGCGGCTGAAAAAGGACGGGCAAAAGGGTTTTATTGTCTATATCGGCGCGGGCGACCCAAACCTCGAAATGACGCGGCGGCTGGCCCTGGAATTTGATAAAATGGGTGTTGATGTTCTCGAATTGGGCGTGCCGTTCAGCGATCCGCTGGCCGATGGGTTGGTCAACCAATTGGCCGCCCAGCGTGGATTGGAGTCTGGAACCACGCCGGCTAAAGTTCTTCAAACCGTGTCCGCCATCCGGCTGGCATCGGAGATTCCGATTGTCCTTTATATCTATTTTAACCTCATGCACCGACGCGGCCTGGAGACATTTGTGCGCGATGCCGCCGATGCGGGAGTGGACGGGTTGCTGGCGCTGGACCTGCCGCCGGAAGAATCAGGGAACTACGAGGCGCTCATGGCGCGGGCGGGCTTATCCGCCATTTATCTGGTCGCGCCGACCACGCCGGAATCGCGCATCGAACGGATCGTGCGTCGCGGCAGCGGGTTTATCTATTACGTTTCGCGCGAAGGCGTCACGGGCATGCAAAAGAGCGTTTCCGAAACGATTGGCGCGATGACCGCCAAAATCCGGGCTCACACAGAATTGCCAATTGCCGTCGGCTTTGGCATATCAACCCCCGAACAGGCCAGACTGGTGGCGCAAAACGCCGACGCCATCGTGGTGGGCAGCGCGATCGTCAACCAAATAGCCGAGCATGGCCGCGACGCCAATTTGGTCGAACGCGTCAGTAACTTCGCCGCCGGGCTTGTAAGATCGGTGAAGAGCGTTAAAGAAGACGAGACATGACTCAAGACAATACCTCGGCGCTCCAGGAGCAATTTCTGGCGCGACCCCGCACTTTCTGGCATCGCAACCAAGCATCCCGGTTTGAGGAACTACGACAAACGGCCCACAGCGCCATGTGGAGAAACCTTGTTTGGGATTGGGATGAACTCTGCGTTTCCAATCTGGCTCTCCAGGCTGCGCAACACCTTGAGTTCGTACCCAGCGACGTGTTCGCCCATCCACAGGCCCTCGCGGATGCTCCTGAATTAGAGGAGTATTACCGCATTCTGGCTTGCCTTTCTGCAAACAGGTTCGCGCAATTTATCTTAGTTGAGGAAAAAAACAGACCGTTCGCTCTGAGCAGATTTCTTAATGTGGTTATTACTGCCCGACTGGAAGGAATGGTTATAGGCAGCACGCAGAGTCTTCTTTACACCAAATTTGCGGGAACGTGAAGTAGGGGGATCCCGCGCCGAAGCTGAATACAAACTTTTGAATCTGCCGCAAAGCCAGCCGGAAAATAAATTCTGAATTGGCCAAATGCGTCATGTTGTACGCGGCTTGGCAGTAGTCTTGTTACGTTTAAGCTTTCATTTAAGACCAGCAATATCCTTCCCTCTAAGGCGCAACGCCTTTACCAATTCATCAATCACAACCAAGCTGCTATAATACTGGTTCTTCAAATCCGTCAATGTCATCATCACCGGCCCTCTTCCATGAGCAACTGTATGACGATTGGTGACTATGTTATCCCAAGCTATTTGCCAATTTTGTTTGCTAGTTTGTTTACCAAGTGCATCTTTAAAAGTCTTTTGGTAGTCGTCCCCAAATTTTGACAGCAGTTCTATTAGATTCTCGATTTTAAACCGTTTTGTAGCCATCTCTATACCCCAGTTGGCAAAATTTAAGACGTGGCGGTCATTTATACGTCCGCATCGTCTTTGAACCAGAACTTCAATTCTTCTCTCGTATTCCGCACAAATACGAATCAGCAAATATCTGACAAGGCTATTTTCGATTTCTGTGTTTCTAGTTCGCGTTTCACGCAAATGCTTTTCGCATTGCTGAATCTCATAATCTAGTTGTCCGAATCTCATCACGGACAGGCCCTCAACCGAATAAGAATGATTCAGCTTTTTTTATGCGTTCAGGAACAACATCTTTGTCCGTTGTTGCGGAGCTAATATATTTGACATATTGATTATCTTCAAGTAATTTGTGGAAACTCAATTCCAATTGTTTTATCTGTGGCGCGGTTGCTTTGGCAACATCAAGCTTATTGAGATGTCTCGCAAATGCAGTAAACACCGAATCAAAGACCGCAGCATTTAATCCTTTGCGAACATGAAATGGTTTTGATCCTAGATATTTAACAACTGCTTCCACAGTCCGAGTGAACAATTGTTCAAACGCTGTCATTGTCTCGGAAAATTCCTTTTGCTTAAACGCAATCGTTCTTTTCTTTGATTCAGAATCATCATCATGCGAAATAAGCGCCCGCCGATTGGTTTTCATAAAGTTGTTCAGAAATGCCTTCATGGGTTTCTCATAACTGTTGACATTATGAAAAAGAGCAAGGAACCGCAGAATTAGTTCAACATCCCGCATCCTTCGATCTTCGGTCGGAGTGCCTACTATTTTTCTCCAATCATTGTTCTTGTTAAGCCTTTTCAATAATTCATTGAACGCCCCTTCATAAACGCAGTTCCGAATCTCCTGTCCTTGCGCTATCATACCGCCAGTATTAAGTCGTTCAAAAACCTCAATAATACTCGTATCATCTTCGGGTTGTATCTGCTTCATTATGAAAGCACGAAGAACGGAGTTCTTGAGCCGTTCGAGTGAGGATGGCTCCTTGTTTT
>Ga0302325_10008611_pt1 | contig 22396 bp, 10 predicted proteins | sample Palsa_T0_2_FD_201948 | JGI IMG/M metagenome (GOLD analysis project Ga0302325, IMG submission 201948) | Peat permafrost microbial communities from Stordalen Mire near Abisko, Sweden - Palsa_T0_2 | ecosystem: Environmental > Terrestrial > Soil > Palsa > Peat permafrost | place: Sweden: Abisko...
ACCCGCGTTCCTGCTCCGCGTGGACGCCGAGTTCGGTTACCGGTGGCAGGCCTGGTTCAACGACTCGTTCCAGTACCTGCAGAACACGGTCCACTTCACGCTTGACCCGACCCGCGCGTCCGGGTACGCCATCTGGCTGAAGATCCTGCAGCCGTTCCACAGCTTCGCGCTTGTAACAATTCTGCAACACCTGATGGGCCTGGCGGTGGCCGTCATGATCTACGCGCTGGCCCGGCACCGCTACCGGGCCCCCGCCTGGCTGGCCACGCTGGCGACCGTGCCGGTGCTCTACGACGGGTTCGAGATCCAGCTCGAGCACCTGATCATGGCCGACGTGCCGCTGCTGTTCCTGCTCGTGCTGGCGACCACGATGCTGCTGTGGAACCCGGAAGGGCCGTCGCTGCGCACCTGCGCGGGCGTCGGCCTGATCCTCGGCATCGCCGACTGCTTCCGGGCGGTCGGCCTGCCGCTGCTCGCGGTCTTCGCCGTCTACATGATCATCAGGCGGGTCAGCTGGCGGAAGGTCGCGGCCGCCATCGTGGTGTGCCTGGTCCCCGTGTTCGGTTACGCCGGCGTGTTCGACCTGGAGCACGGCCAGTTCGCGATGAGCGATGCCACCGGCGTGTTCCTCTACTCCCGGGTGATGACGTTCGCCGAGTGCTCCAAGATGCACGTGCCCGCCGACGAGCTGGCCCTGTGCATCACGGTGCCGCCGGACAAGCGGCCGATCGCGCAGGCCTACATCTGGACCACGGAATCTCCGCTGGCCACCTTCTCGCCGTCGAAGTTCTCCCCGGTGCCCAACCAGCTGGCGGAGAACTTCGCCATCCGGGCCATCGAGGCGCAGCCGCTCGGCTACGCCAAGGCGGTGTCCGACGACGTCTGGCGGGTGTTTGGCTGGAAGCGGGTGATCTTCCCCAACGGCCCCACCTATGACGAGTACATCTTCGGCTACCACTCGGTGCCGATCCCGGCCTGGAGCAAGACCAGCCTCGGCAAGTACGGCTCCTACGCGGCCGACTACGTGCAGGGCAACCCGCTGACCAAGATCGTCGCGCCGTTCGCCAACGTCATCCGGGGCTACCAGCGGTACGTGTGGCTCCCGGGTAGCGTGTACGGGCTCATCCTGCTCCTCGGCGCGGGCGGCATCGTCCTGGACTGGCGGCGGCTGGGCGGGGACGCGCTGCTGCCGTGGACGATCTCGCTCGCGCTGATCGTCATCCCGGCGGCCACCGCCGAATTCGACTACCGGTACGTGCTGCCCGCCGTCCCGTTCGGCTGCCTCGCGGCGGTCATGGCCTTCAGCTCCGGCACCGCGGGCGGCCGCCTGGTGCGGCGGCTAGCCGCCGGGCGGCGGCTCGGGGGCGCCGCGGCCGACACCAGCCCCGAGGCCGCCTCGAACGTCTCGGGGTCCCGGGAGTCCCGGGAGTCCCGGCCCGTCAGCGTCGCCGGGGGTATCTCTGGCGGCGCGGGCCAGCCGTCGGCTCCGGCGGTCGGTTCCGGCGACGACCAGGGTGATCTCACCGCGGACGGCACCTGAGCCGCCGCCCGCTGCCGCCGCCCACGCGGCCAGCTCGGCGAGCGTGCCGCGGACGATCTCCTCATGGGTCTTGGTGAGCTCGCGGCACACCACCGCCCGCCGATCCCCGCCGTGCGAGGCGGCGAGCCCGGCCAGCGTGACGGCCACCCTGCGGCCGGCCTCGAAGTAGACCTGGGTGCGGGCGTCGGCGGCGAGCTCGGTGAAGCGGCTGGCCCGCTGGCCCTTGCCCCGGGGCGGGAAGCCCTCGAAGCAGAACCGGTCGGTGGGCAGCCCGGAGACGGCCAGCGCGGTCGTCACCGCGGACGGCCCGGGCAGCGCCGTCACCCGCAGGCCGGCCGCGGCCGCGGCGGCCACGAGCCGGTAGCCCGGATCGCTGATGGCCGGGGTGCCTGCGTCGGTGATGAGCAGGATGTCCTGGCCCGCCCTCAAGTTCTCAAGCAGGCCCGGCGTGCGTCGCGTCTCGACCGCGTCGTAGTAGGAGACGACCCGCGCCTTGAGCTCGACGTTCAGGCTGGCGGCGAGCCAGCGGACCCGGCGCGTGTCCTCGGCCGCGATCAGGGTGGCCTCGGCGAGCTCGGTCGCCAGCCGGGCGGACGCGTCTTCGGCCCGGCCGATGGGGGCCGCCGCCAGCGTCAGCACGCCGCTCTCATCCGCCTCGCGCCGTGCCCGGCCCGTCTGGAGTCCCGGCATGTCCGTATCGCGTCCTGTTCTTAGGAGTAGATCTTCCCACATCATCATCCGGCTAGCCGGACCTTACCGCCGCCCGCAGCACTGGCTCGAAGGCAGACACGCTCGCAGCCGCTTCGGTAGCATGTGCCCGATGATGGCTACCGAGGCTGACATGCCTGCCCCGCCAGGCACCGACGAAGCCAGCCGGCTCGCGGCGCTGCGGGCCCGGCTGGTATCGCCGATGCCTGACGACGGGCCGCGGGGATGGCTGGGCCCGCTGCTGGTCACCGCGTTCGGCACGTTCCTGCGGTTCGACCGGCTGGAGGTGCCGCGCGCCCTGGTCTTCGACGAGACCTACTACGTCAAGGACGCCTGGAGCATCCTGCGCCACGGGGTCGAATGGAACCTGGTCTCCAACGCCAACTCGCTCATCCAGGCCGGGCACACCAACATCTTTCAGCCCTGCAACGGCACGTCGGCGTGCGGTGAGTACGTGGTGCAGCCCGAAATGGGCAAGCTGCTCATCGCGGTCGGCGAGTGGCTGTTCGGCCTGAACCCGTTCGGCTGGCGGTTCGCCAGCGCGGTGTTCGGCTCGCTGGCCATCTTGCTGATGTGCCGGATCGGCCGCCGACTGACCAGGTCCACGCTGCTTGGCTGCATCGCCGGGCTGCTGATGTCCCTGGACGGCCTGGAGTTCGTATTGTCGCGGACCGGGATTCTGGACGTCTTCTTGATGTTCTTCGTGCTGGCCGCGTTCGGCTGCGTCCTGATCGACCGGGATGCCGCGCGGGCCAAGCTCGCCGCCAAGCTCGCCGCCCGCCCCGGCGACGTTCGGGGATCTGGGCCGCGGCTCGGGATCCGCCGATGGCAGGTGGCCGCCGGGATCTTCCTCGGCCTGGCGGTGGCGACGAAGTGGAACGCGGTCTTCTACATCCTCGCGTTCGCCGGGCTGACCATCAGCTGGGATATCGGCGCCCGCCGGACCGCCGGGCTGCGCTCGTTCGTCCGCGGGGCGTTCCGCGACGCCCTCTGGCTACCGTTGACATTCTTGGTGATCCCGCTGGCGGTCTACATCGCCAGCTGGAGCGGCTGGTTGGCCACCAGCACCGGCTACGACCGGAACTACGCGCAGCTGCACGGCGTAAACACCCCGGTGATCTCCGCCCTGTATTCGCTGTACGAGTACCACGTGCAGGCCATCATCTTCGGCGTGGGGCTGAAGACGCCGCATCCGTACCAGTCGCAGCCGTGGGACTGGTTGGTGATGACCCGGCCGGTCGCCTTCTTCTACCAGTGCTACACCGGCCCGGTGGCCGGCCCGTCGCACTACTGCCCGGCGAAGTACAGCGGCTCTGAGTGGTCCCAGGAGGTGCTCGCGATCGGGACCCCGGCGATCTGGTGGGGGTCCATGCTGGCCCTGTTGTTCTGCCTGGGCTGGTGGCTGCTGCACCGGGACTGGCGGGCCGGCGCGGTGCTGCTCGGCGTCATCGCGGGCTGGGCGCCCTGGTTCCCGCTGGTGACCCGGACCAAGTTCTACTACTACGCGCTGGAGTTCGAGCCCTTCCTGATCTTGTCCATCGTGCTGTGCCTCGGCCTGATCCTCGGGCCGGCCACGGCCAGCGTGCTGCGCCGCTCGATCGGCGCCGGCATCGTTGGCGCCTACGTACTGTGCGTGCTGCTGATGTTCTGGTACTTCTACGCGATCCTGGCCGGCAAGGTCATCCCCTATCCGGACTGGCTGAGCCACATGTGGTACCGAATCGGCCGGGGCTGGATCTGACCGGCCCGGGCGGCTCGCGATTCCGCTCCAGGGTCGCGAGCCCGCTTCAGTTTGGCGAGCCCGCTTCAGGGGAGTCCCTTCAGGGGGTCTCCAGGTTTTGTTCAGCCGGTCCGGCCATCCTTGTTCAGGTCGGTGACGAAGCTTCAGATAGCAGGCCCGTCCGTCAGTGGCGTGATTTTTGCAACAAGGGGGACGTTTCCGGGCCTCCAGCGCGTCTATATACACTGAGATGACAACTAACCGGAGCGAATATGAGCCGAGCCGAACACTCTAGCGAGGATCGCGCGCGTTTTGAGCGCGATGTTATTCCGCAGCTTGGCCAGCTCTATCCCGCTGCGCTCCGGATGACGAGGAACCCGACCGACGCCGAGGATCTGGTCCAGGAGACGTCGGTCAAGGCGTACGCGGCGTTTCAGCAGTTCACTCCGGGCACCAACCTGCGGGCCTGGTTGAACCGGATCCTCACCACCACGTTCATCAACGTCTACCGCAAGCGGCGCCGTGAGCCGCAGCAGGCACTCGGCGGTGACCTGCAGGAATGGCAGATGTCCGCGGACCGGCTCACGCCACCCGTGCCCTCGGCCGAAACCGAGGCGCTGGACCGGACCACCGATTCGGACCTGCTGCGCGCCCTGCGCGAGCTGCCCGGCGAGTTCCGGACGGCCGTATACCTGGCGGATATCGAGGGTTATCCCTACCGTGAGATCGCCGAGATCATGGGCACCCCGGTGGGGACCGTGATGTCGCGGCTGCATCGCGGCCGCAGGAAGATCCGGGAACAATTGCTGGCTAGCGGGTTCGGTACGCCGCAGGCGGAGTCGTCAGGCGCCTGAGGCTAGCTCAGGCCGCCTAGCCCGCCCGGTCAGGTCCCGTACAAGGTCAGCATGACCTCGCCGGCCGTCCAGCGGTGGATGATGTGCATCCCGGCCCCGGCGATCAGAGCCATCTTCTCCTTGTCCACCGGGTTGCCAGGGACGGGGAACTTATAGTTGCCGGCACCGGTCACGACCCAGACCCGCCTGACGTCGGTGAACCGGCTCTTCAGCAGCGCGGGGCTGGTGATCTCGGTCCCGGTCAGGGTGCCCGAGGCGATCGGGGACTTGGCCAGCGCGATATCGCGGAGCCGCTCGAAGGGCGCCGGATACCCGGTGCCGAGGACGTGCATGTCGACCGGGAGGTAGAAGACCACGTCGCCTGGCTGCTCGTTGGCCGCGACGATGGCCGACGCCAGCCGCAGGTTATCCGGGCGGGCCGCGGTCTGCCGGATCGCGCCCTGCGGTCCCACCAGCATGGCCGCGAGCCCCAGCACGACGAGGGCGGTGATGGCGACGGGCATCCGGGCCAGGCCCATCCGCCGGACCGGCGCGGCGGACGCCAGCCTGACGATCCCGGCTAGGCCCGCGCCCACCAGGACCGCCAGCCCGGGCAGGCAGAACTCGACGTACCGCTCGACGTAGACCGGCTTGACGTACGATCCGGCGATCAGCAGCACGGGCGGCACCGCCAGCCACGGCAACGCGACCGCCGCGGGGTTCAGCGGCCGCCAGCTATCCGCGAGGCACGCCGCCACCAGACCCGCCAGGGCCAGCAAGGCGAACGGGACCACCAGCTCTTTCGAGCCGGCGAAGTTCTCCACCAGCCGCTCGATCGTCTTGACGTCAGGCCGCGTCACCCAGGCGATTTGTCCCTTCTCGCGCAGCGCGACGCTCAGCAGCGGGCCGAGCACGATCACCGCCGCGGCGCAGACGGCCAGCCAGCGCACCGGCACCCGCCCGGCCCGCCGTCCGGTCGCGCCAGCCTGGCCGCGGGCGTCGGTCAGCAGCAGCGTCACACCGTGCGCGACCAGGATCAGCAGCCCGAAGAGGTTGAACAGGCCGGTGAGCGCGACGGCGCCCCCGTACGCCGCCCACCATCGCCACCGGCCGTCGGGGTAGGCCCGGAGCAGCAGATAGGTGGCGATCGTGGCGAACATCGTCACGATCGCGTAGGACCTGGCCATCTGCGCGTAATAGGTCATGTACGGCGCGGTCGCGAACACCAGGCCGGACAGCAGGCCGGTCAGCGCGGGGACGTCGAGGCGGCTCTGGTCGGCCGAGTTCGCCTGCTGCACCAGCGCGGCCGTCCGGCGCCCGATCGCCGCCGTGAAGGCGGTCGCCACGACCATGGCACACAGCGAGGGAAACCGCAGCGCGGTGGCCGAGCTGCCGACGCCGGCCGCGATGACGTGCATGAGCAGGTAGTAGGCGCCGTGCACGGCGTCCTGATGCCCGAGCAGGGTAAAGATCTGGCTGACCGGCCGGGTGATCGCGTCCTTGGCGTACGCCTCGTCCCGCCAGAGCGAGGGCCCGCCAATTTCGTACCCGCCCACCACGAACGACGTCACAGAGGGAACGGCGATAACCAGCCCGCCGGTCAGCCGCCCACGGCCCTTCGAGCGGTCCGCGGGCCCGGTCGCGGCCTTGGCAGGCCTGGCCGGCGCCGCGGGCAAGGTCGCCTGCCGGGAGGCTTGGCCGTCAGATGCGCCCACCACGGCGGGGTCCTCAGCTGTCGAATCCCTTTCCGACACCATCTGCCCCTTCCGCGCGCCAGTCCCGCGCCTAGTGGCATATCGGACCTCAGGCTATCCGAGCCAAGCCGGACAATCGGCCGAATGCGATTCGCACCACGACAGAAGCGCCCCTGCCCTGCCCAGCCGACTAGCCATCGATGCCCGTCCATGCCGTCAGCTCCTTGCTTGCCGCTCTGGGCGCCCTAGAGCGGGATTTGCGTGGTGGATCCGGGCTCGCTCCCGGCGCCCTTAGGCGGAATTTTGTGGGGAGAATGAGGCTTCGCGGAAGACCCGGCGTGTCCCAGTGCACCTGCGCTCAAGTCTCCCCAAACCCGAATCCTCCCGGTAAGACCGGCAGCCGGACGGCGGTTGCGGATCAGGAGGTGAAAAGGCGGTCGCAGACGCGGGCGGCCGCCTTGCCGTCATCCAGGGAGCAGAACCTGGCCGCGAAGCGCTGGTAGGAATCGCGGTACGAGGCGGCGACGGCATCGATGTCCTTCAGGGCCGCGATTACCTCGGCCGAGCTGGCCAGCAGGGGCCCGGGGGCTTCGGCTTCGAAGTCGAAGTAGAAGCCGCGCAGGCTGTCCCGGTATTCGGCCAGGTCGTAGGTGAAGAACACCATCGGCCTGCCGGTGACCGCGAAGTCGAACATGGCCGAGGAGTAGTCGGTGAGCAGGACGTCGGCCACCAGGAAGAGCTCGGTAATGTCGGGGTACGCGGTGACGTTGAGCGCGAACCCGTCCCGCATCCCCGCGGGCACGTCGTCCGCCATGTGATGATGGCCGCGGATGAGGAACACGTGGTCCTGGCCGAGCTCCCGCCAGGCCCGTTCCAGGTCGAGGCGCATGTCGAACCGGTACCTGCGGCCATTGGCGTAGACTTGGTTGTCGCGCCAGGTCGGCGCGTACAGGACGACCCGCTTGCCCGCGGGCAAGCCGAGCCGGTCCCGGACCCGGGCCGCCAGCTCGGCCACCTCACCACGGCGCAGCAGGTCGTTGCGGGGGTACCCGTACTCGCAGATCTCCCCGTCGTAGGAGAAGGCGCGGCGCATCAGCGGCGTGCTGAACGGATTCGGCGATAGCAGCAGATCCCACTGCGCGACGTCCCTCGCCAGGTGGTCGAAGTAGGCCGTCCCGCTGATGAACTGCGGGTTGGCGATGTCGAACCCGATCCGCTTCAGCAGCGTGCCGTGCCAGGTCTGCAGGTAGACCTGGCCGTCCCGCTTCCGGAACGGCGCCTGCATGTCATCGTTGGACACCAGGTACTTCGACCGGGCCAGCGCCTCGTAGTACTCCTGGGTGCCCCGGAGCACGGCTGTGCCGCCGTCGGGCACCGGAACCGACCAGTCCGTCACGGCCCACAGCTGCTCGCGGTCATCGCCCCGGCGGCGCAATTCCTCCGCGATCCCGAGCGGGTTATCACCGCACTGCTTGCCCTTCCAGCTGATGAACAGGATCTGGTCCCGGACCGGGGTGCGGAGCATCGCCGGGTAGAAGCCGCGCCGCAACGCCCGCTGGCTGAAGTTGCCCTGTTCGACACGCCGCAGCCTGGGCTCGGCGGTGAGCATCGGATCGTCGTGACCGGTGACGATCAGCCGGTACCACTTGCGGCCCGCGGGCACCCGCTCGCCCGGGACGTCGCTGAGCCGGTCATGGTCGTACTTGAGCTCCGCCAGCCCCTCCGGGCCGCTGCCCACCGGACGGACGTACAGGTTCCATTCGCCATCCCGCAGCGGGATGGCCGAGCCGAAGAACGGCATCGCGTCCAGGTCCGCCTCGACGCTGAACCGCTCGCCGTCGCGGCGGAAGCCGAGCACGTGGGAGTCCGACGACCCGATCCTGCGCAGGACCGTCTCATACGGCCCGGCGGCACCGAGGAAGCTGCCGCGGAGCACCAGGCGCCCGTCCGGCTGCCACTCGTGCTCGTCGATCACCGGACGCGGGGTGCGCTCTGCCATCACAAGGTCACCGTAGCGGCTCCGCCCGACCACGGCCTCCCGACGGCCGAAGAGGTGCCTGCTCTCCGGCATGCCGTCCGGCCACGCCACCCTGACCCGGGGCTTCCCCGCCACCTTCAGGTAGACATCCCAGGCCATCCCGTCATCCCCGACGACCCGGCCCACCCGGTCCGCCACGTCCCCCGCACCCGCCAGGTCACTCAGCGGCACCCGCGCCCGGAACCTGCCCGCCGACGGAAGGTTCCCCCCCGAGGGGGGGGCCGGGGGGCCGGGGGGGAAGGTTCCCCCCAGACCGGGGGGGACAGGGGGGGGCGTCCCCCCGGGGCTAGCACCAAAACTGCGGGTCGCGGCGCCGCGATTGCGGACCAGCACCAGCTCGGCCGGACTGCCCGGATCCTGTCCTGGCGGCACCTCGATCTCGACCTCGACCGCACGGCCCTGCGGCGAAGCCGGGTCCCCGTCGACCCAGGCGTGCCCGGCCACGAACGCGCCGAGCCGCCAGCAGGCCACGTTCAGCCCGAGCCCGGCCCACCGGGCGCCGAACCGCAGGTCCGGCCCGAGCTGCCGCGGCTCTGGCCGCTCGGCGGGGCCTGGCACCGGGGTGTGCACGCGGGCCGGGCGCCATACGCCGTGACCACGGACCAGCATGTAACACTGCCACTCCCCGGGGCGGCGAAACCGGCGCGGGCTGATCGCGAACCGGAAACCCGACCAGTCGTAGTTGTAGCGTTCCTGCTCGGACAGCGCGGTCGCCTCCGGGTGCAGGAACGATCGGGCGGCCACGACCACGGGCAGGCGGCGGCCGGGAGGCCGCAGGATCACGATCTTCGACGTGTTCCCGCGCTTGGCGATATCGACCGAGGGCACGTTGGCCCGCCCGGTCACCACCAGCGCGCCGTCCGCCCAGCCGATGTCGTCCACCTGCATGTACGGGTCCAGGTCGCGCCAGTGCGGCCGGAAGACGCCGGCGGGCACGGGTACCTGCGGCTCTTTCCTGAACGGCAGGTCCGCAAGCAGCCGGCCCCGGTGCCTGATCATCGGGACCTGACGCACCGGCTGGTCCATCATCCAGGCGGCCAGCTCGGCGAGCTGCGGCATGGCCCGGATCCGGACCAGATAGTAGGCCAGCTTGTGGGTGGCGGGCAGGCTACGCAGCACCCGGCGGCCCACCTGATCCAGGTAGCCGTTGACCAGGATGGTGAACTCGGCCCGGTACGTTTCGGTCACCTTGTGCAGGTCCTGGACGTACAGCCACAGATCGTTCTTCAGGGCCTTGCGCTGGTGCGCCCGCAGCAGCCGCGCCGTCGAGTGCCGCGCGATGAACTCGTCGATGTCGGTCAGCGCGGTCATCCGGTCCCGCAGGTTGACAATGCTGGTGCGGCTCTGCGTTATCGACAGGCGGCCCTGCGCGCGCTCGCGCCAGTAGTAGACGATGTCGGGGATCACGTCCACGGCCGTGGCCAGCACGTGCGCCTTGGTCATCAGCCTGATGTCTTCCCACACCACACGCTCGGGGAAAGACAGCTGGTGGGAATCCCAGAAGCGGCGCCGGAACAGTTTGTTCCACACCGACACGTCATAGAGCAGCCGCGGCGTCTTGGTGATGTGCGTCCGGGTCTGTCTGCCCTTGATGGCCAGCGAGTGCAGCGCCGACGGGTTTATCCCCTTCGGCCCGATGCGCAGCACGGCGCCGCTGGCGAAATCGGACCCCGAGCTGTCCAGCGCGTTCACGAGCAGCTCATAGGCGTTAGCTGGCAGCATGTCGTCGCCGTCGACGAAGGCGAGGAACTCCCCGCGGGCGCGCTCAACCCCGCGATTGCGCGCACCTCCCGGGCCCCCGTGCTCCGGCTGCACCAGCGTGAACCTGCGATCGGCGGCCGCCTTGGCCCGGGCGATCTCGGCGCCGCCGTCGGTGGACCCGTCATCGACCATGATCACTTCCAGGTCGGTAAGCGACTGGGCGGCGATCGAATCCAGGCAGTCGGCGAGATCGTCCTCATTGTTGAAAAACGCCACCACGACGCTGATCCTGGGGACTGTCACTGGCTACTCCGTTCCCCCGGGGGGGCTGCTGCTTGCCCCGGGGGGGCTTCTGCTTGCCCCGGGGGGACGATCCCCCCCAGACCCCCCCTGCTCACGGAGGGGCTACCCGGCCCGCCGTGCCCCGCGGACCCACCGCTTACGGGGGGGCTACCCGGCCCCCCGTACCCAGCGGACCCACCGCTTACGGGGGGGCTACCCGGCCCGCCGTGCCCCGCGGACCCACCGCTTGCGGGGGGGTCACCCGGCCCCCCGTACCCAGCGGACCCCCCTGTTCCGGGGGGAACCACTCCCCCCAGACCCCCTGGACCCGCGGACCAGCCGAGAGCAATCGGATCGTATACGCCTTCTACATAGATCTGGTGCCAGAGGGAGAAGATGACGAGCAGCCAGACCTGCCGCCAGGTCACCTCGGGATCCTCGGCCCGGAAACGGCGCAGGATGTCCAGCGCTGCGCCCTGGTTCAGCCACTGACCCGTCTGCGCCGTGCGGACAACGTGCTCGGCGAAACCATACATGCCGCCGCGGAGCCAGGGCCCGAGCGGAACCGGGAAACCGAGCTTGGCGCGTTCGGCCGCGGCCTGGGGCAGCAGGGCGCCGACAGCCTCCCGGAGCGCGAACTTGGTCGTGCCGGCCGCGGTCTTCTCCACCCGGGCCAGCCGCGCGGCGACGGCGAGCACCTCACGGTCCAGGAACGGCGTGCGAAGCTCGAGGCCGTGCGCCATGGCCATCCGGTCCGCCTTGACCAGGATGTCGCCCGGCAGCCACGTGTTGATGTCGATCAGCTGCATGGTGGCGACGTCGTCCAGGCCGGCCTCGGCCGCCTGCCGGTATACCGGGTCCGTCACGTCGAACTCGCTGCCGTTCCCGTGCCTGACCAGCAGGCGTGCCTGGTCGGCGCGGTACACGTACGCGTTGCCGATGTAGCGGCGGTTCAGCGGGGTCGAGGTCCGGTTGAGCAGGCCCTTTCCCTTAGCCCCTGTCGGCAGCTCGGAGGCGACCCGGCTGATCGTCGACCGCCCCCAGCCGGGCAGCGCCTTGCCCGCCCGGACCACGCCCGGCTGGTAGTAGACGCCGTATCCGCCGAACAGCTCGTCGGCTCCCTCGCCGGACAGCACCACCTTGACGTGCTTGCGGGCCTCACGAGCCGCGAACCACAGCGGGACCGCGGCGGCGTCCGCCATCGGGTCATCGAGATGCCAGACGATCCTGGGCAGGCTGCCGATGAACTCCTCCGGGCTGATCACGTACGGCACCGACTTCACGCCGAGGGCCGTGGCCGTGGCCATCGCGTCGTCGATCTCGCTGTAACCCTCGCGCTCGAACCCGACGGTAACGGTCAGCAGGCCGGGACAGGACTCCGCCGCGAGCGCGCAGAGGGTGGCCGAGTCCACCCCGCCGGACAGGAACGCGCCGACCGGTACGTCGCTGCGCAGGTGGACGGCCACCGAGTCGCGCATCGCGGCCAGGATCTTCTCCGGTGAGCTTGACGACGGGGAGCGGGCGGGCCGCAGTTCCGGCCGCCAGTACCTGAACACGTCGACCCGGCCGCCTGGCCGTGCGATCAGCACGTGCCCGGGCGGCAGCGACCGCGCGGGCGGCACCAGCGTGGCCGGCGCCGGCACGTACTGGAACGACAGGTATCGGCGCAGCGCGTCCGGGTCAATCGCGGTCACCTCGCCGGGGCCGGCCAGCGCCTTGCGCTCGGAAGCGAACCTGAGCTGAGGGCCCGACCTGGGCCGGTGACCGCCCGGGGTCAGTGCGTAAAAGAACGGCTTAATACCGAATGGATCCCGGGCGCAGAAGAGCTCCCTGGCGCGCCGGTCCCAGATGGCGAAGGCATACATCCCCCTGAGCTGGCGCACGACGTCCTTGCCGAGCCACGCGTACATCTCCAGCAGGACCTCAGAAGACGACCCGCTGCGCAGCTGCACGCCGCGGGCCGCCAGCCGCTGGGCCAGCTCGAGGTAGTTGTAGATCTCGCCGTCGAAGACCATCACGTAGCGGCCGTCGGCCGAGTGCATCGGCTGGTGCCCGGCCGGGGACGGGTCGATGACCGACAGCCGCCTGAAGCCGAGAGCCAGATCGGGATCGGCGAAGAAACCCTCGTCGTCGGGACCGCGATGGGCGATCCGCATGGCGGCGCGGCCTACCCACTCGAGGTCGGGGCCTGCTCCGTCTGCCAGCGCCAGGCAGCCGGTAATTCCGCCCATGCGCGCCGCCAAACGATCGGGGTCTTAACGGATCCGTGCCCCGACCAGCCTACTTGGGCTGGAAATGAGTCGCGCCCCGACCGCATCCGTGCCGATCAGCACCTTTGTTCGGGACATCCCTCACAGCCTGATCATCCTCCTTCACGACTTCGTTGGTCAACGTTAGCCGTCATCGGTCATCGCCGGTTGCCGCACGGCCCCAGGACGGCCCAGGCCGCCCCGTCAGCCGCCGAGGGCAGCGCCAACATCTTGCGGGTACTCGTCATGCAGCATGGTCGGCCCGGCCAGTTCGGTCTGCCGGACGTCGCGGGCGATCTGCGGATTCAGTTCTCTGAAACCGGCGGCGGTCACTACAACCTACGGGTAGCGCGCGTGGCCTGATGGCCGTGCTGTGCCTTACCCCTCCGCAGATGTCCGCTTCAGGGCGCGGCGGTGATGGCCTGGATTCCCGGCAAGTTCCGGTTCTGCCTGCGGTGCGGGGTGTCGTATGAGCAGCAGCGCATCAGGGAGTTCGGGACGCTGGACCGCGAAGGGCGCAGCAGCGCGATGACTGTCATCGCTTCCAGCGTGGTCCGGGCATTGCGCGGAGTACCGGAGGATGAGTTGCCGATCTCCGCGCGAAAGCTGCTCACCTTCGTGGACAACCGACAGGACGCGAGCCTTCAGGCGGGTCATTTCAATGACTTCGCCCTACGGCACGGTGGTATACCGGACGGCCGCCCAGGCCCCGGTCACCGGTTCGCGCCGTCGGCCGTGACGGCGCACCGGGGCGCCGCCGCCGCGGGCGGGCGGGGCCCGCGCGCACGGGCCGTTGTCGTTCATGCCCGGCGCCCGGCCAGCCGGGGATGACCCGGAGCCGTCCGCGCCGCCAGGGCAGCCCTGGAGCTGCCGGCGGCAGGTGCTGAACCGGGGGCATGCGCGGCTGGCGGCCGTCGGGCGCCAGCCCGCCGCCAGCGGCAGGCTCCCGGCCGCAAACCGCCTGGCGTGCGACCAGGCGGGCTATAACGGACAAGCCCCCCATATTTGCTGAAACGGCTGGGTCGGCCTGCCGGGTTCACCGGCTGTTCCCGCTGTTCCCGCTGTCAGCTCCTAACGGCCAGACGGTGAGGCGAGGGATTCCGGGAAGTTCACCCGCGTTTGCCCGCCTGTACCTGGTATCGACGGTGACGGCGATCGTGGTCGGCCCACCCGGCCTGCTCTTCCGGCGGTAGTTCCCAGGCACGCCAGGCTGAGGATAGCCGCGTCGGGCTGCCTTGAACGTGCCGGGGACAGACCCGCCGTTCCGCGCGGTGCCTGTCAAAAGCAGCCCGGCCTGCTTGCCGCTTGAGGTCGTGTACACCGCGCAGATTGCCCCATGCCCCGGCATTGTCGCTGGGCCCGCCCTGGAAGAACTGGTTCACCGAGTTGTGCGGCCAGCCCGTCATGGCGCCGGACACCGCCGGGCGCAGCCAGCCGCCGGACACGTCCCGGTGGTGGTGTCCGCCGTCGTATCCGTGCGACTCGGTCCTGGCTCGCCTCGCTGGTCACGTCGACCGTGGCGCCGGCCTCATCGGGCGTCAGCAGTGAGCCGCCCCACCCGCCGCAGTCCCGCGAGAGCCGAGCCACCCAGCCAGATGTCGAGCGGCAGGCGCCGCCGATCGATCAAATCGGCGGTGAACCTGCCCGCTAATTCTTACGTTTTCATGAATATGCAGTTAAACAGGGTTCAGGCCGGGGCCGGTCCGCGGGCGGTCCGGCGGGCGGGCCGCCGGCTGTACCTGCCGACGATCGTGATCGCGGGCCTGGCCGGGTGGCTGAGCTGGCAGGGCTGGACCGCCTTGGGGCAGGCGGAGGTGGCCGGGTCGGTCAACGCCGGCCGGTTTGAGCTGGCCGGGCACGCGGTGCTCGGCTTCGTGCTGGCCGTCTGCGTCGTCGAGCAGATCTGCCCCGCGCAGCGGCACCTCGTCGCAACTCAACGGACGATGCACCTACCGAGTGCTGTCAGGAGAACGATGAATACCCCAACCCCAGTACGCGTTATATGCCTGCCCTTCGCGGGCGCAGGCACGAGCTTCTTCCGGCCCTGGAACAAGCTCGCCCCGGACGGGATCGAGTTCGCCCCGCTGTATCTCCCGGGCCGGGAACGGCTCCTGGACGAGAAGCCGTTCACCGACCTGCACGCCGCCGCCGACTCCCTGCTGTCGGCCGCCGCCGAGCACGCCGAGGCCAGCCTGGTCGCCTTGCTGGGCCACTGCTTTCTCGGCGCGACGCTGGCCTACGAGATCTGCCTTCGGCTGGTCGCCGCTGGATATGAGCGGCAGGTGCGGCACCTGTTCGTCAGCGCGGCCCGCGCCCCGTTCATGGGCAATCCGACGCAGACCGCCGGGCTGTCCGACGACGACTTCCTCGACCGCGTCCGGAGCATCACCGGGTACACGCATCCGGCGATGGACATCCCGGAGATGCGCGACATCCTGATGGGCACGCTGCGCGCCGACTTCCAGATGGACGAGGGCTACGCGCCGGTCGGGCCCGGCCTGGCCAGCGTCCCGGTGACCGCCGTGTGCGCCGTCGACGACGAGATGGTCCCGTGCGAGGCGGTGGTCGGCTGGAAACAGGTGACCCAGGGCCTGTTCCGCCAGGCCAAGGTCACCGGCGGCCACATGTACGTGGCCGCCGACCCCCGGCCGCTCATCGACATCGTCGTCGGTACCTTGTCCGGTTCGTTCCCGGCCAAGGAGTCCCCTGATGCGGTTGCGTGACTCCGTCGTCCTGATCACCGGCGCGGCGCGCGGCATCGGACGGGCCTGCGCGCTCCGCGCCGCCTCCGAGGGCGCCGACCTGATCCTGGTGGATGTCGACAGCGACATCGCAGAGGTCCCGTACGCCCTGGGCTCGCAGGCGCAGCTGGAGCACACCGCCGAGCTGTGCCGCAAGGAGGGCGCCAGCCTGCTGGTGGCCCTGGCCGACGTGCGCAGCGCCGAAGCGGTGCAGGCCGCCATCGACCTCGGCGTGGACCGCTTCGGGACCATCACCGGGCTTATCAACAACGCCGGGATCGGGGCCCCGTCCGGCAAGCCCGCGCACGAATTCACCGAGCAGGAGTGGCGGGTCATGCTCGACGTGAACCTGTCCGGTGAGTGGCGCGTCCTCAAGGCCGTAGCGCCGATCATGCTGCGCGACGGCGCCGGCTCCATCGTCAACGTCGCCTCCACCGCCGGCCTCGTCGGCTACCGGCACTTCGCCGGCTACGTGGCCAGCAAGCACGCTGTCGTCGGGCTGACCAAGTCCGCAGCGCTCGACTACGCGCCGCACGGCATCCGGGTCAACGCGCTGTGCCCGGGGCCGGTGCGCGACGACCCGGCCATGGACGGCCAGATGACCGCGGTGGTGGCCGACGCGCTTGGCATCACCTACGACGAGCAGGAGGCGGTTTACCTGGAATCGGTGCCGACCAACGCGCTGGTCGACCCGCTGGATGTGGCCGACGCTGCGGTCTGGCTGATCAGCGGCGAGTCCCGACGGGTCACCGGCACCGTCATCACCGTCGACTCCGGCTTCTCGGCTCGCTGATCCCGTGGCCGCGGCCATCCATCAACCACTGACGATCGCCGGGCCGCGGCCGCGTCCCTGGCGCGTCACCGGCATCGCCACCATCGTCAAGCCGGGCGTCCCAGCCTGCTCATGATCTAAGGACCAGACCACCATGGACGCGACCCCCGCCTGGCCGGCGCGTAAGGCGACCGGCCTCGGCAGCCACGCTCTCATCCGCCGACTTCCGGTGGGCACCGACATCGACAGCCTCCGCGCTAACCTCACGGCCGCCGCCCGGAAGCAGCCCGAGCTGGTCGGCCTGCGCGTCTGGGGCGAGCCGGTCGCGGCCAGCGCCGACGACCCGGCCGCTGAGGAGCGGCGCACCCGCGAGGTCGGCCGGCCGACGGCCGGCCTCGCCCGGATCACCGTCCTCAGCTACGCTGACGGCACCGCCGACCTGCTGATCGCGGCGCACCGCGACCGGCTCGGCCGGGCCGGGCTGGCCAGCCTCGCCGATACCGCGCTCGGCGCCGATGTAAGGGTAAAGCTTACCAACCAGCCGTGGCCGCAGCCGGGCCAGGGAGCGTGGGGGCTGGGTGATCCGGCAGGTCGGGGCAAGCCGTTGCACCTGCCGGTCCCGGTGGCACGGACGGAGGGCGTCGACGCGAAGCAGGCTGCCGAGGTGGCCCGCGATGCCGTCGCGGCGGCGCTGGCGCACTACCGCCTCGCCGACTCGGCTGCCTTCGCCGTGGTCCTCAATGATTCAGTGTCCTGCAGCACCACGACGAACCCGGCCCACGACGAGGACGCCCCCACGCTCGGCGCGCTCGCCATGACTATCGCTCCCGCTGGTGCCGACGCCAGCCCGGCGGTCGGCGTGGTGGTCGTTGATTCGGGCCAGGACCGCTTCATTCCCTCCGCTGCCGCGCCGTTCCCGGTCACGGTGACCGTGGAAGTATCGCCGGAGGGCGGTCTCGAGGCCGTACTGTTCACCGACAAGTCCGTCATGGCGCAGGCGGTGGCCGAGCAGTTCGCGCACGTCCTCGGCGCGCTTCTGAACGCCTACGCACTCGGGATCCTCGACGCGGCGCTCGATGAGGTGACCCAGCTGCCGACGGCGACGATCGCCGGCATCGTCGAATGCGGCCGCACCGCCGGCCGTCCCGGTTTCACCCCCACGACCATCCCGGCCGGCCTCACCGCCCTCGCGCTCGCGCAGCCTGACGCCCCGGCGGTCTCCGACGATCACATCACCCTGACCTACCGTGAACTAGCCGAATGGGGCGGCCGGATCGCTGCGGCCCTGGGCGAGCGGGGCGTCGGCTCCGGCGACCACGTCGCCGTCTGCCTGGACCGCGATGCCGCCGCCAGCGCGGCGATGCTCGGCGTCATGATGGCCGGCGCCGCCTATGTCCCGATCGACCCAGGCTACCCGGCCGAGCGCCTGACCTACATCGTCGCCGACGCCGACGCGAAGCTTGTCGTGGCGACCGAGGCAGGCCGTGGGACGTTCCCGGACCACATGACGGCGACCACCGCAGAGCTGCTGGCTTCGGCCGCCGAGCCGGATGGTCGCGCCGCGATCGACCCGGCCGCCAGCGCCTACGTCATCTACACGTCGGGCTCCACCGGTCGCCCCAAGGGCGTCGCGGTCCCGCACGCCAACGTGGCGGCGCTGGTGGACGCGACCCGCGACGACATGTCCCTCAGCACCTCGGACGTGTGGTCGTTCTTCCATTCCAGCGCCTTCGACTTCTCGGTCTGGGAGATCTGGGGCTGCCTGCTGACCGGCGGCCACCTGGTGGTGGTCGGCGCGGACGTGGCCCGCTCGCCGGAAGACTTCCACGACCTGCTGTCCGCTCGGGCTGTCACGGTGCTGAGCCAGACTCCGTCGGCGTTCGCGGCATTGCAGGACGCTGACGCGCGCAAGGGCACTGCCCTGGCGCTGCGTCTGGTCATCTTCGGCGGCGAGCCGCTGGACGTCCGGATGCTGCAGGGCTGGTTCCGCCGCCACCCCGCGACCCGCTGCCGCCTGGTCAACATGTTCGGCATCACGGAGACCACGGTCCACGTCACCGCGCAGAGCGTGACCCCCGCAGAGGTCGACGCCGCAAGCCGCTCAGTCGGCCGCGCGCTGCCTGGTTGGTCGGTCTCGGTGCGCGACCGCAAGGGCGCGGTGCTCCCGTTCGGCGTCCCCGGCGAGATCTGGGTCGGCGGTGCCGGCGTCGCCAGTCACTACCTGAACCAGCCGGAACTGACCGCCGCGCGCTTCATGGACGACCCGGTGACCGGCATCCGCCAGTACCGCAGCGGCGACCTGGGTCGGCTGCACCCGAACGGCCGCCTTGACCACCTCGGCCGCATCGACGGCCAGGTGAAGCTGCGCGGCTTCCGCATCGAACTGGACGAGATCCGCTCGGTCCTGCTAGCCGATCCCGGCGTGACGGCGGCCGCCGTCGTGGTGCACCAGACCGTGGCCGACGACTCCGCGACCGCACGGCTGGACGCCTACGTCGTCGTGGACGGCGACAGGCCTACCGACGAGATTCGCCGCCGGGCGGCGTCCTACCTGCCGAGCTACATGGTGCCTTCGACGGTCACCCCGATCGCCGCGCTGCCGCTGACCATCAACGGGAAGACGGACACTGCCCGGTTGGCGGAACTGGCGCGGACCGCGGCGGAGCCGGCCGCCGCAGCCGTGCCCGCTGCGAGCGGGACCGGCAGCCTCCTGGCACAGGTCCTGGCCGCGTGGTCCGAGACCCTCGGCGAGGGTGCCGAACCGGACGATGACTTCTTCGAGCGCGGCGGCAACTCGCTGCTCGCGGTGCGCCTGTCGGGTTCGCTGCGCCGGGGCGGGCTGCCCGCGATCACCTTGCGCGAGCTGTTTGTCCACGCTACCCCGACCGAGCTCGCCGAGCTGCTCGCGCGCCGGATGCAGGAAGTGCCAGCATGACAGCGCCATCGCGGCCGCTGCTGGCGGTCGTCTACGACTCAGGCTCGGCATCCGGCGCGACCATCCGCGCCGCCGCCGGACGGGGCTACGACCTGCTGTTCGTCGGCGACCGGGACCGGCCGCATGTCGCCGGGACCTGGTCCGGCCTGGCGGCATTCGGCGCGCTGTGCGACGTGACCGGGCTGGACGACGCGGGACGGGCCCAGGCCGTCGCCGGGCACCAGCCGGCCGGCGTCGTAACGTTCAGTGAGTATCAGCTGCCTGAGACCGCGCGGTTGGCCAAGGCTCTCGGGCTGCGTGGGCACGCGCCGGAAACCGTAGGGCTGCTCACCGACAAGATCGCGCAGCGCCGGGCGCTCGCCGATGCGGGAGTCGACGCAACCCGCTTCCGGTCCCTGTCGCCGGATCCGCGCGCCGCTATCGAGGCCGTCGGCTTGCCTGCCGTGGTGAAGCCGCGCAGGGGAGCAGGGAGCAAGGACACGTTCCGGGTCACCACGGCCGACGAGGCCGAAGCGGTCATCAAGGCCCTCCCGTGTGACTGCGAGTTCGTCGCGGAGGAACTGCTCCGGGGCGATCCGAGCGTTGCCGGGCACTTCTTCGGCGACTACGTGTCGGTCGAGTCCGTGCACACGGAGACCGGTTCCACGCAGGTCTGCGTGACCGGCAAGTTCCGGCTGGCCGAGCCGTTCCGCGAGACCGGGATGCTCCTCCCCTGCTCGCTGAGCGCGGAGGATCAGGCCGCAGTCCTGGCGGTCGAGGCGGCCGCGGTCAAGGCGCTCAGCGTGCGCGACGGCGTCACCCACACTGAGATCAAGCTGACGCCCGATGGTCCGCGGGTCATCGAGGTCAACGGCCGCGTCGGCGGCTACATCCCGGAGATCCTCAAGCGGGCCGCCGGCATCAACCTGGTCCAGCTCGCGATCGACGCCGCGCTGGGCCGACCGCCGCGCGGCGAGCTCCGGCCCCGGTTCAATGGCGTCGCCTATCAGTACTTCCTCGCGGTCCCGGCCGGCGGTGGCGGGACGCTGAGCGCGGTCGCCGGAGTCGATGAGCTCGGAACGCTGCCCGGCGTCGAGCAGGTGGACGTCCATGCGACCGTCGGCCGGACCTACGCCTGGCAGGACGGGACGCAGAGCCATCTCGGGGTCGTCTACGGACGTGCTCCCGACCACGCCGCGCTAGAGGACATCGCGAAGTCCATCGACGCGGCCTTCCGTCCCACTTTCCACCCCGAACCCGGCAGGCGAACGACATGACTGTCAATTTCTCCGCGACAGGACCCGGCCCCGGGGCACACGGGCAGGCCGCCGACTACCCGCGTAACGCGACCGTGCACCAGGTCTTCGCGCGGATCGCCGACGCGACGCCGGATCGCACAGCCTTGATCACCCCAGCGGCTACCGCGACCTACGGGGAACTGCACGGGGCGTCCACCGCGCTGGCCAGGGCGCTGGTCGCCGCCGGGGTGCGGCCCGGCGACCTGGTGGCGATGCAGCTTGGGCGCGGCATCGGGTGGATAACGGCGTACCTGGCTGTCCTCAAGGCGGGTGCCGCGCTGTTGCCGGTCAGCCCGCGCGAGCCGGGCCAGCGGGTGGCGTTCCTGCTGGCCGACAGCAGGGCGAAGGCCGTCGTCAGCGCCGGCTCCGCCGACTCTGCCGACTTCGCAGGGCTGCCGGTCCTCGCCGTCGATGCAAGCGGGCCCCAAGACACCGCGCTGCCCAAGGACGTCCCGGCCGAGAGCCCGGCGTACGTCATGTACACCTCGGGATCCGCCGGGGTTCCGAAAGGCGTCGTCGTCTCCCACCGCAATGTGCTCCGACTCGTCCTGAACTCGGGATTCGCCGACTTCGGGCCGGACATGCGCATTCTGCAGACCGGAGCGGTCACGTTCGACGCGACCACCTTCGAGGTCTGGGGACCACTGCTGGCCGGCGGTTCGCTGGTGCTGGTGGACGACGACACGATCCTGGACGCCGCCCGGCTCGGTACCGCGCTGCGCGAACACGCCGCGACCACGATGTGGCTGACGTCGCCGCTGTTCAGCCAGCTCGCCGTACAGGACCCCGGCCTGTTCGCGCCGCTGTGCGAGCTGTTCGTCGGCGGGGACGTCGTGGTCGGCCGACACGTCGGGGCAGTCATGGCGGCGTGCCCGGGGCTGCGGATCGTCAACGGCTACGGGCCCACCGAGAACACGACCTTCTCGACCCTGCACATCATCACCGCGGCCGACACGTCCGGCATGATCCCGATCGGCCTGCCGCCTGCCAACTCCTCGGCCTACATCCTGGACGAGGAGGGGAACCCCGTGGAGCCCGGCGTGGTCGGCGAGCTATACGTCGGCGGCGACGGCGTCGCGCTGGGCTACCTGAACCGCCCCGACCTCACCGAGGCGCGGTTCCTGGCCGACCCGTTCCGGCCCGGCGGGCGCATGTACAGGACCGGCGACCTGGCCCAGCGGCGTCCGGACGGCGTCATCGAGTTCCTGGGACGGGCCGACAACCAGGTCAAGGTGCGGGGCTTCCGGATCGAGCTCGGCGAGATCGAGGAGGCGCTCCGCGGGCACCCGGACGTCGCGGACGCCGTCGTCGTGCTGCGCGACCGCGGCCCGGAGCCAGGCGACCGCTACCTGGCCGGCTACGTCGCGGCTGAAAGGTGGCTGGACGCCCGTGACCTGCGCGGCTATCTGGCCTCGCGGCTGTCCACGCACCTAGTGCCGGGGTACCTGGTAGTGCTGGACGAGCTGCCGCTGACCGCGCACGGAAAGGTGGACCGGGCCGCGCTGCCGGACCCCTCCTCGATGGCTGACATGCTGGAGGAGTACGTCCCGGCGGGAACCCGGTTCGAGGAACGGCTTGTCGGACTGTGGGAGACCGTGCTGGGCATCGACACGCCCGGCGTCCTGGACTCCTTGTTCGACCACGGCGTCGATTCGCTGGGTGCGGCCCGGCTGTCGCGGGCCATTGCCGATGAGTTTGGCCGCGCGATCCCGGTGTCGCAGATCCTGAGCCGACCGACGACCCGGGACCTCGCGGGTGTCTTGGACAGCGCCGACACAGTAGTTATTCCAGACGAGTCGCCGGATCGTGACACGTTCGGGTTGACGCCGCAGCAGCGCGCAATCTACGCGGCACAGCGGACCCGGCCGGATTCGGTGCAGTACAACGTCTCACTGCTGGTCGAGCT
>Ga0302325_10008613_pt1 | contig 22395 bp, 17 predicted proteins | sample Palsa_T0_2_FD_201948 | JGI IMG/M metagenome (GOLD analysis project Ga0302325, IMG submission 201948) | Peat permafrost microbial communities from Stordalen Mire near Abisko, Sweden - Palsa_T0_2 | ecosystem: Environmental > Terrestrial > Soil > Palsa > Peat permafrost | place: Sweden: Abisko...
GCCAACATTTCAGCGGATAAGGAAAATCGCGATATCCGCGATGGTGAAGTGGTGACCGCATGCCAGCAGGCGTGCCCCACCGGCGCCATCGTCTTCGGCAATATCAACGACCGCGCCAGCAAAGTGAGAAAACTAAAGCTGCAGCAGCGCAATTACGGCGTGCTGGCGGATCTCAATACCCGTCCCCGCACCACCTACATTGCGGAAGTCTTCAACCCCAACCCGGAACTGGCCGAGGCGCGCACCGAGCACGCGCCTGCGAAGAGCTGAAAGGTTAGCGCAGCATGGCGACCAAACCAGAGTTACCCGTAAGCGATCCCCAGCTGGATCCGAAGACAGGCGAGTTCCGGGTCATCGCGCCCGGATACACCTTCAAATCGGTGACCGATGTTATTTCGCGCATCGTGCTCACCCCGCATACGCCCTTGGGCTGGTTCTTCGGCTTTACCCTGGCGGGCAGCATCTGCCTCATACTCTTTACCGCGGTGACTTGGCTGTTCCTCAAGGGCGTCGGCATCTGGGGCCTCGACATCCCGGTGGGCTGGGGCTTCGCCATCATCAATTTCGTCTGGTGGATCGGTATCGGCCACGCCGGAACGCTGATCTCGGCCATCCTGCTGCTCTTTAAGCAACAGTGGCGCAACTCTATCAACCGCTTTGCTGAGGCGATGACTATCTTCGCCGTAGTCTGCGCCGGCATGTTCCCCCTCATCCACGTTGGGCGGCCTTGGCTGGGGTACTGGCTCTTTCCTTACCCCAACACCATGAATGTGTGGCCGCAGTTCCGCTCCCCTCTGCTCTGGGACGTCTTTGCGGTTTCCACATACGCCACCATCTCCGTGGTCTTTTGGTACATCGGTATGGTTCCTGATTTTGGAACCATGCGCGACCGGGCGAAAAGCAAGATTGCCCAATACATCTACGGTATCCTCTCGCTCGGGTGGCGCGGTTCCGTCAGGCATTGGATGCGCTATGAGACAGCCTCCCTGCTGCTTGCAGGGTTGGCGACCCCCCTGGTGTTGTCCGTTCACACCGTCATCAGCTTCGATTTCGCGGTGGCCGTCCTGCCCGGCTGGCACACTACCATTTTCCCGCCCTACTTCGTCGCCGGCGCTATCTACTCCGGCTTTGCCATGGTGATCACGCTTGCGATTCCGATCCGCAAGTTCTACCACTTGGAAGGCCTGATCACTATCCGCCACATCGACAATATGGGCAAGGTCATGCTCGCCACCGGCTTGATCGTTGCCTATGGCTACTCGATGGAGATCTTCATGGCCTGGTACTCCGCCAGCCATTGGGAATACTTCATGATGTGGAACCGCATGTTCGGGCCGATGGGCTGGTCGTACTGGGTGCTGATCACCTGCAATATCGCTCTGCCACAGTTATTGTGGCTGCGCAGCACGCGAGTAAATCCGGCCAAGATGTTCATCATGTCGTTGATCATCAATACCGGCATGTGGTTCGAGCGATTTGTCATCGTCGTTACCAGCCTCTATCGCGATTTCCTTCCCTCATCCTGGGGAACCTATCGCGCGACCCGCTGGGATTACGGCACGTTCCTGGGCACGCTGGGCTTGTTCACCGCCCTGTTCTTCTTGTTTGTGCGCTTCCTGCCCATGATCCCCATGTCTGAGATCCGCATGATGCTGCCGCAAGCCAAGGTGACGGAGCCAGAACCGCTGGAGGCGGGTGACTGATGCCGATACGCGAGGGAATCTACGGAATGCTGGCGGAGTTCGATACTCCGGGCGAATTGGTAGTGGCCGCAAAGACCGCTTATGACTCGGGTTGGCGGCGAATGGACTGTTACACCCCGTACCCGGTGGAAGAGGCGGCAGAAGCGATTGGTTTCCATCGCAACTACGTGCCTCTGATCTGTCTCGTCGGCGGGATCATGGGCTTGGCTGCCATGTTTCTCATGGAGACGTGGGTGTCGGTCTTCGCGTATCCGTTGAACATCGCCGGCCGCCCGCTCTTTTCCTGGCCGGCTTTCATTATCCCGGCCTATGAGTGGACCATCCTTTGGGCAGGTCTCTCGGCCGCCTTCGGCATGCTCGCTATGTGCGGCCTGCCGACGCTCTATCACCCGCTCTTTAATGCTCCCAACTTTCGTACCGGTGCGACCGTGGACAAATTCTTTCTTTGCCTGGAGGCCAACGATCCCAAGTTTGAGGTGGTGGAAGCGCGCACCTTCCTGGAAAGCTTCCGCCCGGCTTCGGTGGTGGAGGTGGAATATTAATCCCATCGTTGCAATCTCAACCTCACGTCCCAAGCCGTTCTCGGTGGACGGGTGCCCCAGGTTCGCCAAAGCGTACCTGGGCCGAAAAAGATGGGCGAAGCCCTACCACTGGCAAGCATTTGCCCTGGGCCTGGCAGCCATCGCATGCGCCGGCTGCCGCCAGGACATGCAAAACCAGCCCAAATTCATTCCCCAGCGCAGCACCACCTTCTTTGCCGATGGCCGCTCGGTTCGGCCCCAGGTTGCGCACACCGTCGCTCGCGGCCAGTTGGACGAAGACAGCTTCTTCTACACCGGCCTGATCGAGGGCAAAGAGGCCGACGCGCTTCCCTTTCCCGTTTCCATGGAGGTGCTGGCGCGGGGCCAGGAGCGCTTCAACATCTACTGCACGCCCTGCCACTCCCGCGTAGGCAACGGCGCCGGAATGATCGTACAGCGCGGCTACAAACCTGCCGGCAACTTCCACTCGTCGCGGATTCTGGCCGAGCCGCTGGGCCACTACTTCTATGTGATGACGAACGGGTACGGCGCCATGCCCGACTACTCTGCTCAGCTGACCCCGTCCGACCGCTGGTCAGTGGCAGCGTATATCCGGGCGCTGCAAATCAGCCAGAGCGCCAACCAGTCTGAGGTCCCTTCGGGCGTTCAGGTAGAGAATCTGAAGGACATCGCCGAGCGGGAGGGATTTCCCGACTCCTTTGCTCAGCCTTGGTCGTTGCCCGCGACTGCGGTCTCCGCCCTGCCGCCCGATCCCAGTCAAGGGACGCCCGGAATGGCCCCGGCGACCGCAGATAGTCCGATACCTGCGATGAGCCAGCCCGGCGGCGGCGCGGCCACCAGCGGTAACGCAGTCAAGCCGAAGGCCTTGAAACCGGTGGTCAGGTAAAAGACATGGCTCACGAACATCACGCAAATTCGCTACCCTCCCAGCTGAATGCTCCGCTGCTGCTCAATCAATGGCGGCGTCGGGCGATGGTCGTCGGCGCCATCTTTGCTGTTTTGTCGATCGTGCTCGCACTCCTGGCGGCGACCGTGAATCACGACGGAATCGATCACCTGCTGCGCTCCTATTTGCTCGGGTATATCTTTTGCTGGGGCTTGACCGTCGGCGGTCTTGCTTTGCTCATGGTGCAGTACGTGAGCGGAGGCAAGTGGGGCTTGCTGCTGCGCCGTCCGCTGGAAGCCATGTCGCGCTGCCTTCCCCTGATCATGGTGTTGTTTCTGCCCATCGGCTTCTTCATGAAGAAGCTGTATCTGTGGGCGCAGTACAGCGACGCTGCGGAGGCTTACCGCCAGCATTTAATCAGTCACGAGCAGGCGCACGCCATTGCTTACAAGCACCCCATGCTGAACATCGGCAGCGTATGGATACAGTCCGCGGTCTGCTTCGCGATCTGGTTCACCTTCATGCACCTGCTCAACAAGTGGGGACTGCAACGCGATGCCGACCCCCATCCCAACGTGCGCTTCTGGCAGGTGAGGTTGGAGAATCTGAGCGGCTTCGGCATCCTGGTCTATTCCATCACCATGAGTGTCTGCGCCATCGACTGGGTCATGTCGCTCGACCCAACCTGGTACTCATCGATCTACGGGCTTATGTTCCTGGTCGGCCAGGGTTACTTAGTCCTTGCGGTCTCCATCATCACCGTGCTTCGCCTTTCCCAGGCGGAGCCGATGCATACGTTACTTCGCAAGACCGAGCAGCATGATCTGGGCAAACTGGCTTTCGCCTTCGTCATGCTGAACATCTATCTGGCTTTCTCCCAGTTCCTGATCATCTGGTCGGGAAACCTGCCCGAGGAGATTCCCTGGTATCTCGACCGTATTCGCGGCGGCTGGGGGGTAATCGCTTCGCTCGATTTCGTATTCCACTGGCTCATTCCTTTTACCCTGCTGCTCTCCCGCGACCTGAAGCGCAACAAGGAGCGGTTGATCCTGGTATGCAAGATCATGGTCTTCGCCCGCTGCTGGGACTTGTTCTGGTTGATTGAGCCGAACTTCGCCGATGCCCGTCGCAACCTCCACTTCAGCTTCGGGATCCTGGAATACATGACCGTACCGGTGGTCGTGATCTCGCTGTGGATGTGGTACTTCTTCGGCCAACTTGAGAAGCGGCCGCTGGTCCAGACCAACGATCCCCACCTGGAAGAGATTTTGGAGGCCGACCATGCCCACGCATGATCCGCACGATCCGCATCATTCGACCGACCCGCACGCAGCGGAAAGTGAATCCGCGGGCTATGAGATCACGGATGTCGAAGTCAACGGTATCGCCGTGTTTCTGGCGTCTTTGGCGGCTTTTGTGGGGGTTTTCTTCGTTGTTTGTTTCGTTATGGGCAAGGTAATCAACACCGCGATCATTAAGAGCGACGGGCCGCCCAACAAATGGAATCAGATTGGTTCTCAGCCCCGGGGCAAGCGTGAAGATCTGACATCGAATGCGGTCATGGAACAGCAGCAGCTTAACCAGATGGTGCAGCGCTTCCCCACTCCGCGCCTGCAAACCGATGACGGCAACCAGGAAATCGCGGAAATGCATGCCCGGGAAGATCTATTGCTCGACTACTACAGTTGGGTCGATCGCTCCAGCGGTAAGGTACGCATCCCGATTGCCAGAGCCATGCAGTTGATTGCCCAGCATGGCCTTCCGGTCGCTGAACCGGAGCGGACCGAAACCCTTCTGGCGGGCGACAAGGCACCCGTGGTTGCCGTGCCTCTCACCGATGGATTCGCCCGCACTGGCTACGAGCAGCAATACATGGAAACCATGGAGCAGCAACGGATGCGGGGTGAAAAGACGGGTGACCAGGCGGCTCTCACTTCGGGCGCCGCCGCAAAGTAACTTTGGTTCAAGGGTGGAAGGACGAAGGTAAGTTCCACGACGTAAACCCGCCAGACCGCAGCATTCGCGGCGGAGCCGGGGCGACGATACCATAAGGGTAGAAGGGTAATTGGGTGTTGGTATGCGGCTGAGAGACGCAATTCGATCGATGGGCGCAAGCGGCTGCTTCGCGCTGGCGGCGTCATTGCTCCTGGCTGCCGCAACCCCCGCGCGGGCCCAGGTAGCTCCCTACGGCGAGAAGACCATGGGCGATCCGGCCCAGGATCGTCTGCCGGACATTCTCAACACCGTCAAGATCGAGCAGCGGTTGGGCAAGCCCCTGCCTCTGGATACTCCGTTTCGCGACGAGACTGGCAAGGCCATCAAGCTGGGAGACTACTTCGGCAAGAAACCCGTGATCCTCTCGCTGGTCTACTACCAGTGCCAGATCCTGTGCGCCGAAGATCTGAATGGCCTGGTGGGCGCGCTCGAGATGGTGCACCTGACCCCGGGCAAAGACTTCCAGATCGTCATCGTGAGTATCGACCCGGCCGAGACCCCCGCCCTGGCGGCGGCCAAGAAGGCTGAGTATGTGAAGCGCTACGGTCGCGCGGACACCGCAAGCGGGTGGCACTTCCTGACCGGCGCACAGCCGGCGATCCAAGCCTTGGCGCAGGCCGTCGGCTTTGGCTACGTGCGTCTGCCGCAGCCCGCCGGTAAGCCGCAGATGTTTGCCCACGCCAGCTCGATCGAGGTGGTCACGCCCGAAGGGCGGATGGCGCAGTACTACATGGGGGTCGAGTATTCGCCCAGGGATGTGCAGCTAGGCCTGGTCGAAGCGTCTCACAACACCATCGGCACGCCGGTCGACAATATCCTGACCTACTGCTACCGCTACGATCCCAAGTTGAACCGGCACAGCCTGGTAGTGGCCCGGATCGTACAAATGGGCGGCCTGCTTACTTTTCTGGGCCTGGGCAGCTTCATGGTGGTGAATTTCCGCCGGGATTTCAAGCAAGCAGCGGAGCAGCAAACGCTACCAACGCGAACAACAAAATCAGGGTGAATGTAGGATGAAACCGCAATCTTCAACAGGCTTTTTCCTCAAGAAAAAGCCTACATAACGATCGCCAGACGCCTCACGGTAACTCTGATTTTGTTCTAAAGGGTAACGATGCATATAAGTCCAGTGCTGTGGCAGTTTCTCATAAGGTGGCTGACGAACTCTGCCCTATTTCCGCCGGAAGCCTCGGCGATCTCGCCCCAAATGGACGCTTTCTACTTCTTTCTGATAGCGATCTCGGCCGTGGGCATGATCGCGGTTATCATCCTGGTCTTCGGCTTCTCCATCATGTATCGCAAGGAGAAGAATCCTGTCGCCACCCAGATAGAAGGCTCGACGCTGCTCGAGGCCACCTGGACGATTATTCCGCTGGCCCTATTCATGATCTGCTTTGTCTGGGGAGCGCTGCTCTATTTCCGCATCTATGATCCACCCACCAACGCGATGAATATTTACATCGTGGGCAAGCAGTGGATGTGGAAGGCCGAGCATCCAGGCGGACAGCATGAGATCGACTCCTTGCATGTCCCCATCAACCGGCAAGTGCAGTTGACCATGATCTCGCAGGACGTGTTTCATAGCTTCTCCATCCCGGCCTTCCGGATTAAGCGGGAAGTCATCCCTGGCCGCTATTCCACGGTGTGGTTCGAAGCCACCGCGACCGGAACCTACCATCTCTTCTGCACTCAATACTGCGGTACGGATCACTCCGCGATGATTGGAGAAATCGTCGCCATGACCCCTGATGATTATCAGAAATGGGCTGCGGGCAGCACCAGCGGTGCATCGCTGGCGCAAAATGGAGAGCGCCTCTTCGCCAGCCTGGGCTGCAATTCCTGCCACTCTGGCGAGGCCAGCGCGCGCGGCCCCAACTTGGCCCAGGTTTACGGTTCCAGGTTGCAGCTAGCAGACGGGTCCTATGCTACCGCCAATGATGCTTTCCTCCGCGAGTCCATCCTCAACCCCTCTACCCGGGTAACCGCGGGGTATGCGCCGATCATGCCTACCTATCAGGGGCAGGTCAGCGAAGAGGGGCTTATCGACCTGGTGGAATACATCAAAAACCTCAATTCGAACTATCGCATTCAGCAAACGTTGACAGCGAGTCAACTCTCCACCGGGCAGGCCGGCGCGTCCAGTTCTGGCCCGACCTCTGCCCCCATGAACTACCGCACCCAGGAGACGCTGGGCGCCGGTCATGCTGGCCCAGCAAAGTCGGGCACGGCGGCACCTCGTGTGCCCGGGACGGTAAACCAATGAGCACCATTGTCACGCTTCCAAATCAGCAGGACGCGCAACTACCGAAGCTAAGCTACCTCAACAGCGAGTATGGGCTGAAGAGTTGGCTGCTTACCGGCGACCATAAGCGCATCGCCATGCTGTATCTCTTCTCCATCACGTTCTTCTTCTTTATCGGCGGAGCCTTTGCCGGGCTGATCCGTCTGGAGCTGTTGACTCCGCTGCCGGACCTGGTTGCGTCCGACACCTACAACAAGCTCTTCACCATGCATGGCGTGATCATGATCTTCCTCTTCCTGGTGCCGTCGGTTCCGGCAACTGTGGGGAATTTCGTCATCCCCATCATGGTCGGGGCCAAGGATCTGGCTTTTCCCAAGATCAACCTGCTGAGCTGGTATCTGTATGTTGCCGGCGCATGCTTTTTGGTCTTCGCGCTGCTCAACGGCGGTGTCGACACTGGCTGGACCTTTACCACTCCGCTCAGCACCCACTATGTCAATACCCATGTGATCACGGCTGCCATGGGGGTCTTCATCGCCGGCTTCAGCTCTATCTTCACCGGCCTGAACTTTATTGTGACCATCCACCGTATGCGCTGCCCGGGCATGACCTGGTTTCGCCTGCCGTTGTTCTGCTGGTCGAACTATGCGGCCTCGCTCCTCATGGTTCTGGGGACGCCGGTACTCGCCATCACGCTGGTTCTGGTGATGCTCGAGCGCACCGTCGGCATCGGCGTCTTCGATCCCACCAAGGGCGGTGACCCGATTCTCTTCCAACACCTCTTCTGGTTCTATTCGCATCCCGCCGTGTACATCATGATTCTGCCCGGCATGGGAGTGATCTCCGAGGTGATCAGCACCTTTTCCCGCAAGCGGGTATTCGGCTACACCGCGGTGGCCTTTTCCTCGGTTGCCATCGCCGTGTTTGGATTTTTTGTCTGGGCCCATCACATGTTCATCATGGGCGTATCGAATTATTCCGCGCTGGTCTTTTCCCTGCTGACCATGTTGGTCGCCGTGCCTTCTGCGATCAAGATCTTCAACTGGTCGGCGACTCTCTATAAGGGATCCATCACCTTCGAGACCCCGATGCTTTATGCCTTCGGATTTATGGGGCTGTTTACCATCGGCGGCCTCACCGGCGTCTTTCTGGGCTCGCTGGGCATGGATATCCACCTCACCGAGACCTACTTCATCGTCGCCCATTTCCACTTTGTGATGGTGGGCGGCATGTTGATGGCTTACCTGTCAGGCGTCCACTTCTGGTGGCCCAAGATGACAGGCAGAATGTATCCCGAATCCATGTCGCAGCTAAGCGCGGTCACCACATTCATCGGGTTCATTCTGACTTTCTTCCCTCAGTTCATCGTCGGCTACCTGGGCATGCCGCGCCGCTACCATGCCTATCCGCCCGAGTTCCAGGTGCTGAATGTGTTGTCGACAGCCGGCGCTTCGGTTCTCGGCATTGGTTATGTGCTACCCATGCTCTATATGCCCTGGTCGCTCAAGTACGGTAAGATCGCGGGCAGCAACCCCTGGCAGGCGACTGGCCTGGAATGGCAGATTCAGTCTCCGCCGCTGACAGAAAACTTTATCGATATACCAATCATGGATCACGAGGCGTACGACTATGACTGGTTGGCGCACAAGACTGAACACGAGGTAACGACCGTTGGATAGTCAAGCGATCGCAACCGGGCCCGCAGATCCCCACCAAGAGCATGACGAAGCGCATCCCGCTTATCTGCGCCACCATTTCGTCACGGTGGACCAGCAGCGGGAAACCGCAAGCTTCGGTATGTGGCTCTTCCTGCTGACCGAAATCATGTTCTTTGGCGGCCTGTTCATGGCCTACCTGCTCTATCGCAACTGGTATTACGACGCCTTCGTGGCCGGTAGCAATACGCTGAGCATCGGCCTCGGAACCACCAACACGGCGGTGCTGATCCTATCCAGCTTCACTATGGCCATGGGCGTCTATTCGGCTGAGATTCGCAATCGCAAAGGGCTGCTTACTTCGCTCAGCCTCACCATCTTTTTAGGGCTGGTCTTCCTTGGCATCAAGACCGTGGAGTATCACGACAAATACGTCGAACACCACATCCCGGGGGCAAGCTTCAGCGTGGAGGACTTTGTCCACCCTGCCGACAAGAGGGATGTTCCGCTGGCGCCTGACATGGCTCAACATGCGCAGCTCTACTTCTTTCTTTACTTTGCCATGACCGGCATGCACGCCCTGCACATGATCATCGGTATCAGTATTTTGTTCATTCTGCTCTACCAGGCGTGGCACGGTGCTTACGTCAATGGGCATACCTCGACCATCGATAACTTCGGACTGTATTGGCACTTCGTCGATATTGTCTGGATCTTTCTTTTTCCGCTGCTGTATCTCATCAGCCGCCATCCTTTGAAATAGGTGTAGAGGAGAGTAATCATGTCCAATCCTGTTCCTGTTCAGCACGAACACCACATCGTTGGACCCAAAGTATACTTGCTCATCCTGCTTGCGCTTCTGGTATTGACTGCGACCACAACCGGTGTCGCCTACATCGATATGGGTATCTTTAACCCCATCGTTGCCCTTGGCATCGGCTGCCTCAAGGCTGTCCTGGTCATTCTGTTCTTTATGCACATCCGCTACAGCTCAAGAGTGATGATGCTCACCGTTGGCGCCGGCTTTTTCACCTTCCTGGTGTTGATCACGATGACCTTGTCCGATTACATCAGCCGCAACTGGGGTCTCTGGTAAGCCCTATCCGTGCCACGGAGCCTTGGGTGCCCCACATCTCGCTCGTTTTTCGCGAGATGTGGGATACCAATGCGATAAACCCTGCAACTTTTCAGCCCCTCAACAAGGCCAAGGATTAAGATTCGTGGTATCCCACATCTCGCGAAAAACGAGCGAGATGTGGGGCACCCAAGGCTCGTGGCACGCTAAAAGTCATCAAAACGAAGTATTCTCTCCCATGAGCTCCCCAGCTACAGTCCAGCAAGTACCCGAGGCGCTGCAAAAGATCGCTGACCACCCCAGAGTTCGTGTTCGCCGCGCCGGAGCCCTGGCGCCGGATGCGAAGTGCGTCGTCTACTGGATGCAGCGAGCGCAAAGAGCGCTCGACAATCCCGCGCTAGACGTTGCAGTAGAAGTCGCCAACGCCCTCGATCTTCCGGTCCTGGCCTACTTCTCCGCCATCTCCAATTTTCCCCACGCCAACTGGCGCCATTACGCCTTCTTGAACCAGGGCCTGGCCGACATCGAAGAGGATCTGCAACAGCGGCAGATCGGGTTTATCGTGCGCCGGCCGCCGAAAAACTCCCTGGAAGCGCTGCTCGCAGAAGTGAACGCGGCCATGGTCATCGGCGATGAGAATCCCTGCCGCGAGCCCGAACGCTGGCGCAGAGTGTTGGCGGGCCGGTTGCGTATCCCTTATTGGACCGTGGACGCCGATGTGGTCGTCCCGTCCAACTTATTTGAAAAGCGGATGTACGCCCTGCATATCTTCAAGCCCAAGCTCTATGCTGAGCTGCCCAAATTTCTCGTCAACCAGCCCGTCGTGAAACCGCACCAGGAATGGAAACCATCGCGCGCGCTGGAGTCGTTTGCCGTGCGCGAAGACGTTACCCAGGGTTGGAAGACTCTTGACCGTTCCGTCCCACCAGTCGAGAGCTTCACCGGCGGCACCCATGCCGCGCTCAAGCGCCTGCACGACTTTGTGCACAAAGATCTTGCTGCTTACGACCAGACGCGTAACCATCCTGAGGTGGATGGCACTAGCCGGCTATCACCTTACCTGCACTTTGGCCATATTGGACCCATCACGATCGCCCTTGCGGTCGAAAAGGCCTTCAAGCAGGGCAAAGTTCCCCAACCTGCGCGCGATTCCTATATCAGTGAGTTGATTGGCTGGCGGGAGCTCGCAGTGAACTTCGTCAAATTTACCGAGAACTACGATTCGTTTGACTGCGCTGAGCCCTGGGCTCGCAAGACCTTAATGGAGCACGCGCGCGACCGGCGGGAGTATCTCTACTCCATCGAGCAGTTGGAACGCTCCCAGACCCACGACGAGCTGTGGAACGCCGCCCAGAACCAGATGGTGAAGTTCGGCTGGATGCATAACTATATGCGCATGTACTGGGCAAAGAAGATCCTGGAGTGGTCTCCTGACCCGGCCAGGGCATTCGATACCTGCGTCACCCTCAACGACCGCTATTTCTTGGATGGCAGGGACCCTAACGGGTACGCCGGCATCGCTTGGTCCATCGTGGGCAAATTCGACCGTCCCTGGTTTGACCGCCCGATCTTTGGCACCATCCGCTATATGTCCGGCGCCTCTACCGGCAAAAAGTTCAATTCCAGGAAGTACATACAGAAGATGGCCGAGGACTTTACGCAAACTGCCTTTTGGAACCAGGCTTAGCGGCCAGTATGCTATTTTCAAGGTTGGTTTCTGACAGTCCATCTCCCCCTGAGTCCATGCGGCAAATGAGCTGCCGCACTCGTTTGGTGTAGGAACCGCTTTGGAAACGACCGCATGGCGAGATATCTGATCACAGGAATCGCGGGCTTCATCGGGTCATCCCTGGCGCGGGCCCTGGTGGAACGCGGGGAGCAAGTCCGTGGCGTCGACAACTACCTGACCGGGAAGAAGGCGAATCTTGCCGGTCTCGAGGGCCGGATTGACCTCCGCGAAGCGGATCTGCGCGATCCTGCTGCGATGCGCGTCGCCGCTGAGGGAGTCGACTACATCCTGCACATTGGAGCCCTGCCTTCCGTTCCGCTCTCGGTGAAGAATCCTGAGCCGAGCCATCGTTGTAATGTCGACGGTACCTTCCATGTGCTCGAAGGTGCTCGGGCAGCCGGCGTCAAGCGGATCATCTACGCCGCATCCTCCTCTGCGTATGGGGATCAACCCGTTCTGCCCAGCAAAGAGTCGATGCGCCCCATGCCCATTTCCCCTTACGCCGTGCAAAAACTTGCCGGCGAGCATTACATGAGCAGCTACTGGCAGGTGTATGGGCTGGAGACCGTGAGTCTCCGCTACTTCAACGTCTTTGGGCCGCGCCAGGGAGCCGATTCACCGTATAGCGGGGTGTTGGCAAAATTCATCCAGCAGATGCTCGAGGGGACCCGCCCGACCATCTTTGGCAATGGTGAGCAAGGCCGGGACTTCACTTATATCGACAATATCGTTTCCGCCAACCTGTTGGCCTGTGCAGCTCCGGCGGACAAGGTGGCGGGCAAGGTCTTCAATGTTGCCTGCGGCCAGCAACACACACTCAAAGAGATATACCAGCTCTTGGCAAAACTGATCGGGTTTGACCGCCCGCCGCTCTACGGTCCCACGCGAACGGGAGACATACTCCATTCGCAAGCCGACATTTCCGCGGCTGCTGAGGCGTTCGCATATCACCCCTTGATTGGCGTGAAAGAAGGCTTGCAGCGCACAGTCGAGTGGTATCGCGAGACGCTGAAGCTACCCGTCGCCTCAAGGTAAAACTACCCACCATAAATCCCTAGGAGAAACATGTTGGCCGGCCAGCAAAGTCTGACACCGTGGTTGTCGCTGGTTGAAAAGCGCGAGCTGCGCGTGGGAGTGATTGGTCTCGGCTACGTGGGCCTCCCCCTGGTTCTGCTCTTCAGTCAGGAGGGATTTCGCGTCACCGGCTTTGATATCGACGCCGCCAAGGTGGACCGGCTGAATGCAGGCGAGTCTTACATCCATCGTATCGACCCGCAGCAAATCAAGAGTGCCCAGGGCAAGGGCTTCCGCGCAACCGCCAATTTCGCTGAGATCGGGGAAGTCGACGCGATTTTGATTTGTGTGCCGACCCCACTCAGCGATCACCACACGCCGGACATGAGTTACATTACCGCAACCATGGACTCGATCGTTGACCATCTACGCCCTGGCCAACTGGTAGTTCTCGAGAGCACCACCTATCCCGGCACGACAGAGGAGTTGATCGCGCCGGCAATCGAACGTGCGGGCAGGGTCAGGGTAATGCGCGAGGCAATGGTCGCAGATGGTATTTTGGTGGCTTATTCACCTGAGCGTGAAGACCCCGGTAACACCAGCATCGACCGGCGCGACATTCCCAAAGTGGTCGGCGGATTAGGGCACTTGGCGGCGGAGGCCGCCGGCGCACTGTATAACGCCGCGTTCCGCCGCGTGATTCGCGTCTCCACACCGGCTGCGGCGGAGATGACCAAGTTGCTGGAAAACATTTATCGTTGCGTGAACATTGCGCTGGTAAACGAACTGAAACTGCTCTGTCTGCGCATGGGCATCGACATCTGGGAGGTGATCGCGGCGGCTGCCACCAAACCTTTCGGCTTTCAACCCTTCTATCCAGGCCCGGGACTTGGTGGCCATTGCATCCCTATCGATCCTTTTTATCTGAGCTGGAAGGCAAAGGAATTCGACTTCAGTACCCGCTTTATTGAGCTTGCCGGGGAAGTGAACGAGGCCATGCCCTATCACGTGGTGGCGGCCGTCTCCTCCGCGCTCAACCGGCGCAGCAAGCCTCTCAAGGGGTCGCGGATCCTGGTGCTGGGCCTGGCATACAAGCGAGACGTGGATGATCTGCGTGAATCTCCTTCGCTGTCGATTATCGAGATGCTGCAGCATGAGGGTGTCGCCGTCAGCTACAACGATCCCTTCTTCCCCTCGGTGGGGCGGGGGCGGAAATATAATCTGAATATGGAGTCGCAGCCGCTTGAGAACCTTGGTGGTTACGATTGCGTGCTGATCGTAACCGATCATAGTTCCTACGATTACGCCCGCATCGTCGAAGAAGCGCAGCTGGTGGTTGACTCGCGCAATGCTACGCGCGGCCTGGTCTCAGAAAAAATCGTACGCTGCTGATGCAACTCCCTCCCTGGAGGGTTGGTCCAGCCTCCGATTGTTTTTCCTCCGGTCAAAGAACACAGCACTTTGCAAACCCGGCCCAAATGCCTCTCTCTACCGGTAACAAATAACGGGTGCCCCATATCTGCCCGGTTTTGGCAGATGAAGGTTCCACCCGCTGGACCGGTAGCTTTCTCTCCTGCAACGGATACCCAGGTCCATGATCATCTATACCCTGTACAGTCATCGGTCGAGGTCCGTGGATTCCCACATCTGCCAAAACCGGGCAGATATGGGCCCGTCATTTGTTACCGGCAGAGAAGCGAAACCTGTGAGAAATTCAGGCTGAGGCGGGAAGAAGCCCCAAACCGGCATTTTGCGGGGTTTTGCCGTGACCTTTCGAGCTTCGCTCCCCGCCATCTCCAGGGAAAAGAACTTGCACATCCCCCAGGAGGCCCTAAACTAAAGTAAGAATTGGACAAGTTCGTCCCCAGGTTGGACAGGGCTGTGCCGATGGTAAAGGAGTAAAACTTGGCGGGAGACACCGGCTGCGCGCCGCGCGACTTTCTGCTCTCAGAAATTATGGGTAAGCGTTCAGGTTTTTTCTTCGCAATCCTGCTCATCGTGAGCATTGCGCAGGTCAAATTGCCAGTTGCTGTTGCACAGACCCCTGGTTCCGATGATTTCGATTGTCCCTCCGGTGTTGTCTCCTCGGTCGATGGAAGTTGCGTGGGTGGGCAGGCCCCGGAGCAGGGGCAGCAAGGGACAACGCAGGGCACCCCATCTGGGGCCAACGGAGGCGGTTTCTCCACGGGGTCGTTGTCGAGCCAATATCCGGGATTGCAATCCCAGGGATTGAACAACAACAGGGTTCAGAGCATTTACGACCAGGGCGGCCTCACCAGCTACCAGGCCCAATTACAAGCGCTTGGAGAAGCACGGCTCCTGGAGACCCAGGGGCCTTCCGCTCCTACTGACTTCCAGCTCCTGGTCCGCGCCTCCCTGGGTCGTCTGCTCCCGGTTTATGGCGACAGCCTCTTCCGCCGCGTGCCTTCGACCTTCGCTCCCCTGCGTGAGGTGAATGTCACCCCCGGCTACGTTCTCGGTCCTGGCGATCAGCTGGTGATTCGCGTCTGGGGACAGGTCAATTTCAATGCCCAACTCACCGTGGACCGTACCGGTTCGGTGTACCTTCCTCAGGTGGGCGAGATCCACGTTGCCGGTTTGCCGTATGCCCAAGTTAAGGAGCATATCCGTGACGCAGTCGGCCACATTTACAAGAGCTTCGATCTTGATGTGGAAATGGGCCAGTTGCGGGCGATTCAGGTGTTCGTCGTAGGCCAGGCCCGTCGTCCCGGAACCTACACCCTGGGGTCGTTGAGCACCCTGGTCACTGCGATTTTCGCCACCGGCGGTCCCTCCGTCCAGGGCTCGCTGCGCGATATTCAGCTTCGCCGCAATGGGCAAACCGTGACCCACTTCGATTTATACGACCTATTGATATTCGGCGACATGTCCAAGGATGCGCCTCTACTCCCTGGGGATGTGATTTACATCCCGCCCGTGGGTCCCCAGGTGGCCATCGCCGGCAATGTCCATGTTCCCGCCATTTATGAACTCAAAGGCGCTACTCCGGTCGAGCAGGCGCTTCAGTTTGCAGGAGGCCTCTCTTCTACCGCCTCATTGTCTCGGGCTTCCGTGGACCGCCTGGATGATCACAAAGACCGTACCGTTCTGGATATCTCGCTTGAGAGCACTGGGTTGACAACTCCATTGAAGCAAGGCGACATCCTGCGCGTGCTCCCCATCTCCCCCAAGTTCCAGGACACCGTCACCCTGCGCGGCAATGTGGCGGAAGCAGGCCGGTTCTCCTGGCACCCGGGCATGCGCTTGAGCGACATCATTCCCGATAGTCAATCGCTCATTACCCGGGATTACTGGGAACGCAGGAACCAACTGGGGGTTCCGGGTCCCCAGTTCAAACCTGAATACGCCAACAACCCCGACTATTACCCCCGGGATATCAATGGCTACCAGACCGGCACTCCGGAATACGATAACAACGGAGTTCCGCTTTTCTATCGCCAGAACCCGCCGAATAGCACCCAGGGTCAAACAGGCAATGGTGCCCCCGGTAGTAGCCAAAACTCTGCACAGAACAATAATCAAACTGGAAATCAAACCCCCGGGCAAGCGTACGACCCCAACTGCGAACCCGGTGTCAACAATGCACCCCAGCAGCAGAATCAGTTGGGTCTGTGGCAGAACTCCAGATATGGTGCTTACTCCACTGGAATTAACCCCCAAACCGGCCAGCCCTGCAGCATTTCCGGCAGTGGCCCGGTCAGCGGAACGGTGAGCGAACAGGAGCAGGCGTCATCCGCGTACGCCCCGCGGCCCCCACTTACGGTCGCTCTGCCGGTGCCGGAGATTGATTGGTCCTATGCGGTAATCGAGCGGATGAACCCGCAGACGCTCACCACCTCGCTGGTGCCCTTCAACCCTGGGCAGCTGGTCCTCGACCACGACGCCGCCCAAAATCTGGCGCTCGAGTCCGGCGACGTGGTCACCATCTTCTCCCAGGCGGATATCAAGGTCCCGCAGACCCAGCGCACTAAGTTCGTGCGCCTTGAAGGCGAGTTCAAGCAGGGGGGCATCTATAGCGTCCTGCCAGGTGAGACTCTGCCCCAGCTTGTGGCCCGGGCCGGAGGTTTGACACCCCAGGCCTACCTTTTCGGATCGAACTTTACCCGCGAGTCGACTCGCGTTCTGCAGCAGGCGCGCTTGGATGACTACCTGCAGAACCTGGAACTGGAGATCGACCGGGCAACGATCGCCTCCGCCGCCAGCGTCGGCAGCGTCGACCCTGCTGCCACCGCCGCCTCCAGAAGCCTGGTGGCCAGATTCCGTACCATACGCGCGACCGGTCGCGTGGTGCTTGATATACCGCAGAATGCCTCCGGAATTGACAACTTGCCCAACATACAATTGGAGGATGGTGATCGCTTCGTGGTTCCCTCCAAGCCCAGCACGGTGAATGTCGTGGGTGCGGTATACGACCAAAATTCGTTCCTGTTCAGGAACACCCAGCCGGTGGCAACCTATCTGCGGTTGGCCGGGGGACCCACGAGAAGTGCCGACGGCCAGGATTCGTTCATTATCCGGGCCGATGGCTCGGTGGTGAGCCGGCATTCGCAAAGTGGAGTCTTCGGGAATACCTTTGCGTCGATGCGGCTGAATGCGGGCGATACTGTGGTGGTTCCTGAGAAAGTACCCAGGCCTTCCGGCCTGAGAAACTTCATCAACTACACGCAGATCTTCTCCCAATTAGCGCTCGGCGCAGCGGCCATCGCTGTGCTGCAGTAAATGGAGTTGGTCCTATGCCTACATTGAATGAAATCGGCCTGGAGGCTCCGGTAGATCGGAGCAAGTCGATAGCCAGGGACTTCGACATTCTCGACGTTTTGCTGATCGTTGCCGCCCGCAAGCGCCTGATTTTCCTGGCGACTGTGGCTGGTTTTGCGATTGCGGTTGGGTTGGTGCTATTGGTCAAGCCTTCCTTCACTGCCAAGACAATGATCTTGCCCCCTGAGCAGGAGCAGTCAAGTGGCGCTGTCATGATGGGGCAATTTGGCGCGCTGGCATCCATGACCGGGTTGGGCGGTTCGCTAGGGATCAAGAATCCCGTCGACCTCTACATCGGTATTCTTCAGAGCGAAACCGTGATCGATAGTATGATCAAGCGCTTCGATCTGATGAACTTCTACCACGCGAGGAGATGGAGCGACGTTCGCGCCGCCGTGAAAAACAGTTCCAAGTTCGTCGCCGACAAAGACGGGATGATTGCTATCTCGGTTACCAACCCCGATCCCAAACGGGCCGCCGCCATGGCCAATGCCTTTGTCGACGAACTCTACCGCGTCAACAACCGCCTGGCCTTGGGTGGAGCGTCCCAGCGAAGGCTCTTTTACGAGCAACAACTGGCACAAGAGAAAGACAAGTTGGCCGATGCGGAAGTTGCGCTGAAAGAGACGGAAGAGTCGACCGGTGTGATCGCGCCTTCGGGCCAGACGGAGAACATCATCCGGCAGGTTTCGCAGTTGCAGGCGGATATCACAATGCGCGAGATCCAGTTGGATTCACTACGGACTTCTGCCACGGACCAAAATCCCGACGTAATTCGGCTTAATACGGAGCTGGCCGGCCTGCGTACACAATTGCGCGATCTGGAAAGCAGAAACTCCAAGCGTGCGCCCGGAGATATCTCCATCACGACCGCGAATGTACCCCAGGCCGGACTCGAATACATCCGCAAGGAGCGCGAGGTAAAGTATCACCAATTGCTCTTTGATCTGCTCGCCCGCCAATACGAAGCCGCCCGGATGGATGAGGCCAAGTCGGCTCCTGTGATCCAGGTAGTTGACCCGGCCTTGGTGCCGGACAGAAAGTCGTCGCCCTTCCGGGCCTTGTGGGCATTAACGGGCTGCGCCCTCGGATTTTTTCTGAGCACCGGCTGGGTGTTCGCGTCTCACGTTTACTATCGTATTGCCGCGGATGAGGAGCAAGGCAGGCGCCTTGCCGCATTAAGAGAGGAACTCAGATTACGCGGATAGATTCCGCCGCTTGAAGGGTAGGTGTGTAGGTCCGGGCTTTACAGGCTGCGGAAAAACTCGCTGTTGTGTAGGCCCGGGCTGTGCAGGCTCGTGAAAAACTCAGTTCTGTATCGGGGCGCGACTTTACAGGCTGCGGAAAAACTCATGCTTTGTTCAGGGCACGACTTTAGTCGGGCGGTAAAGATTGAGAATACGTCGGGCTTTACAGGCTGCGGAAAAACTCATGTTTTGTATCAGGGCACGACTTTAGTCGGGCCGTAAAAAAGCCACAGCATGAGGGCTTTAGCCCCTGAGGTATTGCTTTCCTGTCCGGCGCAGACTTTTTCCGCAGCCTGTAAAGCCCGAACCTGCCCAACAGCGTGGGTCTCACTCAGACGCTGAAGCCCGAAAGGGGAACGCGGCTGCGTCTACCACTCCGTCGCAACCACCCGGCATATCAGTCAGGTCGAAGACCGCAAAATGCAAATTGTGATCGTCGTCGTACTGTATAAGCGATCTCCGGCGCAAAGCCAGACAATGAATAGTCTGGCCGCGGCTTTTGAGCGAAACCCGGAGTTGCTGAATTCATTTCGAGTTTTCGTTTGGGATAACAGCCCAACCGCTATCGTCGAGGGGGCGATTCCATTTCCCTGTGACTACGGGCACAACGGCCGCAACTTGGGGACCTCGGGCGCTTACAACCATGCTATGCAATTTGCCGAGTCGAAAGGATCACCTTGGCTGTTGCTCCTGGATCAGGATACGAGTGTATCCAGTGAATTCCTTTTCCGGATGCTCGAGTATGGCGAGCGCCTGGAGGGTGAACCGGAGATAGGCACGGTCGTTGGTTTTATCTATTCGCACGGTGTCCTGGTCTCGCCCCGGCGGCTGCTCAGCTTTAATCGCATCCAGCAAATTCCTTCCGCATTTCACGGCATTCACAAGCGGAAGGCCTATGCCGTGAATAGCGCGACGTTGATGCGCGTCTCTGCCTTGCGCGAGATTGGCGGTTACAGTGACGACTTCTGGCTCGACCTCTCTGACGTCTACGTATTTCAGGCGATGCATCGAAAAGGCAAATACATGTACGTTGCGGGAGACTTGCAAGTGGAGCATTCCATTTCAAGCATGGATTTCGATAAGGAAATGAGTCCCGAACGATACCGGAACTTCATGGCCGCCGAGAGCGCATACATCGATCTGTATTTGTCCCCGCTCGAACAAGTCGCTCAGCTTCTTCGTCTTTTTGTGCGGACTATCCGGCAATACCGGCGCTACGAGAACAAAACGTTTGCCAGGATAAGCTGGGAATATTTTTGCCGGCGATTATTTCAAACCAGGACAAAACGAATCTTGGGGTGGCGAACACAGCTGGCGTTGCGCGACATCCCTTACGTCGAGGATGGGCGGGCCATTGGCTGATCACGAGGCAAGCCGTGCTTGGGTACGCACAAGGCCAAGCCATCCACCTTATATTGAAGGGATAGACCTGTATTGGACGATTCCGGTGGTTGAACGCCCATACTGGGAGAGGGGATTTCGATGATCGTCGTCGACGCCGTGCTTGCGCTCTTGGTCGTCCTGGTTCTCGGCAACTACTGGCTCGGCCGCTCTGTCCTCTATCCGCCATTCTTGTTTTGCGGCATGTGGATTCTCGATCTGTCGTTGTACCGGATGGAGCTGATCGAGACCGATCCATTGCACTCCAACACGGTATTGCTCTTGGCTGTGGGGAGCGTTCTCTTCACCGCCGGAGGCGTCCTGGCAATGCTTTGTCCGGAAACTCTGATTGCGCCGCGGTTTGTTCTCACCCGATTCCCGCCGCGCAACAAAGTCGTGAAAGTTCTTCTCATCGTCTTTCTCTTTTGCGGTCTTCCACTGTTATTGCGAACCCTGTTGGGAATGGCGGCCAATGGAGTCGGCGGTACAATCTTCCAGCGTGCGCGGACTGGCGGAGTAAGCGGAGATGCCATCGCCGGAGCCTCTCCGATTCTGGCCTATTTCGTCTTGTGGTCGTTCTACGCAGCCCCATTATTCTTAATTGAGCGGCGTGATAAGAGCTTCTGGGTGATGACATTGATTGCGTTTACGGCCGGTATCTTGACGACCGGACGGCTTCCGGTTCTCATGCTGATTTCAGCCCTTACTTGCGTTCACCTCATAACCACGAATCGGCATACCTTCCGGGATGCGCTAAAGTTTGCTCGGATCCCCATCATCCTCTTTCTCTGCCTATATTTTGGGTTGATTTTTCTTAACAAGGATACAAGCGTATATGAGAGCGAATATTCGGGGGGAATCGCGGGAATCCTACTCTACTTCCTGGTCAGTTATATCGTCGGGCCGACTGCTGCCCTAGACTACTTCATGCAACATCCTGGGGACTATGCCGGTGCGCCCCATCACACCTTCAAATTCTTCCTGGGCATCCTTTCGAAATTACATCTGGTCTACTACGAGCCGGCAACCGGCTATGGAACATTTCTCTATGTGCCGTATCCGATGAATGTGTATACGGTCTACAAGGACTATATTGTTGATTTTGGGCTGTACGGAGCATTGATCGTTATTACGCTGATCGGATTCTTCCAAACCCTGCTGTATCGCAAAGCGCGCAGCGGCAGCGAACTGGGCCTCTATTTCTTTTCGATCACCTTCTTTACTGTCTTCATGGCTGCCTTCGTCGATTTGTATTCGTCCTTCGGATCCTACATCGATGCGTTACTTTTCGGAGGAATTTACATCGTATTGCGGTCTATCCCGTTACGCGTCCTTCCCCAGCTTGATTCCGGGTACGGCGCAACGCGACCAGATCTGATCCGGTAGCGATTGCCGCGGTAGTTTATCGCTGCCCGCAAGAAAATCGCCATGGCGTTTTCCTTGGGTGTATACAAAGCAACCGCGCCCGACGCATCGTCTTCCCAAAGAAAAGAGCGTGCTTCGCTAAAGCCGCCTGGGCAAAGCGGAAGTGAAAATTGCTCTCATCCCTATCATGCTGTCAGCCTCTCTGCCATCAGGCGGAGCAGCTGGGCGTTGCTATAATGTGGATGCCGATGCGGATGCGGACCAATCTGGCATTGTGGACCAGACCCGATCGCCTCCGCGAAGAGAGGCATTCGATCGTGGGGCACGAATTAACCTCCGACATCACGGCAGCCCTCTCACATCGCATCCGGTCTCATACATCGCCTCAAAAATATGCCTTCGTCTTTTTGGCATCCTTCCTGATTTTATTTTTCGGCATGGACCGCGGTTTCGACTTCTATGATGAAGGACTCATTTTGGTTGGGGCAATGCGCGTCGCGGCGGGACAAATCCCGCATAGAGACTTCTATGCCAATTACGGTCCTGGCCAATTCTATACGCTGGCTTGGCTCTTCGATCTGTTCGGTCGGTCTGTATTGGTGGAACGCATTTATGACGTGACAATGAGAGCAACGATTGTGACCGTTGCCTACGGAATCACTCAGTACTATTGCCGAAGATGGATTGTCGTTTGCACGACCATGGTTTGTGGCTTTTGGCTCTTTAGCTCAGGCCTCCCCAGCATCGCCTATCCGATCATCCCCATACTCTTGCTTTCCCTTG
>Ga0302325_10008614_pt1 | contig 22395 bp, 15 predicted proteins | sample Palsa_T0_2_FD_201948 | JGI IMG/M metagenome (GOLD analysis project Ga0302325, IMG submission 201948) | Peat permafrost microbial communities from Stordalen Mire near Abisko, Sweden - Palsa_T0_2 | ecosystem: Environmental > Terrestrial > Soil > Palsa > Peat permafrost | place: Sweden: Abisko...
TGGCCGCCAGCGTCAGGGCCGTCGGTTTGAAGCTCATCGTCGAGAACGAGTGCCTGCTGAACGACTCGGTAGTGGATGGCTGGAACCCGGCGGCGTTCTATGCCACGCTGAATTGGACGCAATATCAGGCGGCCCGCGCGCAGACCGCGGTGACCATCGCGCAGACCATGCAGCCGGATTACATGGTGGTGCTGGAAGAGCCCGACACCGAAGCCACCATGTCCGGGCAAACCGAGGCCAACACGGTCAGCGGGTCCACCAGTATGCTCAGCCAGATTCTAAGCGCCATGCAAACAGCGGGCGTGTCCGGCATCCAGGTGGGCGCCGGCGTGGGTACCTGGCTGGCGGGGTATCAGCAGTTCATTCAGAGTTACCTGACGCTTCCGGTGAATTTCATCGACATGCACGTCCTGACGGTGAACAACAGTTTTCTACCCAACGCGCTGACCATCGCGAGTATGGCCGCCGCCGCCGGTAAACCGGTGACGATGACGCAGACCTGGCTGCACAAGGAGGCGGACAGCGAGTTGAATGTCCTCAGCAACGACCAGATTCTGGCCCGCGACCCATTCAGTTTTTGGGCGCCTTTGGATGCCTATTTTCTGCAGACCATGCAGAATCTGGCCTACTGCACGCAGATGACCTTCATGGACGCCTTCGAATCGTTATACTTTTGGGCCTATCTGCCCTATAGCACTTCCACCGAGAATCTGACCCCCAGCCAGATTCTAAGCCAGGAGACCCAGCAGGCGGGCCAAAACATGCTGGCCGCCAGCTATACCAGCACGGCACTGAGCTACTACAGCGCGATTCTCCCCGCCCCGGACACCACACCGCCTTCGCCCCCCGAAAACCCGACGGCGGCGTCGACCCAGCCCACGCAGGCATATCTGGCATGGAATGCGTCCGTCGATAACGTGGGCGTAGCCGGTTACTACGTGTTTCGCAATGGCGTCTCGGTCGCCACCACGGCCCAAGCATTTTACACGGACACGGGGCTGACCGGCGCTGACACGTATTCCTACTTTGTGGAAGCATTCGATCTGGCCGGCAACGTGTCGGCGCCATCGCTCACCGTCCAGCTCACGACCTGGAGCACCACGCCTCCTGGCGCGCCCACAGACGTCGCGGGGGCGGCCGTCTCCTGCCAGGAGATCAACCTGACCTGGCTTGCCGCGACGGATAAGATCGCCATTGGCAGCTATCGCGTGTTTCGGGGAACCGCCGCCAACAATCTGATCCAGGTGGGGAGTACGCACAGTACGCCCACTTCGTATCCGAATTATTCCCTGACCCCATCGACGACATACTACTTCGGGGTGGAGGCTGTAGACACCGACGGGAACGTCTCGCCGATGTCTACGATCATGTCGGCTACCGCGCTGGCGCTGCCCACCGCGCCGAACACGCTGGTGGCCACCGCGCTCTCCACCGCGGAAATCGGATTGACCTGGTCGGCCGGGCCCAGCGGGATGCCGCTGGCATCTTATCGCGTCAGCCGGGGAAGCTCGCCGTCCAATCTGACCCAGCTTATCGTCCTCGGCCCAACGACCACTTCGTTCACAAGTTATCCCGTGACCTCCGGCACCACGTATTACTACGGAATACAGTCGACCGATACGGGAGGCAACATTTCGCCGATGTCGGCTGTGGCGCAGGTCACCACGCCGAACTAGCGGTCTTCGACCTCGATATTCGGTGCGACCCCGAACTGAACTTCCTTGAACGCCAAGCGGTCTGTTCACGGGCATTCGGCAGTCGGCCAAGAAACGCATCGCGCGGCAGGCTTTGCCATGTGCAGTCGGAGTTGCCGGCGTGCGCGTGAAGACGCGGTGGCCGAGATGGCTGCCTCAAGCTGATTGCCCCCTGCCCCGTGTGGCATAATTGTACTGATGTTGAACTGGGTGGGCAGTTCACGCCAGCAGTTTTTTCCCGCTCGCCACTGAACAAGGGAATTCTGCGTCCGTGGATGCATTTCCAGGCGCCGGCTGAAGATGATCGTTTCTCAAACACCATTGCGCATCAGCTTTGCGGGAGGCGCGACCGATTTCGCGCGTTACTATCGAGAGCACGAAGGCCTGGTGGTCAGCGCGGCGATCGATAAGTATATCTATGTGATCGTGTCGCCGCGTTTCGACGACCTGATCTACGTAAACTATTCCAAGAAAGAGATCGTCGATAAAATCAACGATCTGCAGCACGAGCTGGTTCGCGAGGCGCTGGTGCGGGCGGGCATTCAGGCGGCCGTCGAGATCACCATGCTGGCTGATGTGCCCTCCGAAGGTTCCGGCCTGGGGTCCTCCAGCAGCCTGGTGGTCGGCTTGTTGCATGCTTTGTACGGCTATAAGGGCGAGTTGGTGACGGCGGAACAACTGGCCCGGGAAGCCTGCGAGATCGAAATTGAGATTTGCGGCAAGCCCATCGGCAAGCAGGACCAGTACATCGCGGCGTACGGGGGTATCTGCGAGTTTCGCTTCCGGAAGGACGATAGCGTGGGTGTGAGGCGATTCCACAGGCGGCCCGAGTTGTTCCATAACCTGTCCGGCCAGATTATGCTGTTCTACACCGGGCGCACGCGGAAGTCGGCGGCCATTCTGGCGGTCCAGGACGGGCGCACGGAGACCAACGCGCAACAGCTCCATGGCCTGAAGGCGCTTGCCGGGCGAGCTGGGGAAGCGCTGGATCGCGGGCGGCTGTGGGAACTGGGACAGGTGTTGAATGACGGCTGGACACTGAAGCGCGCGCTTGCGGACGGCATCAGTAATCCCGAGATCGAAGAGATGTATCAAAAGGCGCTGGCTGCCGGTGCGCTGGGTGGAAAGATCAGCGGCGCCGGAGGCGGAGGCTTCCTGTTGCTCTATTGCCACCCCGCTCACCAGCAGGCCGTGCGGAAGGCTCTGGAGGATTATCGGGAGCTGCCCATATCTGTGGAACCGGATGGCAGCAAGATTGTTTTTCAACAGCGAAGGGTGGGACACCAGTTGGTCGAGTGTCCAGTCGAGTTGGAAGTTGCGTCGCCTCCGGTGAGCGCCGGCACCACGCCGTAGACTAGAGATTCAGTGCGTTACAGAGCCGCGACCGTAAGGGGAGCAGTTCCGCTGCTATTGTTTCTTAATTCTGCATATATGCGCATACTGATCACAGGCGGCGCCGGCTTCATTGGCTCCTATACAGCCGAGGCGCTACTGGCGCGTGGATATGATGTTCGGCTCCTCGACAGTCTCGAGCCCCCCGTTCATGTAGGCGGCTGGCCTGCCTACCTGCCCGCGGAATTTGAACGCATGCGCGGTGACGTGCGGGATCCGGATACGGTGGCCAAAGCATTGGCCGGCGTGGACGTGGTCTATCATCTGGCGGCTTATCAGGACTATCTGCCGGACTTCAGCCGTTTCATCAACGTCAACGCCGCCAGCACGGCCCTGATTTACGAGGTCATCGTGAGCCAAGGGCTGCCGGTCCGCAAAGTGATCGTAGCTTCGTCGCAGGCCGTGCTGGGCGAAGGCCTGTATCACTGCCCAAACGACGGGCAGATTCTCCCGGACAGCCGTTCCCGGGAGCAACTTGAGGCCGCCGAATGGGACCTGCGGTGTCCTCTCTGCCAAGCCGCCATAACACCGGTCCCGGCGACGGAGGTGGTGGGTAATCCGCAGAATCCCTACGGCATATCCAAACAATGCCAGGAGCGAATCGCCATCCATCTCGGCCGGCGCTACGGGATTCCTACGGTAGCCCTGCGCTACTCTATCGTGCAAGGCCCGCGGCAGTCTTTTCGAAACGCCTACTCCGGCGCATGCCGCGTATTCAGCCTTTCCTGCCACCAGAACCGGCAGCCGATTGTGTATGAGGATGGGCGGCAACTGCGGGATTTCGTAAACATTCAAGATGTGGTCGCGGCCAACCTTCTGGTCCTGGATCGTCCGCAAGCCGATTATCAAGTCTTCCATGTAGGCGGCGGTGTCCACTATACGGTGCTGCAGTTCGCGCGCATCGTAGCGCAGGCCTACGGGATGGAGTTTGCGCCGGTGCTGGATGGCCGCTTCCGGTTTGGAGATACGCGGCACGCGATCTCGGACATATCCAGGATTCGCGCGCTGGGCTGGCAGCCGAAGGTTCCCGCGGCGGAATCCGTGCGCCAGTACCGGGAATGGCTGCTGTCGGAGGTTCCGGCGACCGACATTGTGGGCGAGTCGCAGGAACGTATGAAGAAGCTGGGGGTGATCGGTTATGCCGTAAGGTCCGAAAAAACAATCTTCACTCCTCCCGCCCAATCGCAGGGTTGAGCCAAAGACTGTGGACCAAGCCGGCTCAGTCCCGTGCCGTTCTGAAATCTCGGCGATTTTATGAAAACGCGCGGTCAATCGCGCGATAAACCACCCCTGGGAAGTATCGCTGCAGTAGGATCGCCATCTTAGTGGGCCACGGCATAATGTGGCAGCGCTTGCGGCGGTAGGCGGCAGACACGATCCGCTTGGCAGCTTGATCCGGAGTTAGCGCGATCCACGCGATCCATTTCGGCGGCGGCCGCAGAGGTCTCTTGTTGTAGATTTCCGTCCTAACGAACCCCGGCATGACCTGCGTCACGCTGATTCCGAAGGGCGCCAATTCATGGCAGAGGCCGTCGGAAAGACCATTCAAGGCGAACTTGCTCACGCAGTATGGCGTGTCTCCCGGAACGGAAACCATCCCGAGCAGGCTGCCCATCAGCACGATGCGGCCGCGCGTCTCCTGCAGGGCCGGTAGTGCGGCCATCACCGTCCGGAGAGCGCCGAAAGTGTTGGTCTCCAACTGCTTGCGATAATCGTCCAAGGTCAGATCGATGATCCGGCCTCCCGCCAGGATGCCGGCATTCGCCACTGCCACATCCAGCCGGCCAAATTCTCTGCGGGCCAGATCCACTGCCCGTTCCAAGTCGCCATCCCGGGTCACGTCGCCTGCCACTGCCACCGAGCGCTGGCTGCCGGTCGTTAGTTCCGCCGCCAACGCCTCGATTCGCTCGACTCGGCGCGCCACAAGTACGGTGTGAGCGCCTTCGCGCGCAAATTCCCGTGCCAAGCTCGCGCCAATACCGGAAGAAGCGCCCGTTATCAGTACACCCTGTCCGTCGAATCTGTGCCGTTCGGAAATCGCCATGGAAACCCATTCTGGCACAGAACACGCCGCTCGCCGCCCGACGCCAATCGCTCAGCCGCCGGGATCATTGAAATCTGAAACCCCTATTCCAATAATAAAAGCGCCCGCGACGCGAGTCCGCCAGCCATGATTTTATGCACTGACGTATAAATCCAATCAAACCCAAACAAATAGGTATTTTATCGTGCGCAAATGAGGGTGTTAATGCTAATGTAGCTCTAGTACTAAATGACCACCAGTGAGCGCTAGTCGGGTTATGGTACTCCCCTTTCTTCAGCCCTCTTCCTCAACAGTTCTCTCAAGCGCTATAATCAGACGTTTGATTTAAACACCTGTGAACCACACCAAGGAGCGCATCCTCGATACCGCCGAACGGCTGTTTGCCGAACAGGGCTACGCGGCTACTTCCCTGCGCGGCATCATTGCCGAGGCGGGCGTGAATCTAGCTGCGGTCCATTATCATTTCCACTCCAAAGAGGCGCTGCTGGAAGCGGTGATTTTCCGCCGGTCCGTGCCCGCGAATTACGAGCGTTTGGCTTTGCTCGACCGATTTGAAAGAGAGGCGGGCGGGAATCCGCCTCCCCTGGAAAAGGTGATTGAAGCCTTCGTGGCCCCCACCCTGCAAATGTCCCGCGATCCCCGGAGCGGGGGAATGGTTTTTATGAAACTCCTGGGCCGCCTACAGGCGGAAGGCGATCTGCTGCCCCGGATGATTACCTCGCAGTTCGGCGATGTGCTGCAGCGTTTTGGCTCCGCTCTGCGCGCGGCGCTGCCGGACTTGCCGAAGGAAGAATTGTTCTGGCGACTGAATCTCGCCCTGGGCGCCCTGGCCCAGACTCTGCGGGGCGGATCGAAGAACCTGGAAATTATCCCGGATCTTTCCCTTTCCTTCAATTCGGAAACCGCGTTGGAGCGGCTGGTTGCCTTTCTGAGCGCTGGCTTCCGCGCTCCCGTGCCGACCCATGCAATTCAGGGATCTCATGTCGCAGTTCAGGAGAGATAAGATGCGCCGCTGTCTATTGACTATTTTTTTTGCCGTTCCTTTCGCTGTGTGGGCCGGAGAAGCCACGCCTCGTGAACCGCTACGCCTCAGTTTGAAGCGCGCTGTGGAGATCGCTACTTCGCCGGAAGGCAACACCTACATCCAGCTTTCCGATGAGAACCTCAAACAGGCCAAATCCCGGGCCGCGGAGGCCCGCTCGGCGCTTCTGCCCGATATCGAAGCCCAAGCCGAACAAATCACTGCCATGAAGAGCATAGCCGCCCTAGGCTTGGACTTGGCCACCGACCAGGCTCTTTTGGGCGCCGAAAAGAATTTGAGCCCCACGCTTGCCTTGGTCGCAGACCCTCTGCTGAACGATATCATCAAGAACATCCCCCGCGTGGTGGGACCGTTCAACTCCGTGGACGTGCGCGCCAAGCTCACGCAGAGCGTTTTTGACTTTAGCAGCATCCGCCGCTACCAGGCATCCCGCGCCGCGATTCGCGCCGCCGCCGGCGACCGTGGCAACACCGACGATTCGGTCTCGGCCACGGTGGCCAAAGCCTATCTGGCCGGATTGCGCGCCGACGCCGACGTCGAAGCCTATCAGTCTAACGTGGCGCTGGCCGAGGCCGTCTTGAAGCAATCCGAAAACCAGAAAAACGCCGGCACCGGCACCGGTATCGAGGTCACCCGCGCGAAAGTCCAGCTTTCCAACGAAAAACAGCACCTGCTGGTAGTCCGGAATGAACGCACCAAAGCCTATCTGCAGTTGTTGCGGGTCATGGGATTGAACCTGGCCACCGAACTGGAACTCACCGACAAGCTGTCGTATGAGCCCACCGAAGCGATTTCCGTGGAACAGGCCCAGGCGGAAGCTCTCAAAACCCGTCCCGATATCAAGGCTCAGGCGGAGCACGAAGCCGCGGCCCGCCTGAATGCCAATTCCGTCAAACTCGAGCGGCTTCCCAGCCTGTACGCTTATGCGGACTACGGCACCACCGGGACCAACGGTGAGATCGTCTCCCTATTGCCCACCAGGGACTATGGTGTCGCCCTGCGCGTACCTATTTTCGACGGCGGCCGACGGGACGCCCGGCGCGCCGAAACCGCCTCCCAATTCCGCCAGGAACGCGTCCGCACTAACGACCTCCGCGAGCAGCTTGAACTCGACATCCGCACGGCGCTCGATAGCCTGCATTCCGCTGAAGAACAACTCAAGGTCGCCGAGGAAGGCTTGACCCTATCCGACAGCGAGCTCACCCAGGCCCGCCGCCGTTACGAGGCCGGTTTCGCCAGCAACATCGAAGTCACCGACGCCCAGACCCGGCTCGAACGGGCCCGGGATAACCGTATCGATGCGCTGTTCAGCTACAACGTAGCCCGCATCGACCTGGGGCGAGCCATGGGCAACGTCCGCCGCATGATCCAGTAGAAAAGGAGCCGTCGCAAATATGAAAAAGATAATCTTGATAGTGGTCGTGATTGCGGTCCTCGGGGCGGCCGGCATGCTGGCTTACCACAGCCTCCATCAGGAGCCCACCAATCGCATTGTTGTTTCGGGCAATATCGAACTGGCCCAAGTGGACATCGCCTTCAAAACCTCCGGCCGCTTGATCGAGCGCACCGTGAATGAAGGCGACGCCGTGCAGAAGGGCATGGTGATCGCGCGCCTGGACCGCGAGCAGCTCTTGCACCAGCGCGATACGGCGACCGCCGCGCTGGCCACCGCGGAGGCGCAGTACGCCGAAAGCAAAAGCGCCCTGAAATGGCAGCAAGAGACCATGCAGGCCGACATGCAATTGCGCAATGCCGACTTGAGCGCCGCTCAGTCGCAGTTGCTGCAATTGAAAAACGGCGCCCGGCCGCAGGAAATCCAGCAGTCATCGGCTGCCGTGGCGGCGGCTCAATCCCAATACGATGGAGCCAAGAAAGACTGGGACCGCGCCCAGACGCTGTACAAAAACGACGACATCTCAACCTCCCAATACGATCAGTTCCGGACGCGCTTTGAGAGCACCGAGGCCAATCTGAAGCAGGCAAAAGAACAATCCAACATGGTACAGGCGGGGCCACGTTCCGAGACCATCGAAAGCGCTTCGGCGCAAGTAGAACGCGCCCGCGCCAGCCTGAGGGTAGGGCAAGCCAATTCCATCGAGACCAAGCGCCGCGAGCAGGATATTGTCGCGCGCCAAGGCGATATCGAGCGCGCTAAATCCCAAATCGCCTTGATCGACTCCCAGTTGGCCGATACCATTGCCGTCTCGCCCATCAACGGCGTGGTGCTGGTGAAGGCCGCCGATGTGGGCGAGATACTGGCTCCCGGAACCAGTGTTGTCACCGTGGGCGATATCGACCATCCCTGGCTACGCGCTTACATCAGGGAACAGGACCTCGGACGCGTCAAGCTCGGCGACAAGGTCAGGGTGACCACCGACTCGTTCCCAGGCAAGGTCTATGACGGACACGTCTCGTTCATCTCCTCGGACGCGGAGTTCACACCCAAGCAGATCCAGACCTCCGAAGAGCGGGTGAAGCTGGTTTATCGCATCAAGATCGATGTCGATAACTCGCGCCATGAGCTGAAATCCAACATGCCCGCGGACGCCGAAATCCTCACGGGGAACTGATGGAAGGGATCATTCGCACCCAGGATCTCACCCGGCGCTTCGACGAGCTGACGGCCGTGGATCACCTGAACCTGGAGATCCCCCGCGGTGAGATCTTCGGACTGGTCGGCCCCGACGGCGCCGGCAAGACCACTACCCTGCGCATGCTGTGCGGTCTGCTGGATCCGAGCGAGGGTCAGGCTTGGGTGGCCGGCCATGACGTGGTCCGCGATACCCAGGCAGTCAAGGACTCCATCGGCTACATGGCCCAGCGCTTCGGTCTCTATGTCGATCTGACCGTCGACGAGAACATGGAGTTTTACGCAGACCTGTTCGGTATCCCCAGCGCCGAGCGCCGCCGTCTCCTGCCTGAGCTGCTGCGCATGACTCGCATGGAGCCTTTCCGCAATCGCCAGGCCGGCAAGCTCTCCGGCGGCATGAAGCAGAAGCTGGGCCTTATGTGTACGCTGCTGCACCGCCCCGAAATCCTGTTCCTGGATGAGCCCTCCAACGGTGTCGATCCGGTCTCGCGCCGCGATTTCTGGGCAATCCTGTACCAGCTCGTCAAAGACGGGATCACCGTCCTGGTCACCACGGCTTACCTCGATGAGGCGGAGCGCTGCAACCGGGTGGGCCTGATGTATAAAGGACGGCTGATCCAGTGCGGTGCGCCGGACGCCGCGCGTCACCAGGTCCCCGAGGATTGCTACCAGGTGGAGGCGCCCGATCCGCGGGCCGCGCGCGAAGTACTGCTCAAATCCGCAGGCGTGCTCTCGGTGGAGCCTTCCGGCGCCACTTTGCACTTGTTCCTCAGTTCCGCCCGCACTTCCCCCGAGGAACTGCGCCGCGAGCTCGAACGGGACGGCCACGGTCCGGCGGTGTTCGAGCGCATCGTACCCTCGCTCGAAGATGTCTTCATCGCGCAGGTGCGCAAGGCGGAGAAGCAATGACCACCGCCAGCCAGAACGGCCCCGCTCTCGAAATCCGCGATCTGGTCAAGACCTTTGGCGATTTCGTGGCCGTAGACCATGTTTCCTTCCAGGTGCACAAAGGCGAAATCTTCGGTTTCCTGGGGCCCAACGGCGCAGGCAAGTCCACCGTCATCCGCATGCTCTGCGGGCTGCTGACACCCACTTCCGGCTGGGGCGCGGTGGCGGGCTTCGACGTGACCAAGCATCCGGAAGAGATTCGCAAGAATATTGGTTACATGTCGCAGAAGTTCTCCCTCTACGATGACCTCGCCGTGGAAGAGAACATCGATTTCTTCAGCCGGATTTATGGCGTCCCCAAGCACCTACGCGCGGAACGCAAAGAATACGTGCTGCGTATGGCGGGGCTCACGGACCGGCGCACCACCATCACGCGGCTGCTGGCCGGCGGCTGGAAACAGCGCCTGGCCCTGGGTTGCGCCATCGTGCATTCCCCGCGCATTCTGTTTCTGGACGAACCCACTTCGGGCGTCGATCCTATCGCGCGCCGCGGCTTCTGGGACCTGATCTACCAGCTTGCCGAAGGCGGCCAAACCATTCTGGTCACGACCCACTACATGGACGAGGCGGAATACTGCCATCGGCTGGCGCTGATTTACCGCGGCAAGCTGATCGCTTTGGGCGTGCCCGCCGCGCTCAAACGCGATCTGCACTCGCACAACCTGTTGCAGCTCGAGACCTCCGATCTGCTGGGAACCATGCGCGCTTTGGAAGCCGAGCCGGGCGTGTTGGACGTGGCCGTTTTCGGCGCCGGCCTGCACGTGAACGTGTCCGGCTTGGCCGCCGGCACGGAACAAATCCGGCGCGTGCTGGAAAAGCAGCACATTCAGATCAAAACGCTGCAGCCCATCGATCCCACCATGGAAGATGTTTTTGTGGGGCTGATCGAAGCCGAGGAACAAAAGAATCCATGAACCTGCGACGCACCCGTGCCATGTTCCAGAAGGAGGTTCGCCATATCCTGCGCGACTCCCGCAGCCTCATCATGGCGCTGTTCCTGCCGTTGTTTCAGATGCTGTTGTTCGGCTACGCGCTCAATCTGGACGTGGACCGCATTCCCACGCTGGTCTACGACGGCGACCACAGCGCCGACAGTCGCGCCCTCATCGAACGCTTCCGCGGTTCCCGGTTTTTTGAGATCGAGGGATTCCCGAGTAGCTATGCGGACATTGAAAGGGGCATCGACAAAAGCAAGGTGCTGCTGGGAATCGTGATCCCGCGCGATTACTCCCAGCGCCTGAATGCCGGGGATAAGGCCAACATTCAAATCCTGCTGGATGGCAGCGACTCCAACACCGCATCCATCGCCTTGAGCTACGTGGAGGGCCTGGTGCAAAACTATGCCCTGCAAGTGCGCTCCAACGGGCAGGACCGCAGCGCCGGCGTGCCGCTGGTTTCTCCCGTGGATTCGCGCGTGCGCATCTGGTACAACAGCACGCTGGAATCCACCAACTATATCGTGCCCGGCTTGATCGCCGCCATGATGATGGTCATTGCCGCGCTGCTGACGTCGCTCACGGTGGCCCGCGAGTGGGAGATGGGCACCATGGAGCAACTGCTTTCCACTCCCGTGCGAGCCGCCGAAATCGTCATGGGCAAGATGCTCGCATTTTTCGTAATCGGCGTAGCGGATACCACCATCGCGGTGGTGGTGGGGATTTTCGTGTACGGCGTGCCTTTCCGCGGCAGTATCTGGGTGTTGGCTTTGACCACCATGATCTTTCTTTCGGGAGCCTTCTTCTGGGGCATTCTGGTTTCGGCGTTGGCCCGCTCGCAGTTGTTTGCCTTCCAGTTGGGGCTCGTCACTACGTTCCTGCCTTCGTTCATGTTGTCGGGCTTCCTTTACGCGATTGAGAACATGCCCGTTCCCATCCAGATCATCACGCACGTGGTGCCGGCGCGTTATTTCGTCACCATTGTCCGGGCCATCTTCTTGAAAGGCGTGGGTCTGAACGTGTTGTGGGTCGAAGTGCTGTTTCTGGTGGGCTTTTCCGCCATCGTGTTCTGGCTGGCGGAGCGTAGGATGAGACAGAAGCTGGCATAGGTCATCGATATGAGAGAACGCATTTTCGCCATCGTCCGTAAAGAGCTGAGCCAGTTGTTCCGCAACCGGCGCACGCGCATCGCTCTGTTCGTGCCGCCCATCTTTCAGCTCATCATCTACGGCTACGCGGTCAATCTGGACGTGGACAACCTGCGCATGGCCTGGATGGATATGGACCAATCGCCGCAAAGCCACGAACTGCTAGCCCACTTCCAGGGATCGGGACGATTCCTGCTGACCGCCCTGCCGCAAAATGAAAGAGAAATCCAGGATGTCCTGGACCGGGGAAAGGCGCAGTTGGTAGTGCGTGTGCTGCCCGGGTTTGGCCGCGATATCCTGCTCGGCCGCCCCACGGCGGCGCAAATCCTGGTGGATGGCACCAATTCCAACACCGCATCGTTGGCCTCGGCCTATACCAGCCAATTGGTGGCCGCCTATTCGGCCAGCGTGGCCACTCCGCACATGCAGTCGCAGATGATGGCCCGTGCGGGCATGGGTACCATGAGCATGAAAGTGGGGCGCATTACCGACAGCGCCCGGGTGTGGTTCAATCCCGATCTCAGGAGCCGCAATTACTTCGTGCCGGGTGTGATCTGTAACCTGATTATGGTGGTGACCGTGATGCTCACCGCCCTGGCCGTCGTACGCGAAAAAGAGATGGGCACCATGGAACAGTTGATGGTGACGCCCATCCGCCCTATGGAACTCATGATCGGCAAGATGGTGCCCGCGGCGCTGGTGGGGCTGATGGACCTGACGCTGGTGACCACCGCGGCGCTAGTGGTCTTTGGCATCCCCTTCCGCGGCAACCCGCTGCTGCTGTTGCTCAGCGCCGCCTTGTTTCTGTTGACAAGCCTGGGTATGGGCCTGCTTATTTCGACCATCGCCAACACCCAGCAGCAGGCCATCATGTCTTCCTCCCTCATCGCCATCCCCACGTTTATGCTGAGCGGTTTCGCTTATCCGATCCGCAACATGCCCATCGCGGTACAGTATTTCACTTATTTGAATCCCCTGCGCTACCTGATCGAGATCGGGCGGGGTATCTTCCTTAAAGGCGCGGGCATTTCGGTACTCTGGCCGCAGATGCTCACGCTGCTGGTCTACGGCACGATCGTCATGGGGCTGAGCGCCGCTGCTTTCCGGAAGAGATTGGATTAGCATTGACTAACTTTGATCGAGATGGAGTGTTTATGTCCTTTCCTGAGCAATACCGGACCGAACTGCTGAAAGCCATCGAGTCCATCGATTTGAACAAAGTCAGTCAGGCCATCGAATGGTTCAGAGAGTCCCGGGATACCGCCCGGCACATCTTCGTCTGCGGCAATGGGGGCAGCGCCTCCACAGCGTCGCACTTCGCCTGCGACATCGTCAAAGGTTGCAGCTTCAACCGCTCCTCCCGGTTTCGCATCATGGCGCTCACCGATCAGCTTCCCACCATCACCGCCTATGCCAACGATGTCGGCTATGACGTGGTTTTTGTCGAGCAACTCAAGAATTTCGCGCAGCCGGGCGACCTGTTCATGGCCATCAGCGGTTCCGGGAATTCCCCCAATGTCGTGCTCGCCATGGATTACGCCAATTCCATCGGCTGCCGCACCATAGCCTTGACGGGCCGCGACGGCGGAAAGCTGGGACCCAAGGCGCAATTGAATATCCAGGTGCCTGTGGCCCACATGGGACGTATCGAGGATGCTCACATGAATGTGTGCCACATGATCGGGTATTACTTCATGGATTGCGAGCCGCAGACGGCTTAATTTGTATGGCGTGTCCCCGCGCGACGCAGCGCGACGCCGCGGCGCTTGACACGCGCAAACTTCATCCGTACCCTGAAAGCAATGGAACGGATGACCTGATCCAAGAGGCCGTAGCCCGCATGCTTGTCTATAACGCGTGGTTCAAGGAGCAGGTACAGATCGGGATCGCCCAGATTGCGCGGGGCGCATTCATCGAGGAGGACGAGATGGACGCCCGCGTCAAGCGGATCCTTGAGCCTTGCGGCGTATCTGCTGGGCGCCCCGCCGCTGCTGCCGACTTGGAGGAGACTCGTAACTACCTCCGTGCGCATCACCCTTCCCTGGCTCAGCCCACAATCCGAAAGCTCTACGAATGGTGCTTTGACTTTCATAGCCCTGAAATCCGCATTGGCAGAACCTGAAAGCCCGTTTCGGGACGACTATCGTCCATAGCCCGCATCCCCAATTGCTGGTGGCCAGCGTGCCGGTCAGGTAGTCCGAATCGGGGTGTATGGCTTTATGACCCGCCAGCTTCGGGAAGCCAAGAATACGGGAGAAAATGCGCTGCTTGCGTAATTTGGATGTACAATCAAACCTTGCAAGAGTCCAAAACGGAAATCGTGGTTTGAAGTTAGTAAGCCAAAATGGAAATTCCAGGGCGAAGCGAGGTCTCGTATGCTGCACCGCATCCAACTGAAAACGAATATCCGTACGGTAGCTGAGGATTTTTCAACACTACCGAGCACTTGCACCGTGCTCGTGACGGTTGCAGTCCTGTGTTTTTTGCCGTTTCTCGCACCCACTACGGCTCACGCTCAGGCACCGGCAGGACCGAACCGCCCAATGGGAGTACCGGACGGGTATGTGATCACTCCGTCCGGCTACTTCCATCCATCCTGTGTCCGGCAGCTAGCGGAAGGAGAGACTCTGCTGGAAGGCGGGCGTGTCCTCCGGCACGCGGATGGAACTACCGAGAGCGTCCCGGCCTGCGCCTATCCGCGCTACACGGCGCACGGCGAGATCCTGAACGGGCCGCTGACGATCAGCCATAGCTATATCGAATATGCGAGCGTCACCACGAGTACCTCGTACGGCGAGCTTACTGCAACCTGGACCGTGCCGCCAGCGCCGACTTCCAATGATGGCCAGACCGTGTATTTCTTTCCGGGCTTGGAGGACAGCCACGACGTTGTGAGCATTCTCCAGCCTGTGCTTGGGTGGAATGCTGATTTTGCCGGGGCGTGGGGTGTTGCCAGTTGGAACTGCTGCCCCAACGGCATTACGACCGAGAGCTCGCCAGTGAGTGTCAGCTCGGGCGATGAAATCAAAGGCACTATTCGGGACACTTGCAGCGCGGTAACGCTATCCTGTTCCACGTGGAATGTGATAACTGAGGATGTGTCGACGGGGGGCAGCACGACGCTGAGCCATACTCCCAGTGAAGGGCAGACGTTCAACTGGGCGTTCGCCGGCGCGTTGGAGGTCTATAATCTTGTCCAATGCAGCGATTACCCGCCGAATGGCGCGCTCACTTTTTCAGATGTAGCTTTGTATGACTACAACTTCGACCGGATCTCTAATCCAGGTTGGTCAATAACCAATGACGCCTCGGGCCTCACGCCGCAATGCGGCTACGGCGGCCAAGTCGCGGCCACGCAAGCGACGCTCGACTACTCGTCTTTCATCACGCTGGCCAGCTTCGACGGCACCGACGGCTCTTACCCCGATGCGGGGCTCGTCCAGGCCACCAATGGGGACCTCTACGGGACAACCCTGAATGGCGGGGCGAGCAGCGTTGGCACGGTCTTCGAAATCACCCCGAGCGGCACGCTGACGACACTCTATAGCTTCTGCTCCCAAGGCGGGTGCATGGACGGCGAAATCCCCGAGGCGGTGCTGGTCCAGGCCACCAATGGGGACCTCTACGGGACGACGCATGGGGGCGGGGCCAACGGCAACTATGGCACGGTCTTCAAAATCACCCCGAGCGGCGCGCTGACGACGCTCTATAGCTTCTGCTCCCAAAGCGGGTGCACGGACGGCGAATGGCCCTTCGCGGGGCTGGTCCAGGCCACCAATGGGGACCTCTACGGGACAACCTACGCCGGCGGTGCCAACGGCTATGGCACGGTCTTCAGAATCACCCCGAGCGGCACGCTGACGACGATCCATAGCTTCTGCTCCCAAAGCGGGTGCACGGACGGCTCTAGCCCCTATGCGGAGCTGGTCCAGGCCACCAATGGGGACCTCTACGGGACGACCGGGATAGGCGGGGCCAACGGCGATGGGACGGTTTTCAAAATCACCCCGAGCGGCACGCTGACGACTCTCCATAGCTTCTGCTCCCAAAGCGGATGCACGGACGGCGAAAACCCCGTGGCGGGGCTGGTCCAGGCCAACAATGGGAACCTCTACGGGACAACCTTGGCGGGCGGAGCCTACGGAGATGGGACGGTCTTCAAAATCACCCTGAGCGGCACGCTGACCACGCTGTACAACTTCTGCTCCCAAAGCGGGTGCACGGACGGCGAAGAGCCCTTCGCGGGGCTGGTCCAGGCCACCAATGGCGACCTCTACGGGACGACCTCGGCCGGCGGGGCGCACAGCGGTGGCACGGTCTTCAAAATCACCCCGAGCGGCACGCTGACGACGCTATATAACTTCTGCTCCCAAAGTGGATGCAAGGACGGCGCATACCCGGTGGCGGGGCTGGTCCAGGCCACTAATGGCGACCTCTACGGGACAGCAGGCGGCGGGGCCTACGGCCTTGGCGCGGTCTTCAGCCTATCTGTAGGCTTGGGACCGTTTGTGGAAACACTACCTACCTCCGGCTCGGCGGGAGCGTCCGTCGAGATTCTGGGGACCAATCTGACTGGCGCGACCAGCGTCAGCTTTAACGGCACTGAGGCTGTCTTCGAAGTGGTTTCCAGTTCCGAAATCACCACCACCGTTCCAACCGGCGCGACCACCGGCACGGTCCAGGTGGTCACACCCAACGGCACGCTTTCGAGCAACGTGCCCTTCCGGGTGCCGTAATCTCGACCCGGGAGGCATTGTCTATCTGATCTCGTTCACGATTCGTTAGGCTGGCGGCAGCACGTCCCGGTCCATTCCGCCCGCTGCACGTCGTACCCGCGCGATTTGCGCCCGTCCAACCACATCGCGGACAATTAGAAGAAACCGGGTGAAATGAACGACCACGAATCCAACGACATCGCTATCATCGGGATGGCCTGCGTGCTCCCTGGCGCGTCGGACGTAGCGCGCTATTGGGAAAACATCCTGCACAAGGTGAACTCCATCTCGGATGCCCCGCCCGAGTGGGAAGCCGAGCTGTTTTACGAGCAGGACACCAAGGCCGACGACCGCACCTACTGCAAGCGCGGTGGATTTCTGGGCAAGCTGGCGCAGTTCGATCCCTTCAGCTTCGGCATCATGCCCAACGCGGTGGATGGCGGCGAACCGGACCATTACATGGCCTTGCAGGCGTCGCAAGATGCGCTGAAGGATTGCGGTCCCCTCGACCTGGAGGCGGTCAAGCAGCGCACCGCCGTGATCATCGGCCGCGGAACGTATGTCAACAGGGGGAATGCGGCGGCGCTGCAGCAGGGGGTGATGGTCGAGAGCATCCTGCGGATTTTGAAGCAATTGCATCCGGAGCACACGGACGCGGAACTGGCCGAGATCAAGAAGAACATTCAAGGCACGTTGCCGCCGTTCAATGCGGATACTGCGTCCGGCCTGGTACCGAACATCATCACCGGGCGCATCGCCAACCGGCTGGACCTGATGGGGCCGAATTACCTGATCGATGCGGCCTGCGCCAGCTCGCTGGTGGCCATCGAGATGGCCGCGCGCGAGCTGCGGACGGGCAACTGCGATCTGGCCCTGGCCGGCGGCGTCAACAGCAACACCTCGCCGGTCCTGATGATGATCTTCTCGCAGCTTGGCGCGCTCTCCCACCGCGGCCAGTTGAGGTCGTTCGACAAAGACGCCGATGGCACGCTACTGGGTGAAGGCGTGGGCATGGTGGTGCTGAAGCGCCTAACGGAAGCCGAACGCGACGGTAACCATATTTATGCCGTGCTGAAAAACATCGGCATTGCCAGCGATGGCCGCGCCACGCATGTGCTTGCGCCGCGCCTCGAAGGGGAGGAGTTGGCGCTGCGCCGGGCTTTCGAACCGGTGGGCATCGATCCGCTTACGGTCGGCCTTCTGGAAGCGCACGGTACCGGCACGCCGGTCGGGGACGTGGTGGAAGTGGAAGCGCTGCGAAGCGTGTTTCCGCTACGCCAGACTGAGTCGCCGCGCTGCGCGCTGGGCTCGGTGAAGTCCATGATCAGCCATACCGTGCCAGCCGCTGGTGTGGCGGGTCTGATCAAAGCGGCGCTCGCCCTGCACCATAAAGTCCTGCCGCCCACTTTGTGCGAGAATCCCAATCCCAAGCTGCAACTCAAGAACACCAACTTCTACATCAACACCGAGACGCGGCCTTGGATTCATGGGTCTTCCAAGACGCCGCGGCGCGCGGGCGTGAACGCTTTCGGCTTCGGCGGCATCAATGCGCACGCCATCCTGGAGGAATACACCGGTCCCAATCAGCCGCCCTGGATGCATCGCGACTGGGATAGCGAGCTGTTCGTGTTCTCGGGCGATAGCCGCGCGGCGGTGGCGGACGATGTGCAGGCGGCGCTGCAACTGTTGCGAGAAGGCGGCGATGGGCTTTCGTTGAAGGACATGGCCTGGACGCTCAACTGCAGCCGCCCCATGGGTCCCATACGCATGTCGGTGGTAGGCCTGTCGCATACGGACCTGGCAGCCAAACTGGAGCGCGCCATCAAGCGCCTGGCCGACCCAAACACACGCAACATCAAAGAGATTGAAGGCATCTACCACTTCAAAGAACCCCTGGGGTCGAATGGCAAACTGGCTTTCCTGTTTCCCGGCGAAGGGTCGCAATATCGTAACATGCTCGGAGACCTTTGCATCCACTTCCCGGAGGTCCGGCGGGTGTTCGACCTGATGGATCGCGCTTACGAAAACCATCCGCGCGATTATCTGCCGAGCGATGTCATTTTCCCGCCGCCGCTGGGTTCCCCAAGCCAGGAGCGCTTATACAACATGGACTCCGGCGCGGAAACGGTATTTTGTGCCAACCAGGCGATGTACGCGCTGATCGAGAAGTTGGGCATACGCGCCGATGCCATGGTGGGACACTCGACCGGCGAGCATTCCGCGCTGCTGGCCTCGCGGGTGGTCGAGGTAGCCGATGACGAGGAGCTAATCCGGCACATCCTGGGTGTGTACGAAGTATTTGACAAACTGAATTCCACAAGCGATATTCCCGAAGCGGTGCTGCTGGCCGTAGCCGGCGCCGACCATGCCTTCCTCGAACAGCAGGTGGCCGCCAGCAACGGCGAATTGTATATCGCGCTCGACAACTGCGTCCACCAAGTGGTTCTGTGCGGCCACGAATCCGTAATCGACCGGCTGGTGAGCGTGTTGACACCCAAAGGCGCGATCTGCCAGAAGTTGCCGTTTGCGCGAGCCTATCACACGCCGTGGTTCGAGGTTTTTAGCAAACCACTGAAGCAGCATTTCGACCGGGTGCGCATCGGCAACGCGCAGACGGCGCTCTATTCCTGCGTAACAGCGGGGCCGTATCCCAACGACCCCGAGGAGATCCGCACGCTGGCGGCGGTGCAATGGTCGAGCACCGTGCGATTCCGCGAGACGATTGAAGGCATGCATCGCGACGGCGTCCGCCTCTTCCTGGAGGTTGGGCCGCGCGGCAACCTGACCGGCTTCACCGACGATGTGCTGCGCTCCAAGCCGCACGCGGCGATTCCCTCGAACGTGCAGCATCGGTCGGGAATTGTGCAGCTTCACCACATGCTGGGACAATTAGTCGCACAGGGGCTGAATCCCAAGCTGGAGCATCTTTACGCTCGGCGCGCGCCGCGTCCTGTGACCGAGAAGATCAAGCCCAAGCGGTCGCTGGCGCTCGCCACTGGGCTGCAGCCCGCGCGCCTGCGTGCGGATTTCAAGCTGGCAAGGCAAGAAGTAAGAAGTCAGGAAGCAGAAGCCCCTAGCGCCCAGCCAGTGGCCGCTGCTCCTACGGACGCGCGATCCGCGGTGATGCAAGAACATCTCAGCATGATGGAGCAACTCGTGCAGACGCAGCAGGAAGTCATGGCGGCCTATCTCGTGGGGCGGGCGTCCACGCCCGCAGCGGGTCTCCAGACCCGCTTCCCCTTTTTCCACGATGTCGTCGAGAACGTGCCGGGCGTACGTGCCGTGGCCCGGCACCGTTTCTCGGCCGAGCGGGAAATCATTTTCCATGACCACGCGTTGGGACGCGATGTATCCGCTGAAGATCCATCGTTGCTCGGCCTGACCTTAGTACCCTTGACCGTGACAATGGAGATGCTAGCCGAAGGCGGCGCCCTGCTGGAGCCAAACAAAGTACTGGCGGGCATGCGCGACATCCGGGCGTCGCGCTGGATCACGCTGGAGAAGCTGGGATACACTATCGAAGCTACGGCCAAGCAGACCGCGCCCGGCGAAGTACACGTCGCGCTGCGGGAAGCTGGCGCCGCCAGCACTCTGCGCCCAATTTTGGCGGAAGCCGTGGCGGTATTCGCCGAACGCTATCCGGATTCGGGCCCGCCGCGACCCTTCGTGCTGGAAAACGAAAAACGGTCCGCGTGGATTCCAGAACAACTCTATCGCACGGGCATGTTTCACGGTTCCCTGATGCAGGGCGCCAAGAGCGTGGAACGCGCCGGGCGCAACGGCTGCAGCGCCACGCTCGAAGCCCTCTCGCACGCGCAACTGTTCACCGACGATCCGCGGCCCGCATTTCTGTTCGATCCCGTGCTGCTGGATGCGGCCGGACAAGTGGTCGCGTACTGGTTTTGGGAAGCCATCGAGAAGGGCACGGACCTGTTCCCCTACCGCGTGGGCGCGTTCCATTGTTATGCGCCGGCCCCGCCCACGGGCACGCTGCTGGAATGCCGGGTGCTGCGGCGATTCGAGAGCGACGCGGTGATTCATTCCGATATCGAAGTGCTCGACCGCGCGGGCAAGGTCTACTACAGGCTGGACAACTGGGAGACGCGCCGCTTCCCGCAGCCGCCGCGCTTCCTCCGGTTACGGATCAATCCGCGCGCAACGTATATTTCGACTCCGTGGAAGGAGCCTGTGGCCGGCAAACGCGGCTTGGCGTGCTGCCGCGTGGAGGGTCTGCCGCAGGCGTTCCTGGAATCCTCGCACAGCGTTTGGCTGAAGACGCTGGCGTACCTGGTGCTGAGCCGCCGCGAGCGCGCCACGTGGGACAATTTGCAAGCGACGCCCAAGGAACGCTATGACTGGCTGCTGGGGCGCTGCGCCGCCAAGGACGCGGTGCGGATGCTGATCCAGGAGCGCTTCGGCGAGCAGTTATGCGCGGCAGATGTAGAGATCGTCGGCGAAGCATCGGGCCGCCTAGCGGTGGAAGGCGCCTGGAAGCGACGGCTGGGCGCGAATCCGGTAGTCTCGCTGGCGAATTCCGGCATCGCGGGCGCGGTGGCCGCACTGAATGCGGCAGATCTGGTGGGGATCGATCTGGCTACGCGCGCGGCTTGAAGAGCGCAATGTAAGGAATCGTACCATAGACATAGCGCTGCTCCGGGTCGGGCATACGAAAAATGTGCAGCACCGCGGCTGCATCCGTATCCCCCAGATGCCACGTCTCCTCCACCGCCACTATGAGACGGCCCCATCCCTCCACCGAACCCACGCGCACCAACCCGATCATCTCCCGTGTTCCTGCACTCTTGTCTTGCCGTGGCGCGCTCCAATTGGTGCCAGATTCGGTCCAAGCACGCCGGGCCAGCGACCGGCCTGCCGCCACTGCTTCAAGAGGCGTCGAGCCCGCCATAGCTCCCGGCTTTTTCTCCAGTACATCAGGTAATGCTCCAGGTTCAGATTCCATAACATCAACATCGCGGATGGTGAGCCGCACATTGGTTATCAGCCGGAAACGGCGAGAAGAGGGGGAACGAGTCAAAATTCCGCATGAATGGGAATACAACGATGCACAACAACCCCACGAAAAATACCGCACGAACCCAAAACAAATGGGTATTGAATCGTGCGCAAGTGAGGGTATTCATGCCAACGTAGTTCTAGTACCAGCTCTGTTAAGCACCTCGGCTGTCAATAACCGTTATAATCTATAAGATACTGGTGCCGAAGGGCGTTCGGCCCCTATACTGAAAAACTGGGCGATGCCGCCCCCTTCCACGGCGAAGCGGTAGGGTCTGCAGTAACTCCGTCACAGGTAACCTGAGCATGGAAGAAAATGCCGGAACAATTTGAATTTCTCGTTTTGAACGCGCCGGAGCGTCTCCGGCAGCATGGGGTGTCCTCTGGGCCCGGCCTGTTCGGTGTCAGGCTGGATTCCAACCGTCCGGAGCTTGCTTCCGAAGCCGAATGCGTGATCGTTGCGGCAGCCGGACGCAAGCGGACTAAAGAACTGCTGCGGCTGGCGCGCGCGCAATCGCGCCGCGTTCTGCTGGAAGTCTCCACCGCGGAAGAGGCCGCCATGGCCGGCGATTTGGGCTTCGATGGCGTAGTGACCAAAATCCCGCTGACCGCGTCTGTCCCGGTGTGGGGAGCGGGCGGCGTCGGCCTGCATTCGGCGGCCGCCTGGTATGCGGGTGGTGCGGCGGGTGTGGTGCTGGACGTCGAGGATGCTTCCTGGGCGGCGCTGGCGCAACGCTTCCGCAGCTTACCCGCCATCCTGCGCGGTTTGCGCGATTCCATCCGCGAGCATGTCGAATTAGCCGGGAAACACCCGCGGCTGGAGCCTCTGGTCAAAGCGGGTCCCGATACGCGCATTATCGAAGGTCTGGACGAT
>Ga0302325_10008615_pt1 | contig 22395 bp, 23 predicted proteins | sample Palsa_T0_2_FD_201948 | JGI IMG/M metagenome (GOLD analysis project Ga0302325, IMG submission 201948) | Peat permafrost microbial communities from Stordalen Mire near Abisko, Sweden - Palsa_T0_2 | ecosystem: Environmental > Terrestrial > Soil > Palsa > Peat permafrost | place: Sweden: Abisko...
ATTTTAGCCATTTTATTATTGATCCTTTTAACTTTTATAGGATTTGGGATTTAGTCCTTAGGCCTAGCTATCGGTATTAGATAATAGTAGTCGGTATACTTATGTTTACTATTGCAAATGCAGGTATAAACCTTTAGTGTTCTATCGGGGTTCTTCCCTTAAAATGTAGCAAAAGCTTCATGCTAGGCCTTCTCCATTCGCTCCCTATTAGCCTATACCCGTTTAGTTTTCCGGAACTTACAAATGATTTCTTTGAATAGAAGTGTATCCATTTGGTTCTTTTCCTCTAATTCTATAAATTCGTCCTCCCGGGTGGCCGCAAAAATAGGATCGATTATTGCTATTGCTTTAGTAAATGCATAATAGGCCCGTAGATCTGTAATATCAGGAATTTGCTCCCGTATAGCCGAATTGTATGCTATTTCTAGGTCCTAGAGCCATTTTTTAAGGTCGGTTCCTTTGTTTAGCCTTTTAATTGCTTTAAGCCAATCAATAATAACCTCCTATTTCTTGGCCTAGTCGGATAGAGCATAGCGATCCTTAAAGTTCCGCATAATTTGCTATACATGATCGCAGTTAGTAGTATACAAAAAATTAGCCTTAGTAATCGTTGATTAGATACGGGTCCTTAGCTTTACTAAGGCCTCGATTTTGCGATTATACGATTTCAGATCATAGGCGTACTCTTCCTTAAGTGTCTATAAGTATTGCTTTTCATCTTAGTCCAATTCGGAGAACTTAGTCTCTAGTGGATCTGTAAGATCGAGGTGAAAGCTAGATTGCTAAGTGCTAAAGGACCCTCTATCCTCTTAGTAAACTGTAGGAGGCTTTATTGTACTTGGTGTAAGGCGAATTAGTCGTTCTAGCCTAGGAACCTGGCTTTATAGAGTAGAAGGGTTAATATACTCCTATAGTCCTTGTTTGAGGGATGCCGATTTAATAAGTTCAAGCTAGGGCTACTAGTCCTTCTCCTCTTTAAGGATTACTAGGGTCTAGATAATTGATATTAACATGGTAATTTGTGTATTAGTATTGCACGAACCGCCCTATTTATAAATATTAACTGACTCAACTTATATGATATAAGGATTAAGAACTAATGCAGTTAGTGAAGTGTATAAGGTAGAATTGATAATTGTGCGGAGATAATGATGTGATGCTTGTATTGTAGGCCTTAAGGTTAAATATATAAGGAACTTTATAGATTAGAGCTGTGCGACAGTAGAAGCTTAAAATGTATAAAGTTATAAAGCGATTTCCGGGCTTATAATTGTTAATTGGTTAAGCATAAGTTCTAATTTATAAAGTTGAAGTGAGGTGTGAAATGATTGAAGTTGTCTACTATTTTACAGTGGAATGGAGCCCGTATATATAGAGGCTTAAGGCCCCTATTATTCGGCATCACATGCTATAATACAAGTATATGTTCCCTGTATAGCTGGGCTATTTCAGCTATACCGGCATCACCGATATTTAGCTTGTAGGGCTCTCATCGGCATTACCGATAATTGAGGCTGTACAGCTGAACCCCCTGTAAACACGTGACTTCCAACTGACAAAGTAAGAGCCAGTTTAGAACGAGAGTAAAGCGAACTGTTCGACTTTTAGATCTAAAAAACCCGGAATTTCGACGTTCTTTGAGCATTCCCGAGAAAGTAAGTAAGAACCCGCAACCTTAAATCGAATGAATGCACAATAGCCTAGGTGTAAATTACTTGTGCACAAGTAATAGTGTTTACAGTAAAACGGGTCAGCAGTAGCAATATTGGCGATGCATGGCCATACATTCAGATATATAGTTGCCGAAATTCAACCAAACAACTTTATACAACATCTTCCTACTCGTACAGCTATACAATATAGACAAAAAACCACTATCGTAACGCGATTGACTCCATCTTTGCCTCAAGATTGTCTAGAAAAAATTCACCGTACATAATGCCATATGCGTAAGCCTCGCCGACTAGCCGAAATGAATTAGACCCGTCATTCATAGGGCGAATAATGTAAGGTACTTTTCCACCCGAGAAAATATAGATTTGATCCCACCTTTGGGTATTATGTGGAGCCAAGCTTACCCGGCCAGCCTTTGACAAGAATGGACGTCGAGAATGAAGCCGCTGTAACTCTGCTGTGTACTAGCGAGAACCCAGCTGGTCCTCTACTTCATGGTCTGTAACACTCAACCCTACACTCACATTTTCTCTTGGATATTTCTGGATTGGCTTGGCCTGGGCTTCTGAATAGATGCAAGACTCCAAGCGCTCTACCACGGCACACCAAATCTCAGCATAGTAGCTTCGTTCCTTTTTGTCCCTCTCTGTATCATTAGCCGCAATGGCTACCTGTGCCGCCACATTTTCCTCATCGGAGGTGGAAATTTGATCTGACTTGGCACACAATCCTCGAACGTCCTTGAGGTAATTGAGGGCGGCTGTGGAGTCTAAGGGTTTAAGCCAATGTGGATCCCACACATCAGAATACTCCTCGATTAAGTTAACGAACACACCATGCAATGCAATCGTATGTCGGTCTAGAACAGATGTGTTTTGTCGAGAAAATGTGTCTGGAGATGCATGAAAAGTGTTTGACCACGGAGTTCCATAACAAGGCATCCGTATCTGGTCACGCCAATCTGGAGTCCAGGTGGGAAGGTTGGATGCCTGTCGTGGGAACTGGCAATATCATAGTATGTCAATTTGACCTTGGTTCAAAATGACCAGTGCTGCTTCGCGATAAATCGCTTCGCATGTCAATGAATAATCCGGGAATCTAACAAACTCTTTGGCGTCCTTAGCGAGGTGCAAGACAGAGAATATTCTGTCCCGGGGGTCCGTTGTTAACGTCAGGTTGTAGTCCTGTTCTAGGACTAGCGTAGTAACTAGAAGACGAAATAGAGAATCCTCGGCTTGGGTTTGCGGATTCTAGTACCTGGATCTCCTAGTAGTGACTCCTTCCATAAAGCTTCTAGCTGGCGTGTCGTACGCATGGACTATGGCGTGTCGAAATTGCTCGGTCTCCTGATGTGTTGACGTAACTGGAGGATTATTCAGACTTAGCCTATTAATGAAAACAAGCAACGCGTGAAGATTCCAGTCCCTCAACATTACCTCGCCACAAGCAATACAGAGCTGCCTGCCCACAGTAAACTCTTGTATGATCCACATTCTTTGCCAGTAATCTCGTTCACAGAAACAACGAAACGCACGACCAATGAGTTCCAGTCCCTCTTGACTCCTGTGGGCAGCAATAACGCTTTCTTCACTATCCGCCCAAATAGCTTCCCCCATTCTTTGGATGTGCTTTAGAAGCATGTCGCTGCCATTCGCGGTGGGGCCTAACCAAGCAATCACCATCTCTGCTTCGCTGTAGATGTATCTCATTTGCTTCACCTGATCGCTCTTTTCAGCATCGTCTTGCTGGTTGATGCAAATCTGATCTACCCAGACAAATGTATCGTTTTCATTGTGCAGGAGCTGCCGGAGGACTTGCTCGACGTTGATACTGACTTCATATGGTTGTCGCCCGATGATGAGTGGAGATGTCGTCGAGGTTTTACCCCATGCATATGACACGGCTGTATACGAGGGGCAGCGACCACGAACTGCGTGCATGAGCTCGCATCGAAGGATATCGCTCGGTGTTCCACTGGAATGATAGTAGGATTGCGGATTCAGGCGAATCAGGCGTATAGTGTTGATGGTGTTTGCCAAAGGCGTGTACTTCATGTCCTTAAGGGTCCGAATACCGTCGACCATCTTAGACGACACTGACCAGGCTTGATAAAGGGAGAAGATTGTTGGTAAGTTAGTGATGATGAGGAAGGATGAGGTAGGCAGTGCAGCAGACCAGGACGAAGGGCAGTGAATTGACCCAGAAAAGTCACCGACTGTAATTCACGTGACGTGGTTGCCATGTATCGCTGTGGTGTAGTTCCCTATGTTGCGCCGTACATGACAAGCTGCGAGGCTGCGAGATCAGTAACATGTCTGGGTCTTTGCTGGATGCACGGCCGCAAGACGTTCTCACGTTGCTTAATTCATGTGATATGCTCCAAGTTGATGCTCTCTGCAAAATAGCGGGTGAGCTAACCCTGCGGCCGCAAATGCCAGCTTCGCTGAAAGTGGTAAAGCCCTTCCTTGTCTTCGCGTGGCTGTGTTGAACGGGGCAGTGCTTCAGCGGCTACTAGGTAGGCAACAGCGTATTGCCTGTCACGTGCAGTGGCTGCCAGACGAACGGATACGCCACAGGCTTGGATTAGTAATATAATACGAGTCCGGGCTTTAATACGGTATAATGTAATTAGGCTAGTGACGCTATTACATGCTAATAACCACCAAATCCTGAAGCCCGTTTTATGTCACTCCCCTCGCACGGCGTAACTCCCGGACTTTATAACTTTCTCTCTGAATGTCATCAAAACTTGGAGCCATGTTCTTTCTTCATAGAACCTTTCCACAAGTGCTCCGAATTTCGATAAGATTCTGTTAGTCGCAATTGAGCAGGGGTGAACAGCTAAAGCAGCAATTAACAGCATCAACAAAACGATCGGCAGTATGATTAACTGCAGTAATACTCTCGTTACAGACTGGTTTCTTAGAGGAGAAATGGCTAAATAACAGTAATAAATTAATAAAACTTTCTTAGACTGCAATAGAAAGACTTAATATGCCTAACTTGTAGATTCGTCTCGCTACAGGGTGCGTCTCTCGACGCAGGGACAGACGTTACCTTATATTTGTTCACTTGTCAGCACACGTGATTCTAATTAAAATGCCAGGGTTGGGATTTCTCAGTCCCCAAGGGTAGAGAAAATGTAAGGAGTGCTTCCTTCTTGAAAAACAGCAATTTTTCGCCGCTATCGGATCGGTTACTTAAGTGAGTTGCCTGCCTCTAGTCCAGCGACCCGAGCTTGCTCTCTAAATTCAACGAGTGAAGAAGAAGGACATCCTAACAGAGCCTCCTTTGAGCGGAAGGTGGGTTCGTGTCACAACCGAGTGCCTATTTAGAACCTTCGGAATTTGTTGCGTGCCTACTGTTTGATCTGATTTGGAACTTGGATTCTTGTACTCGACTATGGGCATCATTAAGACGAGAAGCCAGCTTGTTTAGTGGTCTGCCTCTAACATAATTACCCCGTGCTACAGCATTCCCCATACCTAAATTCGTGTCCCTTGGATTTTGAATGTCGTTTTCAGCTGAACCTTGCTCGCTTCATACTCATAGTTTTCCTTCATCCCCGAAATCCATTGCCCAACCCTCCTGTCAATCTCGAAGTCAGCCTTGCCTGTGAGTGAGTAAGGAATTTGAGAATTGAAATACTAGAAGTGGGAAACCTGTGCTCTGAGAAATACGACCCAGAATGCATCACTTTCAAAGCCAACGACGTCCCGGAAGTATGGTTCTACCGGACTATCTGCAGATTCTTATCCACAATTACCAGTGCCCAAAATAAACCTTGAATAACGCCCGTTGGGCATCAGATCGAATTTTATACAGTGGCTCAAAGCCTCTCTTTGCCGAAAGCCGGCTCAGAAATTGTATTGATCATTGGTCCAATACATGCCCCTCTTCGGAATGCTACATGTTGTCCCAAAATTCTGAAACCCAGTATCAGGCACCAGAAGCAGTGAGCCGTGACAGAAGCAAGAGGTGACGCTTTGTTTGCTCCACCCCTGGCACTTGCCTGCATCCCTCCTCAGAAGGTGATATATCAAGTTCGAAATTCCCATTTCGTTTCCATGATCCTCATCGACCTCAACTCACAATCTCCACATACACATCTCTCCGACAGCCAAAATTCACGTCCTCGTCCTCGTGCTCCTTCAACGAGTTGCCCGAATCTCGTCGGCAGAATGCCTCCGAAATACATGACCAAGGCCGACGCCTCAAACATCCAATCCAGTCAGGTAATCTATCTTTCCTTTCATCTCGCAACATTGACCATGAGCTACCACTGACCATTTACTTCTCAGGCCAAGGCAGGTCGCGACATGTCATCCACCGGATTCGCAGCTCGTGCCCAAGCCACCGGCGATAGGAACGGCAACGCTAATGCTAGTACCAAGGGTGCATCTGGATTTGGCAATGCAGGTGTTGGTGCTGGAAATGCAAGTGCTAGCTATGGCGGCAGTGGTGGTCGTGCTGGACCGAAATAGCTGCTCCAAAGGAGGATGGTGAGAATGAGGGTTTGGAAGGATGATATGGGATTTGGACATTCGTTTGGACACACCTTTGGAAGAAAACCAGGAACGGGATGTGATAGGCTTCATGAATGGGGTTATGAATTGCTGATAGAATCAAACAGCTTGGGGATCTGTACTGGTACACACTCATTCAAATTCAGTACATCATTCTCAACCGAAAGCTATTCTCCGTGTGAGAGAAAAGAAGGAAGGCTTGGACCTGTATACCAGCGAAAAGCAAATTCAGATGCTCTCGTGTCATCGCAAGTCTTGCACGCCAAGCTCCTAGTATACCTGTGAAGATAATTAAGGTGGAGATGAAATTCCAACTAAATAGAGGAAGAAAAAATGACCTTCCTTGTCTCGGTAACATTGAAAGCAGAATCTGCAAGAATGGATATTCCGCAGCCCAAAAGGAAAACTGTCTTTGGGAACGAGATCTATTTTTTGAGAGCCACTTCATGTCATGCTCAAACTTTTCTCTACCCTCCCTCACATCTTGTATTTCTCCACTACCACCCTTTCCTTCGCAACATCGTCAAATCATGCCAAAGCAACACACTCAATCTCAATCGGCACGCCCTTCGGCAACTGGTAAACCGCCACACAGCTCCTCGCCGGCTTGTGCGCGAAGAACTTCTCGTAAACGCCATTCATCTCCACGAAATTATCCATAGTCGTCAAGAACACATTGACCTTCACAACCTTCTCAATTGAAGAGCCGGCAGCTTTGAGGACTGCGGAGAGGTTCTGGATGCAGAGTTCTGTCATGGCGGAGATGGTGGAGGATTCGAGGGTGAGGATTTCACCGGTGGGCGTGCAGGGAATTTGGCCGGAGCAGTAGATTGTGGAAGAGGTGGCTATTGCTTGGGACTGGGACGTGTTAGACAAGAGGAATTGAGAAGGGGATGGGAGCGTACGTAGGGTCCTGCTGCTGTAGGAGATATCAGTTTGTGTTTATAGAATTTGAAGGAGAAAGGTAAAGTTGGATTGCAGCCTACGAAACGCAGCATCTTTGGTGAAAACAGGCTTGAATTCTGCCATTGTGACTTCTGGTTGGGATATGGAGTTGCTGAGAAGTTGTAACTGAATTGGAACGTCAGAATTTGTGAAGCTGATGTTCTGAGTTTTTCCAAAATTCTGAAGCATGAGTGAAGGTGGGGTTAGAGGTTGGCGGGGTAGATTGCCGAGATTCTGCCGCGCAAGTGCATCTTTTAACGAGGGTCTTTCAACTACACTCTTAACTTCTCCAAACCCAAGAAGGCGACCACCACGATACCTGCGAACCAGCTGCCACGCGGAGGAGTCTTTCTAGATGATATAATGTCCAAATGCCCGGTCGGAGAGTGTGCGCGGAGCCTGGATCTCGCCGGGCGCAAAACTTGTGGTGTTCTGCACCAAATTTGGCGGACGGCCTACCTGGAGAGAACCCCCCACGAATATCCCCAACCCTCGACATTCGAGCTCGATCACGGCGCATACACTCGAAATACGGGGGAGATGGGTTTATAAATTCATGATATTCATCATTGTTAAAGATATTATGGAGATCCAAGGGAAACTACGGTTTTGAATGGAAATAAGCACAAAATCAGAGGCACCAGCGAGTCCAGCCCAAACGCCAAGTTCCATCAGCAACTTTCAGCGCAACACTGCGCGGCCACCGGTACAATTTCTCTTCCACACCACTACATAAACCATTGTGCAACCCTCGCTCACTTCTGCATACCTTTCATGTATGCCTTAGCGGCTTCCACTGGTCTGGTCAGCAATGTTCTTTCCATGAAGGCCAAGGAGGTTTCTTACTTTGGGCGTTCATCTTCGAATGAACAGGCTTGCCTTTGTGATTTACAAGTGTCTTGCACTTTGCACCATTGCAAATGCAAAATTTCCTCCGACTGATATCCGGGAGGTCAGGAGTCGGCAGCCTCGTGATTCTTGGAGTCGGTGGAGGCCCTTGCATTTCAGGCTGTGGGGGGTCGGGAACTGCTGGAGGAATACGAGTAGCTGTTGTTGAAGGTCTTTGCGTGTTATTTTGTGGAAAGCCCGGGGGCGTTATGGCCATAGCTTCAATCTCACGGGTCATGTGCCGTCTCGTAGCAGAGCCCGGCTTTCTTTTCGACGCAGAGTTAGCTGCTGGAGCCTGACTTGGTCGGTGAGTTGATGTACGGTGCGTTGGTGGCCTTCCTGATATACCAGCTCTCACGTGCTGGTCTCGATGCTCAGTTGAGAACCACGGACACGGATCTTGCCCTGGAAAGGTGCTGTGACCGCTGGGGATAGCACTCTGCGTAGGTCGTACAGACGGTGAGTTCATTTTCGCCGAGCTATTTGCTATAGACACAGGGCCTACCGTCGAAGTCGAGGGTATCTGTGATGAAGGAGAGTTGGCCAAGCCCTTCGGGAGAGTACCCTTTGGGAGTGGTGGGGAAGTTGTTCTCGTTGAAGGTGTTTTCGGATGCTTCTCGTTAAATATAACGGAGCAGTCCCAGCGGACTCTTTTGTTCTGACCGCGTTTCTTCAAGAAAGCGGGAATCGCTCTTGCTTGAATTTTATGGGTGACAGCGTCAAGGAGTTCTACTACAGTTGGGTGGGATATGGTCGTCGTTTGGGTATCTGGTTGCTGTGTCGCGATGTCAGGATGTTGGCTGACAGGCATGTCTTCCATAAGCGTGGGGCTACGGTGGTGGTGAGCTGAAAATGTTGTCGATGGGTCGAGAGCAAGGACCCGAGTTGATATTGATGTTGAGAGGTGATGAAATGCTTGTTTATGATGGTTGATTTTGATGAAACACTCACTGGCGGTGAGATGTTGATGAGTCTCCGTGAATGGGTGGTGCCTTGGCGAGTGCCCTTCACACAATCAAGCGATAAGAGCAGATCGAGGGTACTGGATATGGTTCTCGTGAGGAAGGCCTTATAGGGGTCCGAGGAGCCCCAAACAAATGGGAAAGACTTCGTTGATGACTAGTTCGCCGATTACGATGGGTTGCACGTAGGGAGAAGAGTGTGGAAGAAAGTTGGTGTGAATGGGGGGTGTCGCGGCTTATAAGGTGCGGAGTCCTAGGTGCGACCAATAGAAGCGAAGGAATTTTCTGCGGCGCTGCAGGACCCCCCTCGATTGGGCCTAAGCGACATGTCATCACACCTTTCACTCAAAGGAGGCAAGCCCTGGGATACCTCCTGAGAGTGAAAATGCCATTCAATCAACCACTTCCCCAATCTTTTCACCATCCCTTGGGGCCTGGGGTAGATGGTCCGTGCACCATGGAGGACTCTGATATTGAGGTCTATGGGCTGACTAAACCTGCTCTCCACCAAACAGAGCATCGAGCTTTCATCAATCTTATTGTCATTACTTGTTAGCACTTAGTGATTTCGAAGTCTCGAAGCTGGCATGAAAATTAGTTTGGGACAATTTCTGGCATTTTCACTCCTGTTGGCACCCCAGCCTCCCCATGATGATTCACACCTGGCAATTCAATGTTTTATCTCAGGTTAGACAATCCTATCAATTCCCATGAACAGGAAAGCCTTTTTTTGAAGACGTGGCATCGAAAATAGTGGTTGTAGAGTAGCAGACGTTTCTTCCTTTGTCACCGTCGGTGTTCGCATGGCTGGTCGAACCTCTCATCAAGTGCAGAGCACTAGGCTTCCTTAGCAGACCCGACGGTATAGATGTATCACTCTAACCTCCTGCTCTGTCAATCATATTTTTGTATATCTCAAGCCCGCTCCTTTTGCTTTTCTCTCCATTTCCTCTGGTGGAGGTGCTGACTGAGATCACGTGCTAGTCATCCCTCGGCAGGTAATTTCGCTCAATTCCCGAGCCTCGCACTTTGCAATAACACGTAATACGACGCCCTCTTCATTATTCTACTTTCTATAGTACCAGATCGTATAGTTCAAATATTTCTTCACTCGCCCTCTAGTATGGCTTCCCATCAACCACCCCATCCCTCTACACTCTATTGCCCAGGTTAATGATCAGAGACAGCTCTGCCATGACCCTTCTCGCAGCCTGCAGCCCACTATCATAATAAACGGCTCCAATAATAGCTCTCACCGCTCTCGCAGCCGTCCTCGAAGGATCCTCCCTCAAAGTATCATCCTTGATCAACGAAAAGGGATTTTTCTTCTTCGCCGGTCTCAAAGGCTTCTTCCGTCTAACAAACTTCTCAATCTTGGTAGTCCACGCAATTCTCGCCAAATTCTTCCTACCAATAAGCCTCTCCATGATACTGGCGACCTGACCTGTCTGCCATCAGCTTCCTCCTCTTCTCTTAGAGGGGAGAGAACTTACCATCAGCTATCTTAAACAAATAGCACTGATCCTTCAACACCAACTTCATCGCCATCTCCCCCACATTCGCCAGTCCTCGATTTCCGTCTGTAAAATGCCGATGGCTCTTCCCAACACAATTTACTCCCGATCCCGGACTCTCAAGCGCTTCTTCTAGGAGATCGGGGTTCGTGAACTCGTATTGGAGGATGACTTGGATGGCGAGCAGCCACTGCGATTGCCCGTCGCCCGCTGAGGAGTAGACGCCTCTGGCTAACGTGGGCTCAGTCCGATGGCCGCCGGATTCTTGATGCGATGGCCAGAGACGTTCCACGATTGCTGCGCCTGTGCTTGGGGCTGATGGTTGGTCTCCGAGGCCTGCTTTAGCGGCTGAGCTGGTGGTGAGTGTCGGGCTTGAGGGAAGGGGGTTTTTAGAATGTTGAGAGTAGGTTGATATTGAGCTTTTTGTGACGAAGGACGGGGAGCGAGGTCTTTCCCAGGTCTCTACAGAGTCGCGGCGTTGATCTTGGTAGGGGTTGAAGCTGTTCATGTTTTGTGCTTCTTGTGCCATTTCTATGGTATGGTTGGATATGGTTTGTTTGGGACGAGGAACAGTTGGATGGGCGGGTTTTTATCAGTAAGTTGAACTCGAGGTATTATTCAGAGAGTCAAGGAGAAATCTGTATGAAAATGCTGGTGAGTGATCGAAAATTCCAAGAGCATTCACGGCTAAGCTCACAGAATTCATAGTGCAGGGTTGTGGTTAAGGAGATTCATTCTAAGAGTAGGTCACAACTATTTACGAGAACATAGCAGAAAACACTTTCACCTGTCCAGCAGGACAAATGAAAATATAGCAAAACTTTTCATGCCGGGCAATTTCTTCTTCGAGTTTCAATATTTTTCACGTAGTCTATCCACTCTTCAGTCTTTGGAAGACTTACTCTTCGTCCTTTGGTCCAGTCTGGCTGAGATACTCGACCTCGTCAGCGAATTCGCGTTTGTGATTTCGTTTTCTTAACAAATGCTTCTTGGCTTTGCCATGTCCATCTGTCTCAGGATTGAAGTCGAAGTCGTACCAGTCTTCTGTGTATTCTTGTTCTTCCTCAAATGCTTTTGTGCGCTGGCGTTTGGTTTTCTTTTGGCGCGGAGAGGTGATCTGTCGATGCTGGAGTTTGCTAAACGCCATAGCGAAGGTTGAGTGATTTGCAGGTGTATTTGGCTTGGAGAGGTTTGGGATAGTGGTTGGTATTTTTCTCGAGAGCACAGATGAGTTTTTATTTGGAATGTTGTTGGATACTGATAAGATGATATTTCTAAAAGTTAGAGTCTGGCGGGGAAATTCCATACTCTCTACTCCCACCCTGAACAGTACTCCTCTATTGCTGGACAAACAAACCCATTGACGTGTTACCAATTTCCTTTCAGTTCTTTATGATTTTATTCACCAATGGAAGTCTTCGAAGGCCTCCTTCTCCTGTTTAAACTCGGGCTTCCATTCGATGAAGCACGACTATTTCGGGACAAAGAAACCCATTTTTCGACCTGACATGTCGAGGAGCTCACTCTTGGCATGGTATACCTTCTCTATTCTCAGAGCTTGAGGACAATCGCTTTATTCAATGTCTTTGTCGAGTTGGTTTGGAAGATACTTATGAGTCAACATGAAACAGCAATTCCTACCATTGCTGTTCCTTTTCGGAAGTAACCTGAAATTCTCAAGCTGAAAAGGTCATAATGCTTTTCGAAGTGAACTCTCTCGTATTAATCCCTTGCTAAGGCCATATCGTCGTTGTCAATTCAAGAAAGAAGGTCATGAATTTAATCATGTGATAATCACGTGAGGTGGATTGGGGAAATCTCCTAGACGAACAGTGACGTTTCAAAGATTGTGACCAGTCAGATTCTTAAGTGGAGGTTACCTGGGAGTTTTCTAATTGGGGATCTTCTCGAATCCATGAATTCCGTTGCGACCCAAGAGCTGGTGAAAGTACGTCCACTTTTCTCTGTGAATCTAGACACATCATCCATACTGAAAGCTCCTGGATTTGGAAGCCTTGTCGATGTTGAAAAGCTTGTTACATCAAGGTGGGCCTCGTTTGTTGCAGATCTTCCTCGTCAAACATGAACCGTCTTACTCAAACGCTCTCAAACATCACGTGCCACAATCTGATCTTATCTTCTCAATCTGTTCTGGAAGTTCGGGACCGAAGTTCGACTAGAACCATTCCGGACTGGACGCGTAGATATTGTCTGAACTTCAAGCTGGCCATTGTATCTGGCCGATTTTGAGAAGGGGAAGTGGAAGCCCACTGAGCTTGTTCTCACTGAGTCTGAATTCGTTAAGCATAAATGAAAGCAGCACCCTTGATCTTAACCACGTAGTGCCAACACGTCGCTTCTCTTCCATGTTTGATCTTTTCGTTTGATGCTTCTTGAGCATATTATTTTCGGTCGTTTGAACTTCATCTCTCCTTTGCGATGTTTGATCTTTCTTTTTGATACCTCCTAAACACATTATTTTTGGTAGTTCGGCCCGTTTTTTCCGTCTCTTTTTTGCGGTAATCATTTCTGGAAGACAAAAGGATGACGAAGTCAGTATCAATTGAGTTTCTGAACCCCAATTTATGCGAACTTTAGCCCGGAGTTAAGCTTTCTGGAGTTTATTCCGCCACTTTCCTCATGATCTCATGATTGACACAGTATGTCCCCGGTTACAGTAACCATTTGAAGCTCGCGAGTAAGCTATCCTTGGTGAGAGAACATCTAGATGCAATATCAAACATCGCCGACTTGCGCGTCAGTTCCAGAAGGCTTCAACTCCTGGAAAAGCTTCATTCCCCTACCCCTCCGTTAAGGACCCGTGAGCAGATTATCAAGCTTAGATTAATCTCACAGCCACCAAGCAAAAAATATAAGATGTCGAATTATACCCTCAAAAAACTTCTCTCCACCATCATCAAGACCAAGTTGTCTCCCCTAATACCAACGTCAATTCACATTACTTTCGTTCAGCTGGTCTGATAATATCTTCTTAACTCATATCCAAGCACTTATTCTCATCCAAACCCTCATCATGCAATTCCCACTCACTACCGCCTCTCTCCTCCTTCTCATGGGCAGCACCGCAATCGGTGCTCCCCTCCTAACCACCGACTTGGGCGAGCTTGCCGTCAGAGACGCCGCACCAGCTCCCCCAGGGCCTCCACTTCAACAAAATGGCCCGCAAAATGGTCCGCAAAACGGCGGTCATCCCTTAGGACCACCACCCCATGTTCGAGACATCGAAGTAGAACTCGATGAACGAGCTCCACCAGGACCACCTCCCAACAACGCCCCACCGCAAAATAGCCCTCCCCAAAATGGTGGCAAGCGCCCTCCGCCACCCCACGCTCGAGATCTGGATACAGAAGTCGAGGAGCGAGCTCCACCTGGACCACCTCCCAAAAACGGTCCTCAAAATGCACCTCCCCAAAACAGCGGCAATCGCCCTCTACCTCCGCATATTCGTGATCTTGAAGTCGAACTTGAGGAGCGAGCCCCACCGGGACCGTCTCCCAACAATGCTCCACAGAACCCTCCACAGAATGCTCCACAGAATGCTCCACCGACCGCACCACAGAAACCTCCTCAGAATGGTCCAAATGGCCATCCTGCGGGACCACCACAGCATAAGAGGCATGATGTTGAGGTTATTTAGGTGGTGTGGATGGTGAGGGGATGGAAAAGGGGGGGGTTGAAAGGATGGGGAACGGATGAGAAAGAGCTGGGAGAGGGGAGAGTGGAGCTGGTTGGTGGGAAAGGGATTCCGGGGTAGGAGTGGGATCAATAGCTAGTTTGTAATAGAACTGGGGGTTGCATCCCTTTTTTTACCTTTGTTTTCTATGAATCCTGAGGTCTGGTGCTGAACGTTGCACTTTTTGGTGACTTTGGAGATGGACATTGACAACGATGCAAATGCATGAGAAAACGTGAAGAGTTGTTGTCTGAAATGATAGAGATCAAAATTTCATGAGCTAGACAGCTACAGACTAAGTATGTACAAAAAGGTATCTTCATCCATTCATCTACATGACGATATATAATTCGATCCTTTTCCTCCTCACTTCCAGCCACCCACCAACTAATCACTCCCCGAGAAGCTAATCGCCGTACTCGTCTCTCCAGCAGCCGCTTTATCCAATGCCACATTCGTCGCCAACTTCGTCTGCTGCCCGGCAAGCTCACTCTGACTCGCCGTATTCCCCTGCGCCACCTCAATTTGAATCCTCAACACGTCGGTCTGCAGCTTCAGGACCTTGTTCTTGATCTTTCCATTCTGGAGCGCTGTCCCTGCTGTGGTCCCAGTTCCGCCAGCCGCGGCGATAGCGTCGTTGAAGCCACCTGTGCCGGTTTCGGCGTCTTCGCCAACTTGAGCGGCTTTGGAGATGATGGCTAGATCCGAGGCTGCGACGCCAGCGAGGTTGGATTGGTCGATCTTGGGGGACTGTTAGTGAGGATTAGGAAGGGAGGGCGGAAGGGAAACGTACGGGGAACTTGGCGTTTACTTCCGCTAGGGCATTACCAGCGACTCCACCAGAAACATTAAATTCATCATAAGTTTGCACTGTCAAGACAGCAGCTGACGTTCCTGTACTCGCTCGCTTGCCGTCGACTTTAATCGGTGCTGCCAAAGCGCCCGTGAGGGAAAGAAAGATAGTGAATGGGGTTGAGAAGTGCATATTGTTTGCTGTTTTCCGATTGAAAAATGAAGGGCGGGTATTAAAAATGAATGTTTTGTTCCGTTTAATTTAGAAAAAAAGAACAAGTTTAAATATCGGCAACAGCCCGGCTGTGAAAACAAGAATAGTATAAACAGAAGGCGAATGTGCTGTCGTACCAAATTTGGGCAGAGAGAACAAGTTTATATAAACTTATCAGATTTGATGTTAGAGATATGATTAGATTCAATGCTCGTACTTCACCTCATCGGAGATCACACGTCCCATCGGTTCCGTTTTCAAACTTTCCATTTCAAAACAGCACAGTTCGGTGGAAATCCCACGAATGAGGAGATGGGATGCGAGAGGTGGCGGTCCCACATTGGTCGCAGCCTGCGATGGCGAGTACTTCCTAGGCTAGCAGGGTTGAGTGACACAAAATGGTATGGATAGTTTGGATGGATTGGAGACATTGACGGTTTGAGGCTGTCGGGTAGCATACTAGATCGCTGTTTTGGCAGGGGTTTGCGGAGGATCCGGAAGTGAGGCGTCACGTGGTTGAACTCCCTTGTTTCAAGATTGTCCGAAAGCTTGAAGGTTCATCATCGCTGAGTCTAAGACATACAAGCCTCGATGATCAACTGGCGACACTCGTTTGCCACGAGATCTCGCTCAATCAACCATTTTCACACTATATCCTTTCCGAGTCCCTGCCTGTAGCGCGCCAGAGCTCGATCCCTACTTACCTTGTGGTCCACAATTCTCTCCGGGTATCCTTTCTTTTTCGCCTCCTTGCCTTTTCCTCTTCCATACGGATCGTGGATTGGGTTCCCTTGTATCCCTTCGAGTTCGGGTACCCACTTCCGAATATATTCTCCGTCTGCGTCGAACTTCTCGCTCTGGAGCAAGGGATTGAAGATTCGGAAGTATGGTTGCGGATCCACTCCCGAGGAAGCACTGAAACCCCAACCGCCGTTATTGGAGGCAAAATCTCCATCAATGAGGTGTTCCATGAAATATCGCTCTCCCATTCTCCAGTCAAGGAGGAGGTGCTTTGCGAGGAAAGATCCAACAATCATTCGACACCGATTGTGCATGTAGCCACAGTGGTTGAGCTGTCTCATCGCAGCATCGACTATGGGATACCCTGTCTTTCCTTCACACCAAGCCTTGAAGTGTTCATCGTTATACTCCCAGTCAATATTGGTGTACTCCAGCTTAAAAGGTTTGTTCATACTACAGTACTTAGTTCGATATAGTGGATGAGGAAAGTCTTGACTTACCAAACATGAGGCCAGTGAGCCGTTACATGTTTGTAGAAATCCCTCCATGCTACCTCACTGATCCAGGTCTGGATCCCTTGATTCCCTCCATTCAACGTCGTCGTACTGTTATGGTCTCTTGCCGTCCGAATACATGTCCTCGCACTCAATGTGCCGCTTGCAAGGTGTACGCTTAGAGATGAAGTTGCGCCTTTCGCAGGGAAATTTCGATTATCCGAGTACCCTCCAATACGTTCATCGCAGAACCGCTTCAGCCTTTCATGTGCTTCGTGTTCTCCTGGAGGCCACATGGATCTGAACCTCTCTTTCTCCTCCTCACTCAACTGTTTATTCCCCGGCGCACTCGGGATCTTGCTCTCGAAAAGCTTCGCAAACTTCTCCCTAGCACTCTCTGGGTTCTTCCCCGGCTGGTCGAACAAGTCCAGTACTGTGACATGGTTGTGAACATACGCAATCCAGGCCCTGAACCACGGAGAATAAACCGAATATTGCCTTCCCGTCCCACTCGCAAGATCCCCAGGACTAATAACACAAGTATCAGGCACAACATCCATCGCAATCCCCTTTTCTAAACACGACTTCACCAACCTCGCCTCCCTCCTCAACTCATCAACCTCATACTCCACATTCGTAAAGAGATGACTCGCACCCCACTCCCCTAGCAACTCCAATATCCTGTTCGGGATGCTCTTCCTTTTCTCTACAGCCTCGACGTACAGGGGAATGTCCAGTTTCGCCAAATCATCCTTCAACACCTCCAACGTCCTGAGAATAAAATCAACACGGACAGGAGCAGTTAAATGCGCTTCAAAGTCTTGCGGACTGACGATATACATCGCAATCAACGGGACGCCTTTCTCCTTGGCTTTCTCACTCGCAAGATGCAACGAATTGTTATCCCTTGTCCTTAAATCACACTTGAACCAATGCACCACCGCATCCTCAACCTGAATCTTCTCCCTCTCTTCTTTTGTTTTTTTAAGTGCTGAATTCAGCAGCTCGATAGGGCGTGTGAGCGGGCCGTTTTTGTAGGCGAGAGCTCGAGCATTAGACATTTCGTGCGGGTAGTATTTCCGCAGTACTATGCCGTTTTCTTCGGATTCTTGAGCTTTGGGATGCGGTGCGCGAAGGAGATGGGTAGAGGAATTAGACCTAGATCTCTTTTTACCATTCAAAGTTGACTCAGCGTGAGTGAAAGCCTTGCGCTTCTGGTTCGTAGAGGCTTTCTTCGGTGGCATGGTGAAAGGAGAGGAGGATGTGAAGCTGCGGGTGGACGTATTTTGCTGGAGGACAAGGAGCGTACTTTTCTTCGTAAATTGCCTCGAGATTCTGTGGACAATGCTACAGGGACGAAGTGTAAGCACCATTTAGATGGAGTGATATGGGAGGAGAGTAAGAGGAAGAAAGTCGCGTCAATGTCATTCCAGATGAAGTTCGCGTCAACAGGGAGAAATCAACTACGTCAGACATCGACACTAATGCTTCGCTACAGCGATATGCGAAACCTCATTTAAAAACGCGATTTTTAAGCGAAGACCAAAAACGCGTCGAACGAGGCCGACGCGCCAATTAATTAATTAAATATCGACGAATTGCTCCACCACCACACCTTTGAATGCTCTAAAACTCAAGGGAATTCGAGTTTTACATGGCTTCGGGTCGTAGATCCAAGCGCTTGGCCGGGGACCCTCCTTTAGAGGAGAAACCTACGAAACGGTCCCGCAAGCCCTCCTTGCGCGCTCTTGCAGAAGTCTTAGCAACGAAATCACTAGTTTGTTAGGGTAAAAAGGGTAAAAAGCTTGCACTTAAGCTTGCATTAGTTCTTACGCCTATTCTAATATCTAAGAATGTTCAAGCAACGCTAATTGAGGTTTCGAGTACTCTTATAAAGCTAATTCCTTTATCTTTACTAATTGCAGTCGATTCGACTCTTGTTCTTGCTTTTAAAAAGAGAGCTATTGCATTTATATTGTCGTCCCCTTTTAACCTTACTTAAGAGGGGAAATTGCCTTATTAAGTGTTAATTTATACTACTCTTATAATAGATATTGTCTATAAGGATAAGAATACCTTCTATCAAGTTATTAATATTAACGACGTGTTTAAGATAACTTTTACCGATTTGCGAGCTTATATTTACAAAAAGTATATTAAAGGATAAGAGTCTTGCTATAAACTTTAACCTTATAAACAAGCTTAATTGTCTTATTAGCATGTTATAATTAGCAACTTTAAAGGGCATTATATATCGATTCGGGTAATAGATAACGAGTCTTAAAATAACCTTTTAATTAGCCTTCGTTAAATAGAGAAGTATAAAGATGCAAAAGACAAGAAAGCTTCTTATAAATTGATTATTAACGCTATTTATAAATCTTTCGATTAAGCAAAGACTCCTCCGGGGGTTATAAATGTAAAAGGCAAAGCTAAGGCCCTTACTTGTCCTTCTTGCATCGAGTTTACTAATAACTTTAATAATGTTATCGGCAGTAAAGTGTCGAGCAATATTAATAAATCGGAGCTAGCCTCTAACGACCTTCTAATATATAAGACGACTAAAACCTCCCGCGATTTTATTACTAAGCAATAGCTTAAGAAGAAAGCCTCTTATAATAAGAGCCTCGACTTAAAGGGGTATATTTGCTAGTAGGTTTTCGCTTAAAACATTTGTATAAAGGAGAGGTGTGAGAACTTTCGAGGTATATGCTATGTTATAAAGCTTAAAAGGACATATTATAAGATTATTGCACTTAAGCTAAATAAGTAAGCTTAATTAGTTAATATAATCCTTAAGATTACTCTTATTACGTTACTAGTAAAGTAGATTGCAAGCTACTTAGAAGGTTATTAGGAGATAAAGATAAAAAGATAAAGCCGAAAGAAAGAAGATTGCCTTATGCTTGTAGTTGTGCTTGCTATAAATCTTAAGCCTTTTAAAGCTGTCGAATATTACTATTATAACTTATTACTAGCTTAACTGCCTCTTTTATATAGGCTATTATATTACATTTCCCCTCTTTTAACACACTTTACTTAACCCTTTCCTTGTCGATAGCCGCCCCCTTTAATAATACTATTATCTCTAATTTAAAGAGGCTATAAATAAGATGTCTTAGCAAGATATAAGGAATAGCTTGTTAGCTTGAGAAGTAAACTAGAGGATTTTATACACAAAGCAATAGAAATTGTTAAACAAGAAGAGGTGTTAATTAAGCAAATTAAGGACTAGTATATCCTCGACAAGCTAAATGTAGCGGGCATTAAGCTAAGCATATATATGTTTATAAAAGAGCAAGTTTCCGAGTATAAGGCTATATAGAAGATAAAGCAAGAGGCAGTTTAAGGCCTCTAGAAACTTTAAAGGGCTAGTTTTATACACCTTTAACATCGCCTTAATTAAGATAAAAGTAATAGCTGGGTATAAGAAGGGTTAAATGCAGCACGGGCGTATAGTGGTTAATACAGGGGGGGAAATGCAAGAAGTTTAAGTTTTTATCCTTTTTATTAATGCTTTAATAGTTATTTCCTTTCTTTATGCTTTCTTTTATCAAATTAGGCCCTCGACAAGCACTAATAAAAGTATAAAAAAAGGTAGAAACTAGATAAAAGACTAAAAATACTATAAATATATATATTAAAACTATAAACATAGTTATAATAGCAAAACCTATTTTAATTTACAAAAGTATATAAGGAATTACTAGTAATTTGTGAAAAGTCGATGTTTTAGCTTATAAAAAAAATGTTAAAAGTGTTTAAAAAAGCAAAAAAAGTAAATAAGGAGATTTGAGCATTATATAGCATATATAAGTTCTCTTAATTGCAGCTAATTAACCTTGAAATACCCTAAGAACATGCCTAATTTGCTAGTACCCCGAGAATACTAGCATTTCTAAAATGTGCCTTAGCTCGCCGACTTGCCGCTATACTATGTCTAACCTCTTATACGGCCCATTCGAGGAACTACTAGTAATTAGGAAAGCAAGACTGCTAGCGGCAATAATAGCGTCTAATATAAGACTTTAAGTTTGCAAAAGACTCCTTAATCGGGTTAAAATCGGGGGAATATAGTAAAAAGAATCGAATTTATATACTTTGCTATCTTGCTATTTTAATTATATAATCTTAAGAAGCATAGTAAATTAAAGCGTTGTCTATTATAATAACTAATCGAGGACTAGGATACGGGTTATATAGTAAAAGGAGTTAGTCGATTATAAAGTCCTCAAATATTTAGCTATTACATGTGCTATAAAATATAGTCGCTATAATATACCCCTCGATTGTATACGCTAAAAGAATAGAAACTTTGTCCTTATTTGCTAGCTAACGTTATATTACTACTCGAGCTCTAGAATCGGCTTTTTGTATTAATAATCCCTAGTCCTATTATCACTTCTAGATTCGTTTACAAATACTAATTGCTTTGCTATAAAAAATTGCAAGTCGTATTGCTATTAGATCCTTAGCTTAGCATTCCTTTGTGCAGCCTTTACCTTTAAACGCTTCCTTGTGATATTAATCCTTTATAAAGCTTGTGAAATTGTAAGCTAACTAACCTTAATATCAAAAGCCTTAAGTAAAAACTCTACTATCTTATTGTCGGTCTACCCGTAACGCGTAGCACGGCACGTGGTATTTGTGATATGCAATTGCGTTGGTAGGTGGTTGATTGATTGGAAGGTAGGTCGATAGCACCATTGTGGTGTTATTGACCTTCCTTCGGTTCGCCTAACCTAATTGGGACTAGCTAGGTCACGTGACCTACAAAGCGAACGAAAATGTACTAACACTAGAGCCACTTTAAAAGTGCTCAAAAACGCCATTTCCTCTAAATGCATACAGGTTGCCTAATTAGGCCTAGTCCGTCCATACTCCTCCATTCACCCAGTATGCCATATGTGTGTATATACCCATTTCATCTATATGTTCCTCCCATATCAACAATATGTCCTTATCCACGCTCAACCCATTCCTCCACCTCTAATTATATAGTATTCGTATCGATTAATTACTTAAGGGCATTCGAGGACTTCGTATTCGACTTCGTCATCGCATCGGCAGGGTTCGAATTACCCTTAATCCATCTAACCTCTGCAATTTCCCTACGCTCGTACGCCTGTCGGAGGCACATAATGTCGATTATTAATCGCTTTTCATGTGTAGTACCTAGCTTTACAAGACAGTCGTATAATAATCTCGAATCCGTACAAAGGACTAGTGGCAAATCGATTCCTAGTATCCTATCGATTGTAAACTTAACTAAAGCTCCAATATCAAAGCCGTGGGCCATCCCGTATAGCTTTAAAGCTAGAACGCTCCTAGTGACTCTCTTGCACTTTATAGACGACTAATGGAGGATATTTGCATTCGTACTATCCGAAAGAACTAGGATATACCCGATTTGGGAGGATAAGTCCTTATTATTCGCAAATGATGCATCTGTAAAAACAAGTAGTTGCAAGGACTCCTTATTTAGCTATACAAAACGCAATCCTCTGGCGGCATTTTGAATTTGCTATTTAATGCGCCTATTAAGAGCTTTCATGTCCTTTTCAGTCAATTCGATGGCTTAGGCGGCTACTAACAAATCGTACGTAGCCTCTAGTTGACATACAAATGCAATATATGCACCTCTAGCTCGTTGGGCGACATATTAGTCCTTAGTAAAGAGGTTCTTGCGTACGATTCCTCTGCTACTAGTTATAGTTGCATTTTTATCGCGTACTAGCTTGAGGTTCCTACACTAGCGTTCTTGCGTAAGGGTAATGCTACTATCGTTTTCAAGGTATATAATGCTACTATTAAACTTCAAATCGTTAGTAGAAGTAAGTCGTTCGCGTTCTTTAGCTATAAATCCGGCTTTTTTTAACTGGAGTTGTTCTTGCTTAGCAAACTAGTTATCTGCTACAAATAGTGTATTGTCGGTTTAAAGACTAACAACT
>Ga0302325_10008616_pt1 | contig 22391 bp, 17 predicted proteins | sample Palsa_T0_2_FD_201948 | JGI IMG/M metagenome (GOLD analysis project Ga0302325, IMG submission 201948) | Peat permafrost microbial communities from Stordalen Mire near Abisko, Sweden - Palsa_T0_2 | ecosystem: Environmental > Terrestrial > Soil > Palsa > Peat permafrost | place: Sweden: Abisko...
GGTTCACCACGACGATGTACGCCATGGTGACGAACGTGGTGAGTCCGCCCAGCATCTCCTGTTTCACAGAAGTCTGGTTCTCGGCGAGCTTGAAGTAGCGATCGATCAAATCGTTCCCTCAGTACACTATCTTGTTGGGCTTCTCTTCCCAGGCGCGAAACGCTGCCAGAGATTCCTCGCGCATCATCTGAACCATGGGGATGGTGCGGTGCGGGAGCGGCTGCGCGATCTCGCGGTAGATCAGTGAGTCGTCAAAGCCGATCCGGGATGCGTCTGCGGCTACACTGGCAAAATAGATGCGCGAGAGCCGGGCCCAATAGATTGCGCCCAGGCACATGGGGCAAGGTTCGCAGGAAGTGTAAATCTCGCACCCGTGCAGCTCGAAGACGCCGAGTTTCGCGCACGCTGCACGAATGGAAAGAATTTCGGCATGCGCCGTGGGATCTTTTCTCGAGGTGACTTGGTTCGCGCCCTCGGCAATCATGTTGCCGTCTTTCGCGACTACTGCACCGAACGGCCCCCCGCGTCCGGAGTGGACATTCTCAATCGAGAGCTGGATTGCGCGCGCCATGAAAGGGTTGTCCATGGGATTGTTGGTTTTCGCGGGATCGGCGACAGCATGCCCACGCCCGCGAATCCGCGGGCAGGTTCGTCGACATGGACTCTTTCGCAGCCGCTTCGCTGAAAAGGGAGTATAAGCTGGGAGCCGGGAATTCGTAAAATGTTCTTTTGATCCTCTGAGTTTCCCTCAGGAGCCAATCCGTGGAGTTCGAAGCTTTTCTATCGCGTCAGGTCGTAACCCCGGAAGGAATCCGGCCGGCGGCTATTCTGGTAGAAGGAGAGAAGATCCAGGCAGTGGTTTCCCCGGACCAACTGCCCAAGAATGCCCACGCGCATGACTTCGGAGAAGCGGCGATTCTTCCCGGGCTGGTGGACTCCCATGTGCACATCAACGATCCTGGGCGTGCGGAATGGGAAGGGTTCGATACGGCGATGCGCGCCGCCGCGGCCGGTGGCTACACGTTTCTCGTGGACATGCCGCTGAACTGCCTGCCGGCGACGACTAGCGTCGCCGCTCTCGAGGCGAAGCGCGCGGCTGCCCGGGGCCGATGCCGTGTGGACTGGGCGGCCTGGGGCGGAGTAGTCGAGGACAATCGGGGCGATATCGAGCCTCTTGCCGCCGCAGGCGTGCCGGGCTTCAAATGTTTTCTCATTCATCCCGGCATCGATGGTTTCACGATGGTTACCGAGCAGCAACTTCGAGCGGCCCTGCCTGCTGTCGCGCGCACCGATTTGCCGCTGCTGGTGCACGCAGAACTGCCCGGACCGATCGAAGTGGCCACAAAAGACCTGGCCCACCTCGATTGGAGACGTTATGCCACCTATCTTCGATCGCGCCCGGAGGAAGCGGAACTGGCGGCGATCCGGCTGCTCTTATCGTTATGTCACGAGTACGATTTTCACCTGCACCTAGTCCATCTCTCGGCCGGCGCGGCACTGCAAGAGTTGAAGATCGCGCGTTCCCAAGGACTGGCGGTGACCGTGGAAACCTGCCCGCACTATTTGCATCTGAGCTCCGAGACCATCCAAGACGGAGCAACGGTATCGAAGTGCGCACCCCCGATTCGCAGCCGCGAAAATCGCGAAAGACTGTGGCAGGGGCTGAGGGACGGCGTGATTGATCTGGTGGTCACGGATCATTCTCCGTGCCCACCAGCCATGAAGCGGCTTGACGAAGGCAACTTCCAAACCGCTTGGGGCGGCATAGCAAGCCTTTCCGTGGCACTGCCCGTGATGTGGACCGAGGCCCGCAAGCGCGGATTTACCATGTTGGATATTGCGCACTGGATGGCTGAGGCACCTGCCGGGCTCGCGGGCTGCCAGATGTGCAAGGGACGCATTGCGCCGGGGTTCGATGCCGACTTCGTGGTTTTCGATTCCGAGGCTGAGTTTGTGGTCACTGAAGAGCGATTGCATTATCGCTATCCTCTTTCTCCCTACATGGGAGAGACGCTTCGTGGGGTCGTGAAGGCCACTTATCTGAGAGGGGTGCCGGTGTTCGTGGAGGGCCAGTTTCCGGGAGCGCCCGCCGGACGCGAGTTCCGGCCCATACACTCCATCGGTGCCAAGTAATCGAGGTTGTAGGCAGTTCAATTCTTGGTCTCATGGATCGAATCAACTGGATCGAGTCAACGCGCTTGGATTTGTCATATACACTATCCCATCCGCGTGCAAAAGGAGATCACGGCTCGGGACAACGTTAAATCATGGACCATGAGCACATCGTCGGCGCGGCGGTTCCGCGCAAGGAGGGCCGCGACAAAGTAACCGGAAAAGCTCGGTACGTCGACGATATGCTTTTGCCGGATATGATCTATGGCGCGACGGTTCGCAGCCAGATTCCCCGCGGCAGAATCCAGAAGATCACGTTCGGCCCCGGCATCGCCTGGAAGGAGTTTGTAGTCGTATCTGCGAAGGATATTCCCGGGAAAAATTGCATCGCGCTCATCGGAGACGATCAACCGTGCCTGGCGAGCGATTTGGTGAACCACCCGGAAGAGCCCATTCTGTTGTTAGCCCACCCGGATCGCCACGTCCTCCGGAAAGCAGTGGAGGCGGTATCGATCGAATACAATCCTCTTCCTGCCCTATTCACGATGGAAGAAAGTGAGTGCCGCTCTGAAACCATCTGGGGCACGGATAACATTTTCAAAACCTATCGAATTGAAAAGGGGGATGTCGATGCGGTCTGGTCGAGGGCCGACTACATTGTCGAAGGCGAATACTCGACCGGCGCACAGGAGCAGCTTTACATAGAAAATAACGGAATGATCGCCTCCTTTGATGTGGAGCGGGGCATCACCGTGTGGGGTTCGTTGCAGTGTCCTTATTACGTCCACAAGGCTTTACTGACGTTGTGCAACTTGCCGGCGGAGAAAGTTCGGGTCGTGCAAATGGAGACCGGAGGCGCCTTCGGAGGCAAGGAAGAATATCCGTCGATGATCGCAGGGCACGCCGCACTCCTGGCGATCAAGTCGGGCAAACCGGTGAAGCTCATCTATGACCGCACGGAAGATATGGCGGCGACTACGAAACGGCATCCCTCGCGGACCCGCCACCGTACGGCCGTCAGCAGGGACGGCAAGATTCTGGGAGGAGAAATCGAGTTCACGATTGACGGCGGGGCCTACGCAACGTTGTCCTCCGTAGTTCTTTCCCGCGGTGCCATTCATGCAGGCGGTCCCTACTACTGGCCGAATCTTCGAATCCGGGCAAAGGCGCTCGCCACAAACGCACCACCCCACGGTGCTTTTCGTGGTTTTGGAGCGCCCCAGAGCCTGTTTGCCATGGAGCGGCACATGGATCGGATCGCGCGGGTGGTTGGTCTTTCACCGATCGAGATCCGCCGCCGGAATTTCCTGCAGCCCGGACAGACGACAGCCACGGAACAGGTGGTGCGCGAACCGATTGACCTTGGAAAACTACTCGATCGGGCACTGAGTCTCTCGGAGTATCACTCCAAGAAAGAGCGATTCTCGATCGAGAATCCGGCCGGGGCTACGAAGCGAGGGATGGGCACTGCAGCTTTTCTGCATGGTGCGGGATTTACCGGATCGGGCGAGCGCTACTTGAGTTCTGTGGTTGGCGTGGAGGGCTGTGCCGACGGGGGCGTTCGTGTGCTGGTGTCGAGCACGGAGTTTGGGCAGGGGACGAAGACGGTACTTTGTCAAATTGCAGCCGAGGCACTGGGTCTTCGCTACGAAGATGTAACGATTGCGCAGCCGGATACGACGGCGGTCCCAAACAGCGGTCCTACGGTTGCGTCTCGCACGGTGATGGTGGTGGGAAAGCTGGTGGCATCCGCGGCGCGAGGGATCCAACAGACTTTGATGTTGACCGGCGTGCTCGGCGATTCGTACTCGGCGGACGAGTTCCGCACCGCCTGCAGAGGCCATATGGCGGCACATGGCCAACTCCGTTCGTGGGCGCAGTACGAGCCGCCCCCGGACATCTTCTGGGACGATCAAGCATATCGAGGAGAAGCCTACGCTGCGTATTCGTGGGCGGTTTACGTTGCTGAAGTCGCGGTTGACCTGACAACATATAGCGCGTCGGTCAACGACTTTGTCGCGCTTCAGGAAGTTGGGAGGGTGCTGCACCCGGTTCTTGCCATCGGGCAAATTGTGGGCGGGGTTGCCCAAGGCATCGGGTTCGCCTTGTACGAGAAAGTGATTTGGCAGCAGGGGCGCATGCAAAACAGTCAGATGACAAATTACATCATGCCAACTTCGAGCGACCTGCCGCCGATTCGGGTCTTCTTCGAGGAGTTGGGCAACGTCCACGGCGCATTTGGCGCGAAGGGGATTGGGGAACTCCCCATGGACGGGCCTGCACCGGCGATTCTGAATGCGGTTGAAGACGCGTTGGGAATTGGTTTCGATTCGATCCCGCTGCTGCCGGAGGATATTTTCGAGGCGATTACGGGGCGCTCTCTCGCGAGCGAATCCGATGTTGCGAGCAGAGTTCGATGATCAGTTCCTTGGAGGATCGCGGCAAGTCCGAGATTGCACTCATGGTAAACGGCGAGCCCAAGGTTGTGCGTGCCTTCCCCATGGAAAGGCTGTTGGATGTGCTGCGGCAACAGCTCGGGTTGACCGGCGCAAAGGAAGGATGCGGAGAAGGCGAATGCGGATCGTGCTCGGTCTTGATGGATGACGCGCTGGTAAACAGCTGCCTGGTTCCGATACTGCAGGCAGAAGGTGCCGCCATCGTTACGATTGAAGGGCTTGCGGCCGGCGAACAACTGGAAACGCTGCAGGAGGCTTTTCTCGAATGCGGCGGCTCACAGTGCGGTATTTGCACTCCGGGAATGATTCTGGCCGCGTTTCATCTTTTGAACAAGAACCCCAGACCTACGCTCCAAGAGGTGAAAGAAGGGCTCTCCGGCAACCTGTGCCGTTGCACTGGATATGTGCAAATTTTCGAAGCCGTAGCGAGAGCAGCCGAGCGCGGGACGACATCGTCATGAGGCGCGAATGAGATCCGATCCCAGGGATTACGAGCTCGTTGCCCCCGGCAGCTTACAGATGGCGGTTGAGCTTCTGGCGGGGAGTCCCCGCGAGTGGCTTCCCATCGCGGGTGGCACAGACATCATGGTGCAGTACGCAGCAGGGAAGCTGCCATCGCGCAAGCTGGTTAGCATTTGGAATCTTGCTGAGTTGCGGCACATGGAAGTGCTGGCCAACGAAATTCGCGTCGGCGCCGGATGCACCTATACGGATATTCGCGAACATGAGGTCATTGGGCGCGAGTTCCCCCTGCTGGCACGCGCCGCCTGCTGGACTGGCGGAATTGCCAACCAGAATCGCGGAACGATCGGGGGCAACATCGGGAATGCGTCGCCCGCCGCAGACTCGCTTCCTGCGCTCCTGGCTTACGATGCGGAGCTGATTCTGGTATCGGTTCGCGGTGAGCGTCGCCTATCCTACGCGGGATTCCACACCGATTATAAAAAGACGAAGCTCGCGCCCGACGAATTGATTCAATCCGTATGTCTTCCGAGGGAGTTTTCAGGATATGTTTGCCACGCGCGAAAAGTTGGCAGCCGAAGCGCCCAGGCGATCGCAAAAGTGGGCATCGCCGCACTCGGGCGGTTGGCCGGCACGAGGGTCGAAGATGTTCGCATCGCCCTCGGAAGCGTGGCGCCGGTTCCGCTTCGCCTAAGCGAAACGGAACGGGTCGTGAGAGGGAACGCCATTGATGAATCGCTTGTGGCGTTGGCCTCGAAGACGGCGATGGCGGAGATCAGGCCGATTGACGATATTCGATCGACGGCGAAATATCGCGCGGCAGTGGCTGGCAATCTGGTCGCAGAATTTCTCGCCCTGCTAAACGCGGATGGAAGGAAGGCATGAGTGAAGTTCTGCTGCGCTGGAATAACGCTCCCCTTGAGGCGGGCGCCACCCAGATTCTGCCCTGTTGCGGCTCAATTGCATGGGCTCGAGCGATGGCGGCTCGAAGACCACTCCAAGACGAAGCCGCTTTGATGGCTGCGTCCGACGAGGCTTGGCGCAGTCTGGCTGAATCCGACTGGATGGAAGCCTTCAATAGCCATCCCCGGATTGGCGAGTCGAACGCGCCCAATCCTTCGCCACAACTGTCTTCGGTTCAACCGTCTTCGGCTTGGGCGATGGAAGAACAAAAAGAAGTCGCGGACGCCGGCGATCCGGTTAAGATCGCTTTGGGGGAAGGGAATCGTGAATACGAACGGAGGTTCGGGCGTATCTTCATCGTGTGCGCTACGGGGAAATCGGCGACGGAACTGCTGGAGATTCTCCGGCGCCGGCTGCAGAATGATGCGGGGACCGAGCTTTACGAGGCAGCCGAACAGCAGCGGCAGATCACCCGCATTCGGCTGAAGAAATGGCTTCAGGGATGAATCGGATCTCTACCCACATTCTGGATCTCGCTCTCGGTAAGCCAGCGAGCGATGTGGCTGTGCGTTTGGAGAGGCAAGAGCCTTCTGGCTGGCGCCTATTGGGATCGAAGCGGACGGACCGCGACGGTCGGTGTGGTCAATTACTGGCGGAAGGAGAAGATTTGTCCGCGGGCTCCTACCGTTTGGCCTTCGATACCATGAGTTACTACGAAGCACAAGAAATTGACGCGCTCTATCCCGTCGTCGAAGTTACGTTCCGGGTACGGGACGGCGAGACCCAATTGCACATACCGCTGCTGCTGAGCCCCAATGGCTACACGACGTACCGGGGAAGCTGAGGCGGATTGCCGCCAAGGAGCTGGCAAGTTGACTTCTTCAATCCGAGAATGGCTCAACCTAAGCGTGCGATGGTTCCATATTTTTGCCGCAATCATGTGGGTTGGCCAGACCTATTACTTCACGTGGTTGGACGGACAATTCGGGCGGCTGGAGAAAACAGCCGCAGGCGACGCAACACCACCGCAGATCTGGATGGTGCACAGCGGGGGCTTTTACGCGGTCACTAAGCAGAATTCGCTCGGAGTCTTGCCCGGGCAAGTCCGCTGGTTTCGCTGGGAAGCGTTCATGACCTGGTTGAGTGGAATGGTGCTGCTTTTTCTCGTCTACTATTCGAGCAGCGGACTCGTGGATACGGACGTGGCGAATATTTCCCAAGGAGCCGGCATAGCCATCGGACTCGCTGTTTTGCTTGGCGGTTGGCTCATTTACGATCTGGCGGCACGGTCACCTTTGGGCAGGTCCGAAGCTGCTTTCGCGAGCTTTTCCCTCATTATGATTGCTGCGATCGCTTGGGGATTGATGCACCTGCTCAGCGGCCGCGCGGCTTACATCGAGGTGGGAGCGATGCTTGGCACCATCATGACCGCCAACGTATGGTTCCGAATTCTTCCTTCCCAACGCAAGATGATCGCTACGGCCGCGGCGGGAGCCCGGTTCGATGCGTCCCTCGCTCGTCAGGCCAAGCTGCGTTCCAAACAGAATACTTTTATGGCTGTTCCAGTTGTCTTTATCATGATCAGCAATCACTTCCCAGTCGCGACTTACGGGAACACTTATGGCTGGGAGATTCTGGTTGCCCTGGTCATGATGGGCTGGGCGGCGGCGAAGCTCATCCGCGAGGCGTGAGTGTCAAGCGATTTGCCTTGCGTGCCTGATAGTTTACCGAGGAACCGAGCTGTGACGAGCGAAATTAGAAAGCGCGCGCAAGAAGTCATGGCTCGGTGCGGCAAGCTGGCGACTTTCTCGGAAGACTCTTTCTCGAAAAGTCAGGGCAGCACGCGACGGACATTTCTTTCTCCGCCGATGCACGACTGCCACCGTGAAATCGCTCACTGGATGGAGCCGCTCGGCATTCCGGTTCGTGTAGACGCCGCGGGCAATTTGCGCGGATCGTATGCGGCCGCTCAATCCGGCGCTCCGACGCTGCTCGTGGGATCGCACCTCGATACGGTTCCGAACGCGGGAGCTTACGATGGTGTTCTTGGAGTGATGCTCGCGGTTGGTTTGCTGGAAGCTCTGGGTGGGCGGAGGCTTCCTTTCGGAATCGAGATCATTGGTTTTTCCGAAGAGGAGGGTGTTCGCTTCGGCGTACCGTTCATCGGCAGCCGGGCGCTGGTGGGACTGCTCGATGAGGAACTGCTGAATGTGCAGGATGCCCAGGGAATTTCCGTGCGCAAAGCGATCCAGGAGTTTGGCCTGAATCCGGCGGAAATCCCCCAAGCGTGTCTGAGCCACACCGGCGAAAACACGGAATGCTTCGGATACATTGAATTTCACATCGAGCAAGGGCCGGTTCTGGAAGCACTGGGACAGCCGCTTGCCGTGGTCGAGTCGATCGCTGGGCAGAGCCGACTGGAGTTCACATTCCTGGGCCGCAGCAATCACGCTGGAACGACGCCGATGCATCTTCGATACGACGCTATTGCAGCAGCAGCGGAGTGGATCGCCGCAGTCGAGCGCCTGGCCCGAAGCGCAGCCGGTTTGGTGGCGACCGTAGGAAGGATTGAGGCGAAGCCGGGTGCAACCAACGTCATTGCAGGGGAGACACGAGTGTCGCTCGACGTTCGCCACGGCTCGGATCAGATTCGAATCCAGGCGGTGCAAGATCTCGTCCAGCAGGCCCAGGAAATCGCCAAGCGCCGAGGGTTAACGGCGCGGTGGAACACACTGCTCGAGCAACGGGCGGTCGCGATGGATCCGTTTCTGATTGCTGAAATCGAGCACGCCATCGAAAAGACAGGGGGCGTAGCACACCGAATGGTGAGCGGCGCTGGTCACGATGCGATGATCCTCGCCGAAAAGGTTCCCGTAGCCATGATTTTCTTGCGCACTCCGGGCGGTATCAGCCACGACCCTGCAGAATCGGTTGTAGTTGAGGATGTAGAAAAAGCAATGGAATGCGGCTTGCATCTGCTGGATCAGCTAGCCGCTTTGTCCGCTGCTGCTTTGGTTCGCGCTTCATCGTCCATAATTCGAGAGAGAGAGTGAGACGTGCATAATCTTGGCCAGACGCGCAGTTCTCATCAGGGCAATCATCTGCTGTTGACTGCAGACACTTTTGTGCGCACCACCCTGCCGGGGATGAAGGCTTGCTCTGCGATCGTGCATATCGGTCCGGCGTTGGGCGCAAAGTTTACGGAATATACGGCCGAGTTCGAGGTGGGCGGGGAACTTGGCAGCACGGCAGCGCAGCGGTTCATTTTCGTGATCGAGGGCGGCGTGAAGGTGGAAGTGAACGGCAAGGCGAGCGACCTCGGCGCGCGCGGCTATGCTTACCTTCCCCAAGGTCATTCCCATCGCGTGGTGGGCACGAAGATGAGCCGAGTGGCTGTGATCGAGAAAGCGTATCTGGCGCTCGATTCGGTCAAGGCGCCAAGCTTCATCGTATCCAATGAAGATGCAGTTGCATCGCACCCACTCGACGACGATCCCAGCTTGCAGGTGAAATGCCTGCTTCCCGATGAGATGAATTTCGACTTCGCGGTGAACACGATGGTGTACCAGCCGGGAGCAGCTCTGAGCATGGTCGAGATGCACGTGATGGAACACGGACTCATCATGCTCGAAGGTGGCGGAATCTACCGGCTCGGCGATTCGTGGTATGCGGTCACAGCGGGAGACTTCATCTGGATGGGGCCTTGGTGTCCGCAGTGGTTCGGAGCGATCGGCAAGGTAGCCGCAAAATATCTTATCTACAAAGACTTTCACCGCCATCCCTGGGCCGGCCCGCAACCATGAATCTTGAGATCGATCGCAATCGACTGCTTTCGGAAATCGAAACGCTCGCTTCATTCTCGGACGCGGAAGCGCCTGCCGTGACGCGAATTGTTTTCACGCCTACGGATCTGAAAGCGCGTGCATGGATGAAAGCGCGTTGCGAGGAGGCCGGTCTGAGGGTGCGGTATGACGCGATTGGAAATACCTTCGCTCGCTGGAATGGTACGGACACGGCAGCGACAGTGGTTGGCACGGGTTCGCACATCGATGCCATTCCCAACGCAGGCAAATACGACGGGGTAGTCGGGGTGTTGGGAGGTCTCGAGGCGATCCGAGCGCTCGAGCATTGCGGATTTCGTCCGAAGCATTCGATTGAGTTGCTTATTTTCACGGCTGAAGAACCGACGCGCTTTGGAATCGGCTGTCTCGGGAGCAGGCTGCTTTCCGGAACTCTTGCTCCCGACGCAGCCCGAAAGCTGACCGACCGCGACGGTGCGTCCGTCGAGGAAGTTCGCTCCCGTGCCGGGTTCGCAGGCGAACTCAAAGAAGTGAAATTGCCGAGCAGCTACTACAAAGCGTTCGCCGAGTTGCATATTGAACAAGGCCCGTTGCTGGAACGCGAACATATCCCGCTTGGCATTGTCACGAAGATTGCCGCGCCGGCGAGTCTCCGCGTTTTGGTTGATGGTTCGGGCGGACACGCCGGGGGCGTCTTGATGCCCGACCGCCACGATGCATTATGCGCAGCGGCCGAGCTGATTTTGGCGATCGAAGGCGCGGCACGCACCAGCGGAGCGATTGACACAGTTGCAACCGTGGGCATCTGCGAGGTGTTTCCCGGCGCGGTCAATAGCATTCCCAGCCAGGTTCGTCTTAGCGTGGACATCCGCGATACCGATCTCAGGCGTCGCGATGCCGTGCTGCAAGCGTTGGAGACCGCGGGTCGCGCTGTATCGGCCAAGCGGCAGGTTTCGAGCCACATCGAGTTATTGAACGCAGATGCTCCGGGGGTTTGTGCCCCGATCGTAATCGATGCGCTTGCTCAATCCTGCAGGAAGCACGGGCTGACGTTTCTCTCCATGGTCAGCCGCGCCTATCATGACTCGCTCTTTATCGGACGCGTCGCTCCCGCGGCCATGTTGTTCATTCCATGCCGAAACGGATACAGTCATCGTCCCGACGAGTACGCGTCTCCGGACGATATCGTCCGAGGGACACTCGTTCTTGCGGAAACGCTGGCCACATTGGCGGCATGATCTTTCCGCGCAGACCGCGCCGGCAGCTACGGAGCGGGCTCAAGAAAGGGGGCCTTGATTTATAAGCAATTACTCGTACCGCAGCGCCACCATGGGATCGACTCGCATTGCTCGACGAGCAGGAACGTAGCTTGCGAGTACTGCCACCGAGCAAAGAAGAACCGTAACCGCAGCGAAAGTGAACGGATCCGTGCTACTCACTTCAAAGAGAAGGCTGTTCAGCACACGCGTTACTCCATACGCCCCCGCAAGGCCCAACAGCACTCCCAGCGAAGCCAGGGCCATGCTTTCGGCAAAAATCAGAGCGAGCATGTCGACGGGACGCGCTCCCAATGCCATTCGGACGCCAATTTCACGTGTGCGTAGGCTGACCGCGTAAGCCATCACGCCAAAGATTCCGACACCCGAAAGCAGCAATGCAATGGTTGCGAAGCTCCCGAGAAGAAAAGCACGAAATCGCTGCTGGGTGGTGGACGCCTCCAATAACTGATCCATCGTGGCGATACGGCCCACGGGTTGCTCTGGGTCGAGCGCCCAGACTTCGCGTCGAATCGCTGCGTTAAGAGTCCCAGGGTCGTTTTTTGTGCGGATCACAAGCGTCTGCCACGGCATAGTCGCCTGTGTGTAAGGAATGTAGATTCCCGGAGAGGGTTCATCGGTCAATTTGTTCTGTCGCACATTCCCGACGATCCCTATGATCTCACAACGACCAATACTAAATGCCCGCATGTCGAGAAATCGGCCTACGGGATCTTGGTTGGGCCAGTAAGTTCGCGCGACCGCCTCGTTAATGACAGCGACGTGTGGGGAATCCTTGGTATCGTGGTCGGAGAAATATCGACCGCGAAGAAGAGGAATTTTCAGCACGGCAAAGAAATTGTTCGAGACAATGCGGGCCTCCGCTTCCGGCTGATCGAAGAAACTCCTATACGCATGGCCGTCGATCTTGAATCCGACGTTCCAAGACTGTCCTTTGATCGGCAGCGCCAGCGTCGCACCAGCGGATTCGACTCCGGGCAGCGTTTCAATACGCGCAAGCAGCTGTTGATAAAACTCAGTCCAACTCCTTTTGTCTTGATCGGACATGGAACGGTGAACTTCGACCGTCAACAGATGATCGGTGCGGAAGCCGGGATCGACTCTGTACAGGAGAAGCAAGCTCTTTCCCAGGAGGCCAGCAGCCGCCAGCAACACCAGCGACAGGGCAAATTCGGCAACGACCAGGATCCTCGTGAGAGGTTTTCGCTCTCGTGCATTGCGAGCGTTCTGCTTCTGAGATGCTTCGGGGTAATAGCGCGAGATCTGCCAAGCTGGCGCGAGGCCAAACAGGATTCCGGCGAGGGACGAAACTAAGCACGTGAACACGAGCACAGCCAGATCGATATGGGCGGATGAAATTCTGGGGATGTCGATGGGCGCCCAAGCGACTAAGACATGCATGAGAAAGAAGGCACCCAGCACTCCCAAGGTGCCACCGATGAGTGCGAGGAGCAGACTTTCGGTCAGCAAATGCCAGATGATTCTGCCCCGCGTCGCACCCAGCGAAGAGCGAATCGCAATTTCTGACTGCCGGGCAGCGGCACGCGAGAGAAGCAGGGTGCCAATGTTTGCGCAGGCGATCAAAAGTACAAGAGCAGCCGATCCCATCAGAATGAGGAGCGCGGGCCGAAAGTTCCCTACCACGTCCTCGCGCAAAGGCAACAGTCTCACTCCAAGGTCTCGATTGGAGGCGGGATACTTTTGTGCCAGGCCGCTTGCAATAACCGTCATCCCGGCTTGTGCCTGAGACGAGGTTACGTCGGCGGCGAGGCGGCCAACCACCGACATTCCGAGATTTCCGCGTGTGGTAATCTCTTCGCGTAAGTCTGGCCGTACTGGCGTGATCGCAACCCAGATTTCTGTTTGTGGGTCAGGAAACTGAAAGCTTGGCGGCATGATGCCGATCACTTCGTAAGCATAGCCATCCAAAGTGATTGATCGGCCTATCACTCCTAGATCAGAACCGAAGGAGTTGGACCATAAGTGGTAGCTTAAGACTACGGTTTGCTGATTAAAGTCGGCCGCGAGGGATCTGCCTTTATAGGGCTGAACGCCAAGGGTCTCGAAGAAATCAGACGATACAACCTCGCCCCGTATACGCTCTGGTTGGGGAATTCCAGCCAGGTTGAACGCCTTCTCCTCGTAGGAGGCGATCTTGCGGAAAAAGTGGTTCGGTTCGCTCCAATCAACGAAGTCTGGATAAGACGTTTTCCCGTACAAGTCACCGGACTTTCGATTATAGGTATTTATTTTCACCAGCTGTTCGGCGTTCGGGTAAGGCAACGGCCGAATTAACACGGCTTCGAGGATGCTGAACACAGCGCTGTTTGCCCCAATTCCCAGCGCCAAGCTGAGCACTGCAACCGCGGTGAAGCCGGGGTTCTTTCGCAACTGGCGCAACGCGTAACGGATATCTTGGCTTAATCTGCCCATATTATGACGTGGATTCTCTACGCGCAGGAACCGCCACGCTACACGTAGAGATACTAGCATCAGGGATCGCGACTGCCGTCGGAACTCGTCACTCTTGGAGCGACACTTTTCCAATCTTAGTTGTGAAGCGTGACCCTGGATCGCGAAACGCAAGAGAATACCGCCGTCGAACCAGGTTGCTTAAAGGTGTCCACCGCCGGCCTTAGGGGTCCGGAAGCGAACAGGCAACCGCCGGTCTGCTGGGTTTGTGGGACCGGTTGTAGCCTGCAGATAGAATCTGGTCCAAGTGCTCAGGCTCCACCCAGAGTTGAAACTCGCCTGGAGCGTCTCCGGTGTCTTCCCCACGCTCAAACCTCGTGACCACCACAACCTAGATGCGGATCGGCGAGATCGGCATCGTCTGTGTATTAGGAGCCCTGAGAAACAAACGAAGCTCGCGATTCTTAGAACCCGCTGCGTAACTAGGTCGGGCATGGAAGTTTTGACATCCTTCGTGCATTTCCAGACTGCGAACTTCCACCTATGGCTGGGAGTAAACCGGCGGACTTACGGACTTACGGATCTTGGCATAACCCGGCTTGATGATCGAGTAGATGAAATCACAGCGCTGTTTATAAGGCAAAAAAGCGCTCTTCATCGCATTGACGGTGATCTTCTCAAAATCCTCCAGGGATAAACCAAAAGTGTCGGCGGCTGCTTCAAATTCCTGCGTCATGGTGGTGTGGCTCATCAACCGATTGTCTGTGTTCAGGGTGACGCGGAATTTCTCTTGATAGAGAATTTTGAAAGGATGCTCGGCCAAGCTTGGCGTTGCGCCGGTGTGCACGTTGCTGAGCAGGCAAATTTCCAGCGGAATCCTTTTATCAAGCACGTACTGGGCAAGGTCGCCCAATTTCACCGACTTGCCGTCCACAACGGCGATGTCATCGATCAGCCGCGTTCCGTGCCCGATGCGGTGCGCCCCGCAGTACTGGATTGCCTGCCAGATCGATTCCTTCCCATAGCCTTCCCCGGCGTGGATCGTAATGTTGAAGTTCTCGCGCTGGATGTAATGAAACGCTTCGACGTGTTTCTTCGCGGGATAACCGCCTTCTTCTCCGGCAAGATCGAAGCCGACAACTCCACGCGCACGAAAATCGACGGCCAGCTCCGCCATCTCAAGCGACTCGTGCCGATTGCGCATGGCGCAGATGATTAGCCCGGAAGAAATTCCAAAAGCTTTGCGGCCTCGTTCCAGCCCCTTCAAGACGGCCGAGACTATTTGTTGGTGGGTCAATTCTCGCTGCGTGTGAAATACCGGCGCAAAGCGGGTTTCAAAGTAAACCACGCCGTCTCTGCTTAGATCCTCGGCCTGTTCATAGGCCACGCGTTCCAGGGCCTCTTCCGTTTGCATGACCGCGATGGTATGCGAGAAGCCCTCCAGGTATTTGGCCAGACTTCCCCGGTTCGCGCCGCGATGAAACCATTGCTCCAACGCCTGGGGATCTGTCGTCGGAAGCTCCGCGTACCCCGCGTCTGCTGCCAACTCAATGACCGTTTGCGGCCGCAGCACACCATCCAAATGCTCATGCAAAAGGACTTTGGGAAGGCTCTGCAATAACGCTTTATCAAATCTCATGGAATGTTACTTCCTCTCGAGCAGCGGCGGTGTTCCGACCATCAATTAAGCGTTGCAAAATAATATACCGCTCCGCGGATCAGATTCTCTCCGCTTCGCAGGTGCGCTACGTGTTGTACAATCCGACCTCAACTTGAGGAAGGATTGTTCCGGATGACGCAAACCGTCCTAGCGTATTCCCCGACAACGGATTATGGTTTGCGTCGCGAAATTCTTTCCCCCATGGAAACGCTGGCACAATCAGTCTCCACCATGGCTCCCACTACTACGCCTGCGGCCACGATCCCGCTGGTTTGCGCTCTCGCCGGCAATGGCACGTGGCTTGCGTATGTGCTTGCGACCGCGGCCGTGCTGCTCGTCGCACTTTGCATTGGCCGCTATGCCCGCTATTCAGCCTCCCCCGGTTCGTTGTACACCTACGCCTCGATGACCCTGCCCCCCTGGCTTGGCGCGTCCGTCGCCTGGAGCCTGTTGCTGGCCTATGTAGCGACGGGATCGAGCGTGATTGGCGGCTTCTACCACTATGCGAACTTGCTGCTGCGTGATGCCACGGGCCATGTCTACTCGGCGGTGTTGCTGGCTCTCGTGGTCACCGGTGTTTCGATATGGATTGCCTATCGCGATGTAAAGATCTCGGCGCGGCTGATGCTCTGGATCGAGGCTCTTTCCGTGACCGTGATCCTGGTCATGGTGGTTCTGTTGCTGGTGCGCCACGGTTGGCATTGGGACGGGGATGAACTTCATCTGCGGGGTATGACCGGCAGCGGACTGCGGCTCGGGCTGGTGTTGGCGCTGTTCAGTTTTGTTGGCTTCGAGAGCGCGACGACTCTGGGTTCTGAGGCGCGCAATCCGTTGCAGGCGATTCCCCGCGCGGTGATTCAAAGTGCAATCCTCGCCGGTGCTTTCTTCACGGTTTGTGCTTACGCGGAGGTGCTGGGCTTCCACACTGCGGGGCAAGACCTGGGCGCGAGCCCAGCTCCGATGCATGTGCTCGCCCAGGTGGCGGGCAGCCCGGTGCTGGGATTGCTGATTGATATTGGAGCGCTGGTGAGCTTATTTGCCGGAACACTCGCGTGCATCACCGCGGCGGCCCGCGTGTTGCTGCTGATGGCACACAACGGGCTCGCCCACAGCTCGCTGAGCGCTACGCATGCTCTCAACCAGACGCCCAGCCGCGCCGTGGTGATCACCGGCATTGCGGCAGTGCTTCCCGTGACTGTGCTCGCGGCCCGCGGGGCGAGCGGGTTGGACGTCTACGGCTGGCTGGGATCGCTCGCGACCTACGGCTTTATCGTTGCCTACGGGCTGGTTTCGATCACCCTGCCGAGGTACTTGCGCACCCATGGCGCGTACCGTCGGGGAGCGCAGATCATTCCCTGGCTCGCGGGCATCGCCATGTTGCTGGCGCTTGCGGGCAACCTCTATCCGGTGCCGGAAGGGCCTTACGGGAAGCTGCCTTATATCTATCTCGCATACTTGACTGCGGGACTGGCGTGGTTTCGGTTTCGTCAACAGAGAAAAAGCCCGGAGCGCTAGCCCACGATCTCGAGCCATGGTGGGCTACCGCGACGAGAAAATGCCTCCCGCGATAAAAATATCTAATCTGTGGCAAAGAAATTTTTACTGGATATAATGCTTTCGTTCCGAAGCCAACTCGCGTAGATTCTTGGATTCAATTATTTCGGCGTGCGGACGGACAGAGCAAACCAGCTCTGTGCCAACATCGGCGAACAACACAGTAGCGCCTCGATCGCTGGCCGGCCGTTCCGCATGAGTTTGCTTTGCAGACTAGCACGGGTCACTCATGCTGAGGTCACTCATGCTCACGCTAAAGAGAACTGCATTCATCGCGATCCTCGCCGCGTCGTCCGTGTGGATGAACTCTACATTCACATCGTATGCTCGGGCGCAACAGACGCTCGGCGGCATCACCGGCACAGTCACAGACAAGACCGGCAGCGTCCTGCCGGGAACCGATGTGACGATCGTGGGTGACCAGACAAAACTCACGCGTACCCAGAAGACTAATGCCAACGGCAGCTACGACTTTGTGAACCTGCCCATCGGCACCTACACGCTCACCTTCACTCACGACGGGTTTGAAAGCGAAAAGATTCCTTCCATCACGGTGCAGGCCGACCGGACCGCCACCGTCAACGCCGCACTGCCTGTCGGTAAGGTAGGCACGGTAGTTGAAGTGGACGCGACCCCCTTGCTGAACGCGGTGGACACCACGAATGGTTACGTCCTCGAAAAGGATCAGATCGATGCCGTGCCGCTGCCGACCGGCAGTTTCACGGGGCTGGCCATTCTTTCTCCCGGAGCCAGCGCCGAACTGCCCGGCGGCACCGGCGTCAACAGTGGCTTGGGGAATCAACCCATCTGGGCGAATGGCCAGCGTGACACCAGCAACAGCTTCCTGCTGAACGGAGTCGACGCCAGCAACTTGTTCAACGGCAAAAGCACCAGCCAGGTGGCCTCTTCCCGCATCGTGAACAATACCGGTGTGGCCGGAGTTTCGAGCACGAACGCCGCCCCCGTTCAGAGCACCGCATCTGTCTACCTCGCGGTCGGTCAGGCATTGCCGACTCCGGCCCCAGAGACCATTCAAGAGGTGCGCGTGAACACGTCCATGTACGACGCCCAACAAGGCTCGACCAGCGGCGCGCACATTGACATGAGCACGGCCTCGGGAACCAACACAATTCACGGTGAAGTCTACTGGCACCGTGGAACGGACTGGCTGAATGCTGCGCCCTTCTTCAACAAGCAGGACCCCAACATTATTCTCGCCCACGATGCCGTGCCGCAGTTGCATCGCGAAGCCTTGGGTGGCGCTGTGGGTGGCGCGCTGATCAAAGACAAACTCTTCGGATACATCAGCTACCAGCACCTGCACGATTCCGACCAGGAGATCGGCCTGTCGCGGCTGATGGTGCCCATCGATTTCAACCCCACCTATCTGTCATCTGCAAACTGTGGCTTCACCAATCGTCAGAGTCCTACATTCGCTGGTTGTTTGGCCGCCATCGCCAACAATGATTTCGGCGCGGGAATCACCAATCCCGCTGCGCAGGTAAGCCCGGTCGCGCTGGCACTGTTTCAATACCAGTTTCCCAACGGTCAATACCTGATTCCATACTCCAACTTTGGCGTTAACCCCACCCCGGATTTTCAGGAAGACGCCACCATTCCCGGAACAGCCTACTTCCTGGCCCACCAGGTGGTGGCGAATCTTGACTGGAACCAGAGTGCGAAAGACACCCTCTCGGCCAAATACTATTATCAGCTCGATCCCACTTTCGCTCCTTACGCCTACTCGAACCTTGCCGGATTCACCCAACACCTTGATGCTGGCAGCCAGGTGGCTTCTCTCACCAATACGCAAACCCTGCGGCCCAATTTGAGCGTGGTCGAGGTTCTCGGCATTCTTCGCGAAAAAGTTTACAGCACCATCGCTCAGCCGTTCACTCCGCAACAGTTGAACATCAACACCTTCGGTTCGCCCTATTTCCCCGGAATCAGCATCGTGAACATTCTTACAGGGGAATCCCCCGTGCCCAACGACTTTCTCAACATCGGGCAGGGTGCAGCTTCCCAGGCAGCGTTTACCGGGGTATTCCAGAATCGGATCATGCCTTCCGCCAACGCCATCTGGACGAAGGGCAAGCACACCGTCACTTTCGGCGGAAGCTATTCCTACACGCAGCTCAACGCACGTGACGAGAGAACGAATCAGGGAATCATCTCTTCCGCGGACTTCGGCCAGTTCCTGCAGGGCTTGGTGACCATCAATGACGATTTCACGACTACCAAGTTCCTTCAGGGCAATGCGAACCGTTACATGCGTGCCGGTCAATCCGGCGCTTATCTCCAGGATAAGTTTCAGTTCCGCTCCAATCTCAGCCTGACTGCCGGGCTGCGCTTCGACTGGGACGGCGGCTTCACTGAAAAATACGGCCGCATTTACAACTTCGACCCTGCGCGTTATACCTATGACGATGCGACCGATACGCTTACCTCGAATGGCATCATCATCGCCGGCAACAACAAGTTGTTTCCAACGAAAGGTGTTAGCAATACCACGCTCACCGGACGGCAATGGGGACTGGCTCCGCGGCTGGGCGTTGCCTGGAGTCCGAAAAAATTCAATGACAAGCTGGTAGTCCGCGCCGGAACCGGTCTCTACTACGACCGCGGCGAACTTTTTTCCTATCTTTCACCAGGATTCGCAGAGGGTGTGATCAACGGTGGACCGTTCGGCGTGAACCAGACTCCGCCTTACGTCAACGCGCAATCTTGCGGCACCGACCCCAACGTCGGCGGGTCCATTACCTTTTACCAGGGCTATATCCCCACCTGTCCCACTACTGTTCCTGGAGATAGCTACTCGCTTTCCAGCCCGTGGGGTCCGACGATCGGGCCGGCTCCGACTGGCAACCCGATGGACATCAATAATTATCTGCCATACACGACGGCGCCCGGAGTCGGAATACAGGCAGGAATCGTGGCTGGGGAGCCGCTCTTTTCCTTTGCCACCTACAACCGTGCCAACAAGCTGCCCTATACCATCAACAACACGCTCGACTTTCAATGGCAGCCGCGCAATGATCTCGCCATCGACGTCGGTTACGTCGGCAACCTGGGCCGGCACGGCGTAATCCCCATTCCGTTCAATCAGCCCGCAATCGCCTCGCCCAGTAATATCATCCACCCTAATTCGCAGAACCCGCAGGAATACACCTACGGTTACACGGTTCAGACGGCATCAAGCTGCTCTCCCTTTTGCCCAATCAATTTGCCCAACGGTCAGCCCATGGTGGTCACCTACGAGGGTGGCAACGTCGACCTGCGCGTTCCCTACCTTGGCTATTCGGCGGAAACAGAGAGCTACACCGCGGCCGGTGTATCCGCTTACAACGCGCTGCAGACTCACGTGGAAAAACGCATGAGCCACGGGCTGCAGTTCGGCTTCTCCTACACCTATTCCCACGCGCTCGATGAGCAAAGCGGCATGGGCCTGTTCTTCAACGGCAACAATCCGTTGAACCTGCGTTCGGCTTACGGCTCGTCTGACTTTGACCGCACCCACATTTTCAACTTCAGCTACTCCTACGAATTGCCCAAGTTTTTTCCCGGGTCCACTTTGAAGGGAAAGGTTGCAGACGGATGGGGCATTCACGGGGTCGCGGTTTTCCAAAGTGGGCAACCCTATAGCGTCATCGACTACACCGGTGCCGTGGGCAGCATCTTCTACAGCGTCTACGATGGCATCACCAATCCTATCGTGCCGCTGGCTCCCGGCTGTACCGCCAAGAGCGCGCGCACCAGTTATACCGGCGCCAACGCTTACTTCAATCCCAACGAAACCGCACTTAACGCCGCTTGCTTCACTCTCCCGTTGCTCAACCAGGGTGATCTCGGAGGCGCAATTCCCGCCGGCGACAGTTTCGAAACTAACTTCACGACCGGCCAGCGCAACATCTTCCGGCAAACCTGGCAGAGGGTCGCCAACATTTCACTGGTGAAGGTTACCCCGCTCACGGAGCGAGTCGCGCTGAAGTACAGCTTTGACGTCTTCAATGTGACCAACACGGCCAGCTTCGACGTTCCCATCGACGACGTCTCGCAGAACCAGTACTACAATCAGTTCCCGACCTATGGCCAGCCGGCACTCCCTTCTCAGGGCGCCGGCAGTTTTTATAACCCGCCAGCTTCCCTGGGTGCCGTCAACAAAACCATCGGTCTCCCACGGCAGATCCAAATGACATTGCGGGTAGATTTCTAAGCCCGGGCGGAGACCAACGGAATCAGAACCCTCCGTCACTCTTCCCCGATGTCCTCGTTCCACACATCGGGATTCTTGCGGATGTATTCGCCCAGCAGTGAGGCGCACTCGGCGGAATCGAGATCCAAGACCCGCACTCCGAGTGAACGGAGCCACGCTATCCCGCCCTGAAAATTGCGGCTTTCCCCCACCACCACCGTGCCAAAGCCAAACTGCCGCACCAGGCCACTGCAGTACCAGCACGGCGCCAGCGTGGTAACCAGGGTGAGGCCGCGATAGCTGCGCTGCCGCCCCGCATTGCGAAACGCATCCGTCTCGCCATGCAGCGATGGATCCCCGTTCTGCACCCGCCGGTTGTGGCCCGAGCCGAGGAGTTTGCCCGCGGCGTCAAAGATCGCGGCCCCGACCGGGATGCCTCCTTCGGCTAGCCCTTTGCGGGCTTCCGCCAACGCCACCTCGAGCATTGCAGAATGATCTGGTTCCGACACGACCTACAATTATAGGGGCAGCGCGGGACTCAGACTGCATTGTCGAAGTGCGGCTGGAACTGGGGAAGCGGCTGTCTTGAAAAGGATTCGCGTCCGGGAACATCTTCTGCAGGAGGATGCCGTGCGGCGCGGTCTTCGGAGAAGCGTATAAGAAGTTCAATCGAGCAGGCGGCGGGAGTCGAACACTTTCTTACCTCCGGGGAGGGCTCGCCTATGCCTAGCTGCCGCTTCGTGGCGCTGACCGGAACCTTTGGGGTTTCGGTCAGCGCCAAATCCGGCTCGCCAACAGCTTCCTGCAATTACTTATTGTCTTCTCTGGCTTCGGCGATATGGGCCTGGTGGCCGGCTTCGGAGACAGCCTTCACAAACGCCTCTGCGCTTGCTGGAGTTGCCGCCCTACCCGAAAGAACGTTGCGGAACATCATGTGGTGGCCGTAAATGGCGCGAGTCGAATCGTTGTCCTGCTCGATTACGGCACCTTCGAGCGTCAGGCCGGCAAATATGCCTTTCGAGCGCGAATAGGTTAGCACTTCAGTATTCAGTAAAATGTCAGTTCCGGCAGAAGTGTGACGGCCAACTGGGCCCGCTGCTACCGATCCTTCCCCGGTAAGTTCGAACTTGCTAGACAACAGATGCTGTAAACCACGGTCGTTCATGACCAGCATGACCAGGTCCACGCCTTCGACTCCGATCTGCAATCCCCAACTGCCACCCCCAACCGAGACAAATGCGGGAGCACTCCAGCCTTGCGGTGTGCGGCAGGAGGCTACTCCGCGGCCGTGCTTACCACCAAAGATGAAGCCACCTTTAAGCAAGTTTGGAACTACGACGATGCACTTTGCACCGTTCAACACTTCCTCCGGGATCCCTTTGTCAGGCGTTGACATGATCGATTGCAGAACGTCCACGGATTTTTGCATGCGGTCGACCGTGTCTTCCCGATCTGAACCTGCCCAAGCGTAAGTCCCAACCAGACCCAGCAGGCTCAGCAACAACAGTGAAATTGTCTTTTTCATGATGATTCCTTTCGGAGCTGCGGAACTAAGAGGAGAGA
>Ga0302325_10008617_pt1 | contig 22388 bp, 19 predicted proteins | sample Palsa_T0_2_FD_201948 | JGI IMG/M metagenome (GOLD analysis project Ga0302325, IMG submission 201948) | Peat permafrost microbial communities from Stordalen Mire near Abisko, Sweden - Palsa_T0_2 | ecosystem: Environmental > Terrestrial > Soil > Palsa > Peat permafrost | place: Sweden: Abisko...
GTTGTCCACGAGGTTTGTCAGCAGGAGTTCGACGAGTCTGGGGTCGCCCGTTGACCGGGCAGGGACGAGGGTGGCGTCGATATGGATGCCTCGGCGCTCAGCCTCGTGACTGCGTTGGGCCAGGACGGTCTCGGCAATCTGGGCGAGATCAAGTGGCTCCCACTGTTCGACGCCGCGCTCACTGGTGGCCAGCGTGAGGAGGGCTTGGATGAGTCGTTGTTGGTGTTGGCTGAGGGTGAGAGCTTCCTGGCAGACCGACCGCAAGGTGTCGGCGTCGGGGCTCGGGTCGGCGAGGGCGACTTCGAGGAGGGTCTGGAGACCGGCGAGGGGGGTGCGTAGTTCGTGGGAGGCGTTGGCCACGAAGTGGCGCTGGGCCTCGAACGAGGCTTCCAGGCGCCCGAACAGATCATCGAGGGTCTGCCCCAGTTCGCTGAGCTCGTCGTCTGGGCCGTCCAGGCCAAGTCGGCGGTGAAGATCGGTGGCGGAGATCTCCCGCGCCGCAGCATTCATGGCGCGGAGCGGCCGGAGGAATCGGCCGGCGATCCACCAGGCCAGTCCCACCGCGATCACACCGGCGATCACGGCCACGATCGCCGGTCCGACATCGAAGCGGTGGCCGAAGAAAGCGTTGTGCGACGTCGCAACACCGCTGCCGTTGGTCGACCCTTGCCTAACCAGCAGGCCGCTGACGGCGAGAACGGCGGCAACAAGCAGGACGAACAGCCCGGCATAGAGCACCGTGAGCTGCACGCGCAACGGGGGTCGACGGAGCCGGCGTTTGAGTGAGGCCGTGCCGATGGCGCTCATGGTGTGTCTCCTATTCGGTAGCCGCCCTCGCGGACGGTGTGGATGACGGGCGGGTCGCCGAGCTTGGCCCGCAGCCGGTGCATGGTGTGCTTGACCGCGCTGGTGAACGGGTCCGCGGCCTCGTCCCACACGCGTTCGAGCAATTCCTCGGCTGAGAGGACCAGGCCAGGCGAGGTGAGGAGGCATTCGAGCAGGGCGAACTCCTTGGGGCTGAGCTCCAGGCGACGGCCGGCCCGGGACGCCACGCGGCGGGCCGGGTCGAGGGTAATGTCCTGGAAGGCGAGTGTGGGGGGTACTAGCGGAGTGGCTCGGCGGGCGAGGGCCCGGACTCGGGCGACCAACTCGGCGAACGCGAACGGCTTGGGGAGGTAGTCATCCGCGCCCAATCCGAGCCCGTCGACGCGGTCTTTGACCGTATCGGCGGCGGTCAGCATCAGCACCCGAACATCTGAGCGGTCAGCGACGATCTGCCGGCAGATGTCGTCACCGTGGACGCCGGGCAGATCCCGGTCCAGGACGACCACGTCGTAGCGGGTGATCGCAAGGTGGCCGAGGGCGTCGGTCCCGTCCAGGACGACGTCGACGGCCATGCCCTCGCGTCGCAGCCCGATCGCGATCGAGCGGGCAAGGACCTCGAAGTCCTCGACCACCAGGACTCTCACCGGCGGCCACCGTTCATCGTGTGGGTGGTGTCGGGCTGCGGGGTGCCAGTTCGACGTGCCATGTGGGCAAGCATGCCTGGTGGTCGGTCGCAACCAGGTATCAACGGCTGCGACCGAGTTGGAACCGGCAAGGTCGTACAACGATCACCGACCCGTCCCCCACCACCAAGAACGGACGATCGACGTGATCGAACAGACCATCGAAGTTTCCGGCCTGCGCAAGCGATTCGGCCAGACCCTGGCGCTCGACGGCATGACCTTCACCGTCGCGCCCGGCCGGGTGACCGGCTTCGTCGGCCCCAACGGGGCGGGCAAGTCGACCACCATCCGGGTGATCCTCGGCCTCGACACTCCCGACGAGGGACGGGCGCTAGTCGGTGGGAACGCTTATCAGAATCTGTTTCATCCGCTGCGCCACGTCGGCGCGCTGGTTGACGCCGGCGCGTTGCAGCCCAGCCGGACGGCACGCAACCACCTGCTGTGGATGGCCCGCTCCCAGGACCTTGACCACCGCCGCGTCGACGAGGTGATCGAATTGGTCGGCCTCACCAGCGCGGCGCGACGCAAGGCGGGCGGGTACTCGCTCGGGATGCGGCAGCGGCTCGGGATCGCCGCTGCGATGTTGGGCGACCCGCCGGTATTGATCTTGGACGAGCCGTTCAACGGCATGGACCCCGAGGGCATCATCTGGGTACGCCACTTCCTGCGCTCGCTCGCCGAGCAGGGACGAGCCGTGCTGGTCTCCAGCCACCTGATGAGTGAGCTTCAGGACATGGCTGACCAGGTGGTGGTGGTCGGACGGGGCCGGGTCCTCGCCGACGCCAGCGTCGATGAGTTGCTGGCCCGCGCCTCGAGCGATCACGTTCTGCTCCGCACCCCAGAGCCAGCCGAGGCGGCCATCGCGCTCGAACCTGCGGGGGGCGAGGTAGCGGTCACCGATCGCGGCACGCTCGCCGTGTCCGGAATGGGAGCCCAGCGTGTCGTTGAAGTGCTGAACCGGGCGGCCATCGGGTTTTCGGAGGTCACGACGCAGCGGGCGAGCCTGGAGGACGTCTATCTCCAGCTCACCGGCGGCGAGGCCGAGTTCCGCGCCGGCTCAGACGGGCGGGTGGCGCGATGAGCCTCACCAGTACGCCGCCGCGCCCGGCCCGCACGCCTGCGAGCAACCGCTTCCGGTCGGTGCTGTGGGCCGAGTGGATCAAGCTCCGCACCGTCCGCGGCTGGATCATCGCGCTCGTCCTCGGCGCAACAGCCATGTTCTTCCTCTGTTACGAGGTGGCAGCCGGCCCCGAAACGGGCGGCTGCTCCGGCCTCCCCGCGGGCGCCGTGTGCACGACTGGATCACCGACCGTCATACCGACAGGCCCGGGCGGCGAAGCGGTCGCCGACAGCTACCAATTTGTCCATCGCACGCTCACCGGCGACGGCACGATCACGGCCGAGATCACCTCGCTGACCGGCGTCATCTCGACAAACCGTGCCAACGTCCAGGGATCGCTCTCCTCCAGCCACCCGGGACTCGCGGCATGGGCCAAGGCCGGGCTCTTGCTCACCCCCAGCACCAGGCAGGGGTCGGCCTATGCCGCGGTGATGGCCACCGGCATCCACGGCATCCGCTACCAGTACGACTACACCCACGACAGTGCCGGCCCCAAGGGGACCATCACCACGTCAACACCGCGCTGGCTGCGCCTGGTCCGATCCGGCGACACGATCGCCGGCTACGCCTCCACCAACGCGCAGAGCTGGACCGAGGTCGGTTCCGTGCGGCTCTCGGGACTGCCAGCCGCGGTCCAGGTCGGACTATTTGCCACCTCGCCCGTCGATTTCCACGGCGCCACCGGGTACCCGACCCTGGCCACCGCCACCTTCGACCACATCGCCATCAACGACGCCCCCGCAGCCACGAAATCGTGGCTCGGCCAAGACATCGGCACCGGCCGAAACGCCTTCTACCCGACCCTCGCAACCGGCAGCTACCACCACTCCGGCACGTCCGTCGTCGTTAGTGGCTCGGGTGACATCGCCCCCGCCGTCGTCCAAGGCCTGATGGGCACGCACACCGCGTCGAGCAGCCTCCTGCTCGGGCTGATCGTCGGGCTGCTCCTGGTGATCGTGGTCGCCGCGATGTTCATCACCACCGAGTACCGCCGCGGTCTCATCCGCACCACCTTCACCGCGATCCCGGCTCGAGGACGAGTGCTCGTGGCCAAGGGCCTGGTCGTCGGGGTGGTCGCCTTCGTGCTGTCGGTGGTGGTGATGGCGGTGATCGTTCCCCTCGGCCAGCACCTGCTGCGATCCCACGGCAACTACGTGTTTCCCGCCACCACCTTTACGCAAGTGCGCATCGTCGTCGGCGCCAGCGGCCTCGTGGCGATGGCCGCGATCGTCGTCACCGCCCTGTCCGCGATGGTGCGCCGCCCCGCAGCGGCGATCACCGCCGGAACTGCTGCCTTCCTGCTGCCGTTCATCGTTGCCTCCGCGGCGGGCGGCAGTACCGCCGAGTGGTTGCTGCGACTCACGCCCGCTGCCGGCCTGTCAATGCTGCAAGCCCTGACCCAATACGGCCAGGTCAGCTATACCTACACCCTCGGTAACGGCTACTACCCACTCTCCCCGCTGGCGGGCTTCGCCGTGTTGTGCGGCTACACCCTGGTTGCGCTCGCTGCAGCGACCGTGCTGCTGCACCGGAGGGACGCATGATCGACGCGCTACGGGCCGAGTGGACCAAGCTCCGCACCCTGCCCTCCACAACCTGGCTGCTCGCCGGTGCCGCCGGCGTCACTATCGCGGTCAGCGCCATCGTCGCCGCCGCTTGGCACGTCAATACCGGCAGCACGGCCGATCCCACCAAGCTGAGCCTCGCCGGTGTCCAGATCGGCCAAGCGGTGATCGCCGTCCTCGCCGTGCTGGCGGTGTCCGAGGAGTACGGCACCGGCATGATCCGGACCAGCCTCGCCGCTGTGCCGCGCCGGCTCACCCTCCTGGCCGCCAAGGCCGCCAACCTAGCCGGACTCACCCTGCCGATCGGCCTGATAGCGGTGGCCGGCTGTCTCCTCGCCGGTCGACTCCTACTCCCCGACGCAGGGATCAACCCCGCCCACGGATACGCACTCGTATCCCTGGACCACGGTCCAACCTTGCGCGCTGCTGCCGGCAGCGTGCTCTACCTCGTCCTCATCGCCCTGCTCAGCCTCGGCGTCGCCACCGCCATCCGCGACACCGCCGCGTCGATCGGCGCGATGCTCGGCCTGCTCTACCTACCACCCATAGCGGCACAACTCGTCCAAGACCCGACCTGGCGGCGACACCTCGAACAGATCGCCCCCACGACCGCCGGGCTCGCGATCCAAGCCACCACCAACCTCCACTCCCAGCCCATCGCCCCCTGGGCCGGGCTCGGCGTCCTCGCCGCATGGGTCATCGCAACCCTTCTGGCCGGCGGACTACTGCTCAAGCTGCGCGATGCGTAGCCACACGCATCAGTACCCCGAGCCCATTACGGACGCGTGCCCAATCTGTAGCTGTCAGGCTCTCAACGGCGATTTCAGCGTCAGCGACGGAACGGTAGAGGGAGGTTTCGGCGGCGGGGCCGAGCTGGTGATCGAGCAGCCAGCCAGTTTCGGCGAGACCGGCCTCCATGGTGATCAGCGGGATGGGTCTCGAGCAGCTCGCGGCACGCATCGTGCGCCGGGTCACTTCGGTCAGCGGCGGCCAGCAGCACGCCCGTATCTCCGGCGCGCGGGCTCAGCAGCTCATCTCGAGCCACGACGCAGCCTTCAGCGTGGTGGGAGCGGCGGCCGGCACGCGCGCGTCAGGCGCTTTGAATGTCAAGGACGCGGGCGTGCTATACGACGCTGTCAAGACGATCATCGCTCCGCCGTATGGCCACCTGCTTGGCCTCGTGTACCTTGTCGGTGTCTGCAGGGGTCTCGCTGTGGAGGTAGCAGGTGCTCGTACCGGACGCCCGCTCATCCAGCGCATCGGAAACACCGCCTATGACTCTGCGGCGCTTGTAGGCGGGATCGCGCGCCACGAACCGCCGACACCGGAACTGCTGCTCGCCGCCGCCGGCGCCCTGAGCGACATTCTCGGGCTCGCGTCGCCGGAGTCAGGGGCGACGGCCGATGACCGAATCGATCTCGCGAGTCGCTTTTTCGCATCTAAGGACAGCGTCGACGCAGCGGTTCAGTTGGCCGCCGAGCAGCTGGACGCAGATCCCGATTGGGAACCACCCATCGGCTGACTAGCAACTCGAGGGTGCCGGGGCCGCCCTTGAACGGGCCGACCAGATCGGCCGTGATCCCGCCGCCGTAGACATCGCCGGCTGGGTGCGTACCCGTTCCTCGCCCAACCAGGCACCGTCGACCCTGGGTCCGATGGTCGACGCGCGGCATACCGCAGGGGTTGCCTGGACGTACCGGCAGCGGGCCGCTGGTTTGAGCCACTGCGCGACCACCTCTCGTTCATGACCGCAGGCTCTGCATACGCAAAGGGGCGACTCTGTCCGCCGGCGCGTCCGCCCTGGATTCAGCGATCCTTGAGACGTGCCATCCGCCGAAGATCTACGGTCCGCCGGCTGATCGAGGGCCCGGAAATGCTGGCCGACACGCAGCGCACGGCAGACATTCTGTGAGTTCAATCGCGCTCTACCTACTCAGCGCCGGTCCAGCGCCCGCGACCCCCGGTCGACGAAGGCGGAAGCGAGGGACTGTGACCCAGTGAGTGACTGGGCGCCCTCGGTCTCGTGCTCCCGTTCTCGGACTTGACAAACCCGCCATTTATGACGCGGGATGCCGAGGCGGTGTGTTGGGGTTGGGCTGCGGGCGTGCGTGTGATACGACTTGGCGGATGGAGGGGCTACTTGCGCGCTACCGCTCGGCTGAGCAGGTGCGGTCTGGCGGCGCGCTCGGCAATCTGGGCGAAGGCGTCGAGATCACAGTCCACGGGATCTCGACGCGGTTGATCGCGTGGCCGGGAACTGGCTACCAGACTGAGGCCGTGCACGTGTTGACGGTTGCCGCCGGCGAGGAGAGCGAGCGCTATCGCTACGACCTCGCCGAGGAGGCGCTCCTCTGCCACAGCGGAACCGGTGTGGTGTGGCTGCGCGGGCGGTGGGTCACCGTCCGGCCGGGTGATCTCGCGTACGTTCCTGAAGGGGTGGAGCGTGCGGTGCGCAACCCGGCGGCGGCAGGCGAGCCGTTGGTCTTGGTCTCGCAGGTCACGCCGCCGCAGTTCGACCTGTACGCGCAGGCCGGCTTCTACAACGTCGAGCATGCGGTGATGAACGAGCGGGCGATCGCAAAGGCGGCGCTCAACGCCGAGGCGGTCGAACTGCCGGTGCCGGCGCTCGCCTTCCATGACGATCAGCCGGAGGTCCGTTCCTGGCTGCTTGAGCGAGACGACATCCGCGGCCGGGGAGCGCTGTTCAACGTGTTCATGGGTGCTCCGTTCACCGGCATTGGCCTTCCGATGCGGCTGATCCTGTGGCCGGGCGCCGGCTCGCGGACCGCTGGTTTCAACTTTGCCGCACCCGAGCCCGGCACCACCGACCGGATCCACACGCACCCGGTCTCGGACGAGTGCCTGGTGATGTGGCTTGGCGGCAGCGCCGAGTTCTACATCGGCGGGGTCTGGGTGCCGGCGAGCGCAAACGACGTTGCGCTTGCGCCCTGCGGCGTCGTGCATGGCCATCGCAGCGAAGGGGTCACGCTGTTCGGTGGCTACGCTTCGCCGCCGCAGCTTGACCTGTTGATGCCGACGGACTACTACCAGGCGGGGGCATTCACGGCCGCCTCGCCGACGCAGCTCGAGTACGGCCGCTAGCGTGCTCACGCATTCGCGGCCTGCGCCTGGGACTGTCCGCGCCCAACGCGACGATTGGCCAGGTCTAGGGTCGGCGGAGGGGCGTCCTGGGGACCGCACAGGGTTGGCCGAGCGGTTCGCGGTTTGCGCGTTTCCGCCCCGACATCTCGGCGGCCCGAGCGGTGGCCGGGAGACGCCCCAGGTCGTGGCGAAGCAGTCGCGTGACGAGTCACCGGGCTGACGACTCTGCGGTCGCCGGAGCAGTCGTCAGCCTGGACCTCCTCGAGCGCGTGCGGATCGGTCCATCCCGCTCGTCCGGTGCCGGCAAGCTGCGCGGCGAAGGCGATCGTCTTCCATGCCGGGGCCTTCCGTGATCAGTCCGGGTACTCGTCCTTGCGCCAGGTGCGAGGCTCGTCGGGCTGGGCCTTGGGCGTGCGCTCGAGGAGGAAGTTGTGGTAGGGAGCGACGAACGGGTCGGGCGCCATCACCGTGTAGGTGTGGTAGACGGTCCCGTTCTCGCGCGCGAACGCGATCCAGCCGGGCCCCTCACGCAGGCCGTCCTTGAGATCCGCGCCGATCTGGTGCGACCACTCCTCGAGCCAGCCCGGTGGGCTGTCGATCATCGCCTTCACCTCGGGGATCTGCTGTGCCTGCTCCTCGGTCATCGCAAGGCCGAAGTCGAAGGGGAAGTCGGTCTCGTAGGTGGAGACGTAGGGGAACTGCCAGCCCATCCGCTGCTTGTAGGCGACCAGGCGCTCGATCGGCGCCCGCGAGAAGCAGATCAGCGTCACGTCGCGGTGGTTCAGGTGGACGAGCCCACCGTCGAGTCCGTCCCCCAGGCTGGTGCACCCGGGGCACGCCCCGATCTCGTAATCAGGGCCGAACATGATGTTGTAGGCCAGGAGTTGTGAGCGGCCTGCGAAGAGCTCGGCGAGCGTCTTCTTCCCGTCCTCGGTGTCGAACTGGTACTTCTTCTCCACCGGAACCCAGGGCAGCTGACGACGCTGCTCGGTCACCCTCTGACCGAGCTTGGCATGTTCGGCCTCGAGCTTCGCAAGTTCGTCGCGAGCCGCCTGCCATTCCTCACTGGTCCCAATCTTGTAGTCGGGCATTGATACCTCCTTTGGGGTTCGTCGCGTCGGCGGAGGAGGCAGCCGTGGATCGTCGGCGGCCGCCTCTCGACGCTCGTAGGTTAAGACTGCGCGCCACGCCGAACTCATCGCCGCGTCGTCGACGGGCGGGTGGCGACCGCCCCCACCGAGGAGACGACACCCGGGGTGGTCCGGTTGTTGGGCAGGGTGATGCTCACCCTGTCCCCGACCGCCACGAGCCAGGAGGGCTTGCTGCGGCCAGTACCCACGTCGTCCGCCTCACCGCGTGACTCCCGCTGCGGCTGCCACATCGCGGCACTTCTGCATCGCGGCACGGAGAATGCTCATCCCCCCGGGCTCTGCGGCGGATGGGATTCGATCCGTGTCGACGAGGGGCCCAGTTGGGATGGGGTCCGGGAAGTCCTTCACGCCGTTCTCGCGGACGCACTGGGCGAACTTGAGGGCCGCGTCCTGCTGCTGGGCGCTCCGCTTGCTGCCCATGAACCCCGCTGGCTCCAGGTCCTTACACGCGCTGATGGCCTGCTTGAACGCCGGGGTGCTCGTGTCCAGCGACGAGCCGTTCGCTATCGCATCGATGGTGAGCGCGCCCGACGCGCCCGGGTCCGGGAACTCGCTGACCCCGTTGCTGCGCATGCACTCGGCGAACTTCACCCCCTTCTCGTGGGCGGTGGTGGTGGGGTCGCCGCCACCGCCGCTGCTGCCGATCTCGGCGGGTGCGCTCGAACCGCACGCGCTGATCAGGACGACCATCGCGATCAGGGCTAGGGCGGCCAGCGGCCGTACTGTTCTACACGTGTGTGTTCTACTCATGCTTGGTCTCGGCGTTCATCTCGGCGATGAAGCGCATCTCGCTTGCCAGGCTGGCGATCGGGACTGGCTGCTCGTGCGGGCTCGCCGCCGGCCGGCCGTTGCCGAGCACCAACGCCGCCTGTCCGCGCGGCGGCCACCTGACCGGCGACAGGGAGGCGCGGACCGTGTCGTTGAGCATGCGGTGTCTGTCGTTGAGCGGGTGGCGGGCTGCTGCGAACGCCGCGTGGGCGAGAAGTAGAGCGAGCGCCGCGCCGAGCAGCGCGCCGCGGCGGCGCCGGCCGTATACGGTCGCTCGGGTACGGCGTGCTGCCGTTCGTGTTGGTTGCCTGGAGGTCACGCCGCCATTGAAGGCAGCGTGGTGTTGCCAGGACGTATGTGTTTTTCGATATGCCGACGATATGTTCCGGCTGGCAGCATCCGGGGCATGCGTGTGTTGATCGTTGAGGACGAGCCCTATATGGCGGAAGCCATCCGCGATGGCCTACGCATGGAGGCGATCGCGGCCGACATCGCCGGTGACGGCGACGCCGCTCTGGAGCTGCTGAGCGTCAACGCGTACGACATCGCCGTGCTGGACCGCGACATCCCCGGGCCCTCCGGTGACGAGATCGCCAAGCGCATCGTCGCCTCGGGCAGCGGCATGCCGATCCTGATGCTCACCGCCGCCGACCGGCTCGACGACAAGGCCTCCGGGTTCGGGCTCGGCGCCGACGACTACCTCACCAAGCCGTTTGAGCTCCGAGAGCTCGTGCTCCGTCTCAGAGCGCTGGACCGCAGACGGTCCCACGACAGGCCACCCGTGCGAGAGATCGCCGGTCTGCGTCTGGATCCGTTCCGTCGTGAGGTCTACCGCGATGGCCACTACGTCGCGCTGACCCGCAAGCAGTTCGCCGTGCTCGAAGTTCTCGTCACTGCCGAGGGCGGTGTCGTCAGCGCCGAAGAGTTGTTGAATCAGGCGTGGGATCAGAACGTCGACCCGTTCACCAACGCCGTGCGCATCACGGTCTCGGCACTGCGCAAACGCCTTGGCGACCCCGGGATCATCGCCACCGTGGCCGGCGTCGGGTACCGCATCGGCACTCAATCCGACGCCGAGCATGGGGGAGGGGATCGTGGATAGAGCCGTTGGTCTGAGGCTGCCCCGCCTCCCGCTCTCCAGGCTCACTCCACGTCGGCTGCTTCATCTGTCCTCGCGGACCGTCCGCCTGCGCCTGACTCTGCTCTACGGTGGCCTGTTTCTCGTCTCGGGGGTGGCGCTGCTGGCGATCATGTATCTGCTCTTTCGCCAGGCCAGCGGGGTTGACCTGATCGTCTCAACCGGGACTCCGCATGGGTCGGCCAGCCGGGAAGCCGTCAGCCATGTCGTCGAATTGAAGTACGCCCGGCTCGTCCGCCGTTCCACCGAGGATCTTCACCGGGGGCTTCTCCAGGCTGGGATCGGGTTGGCGGTCATGACCGTCGTCTCGATCGCGCTCGGCTGGCTCGTCGCGGGCCGGGTCCTGCGCCCGCTGCGGGCGATGACGGCGACCACCCGACAGATCTCCGAGCGCAACCTGAACGAGCGTCTTGCGCTCTCGGGCCCCCGCGACGAGCTGAAGGATCTCGCCGACACCATCGACGGCCTCCTCGCGCGGCTTGAGGCACACGTCGCCGAACAGCGGCGGTTCGCAGCCAACGCGTCCCACGAGCTGCGCACCCCGCTGTCGCTGACGCAGACCCTTCTCGACGTGGCCCGCAGGAATCCGGACCGCGGCGACGGCGACGGCGAGCTTGTCGACCGCCTCCACGCCGTCAACGCACGGGCGATCGACCTCACCGAAGCGTTGCTCCTGCTCAGCCGCGCCGACCAGCGGTCCTTCACCCGAGAACCCGTCGACCTGTCCCTGATGGCGGAAGAAGCCACCGAAACGCTCCTGCCTTGCGCAGAAGAGCGCGGCGTCACCATCGAGACCTCCGGCGACATCACTCCCACCATCGGCTCACACGCGCTTCTGCTGCAGTTGACCACGAACCTCGTGCACAACGCGATCGTCCACAATCTGCCTGACCACGGCACCGTGTGGGTCACGACCAGCGCTCACCCCGAGAGCGTGGTGCTCACCGTCGAGAACACCGGCGAGAAGCTCACCCCGGAGCTGGTTTCGACGCTTGGCGAGCCGTTTCAGCGCGGTACCGAACGCATACACGCCGACCACGCAGGCGTCGGCCTCGGCCTGGCGATCGTCAAGAGCATCACCCAAGCACACGACGGGACCCTCACCCTCACCCCCCGAGCCGCTGGCGGGCTCCGCGTCACGGTGCAACTACCCCCTGGGCCACTGCAGACCGGCAAATAACATCGAGGAAATCGCCGCACGGTCCCGAGAGGCGATGTGGGACAGTCCGTCGAGTCCATCACGCCACCGCACGGCCTGGGCATGCGTTGGTCTCGACCTCTGGCTCCCGTGCACAGCGGGCCATCGTGTTCAGGGAGGCGATCTGGCCGGCCGGTGCACGCCGCGATCGCTGCCTGCATCCCCGGCGGAGGCGATGCGGGACGTCGCGTCTGGCTCTCGCTCCCGACTCATGCGCGTCGGTGCGGCCCCGCGGCGCTAGTGCGGGGCTTTTGTGGAAAGCGGCTGAAGGGACTCGAACCCTCGACCTTCTGCATGGCAAGCAGACGCTCTAGCCAACTGAGCTACAGCCGCGCGGAGGCGGAGTATAACCCTGGACGGTTGGGGATCCTGATGCTCCGATCGGCTGGGGGTACATGGATGACGCTCCACTCGAGCGGGTCCCAGAAAGCTGTGGGATGAAACCCATCTGCCGGCTCGGGAACAGCCCGTTGGCGGTTTCCTGCCTGCAGTGGGGCGTTATCCGCTTCCTGGTGTGGTGGCCAGCGCTTGGGTGACCTTCCCGCGGATCGGCGTCGCTGCTGAGGCCGTGCGCCACTTTGCGAAGGGCAGCGCTCCGGATGGCTCGCGTCGAGTGGCCACGACGCTGCGCAGTCGCCGGCGCCCGGGCCAGAGCCGGTTGAGCGTCGTGTGATCGGAATCGGCGCATGAGTCGCCCCACGCCAGCCCGCTGGCGTGGAAGCGGTCGATGTTGGCGATGTGGAACTGGACCGCGGGTGAGAAGCGAGCGAGCCGCTCGTCGAAGGTGAGCTTGAAGCTGAAGCTCATGTCGCCCGCGAGCAGTTCGCAGCTCATCGCGGCGGTGCGCTGCTCGTTGGCCAGCGACAGCATCAGCAGCCGGTCGGATTGCGCGAACCCGCGGCACATCTGGGTGAAGAACACGGCGTGGCCGGGGCGGCACGCCATCGCGGTGCCCACGTCGCCTTTCCAGCCGGCGCGCTCGAGCTTCAGGAACCGCTCGTAGGCGGCCGGGTCGGCGCTGTCATCGCGGAGGGTCAGAGGGCCGACCTCCTGCTGAAGGAGTTCGAGCTTGCGCTGATAATCGTCGCGCTCGGGTCGGCTCAGAGTCCGCTCGAGGTAGTCAGGACTGGATCGTCGGTACAGCGCCGCCCGTTCGAACTCGTCCACGACGACCAGTCGGGACTCAGTGGCGAGCGCTGAGGCGAGCGGCTCGGAGACCGGGCCGGCGACGTCGATCCAGTCGAGGGCCAGGCAGCGGCTCGCTTGCAGCCCGCCGTTGATCAGGGTCGCGAGGACGGCCTCGGTATCTCCGGGGGCGACGAGCGGCGCGCCGAAGTAACAGTAGGCGTGGCGCCAGGTGGCGAGACACGGTCCGGGCACGCCATGCCAGGACCGCACGCTGCGCACGGGCACCGCCGCCAGCCAGTCGGATCCGTCGCGTACGACAAGCATCGCGAGGTCGTGGACGCGCCACGCGAAGGCAGCGGGGAGCACGAACACCTGCTCGGCAAACGGGTTGAGCGTCACCGCGGTTGCCCCGAGCCGCTTCCAGGCGGCCAGGTCGCGTTGGCGAAGCTCGGATATGGGGATGACTTCGGAACGCATTGGCGCGAACGTAAGCCGGCTCCCGGCGGGAGCTGGATGAAGAGCGGCTTAACGCCGTAGACACCAAGGTCGGAGGAAACCTTCCCCGCCGATTGTGAAAAAGTCAGCTCACCCGGATCACCCCCTGGCCGCGAGGAGAGCCACGGATGTCAACCACTGAGGTCAATCGGTTCATCAGCCTGTGCGACGACCCGGCTCCACAGGGTGCAGGGGCGCTCGCCGAGTCGCCCGTGACATGAGCGCCGATCTCGTGGGGCGTTGCGCGGTCATCACCGGCGCGGGCGGCGGGCTGGGACGGGCCTTCGCGCTCGGCTTCGCCGCCGCCGGTGCCCGCGTGGTGGTAGTTGACCGGGACCGGGCGGCCGCGGCGCGCGCCGGCGAGGCGGTCGCGCACGCGGGCGGCGAGGCGGTGGCGGTGCTCGCCGACGTCGCCGACGAGGCCAGCACGCAAGCGATGGCGCTGGCCGCGCGGGGAGCGTTCGGGTCGATCGACGTACTGGTCAACAATGCCGCTGTGTACGCCGGCCTGGAACGACGGCCGTTTGACGAGATCGAGGTGGCCGAGTGGGATCGCGTGATGGCGGTCAACCTGCGCGGCCCCTGGCTGTGCGCGAAGGCCTGCGCGAGCGCGCTGCGCGAGGGTGGTGGTGCCATCGTCAATGTCGCCTCGGCCACGGTGCTCAGCGGCTCGCCGCTGTGGGCGCACTACGTGGCCTCCAAGGGTGCGCTGATCGCGCTGTCGCGCGTGATGGCGCGCGAGCTGGGCGACCACGGCGTGCGCGTCAACACGCTGGCGCCCGGTTTCACCCTGACGGACGCCAGCCGCGAGCTGATCGACGACGCCGAGACCTACGGCGTCGACCGCGGGGCGATCAAGCGAAGCCTACAACCCGACGATCTGGTCGGCGCGGCGCTGTTCCTGGCCTCAGATGCCAGCGCGATGGTCACCGGGCAGACGATCGTGGTGGACGGCGGGCGTCAGTTCCTGTAAACGGGGCGCGATCGTGCGATCACTGGCTCTCCGCAACCGACTCGCCCGTGGCCGCCGTCGGGTCATCGGCGCTTTCGGACGACTCCGCCAGGCGGCGATGCAGGCGTTCGCGAAGCTCGTCGGGGTCGTAGTCCCCGGGCGAACGGCGTTGTCGAGCGACGACAACGCCGCCCGCCGCCACCCCGGCCACTCCGGCGAGGCCGATGAGCTTCCAGCGCGGGCGCATCGATTGCGTAGGGTACCTCGGCCGAAACCGGCGACGCTCACGCTCGACGAAGCCGTCGCCACCGCGTCGACGGGGGACATCTGGCTGTTTCGCGGCCGGTCGCCCGCTGACGTGGCGATCAGGACCGTGACCAACAGCCCGGTCAATCATGTGGGGATGGTCGTCGCCATCGACGACTTGCCACCGTTGCTGTGGCACGCCGAGCTCGGTCGCTCGCTCCCCGACGTATGGACGGGCAAGCGTCAGCGCGGGGTTCAGCTTCACCACCTACGCGAGGCCGTGATCACCTGGAACGAGCGCTACAGCCAGCGGGCTTGGGTCCGCCAGCTTGAGGGCACAATCGAGCGTGACCACGAGGACCGCCTGATGGAGGTCATCGAGCGGTTCGACGGCCGGGACTTCCCGACCACCCTCGGGCTGGTCGGACGGTCGGCCAAAGGTCGCTTGCGCCGCACGTCCTCGCTGGAGACGATCTACTGCGCGGAGCTCGTGGCCGCGACCTACCAGGAGATGGGACTGTTAGGAAGCCGTCGACCGGTGAGCTGGTATGACCCGGGGCGGTTCTGGAGTGGTGACCACCTCGAGCTGGTCGCGCCGTTCGCTCTCACCGATGAGATCGCCGTGCGCTGACACCGGGGTCGCCGGGCGGCGGACCCCGGTGATGTCGATCGTGGTCGGGCGCGGTTGGCGCGTCCGGCGACGCCCCGCGGGCCGGGGTATCCGCCCGCTGCCTCTAATCTCGTGGCCCGGATGACCATCGCTCAGACCGCTGATCGGAGTGCTGGCACGACACCGTGGTGGCGCAGCGCGGTGATCTACCAGGTCTACATCCGCAGCTTCGCCGACGGCGACGGCGACGGCGTGGGGGACATCTCGGGCCTGCGCCGCCGGCTGCCCTACCTCGCGGACCTCGGCGTCGACGCGGTGTGGATCAACCCGTGGTACCCGTCGCCGATGAAAGACGCCGGGTACGACGTCTCGGACTTCCGTGACATCGAGCCGATATTCGGCACACTCGCCGGTGCGCAGGCGATGATCGACGAAGCCCACGATCTCGGTCTGCGGGTGTTGCTCGACATCGTTCCGAACCACCTGTCCGACCAGCACGAATGGTTTCAGCAGGCGCTGGCGGCTGGCCCGGGTTCGTGCGAGCGCGACCGCTTCATCTTCCGCGACGGCCGCAGCGCCGGCGGTGACGTCCAGCCCAACGATTGGCAGAGCTCGTTTGGCGGCCCGGCCTGGACTCGTGTCACCGAGGCCGACGGTCGGCCTGGTCAGTGGTACCTGCACCTGTTCGCCCCCGAGCAGCCCGATGTCAACTGGAGCAACCCCGAGGTCGGGGCGGAGTACGACGAGACGATGCGCTTCTGGTTCGACCGCGGGGTCGACGGATTCCGCATCGACGTGGCCCACGGACTGGCGAAGGCCGAGGGCCTCCCGGACGTCGGTTCGACGGTGTGGCCGCCGCCGAGCCCAGATCGGGTCGACCACCCCCACTGGGACCGGGACGACGTCCACGAGATCTACCGGCGCTGGCGCGCCCTGGCCAACGACTACGACGAGCCGCGGGTGTTCGTCGCCGAGGCGTGGGTGCACAACTCCCGACGCCTGGCGCGGTACCTCCGCCCGGACGAGCTGCACACCGCCTTCAACTTCGAGTTCCTCTTGGCGCCGTGGCAGGCCGCCGCCATGCGCGCGTCGATTGCCGAGACGCTGAGTGCGCATGAGGCCGTCGACGCCCCGCCCACGTGGGTGCTCTCCAACCACGACACAGTCAGAGAGGTCTCCCGCTACGCCCGCCCGCAGGGCGTGCGGGAGCTGCGAAACCTCAATGACCTGCTCGACCTGCCGGCAGATCGTGAGCTCGGCACCAGGCGGGCGCGGGCTGCCGCGTTGTTGATGCTCGCGCTCCCGGGCGGCGCCTACGTCTATCAGGGCGAGGAGCTCGGTCTGGCCGAGGTCGAAGACCTGCCCGAGGAGGCGTTGCAGGATCCCACCTGGGAGCATTCCGGTGCCACGAACCGCGGCCGAGATGGCTGCCGCGTGCCGATCCCGTGGTGTGGTGACCAGCCGCCGTTCGGGTTCAGCCCGCCGGACGCGACCGCGGCGCCGTGGCTGCCCCAGCCAGCGTCGTGGCGCTCGCAGACCGCCGCAGCGCAAGCCGGCGACGACGCCTCGATGCTCGCGCTCTACCGTCGCGCCCTCCGGATCCGCCGCGCGCGGCTCGAACTCGGCGATGGCAGGCTGGAGTGGCTCGACGCGCCGGACGGCGCGCTCGCCTTCGCGCGGGGTGAGGGATTCGTCTGCATCGTCAACATGTCCTCTCGTCCGCCCTCGCCGCCGGAGCGCGCACGGGCGCTGTTATCCAGCGGCAGACTGACCGAGGACGGCCGCGTGCCCACTGATACGACCGCCTGGTTCGCCCGGTAGCGCCGCGTTTAGCGACCGCCCAAAAACCGGCTCTCCTCACGTTTGCGTGGGTCTGCGTGAGGGTTGGTAGCGGGGTAGCGCGGCCGGCCGTCGGCTGCAAAGCAGCTTCGGGCGGTCCTCGCTGTTCGCGATGTGGCGCGGCGCGGCAGCGAACACAAATACGCTCACCCCGCTTGGATCGGCGGGGGTTCTGACAGATTCGCCTGTACAACAACCCAATCGAGGGCTCAAAAAACTCGCTTGGGCTGTTCCCCGTCTGGTGGAACGGGAACGACCCTCGCGCCGGAAATGAGGCCTCCGTTGGGACGTTCCCCAGCTTTCACGATCCCGTGACATTTCCGTGGTGACATTTCCGTGGTGCCGTCACCTCGCAGCGGCCGGGGAAGCTGGCGGATACCGCGCTACCCGGCCACGAACCCTTACCCCGACCCACGGAAGCAGCACAGGCGCCCGCAAACCCCTCACTCGCCCTGCCGGCGTCATGAGCGTGCCGGCAAGCGTAGTCTGGTCAGATCCGGGCGGCTCCGGGAAGAGAGAACACATCACTCTTGTTTGCACCCACGAATGGGACTCGCCTCTGTGCGTCGCACGTGGTCGGCGTCAGCCTGGGCCGAGAACCCGGCGAGTCCGCGGGCACTGCGAGCCCAGGTAGGCACCTGATCAACCGATCGAACCTACCGGTCGCCGCGGTCGCGGCGATCCTGAGCGTTGTTTTTATGTCCGGCTCCGGCTCAGCCCTCGGTGGCCCCAGCCCGCTCGCGAGCCCGAGCACGGGCGCGGCGGAATGGGCGGTTAGTGCGCGACCGTTCGGTATCCGTTTCCTTCACCAGCGCCGCCTCGTCACTGCCGAGGCGAGCAGGCCGTTCGACGGGCCGGGGGAGCGGCTGTCGTTTCAGGTCGGCGGCTCGGTGAGCACCGATGCGGGCGCGAGTGACTACCGACTGACGAACGTCATCTCGCAACGCCGAGTCCCCGGCGGTGACTCCTACACCGTCGCTACCGACGAGCGGCATCGCCGCGCGACAGTGACGGTGATGCGCACACCCGGCGGTGTGCGCGTGGCCTGGTGGTTGACCCCGTCGACAGGAGTGACGGCGGTGTTCGAGGCGTTGACGGCGCGGTCGTCCGAGCACTACCTCGGTGCCAGTTCTGCCGCGTATGTGGACCTTCGCGGTCACATTCGCGGCTGGAGCCCGGGCAAGGAGGGAGGTGGAGCCGGCGCGTACTGTCAGAACGTGGAACAGAGCGCGTCGCCGTTCTACCTGAGCAGCGGCGGCTACGGGTTGTACGCCGACACCAGCGACGTCGGACGGTTTGCCTTCCCGGGCGCGACCCAGGTACCGGACGGCCCATCCTGCGCGGAGACCGCGCCGCCACAGGGTGCACCGAACCCCTACCCGTGCCCGGTGGCGGCGAGGGCGGAGTCTGATCGGGTGCAGATTTGCGTGATGGCCGACCACTTGAGCTACGACGTTTTCTATGGCTCGCCGGCACAGGTCACCACCGCCTACTTCCACCAGACCGGACTGCCATCCCTACCGCCGCCCAGCGAGTTCGGTCTCATGAAGTGGCGCGACGTCAGCGCCGACCAGGCGCAGGTGCTGTCGGACGTGGCCGAGTTCAAGCGGTTGCACATCCCGATCGAGACGATCTGGATCGACGACCCCTGGGAGCGGCAGCCGCGCGGGAGCACCGATCGATCCAACAGCAGCTCTTGCCAAGGCAGCCTCGAGTTCGACTCGACCTTCTTCCCGGATCCTGAGCGGATGATCAACACCATTCACGCTGAGGGGGTGAAGTTCGGATTGTGGGTGAGCCCGCTTGGCGTGAGTTCCGCTGCGGGAGGGTCGTGTGCAGGCACCGGCAGCGATGTATGGGCGAAGAACGGCTGGCTCATCCCAGGCACCGATTACATCGACTTCTCCAACCCGGCCGCGCGCGCCTACTATGTCGCGAAGCTCACTCACCTGTTCAAGCTGGGCGTCAACATGGCCAAGGAGGACCGCGGGGACGAGTTCCGGCTGCAGACCGCTGCGTTTGCCGGCGGCTCTGGGGCCAGCCTGTATCTGCGCTACCCGGAGCTGTACCAGTCCGCCGTCACCGAGGCGCTGCGGGCCGCGAACGGGAACGACTTCGAGACGCTCGTCCGCGCGGGAGTACCGGGCACGGCCGCGGTGACCCATGGCACGTGGGGCAGCGACAGCTCCCAGACGTTCGCGGGCCTGCGTGCCGAGGTCCGCTATGGAATCAGCGAGCCGCTGGGCGGGAGCAACTTCGCGTGGGGATCAGACACCGGCGGCATCGACCCGCAGCCGCCGGCCAGCGCGACCGACAGCCCCACACCCGCGCTGTTCAACCGCTGGTCGCAGTTCAGCGCGGTCAGCCCGGTGTTCGAGGTCGGCGGCAACGGCATCAACGCCACGCCGTGGGCGTACCCGGCCTGGACGGTGAGGGACTTCCGCGATTCCGCCATCCTGCACTATGAACTGTTCCCCTACCTGTACGGACTCGCGGAGCGGGCCGCCCGGACCGGAGTGCCGATCCTGCGCGCGGTCGGCTATCAGTACCCCAACGCTGGGGCCGCGTGGAAGCAGGACCAGGAGTTCATGATCGGTCCCGATCTGCTGGCCGCGCCGGTGACCGCCGACCGGGCGCAGGCCGATGGCGAGGCCGGCCGGCCCACCCCGGTCAGCGTGTATCTCCCACCCGGGCGCTGGCTCGGCCTATTCGGCGGTCACGTCCTCGATGGCAGCCGAACGATCGTGGTCGACGCTCAGATGGACGAGTTCCCCCTCTACGTGCGCGCGGGCTCCGCCATCGGCTTCAACGCGCGCACACCGAGCATCTGGACCCGTGGCTGGACCACCGACGAGCTGTCTGCACCCGGCCTGGTCGGCTGGTTGTATGCCCCGGGCGCCGGCACGAGCGTCGGACATCGAACCACCGCCGCGCCGGTGGGCGCCGGAGTGACCCTGGGCCCGACGGCGATCGCGACGCGGGCGATCAGCAGCAGCCTGGCCACCCTGAGCGCCTGGAGCGCAGGCAGGCGGGTGCGCCTGCACGTGTCCGGCGCTCCGGCGCAGGTCCAGATCCTCGTGCTCACCGCGCGCACGCCACGGGCGGTGACCGTGGACGGCACTGCGCTACGGCGCCGCGCGAGCGTGGCCTCGCTGCGGGCGGCCGGCCAGGGATGGATCGTGAGCCGCGGCGCATTGGGCGGGGTTCTCGTCAAGCTGGCTCCGCCCCACGGCACGGCCACGGTCAGCCTCCGGCTCGGTTGAAGCCGCGGCGGGCACGACGACGAGTCTCTCGGTCGGCCACGCATCTCCTGGGCAGCGGGTCGGGGCCGCGCGCCCGCGTCTCCGTCAGGGCGTGACAGGCGGATCGTGGGGGGCGAGCAGCGTGCCGATCTTCGTGTACAGCGTGGTCCAATAGTTGGTGTAGTTGCCCTGGGAGTCGAACCCGTTCTGGTTGAACGTCATCGCGATCGCGATCGAGATCCGCTTCGACGGCAGGTATGACTCGATGGCCGCGTAGCCGCCGAACAGGGGGTTCTGGAGGATCCACGATCCGTTGCGCGCGACGCCCAGACCGTAGCCGTAGACACGGCTCAGGGTGGTGCAGCGCTCGCAGCCGGGCTGCGGATGACCGAAGCCGATGTGCGGGTCGATCATCTGGCGGTAGGAGCGCCGGGTCAGCAGCCGACCGGAGCCGATGCCGATCGCCGTGCGGGTCATATCGGCGATGTCGGTCGTCTCCACCGCACCGCGAGGCAGCGTCCACGACGGGTTCCAGAAGGTCGAGTCCTCGAGGAACGGGATCGAGGCCGGGATGCCGAGGAACTCGCGGCGCTCGGCGCTGTACGCATGCAGCACCGGCTCTGGAATCGCGGCCGTCTGCGATGCGACGGTGTTGCGCAGGCCGAGGGGCCCCAGAACCGTCTTGCGCAGCGCGACGTTGAGCGGCTCCCGGGTGATCTTCTCCAGCGCGAGTCCGAGGATCACGTAGTCGCTGTGGGCGTAGCTCCAGTTCGTGCCGGGCGTGAACTGCTGGGGCTGGTCGAGCGCGAGCTTGAGCTGAAACTGGGTCGTGATGTTGCCGAACGGGTTCGTGTACAGCGTCTGGATGAGGAGCGGGTCGAGCTCGTAGTCGTGATACCCGGCGGTCATGGCGGCGAGCATGCCGAGCGTCACCCGGTTGGCGTCGCGCAGGTGCGGCAGCCACGTCGACACCTTGTCGTCGAGCTTGACCTTGCCCTCGTCGACCAGTCGCAGCAGTAGCGTGGAGATGTAGGAGATCGCCACTGCCCCGTTACGGAAGTGCATGTTCGTCGTCGCCGGGACGCCGGTCATCGACTGGCCGTACGCCTGGGTCATCAACGGTCGGCCGGCGACCGTGATCTGCAGGATCGTGGCCTTGATGCCGTGATGCGCGATCGCGTCGCGAATCAGCGCGTCGATCTTGGTCCGCACGGTCGTCGCGGCTGCCGGCTGCGGGCGCGCGAGGCCGAACGCAACCAAGCACAGGACACCTGCCACCACAGCTGCCATCCGCGATACGCGCATAGCCGGTCGCGCCGTCTCACGCATGACCCGAGTCCTCCCCCTCATCGACAGTGATTGTAAGCCCGGGGACCGAACGCGTGTCGCCGGAACCCCGGAAACTCCGGAACTCGCCCCGTGTGCAGGACTGCCATCGAGAGGCGACGACCGGAATCGAACCGGTGTAGACGGCTTTGCAGAGGGCACGGACGATGAACTGAGGGGAGGCCAGCGCCTCGAATCCTCATGAAATGGGGCTTTCGATTTGCGCTCAGTACACGAAACATCTCGCTGGAGAGCTGATCGCCGTCGCGCCGCAGGCCGAGGCCGAGGCTCGCTATGGAGCGCTGAAGTCCGGCTGGGGCCCGCGTCGGATCACCGAGCTCGCCACGATGACGGCCGGCGTGACTGTGCTGTCCGTTGACGCTGAGACGATCGAGCAAGTCGCCCAACTTCGGAACGCGTGCAGGCGCCCCGCCAGTGCGGCCAGACGACCGGACGGCGGGGAGGAATGAACCTACCTTAGCCGAGTCGGTTCGCGACCTCGCAGCTAGACGTCGGCGTCCCTGCAGTCCGCGCTAAGCACGTCCCGGGTCGCCGTCGGCACGAGACGTGCAATGCCGACGAGGCGGGGGCAGACGTGCGAAACCTGGATCGTGGCGAATGCGTGTCTCCGCCTCCCCGGTATTCGCTGCGATGTAAAGCCGGGGGATTGTTCAGTTCCGGTCGGGTTTGGCGTGCTGTGCGTGACGGCTTTAGCCGAGACCAGACGCGCGTTGGCCGATGGGAGCTGCCGCCGCCGCTACGAGAATTTGTAGGCGGGTCAGGGGGTGAGTGGCATGACCGAGACGCCTTCGATGTCGGCGACGTATGCGGTGTCGACGGCGGGGTCGACGCTGATCGAGCCTGGGTAGTCATCGACGATTGCTCGAGTCCGGGTGTCGTCGCAGCCCGTCCGGTTGCTGCTTTTGCAGGTGTTGCCGTTGATCGTGGTGACGCTGGTGTCCTCGTCGTTGGTGGCGTAGATGTTGTTGGTAGTGGGGTC
>Ga0302325_10008618_pt1 | contig 22386 bp, 19 predicted proteins | sample Palsa_T0_2_FD_201948 | JGI IMG/M metagenome (GOLD analysis project Ga0302325, IMG submission 201948) | Peat permafrost microbial communities from Stordalen Mire near Abisko, Sweden - Palsa_T0_2 | ecosystem: Environmental > Terrestrial > Soil > Palsa > Peat permafrost | place: Sweden: Abisko...
AATGGCACCGCTCCATCTTCGGCAGGAACGAAGGTTCCGGGCGTTTATCAATCAGCAGGCATTCGATGCCCTGCTGACCGAGATCGATGGCGAGCGTCAATCCAACGGGTCCGCCGCCGACGATCAAGACTGGCTGATCTTTCATTGCAGGTTTCTGGCTACGCCGCTATCTTTTTGGAATCTCGGCTCTCGATGTATTTTCTCAAGTTGCCGATAAAAGCAACCGGACACGGAGATGCGCAGACCATATTCACGCAGCCGCCGAGATTCGAAATTTCTCTCGCTAGCTGCATTACGGTCTGGCACGCCAGCGTCAAGGTTCGTTGGCGCGACATTGCGAGCGCGATGCAACGCGTTACTATAGGTTGTTTGACGCCATCAATATCCGGAATTGGATTTCGCGAGTTTCGCCTTGAGGTCCTTGAGCACCGCGTCAGGATCACTCCCCAGCTTTTTTACACCGGCCGACCAGGTTTGCACCACCGGTACCGCCGCAGCTTTCCACTGATCGAGTTGCGTCTCGGTGAGCTGGTAGACCTCATGGTCCGGCTCGGCTTTTAGCTTGGCGATGCCGTCATGCTCGAAGTCCGCCCAAGGTGCCGCTAGCTTTTCCGCCCAATCGTTGTTGCAGTGGTTGTCGATCACCTTCTGCTGCGACAGCGACATAGCCTCGTAGGTGTTCTTGTTCATGACCCAGACGAACCCCGTGGTGTATAGCGCGGCCTCCATATGATATTTGGTCACCTTATCGATTCCGAACAGCACGACCGATCCCCACGGGAAGGTCACCGCATCGGCCACTCCTTTTTCGAGGATGTCGCGCACCTCGGGCGCCGCAGCCTGCACATTGGTACCGCCGAGCTGTGTGACCAGCGATGCCATGCTGGCATGCGCAGGCCGGATCTTCATGCCGGCGATGTCGGCGGGCACCATGATTTTTTTGGTACGCGAATGAAAGCTGCCGGGATCGTGCGTAAAGGCGAGGCAAAACTTTACGTCCTTCATCTCGGTCGGGGCATATTGGCGGTACCAGTCGTCGAGCGCGCCGGAACCGGCTTTCGCGTTTGAAAACATGAAGGGCAGATTGGCGGCGTCGAAAATCGGAAATCGGCCCGGCTGGTAGCCGGGGCTGACATAGGTCAGATCGGCGATCCCGTCGCGCGCCATATCGTAGTGGTCGAACGCCTTACCAAGCTGCTGGGCCGGAAAGATCTTATACTTGATGGTGCCGCCGGAATCCTGTTCGACAGAATTACCCCATTCCTCGAGCGCCTTTTGCAAAGGGTGCGAGGGCGGCACCCAATGCGACAGCTTGAGCTCGAATGTCTTGTCCTGCGCTGGTGCGCTGGCAACGCTCAGCGCAAGCACAAGCACGGCAAGACTGGATATCTTGATACAGTGTCTCCAGCACATAAATTCCTGCCCTCTCCAGCTGAATTTGGTTGCTCCAAACCCGCCAATCGCGGGGCCCTGCTCTATTGCCAAAGCGGTGCGCCGCGGGGGCGCGGTATCAGCGTCTATTCGGCAGCAATGATGTGGGCCGGCTGTCGCGCTTGAAGTCCTGAAAGATCGGGCAACACAAGGCGCACGACCTCGGTTTCGTCACGCGCCGCAAAGTCAATTTGTTCGCCGTGATCGAGATGAACCGCCGTGTAGGGGCGGTAATCCTCGTTTTGCACCACTCCCGCACCCGAAAGGACCAGATATACGCTTCGCTCGCTCGCTCGGTAGACCGCGCCGTCTGCGATTCGCAACAGCATCGCCGCGCATCGCCGCTCCGTAAACGTGCCGAGCGGTTTCTCCGCGACCCTCGGCATGCTGTCGATCGGCAGCCATTCATAATTGGCAGGGTCGACCATGATCGGATCGCGGTAGCGCGGTTTGGGATATTCCATTCGCCGGCCATTGGTGTGCTCCCAAATCGCCTGATAGCCGTCGAGGCTACGACGGCCCTCGACATCGTCGTTACGTCGGAAAATCCCGTCTTTGAAAGTCCCGATTTTCTTCAGCGCCACGGTCGCCTCGTCGACCTCTCCCTGCGACAAATATCCGCCGCCGCTGGCGCCACCGAATTGCAGCACGGCGTTGACCGAGCGTCCCTCCGAGCTTTGCGGACCATATGCCGCGCCTTCCGGAAAGTAACCGATCATTCCAGCTGTCATGTTGCCGCTACGGTCGAAATCCATGGCGCCTTCGATCTGAATCCGGAACTGATCGAAATTGTGCCGGTGCCGCGGAGATGAGAAGTCGCCCTCAAGCTGACCGATATTAATCGCAAAATTATCGAGCGTACCGGGCTTGCCATTGAGTAGATGACGGTAGTGGAACGTGCCACCGCGGTGTTGCAGGCCGCGCTTCCACTCCACCTGATCGCCGTGGACAATTTTCATGGCTCTCTGACCTTCAGGTTGATCTCGTTTTCCGAGGCTCGACGAGCCTACCCCAGTTCGAGCCTATACTTAAACATCTCATATTACCCGCCGGTTGGCGGTGTTTTCTTGATGACCTTGGCGGGATCTTCGCCATAGGGAGGCGCATAGATGACAAGCAATTTGATGCGCTCGCTGAGCACTTGGATGTCGTGGAAGACTTTTGCCGGAAAGAACAGCAGATCGCCGGTACTGACCTTCTGCTTGACGCCATCGACTTCGACGCTGGCTTCGCCCTCAATTACGTAAGTCGCTTGTTCCAAGTCGGGATGCGAGTGTGCTACTGCCCCAGCATGGCGCTCGATATCGCCATAGATGATTTCCATATATTGCGCGCCATTGACGCCGGGCGCGACCAATCGATGATTTTTCGTTCCGCTATGATTGGCTGGACTGTATGACGGGACGTCTTCAGGACGCAGGACGTATTTCATGTCGAACCTTGATGCTGAATGAGTTTGATACGGGCAATCATGTCAGTCCTGTTCTAGGTTGATCTCTTTGGCGAGCTTGCCCCACATTCGATATTGGTCCGCGACATATTTGCCGAAGCTTACCGGCGTCGTGCTGCGGACATTTACCGCGCCCCTTGCTAGAGCGTCGATGAACTCCTGCTTGCCTTGGGCTACAACAATGGCGCGGCTGATGCGCTCCATCAGGTCCGCTGGCGTGCCTTTCGGCGCGAACATCCCGATCCAGATCGGAATTTCCATGCCGGGGTAGCCGGCCTCGGCCATGGTAGGCACCTGATCGAAGCCTGGCAGCCTGCGGTCACTGAGGACGGCAAGCGCCTTCAATTTGCCGGCGCGCGTTAACCCGCCCCCCGAGGCAAGATCGCCGAAGAAATATTGCATCGTGCCGGTCATGGTATCGGTCAAAGCCTCAGGCGCGGATTTGTATTTGACGATAACGACCTTCCCGCCGGTGCGTACCTCGAGCATCTGAGCACCTGCGAGACTTGAAGTATTGGTCGACGCAAAATTGAGTTGACCCGGCTTGCTTTTCACTAAGCCGATAACTTCCTTCACCGTAGTGACCGGATTTGTCCCTGACGTCAGGAGAGCCGGCGCGGTTTCGCCGAGCAGGCCGATCGGGACGAAATCGTTAACAGGATCGTAGGGCAGGGTTTTGTGAATATAGGGATTGACCGACTGCGTAGTGTTGGTGGTCATGAACCAAGTGTAACCATCCGACGCAGCCTTGGCGGCGTCCGTCGCGCCGATGATGCCGTCGGCTCCGGGCTTATCTTCAACAATAAAGGTCGCGTTCTTGAAGTCGCCGTCCGCCATGTTTTTGGTCAGAATACGCGCCAGTGTGTCGGTGCCGCTGCCGGCCGCAAACGGCACGATGATGGTGATCGGCTTATCGCCCGGATAGACGGCCTGTGCGCCAACGGGCGGCGCGCTTAATCCGATTGTCACGACAAGCGCTGTGATGAGTGTTTTCATTTCTATGGCCCTATTCGATCGCCTTGTCGTTTGATGGGGCGGCGCTCCGCTTTCGCTAGCGCCCGTAGGTCATCGTCAGTCTGGCCTTGTCCAACGCATTAAGGTTCACGACAAAGCCGGCGTGCGAACTCGTGGCATTAGGCGGCAAGTTCAGCCTCTCCACCTTCAGCGCATAGAGCGTGAAGTTGTAGCTGTGCGCTTTAGCGCCCTTGGGTGGACAGGGGCCGCCCCAACCCGGTGAGTTGATGAAGCCCACATAGTCGTTGGTGATCTGGCGGCTGCCGGCAGGCAGCTTGGCACCATCGGCACTGCCCGCACCCTCCGCGATGGAACGCGCGGTAGCCGGAATATTGACGACTACCCAATGCCAAATTCCGGCGCCGCCCGTCGCCGCGTCGGGATCGTGAACCATGAGCGCAAAGCTCTTTGTGCCTTCGGGCGGATCCGTCCAGCTCAGCCCAGGAGAGATATTTTGCCCCTGACAGCCGAGACCATTGAAAGTAAAGCGCTCTGGCATCGGCTGGTCAGCTTTAATATCTAGGCTCACGAGGTCGAAGGCCCGCGCCTCACCAGCGAACGCGGCCAACAAAACAAGGGTCGCGCAACTTAGTGTGGCCGATGCAATAGCGACGCGTTGGCCCAACATGCGATCGCGTCGTTCGGACGCCTCCCAATTACCAGGCCCTTAGAGCCTCGGTCATATTTCGGTATACCGAAATTACTTTCAACATAGCGATAATCGGCGATGTCATGGTAATGGTCAAGACTGAAACGTTCGGCCCCATATATGCCAAAGGCGGCGCATTGCCGCCGCGGCCGATACTCCGGCGCTTGCAGAAAGGATTGTCATGACCGATAGACCAACCGTCTGGCCGGATGACGACAATTGCGGCACCGGTCCGCTTCGCGGCGTGCGCGTGCTCGACCTCACGACCGTCGTCATGGGACCGTCTGCCACGCAAATTCTCGGCGATCTCGGCGCTGATGTGGTCAAGGTGGAAACGCCGGCCGGAGACACCATGCGTCTAATCGGGCCGTGGCGACACACTGGCATGGGGCCGCTATTTCTGCAGGCGAATCGGAATAAGCGCAGCGTCGTGCTCGACCTAAAAACGCCGACTGGCAAAGAGGCGATCGTGGCCCTGGCGAAACGGGCTGACGTGCTCGTCTCTAACGTCCGCCCACAAGGGCTGGCCCGGCTCGGACTGGAATATGACAGTGTCCGCGCCGGCAATAGCCGGATTATTTACTGCGTGGCAGTCGGTTATGGCAGTGACGGTCCGCAATCGGGAAAGGCCGTGTACGATGATCTGATGCAGGCGGCGTCCGGCATCGCAGGGCTCTTCCGCGCGGTTGACGGCGCGCCCCGCTATGCGCCGGTCAACATCTGCGACCGCGTCGTGGGTCTCTATGTGGCAAACGCGATTACCGCTGCATTATATCATCGTGCCATGACCGGCGAGGGCCAAGCCATCGAAGTTCCTATGTTTGAAACCATGGCGCAATTCGTGCTCGCCGATCACATGGGTGGGGGCGCTTTCGTGCCGCCACTAGGCGCAATGGGCTATAAGCGTCTGCTGTCCCGGACGCGTGGACCCTACGCCACGAAGGACGGCCACTTGTCCTTGGTCGTCTACACCGATCGGCACTGGCGCGATTTCACGCAACTGGTTGGCTGTCCTGATCTCATCGACAGCGACAAGCGTTTCAGCTCTCAGGAAAGCCGGACCCGCTACGCCGAAGACGTCGGCCAGTTTCTCGCCGACCGATTGACCACGCGTTGCAACGCAGAATGGCTCAAAGCGCTGCAGGACATTGATATTCCAGCCTGCCCCGTCAACGCGATCGAAGACCTTTTCGAAGACCCGCATTTGAAGGCTGTCGGAGTTTTCCAGGTAATGCAGCATCCGACGGAAGGCGAAGTCACGGTATGCCGCCACCCTGTAAGATACAGTCGTTCGCCGGCGTCAATCCGCAGGCTGGCTCCCAATCTCGGTGAGAATACAGCTGAGGTCCTCGGAGAAAATGGCGTCAATTCTCAGCCGGGAGTGAGTAACTGACGACTGGAACCCCGCGAACCGGCACGATTATCCGATTGGATTTCCAGGCGATTGCAAATGTCGGTCAGAAGGCTCGCCGCGGCGGCAAGTTTCGGCACGAGACGCGACGACGGGCCAGCAATCGTCACGACATAAACCGAAGCGTTCCACCTGAACGACGCTGATATGGTGGTTACGCCGTTCAGGCTTTCCTCACGGTTCAGATACCAGCCTCTTTTCCTGCCGAGATCGATGTCCTTGCGCAAAGCCGCTGCGGATTTGACGGTATTCTTGGTCAAGGGCACGAGTTTGACCGACTTAAGATAGGCAGCCAGCGCGCGATCGTCCAAACTGCCCAACAAGGCCTTGCCTGCGGACGTACCGTAGATGCTGCGTATGCTGTCGCCAACTTTAACCAGAATGCGTAGCGGGTGGGTCGGTTCGAATACCAATAGATATCGCGCGTTCAACCCACCGACCTTCGACAGCAAAACCGATTCGTCTAAACTGTCTCGCAATGAGCGCAACAGTATCTCCGTTCGCATCAAAACCGGATCGTTGTCGCCGATCTCTTTGCCCAGCGCGTGCAATCGCAATGTCGGATAATATCCGGCACGAGGAGCGATTTCATAGATGTAGCCGCGTGTCTGCATGGCCTGAACTACGTCATGGCAACTCGATATCGGAATCCGAAGGAGACGGGCGAGGTCCGAAAGCGATAACGGTCGCCTTTCCTGACCAAACAATTCCAGCAAGTCCAATGTACGATCGACAATCTTCGACATAATTACAATTTTCTCCGTCGCCTGCACTAGTTGAAATACATTCTTATGAAGCGTCAATACCTTGCGATCCGGGTGCGGGCCGCGTGCTTCGGCTTGACCCCGCAAAGCGGGTCGCTCTATATGCGATACGGCGAAGTTAATTTCGCTTTCGCGAAATATTCTCGCGTGCGGCAGGCGCTCGACAAGGCTGCGGTCTATGCCAATGAGGTCGCCCCGCAATTGGCGCCGGTATCGCGTGAAATGGCCTTTTGTTTCATCGCCGAAAAAGAACTCGGCTTACTGAAGTCATATTGAGCACACGCGAGGACCTTGATGGCCCACAAAGAAGACAAGCCCGACATCAGGACTGAAAGGCGTGGCCAATCGCTGTGGATCTGGATCGACCGGGAGGAGCGGCGCAACGCCATCAACAAGAGCGTCATCCAAGGCATTCGAAGAGCGGTGATCGAATCCGAGCAGGACGATACCTTGCGATGCATTATATTGACCGGCGCTGGCCGCAAGGCCTTCTGTGCCGGCGCAGACCTCAGCGGGGGCACCGACGCTTTCACGCTCGGCTTGGACGAGCCGATGACGGATTTCGGTAAACTGGCCCGCGTCGTCCGCAATCTAGGAGTACCGATAATTGGCCGCATTAACGGCGATTGCGTCGCCGGCGGCATGGGTCTTATGGCGCTCTGCGATCTCGCTGTCGTCGCAGACCATGCCCGCTTCGGATTGCCCGAGGCTAAGGTTGGCGTGTTTCCCATGCAGGTTCTGGTTTTCTTGCGCAGCATGATCGGCGCGCGTCACATCAACGAGCTTTGTCTGACCGGCGAGTTGATCGGAGCGGCCCGCGCCCGTGAGATCGGGATCGCTAATTATGTGGTGCCTTTCGCGGAGCTGGATGCACGCATCGACGCGCTCGTGACCCAGCTCGGCAGCATGTCGCCGGTTGCTCTTCGGCGCGGCAAATTCGCGATAGCCGCAATGGAGACTATGGCTTTTGCCGAAGCGCTGGCATTCGCCGAGACCCTGATCTCCGTAACCGCACTGACGGCCGACGCGTCCGAGGGGCTCGCTGCGTTCAACGACCGGCGTCCACCCCGCTGGAAGCGGTACAGCTAAGATGCCCGACAAATCGGTAAGAATAGGCGGTGCATCTGGTGCATGGGGTGATAGCCCACGCGCGCTCGGTCAATTGCTCGGCGCCGGGGTTGATTATCTGATCATGGACTATCTGGCAGAAGTGACGATGTCGCTCCTCGCCCGGGCGCGTATGAAGGATCCAAAAGCGGGCTATCCGCCAGATTTCATCGCCTATCTGAAAAACGTTCTACCGGAAATTGCGCGCCGAGGCGTAAAGGTTGCGACTAATGCGGGCGGCGTCAATCCTTCCGGCTGCAAGCGCGCTCTCGAGGACGTCATCAGCGCGTTGGGCCTTTCGCTCACCGTCGCCATGGTGCAAGGCGACGATGTCATGCCGCTTATCGATAAGCTCCGCGCCGAAGATTTGCGCGAAGCCGTTTCGGGTGAAAGGCTTCCAGCTCGTTTGCTGAGCGCTAATGCCTATCTGGGAGCGCTTCCCATCAATGAGGCTTTCGAGAATGGCGCCGATATTGTAATTACCGGCCGCTGCGCCGACAGCGCGCTGGCGCTCGGCATTCTGGTTCATGAGTTCGGATGGGCGACGGACGACTATGATCGTCTGGGTGCCGGCAGTCTGGTCGGGCACATCCTGGAATGCGGCCCGCAGGCTACCGGCGGTACCTTCAGCGATTGGGAAAGCGTGCCCGATTGGCACAATATCGGCTACCCCATCGCAGAGTGCCGAAGCGACGGCAACTTCGTTATCTCCAAGCCGGAAGGCACCGGTGGTCTGATCATTCCGGCGGTGATCGCCGAACAGGCGCTATACGAGATCGGCGACCCAGCTGCCTACTTCTTGCCCGACGTGACAGCCGATTTTGCCGACGTTCGTCTCACGCAAGTCGGCGCCAATAAGGTCAAAGTCGAAAATGCGCGCGGACGACCGCCGACGAAGCAATACAAAGTCTCTGCTACGTACCAAGACGGCTACCGAGCGGTGGCGACTGTTTCGATTGTCGGGCCGAGCGCGGCACGGAAGGCGGAGCGGACAGCCGACGCCCTGATCGCTCGCGCGCGCATGATATTTGCGGAGCGTGGACTGCCAGATTTCACAGCGACCCACATCGAAGCGCTCGGGGCGGAAGCCTCCTATGGCGCGAGATCGGCGGCGCGCGAGTCGCGGGAGGTCCTGCTGCGGCTCGTCGTCGAACACGCCGATCGTGAAGCGCTTGAGATTTTCGCACGAGAGATCGGTTCGATAGGGCTGAGTTTCGCACCGGGCACGACCGGCATTTACGCGGGGCGGCCGAAGCCAACGCCCGTGGTGCGGCTGTTCACTTTTTTCTTGGACAAGGCAATCGTAGGCCAGCCAAGGCTGCAGGTCGGGGATCGTCCGGTTATCCGGGTCGATGTGCCGTTTGACGGTGGTTACGTTCCGCCTTCTTCTCACAGGATCGCGCCGCCCGACACCGTCCCGAGCGAGACGATGGTCGATCTACCGCTGGGCCGGCTTGCCTATGCGCGATCGGGGGACAAAGGTAACTGTTCCAATATCGCCATCATCGCGCGGAAGCCCGAATATATGCCGCTGCTTCGGCGCGAGGTGACGCCGGAACGCATCGTCGCGCATCTGAGCCATCTGGTCGGCGGGCCAGCCCAGCGATTCGAAGCGCCGGGCCTTAATGCGCTGAATTTCCTGATCAGTGATGCTCTCGGCGGTGGCGGAATGGCGTCTCGCCGCATCGATCCGCAAGGTAAGGCCTATGGGCAGATGGCGCTCGAGATAACTATTCCGGTGCCCCGTTCGTGGGCCGAAGCAATAGAATAAGAGTAAGAAATTAATACCAAGAATCTCATCGCCTTTGACGTGCACCCGCACGTGGACGCTTTCTGTTGCCAGCGGCACGACTATTCCTGGTAACTCCACAAATGCTGCGAGCCGAGGCGGTTAGAATCATAGAGTAAAAGGTAAGTAACCCAGCGAAGTGCGTTCACTCGGTTTTCGGGGGGCCCTTGCAACGACTCTTTCCAACTCATCAATTAGGGATTGACCTGCATTCAGACGCCTGCCTGATCCGTGACGCGCAAGACTTTCACTCCGATGGTCTTTCCGTCGCGCCAAACGAGATTACAAAAGCGTTGAGCCTTGCCATTCGAAGTGAGCAAGAGAACGAATGTGTCCGGAAGTTCGCAGTCATCGTAAAGCAGAAGGCGCGCGCCCGTTTCGGATATGTCGGAGATTGTGCACGGGCATGTGCTGCCGTCCTTGTTCGTGAGAATGTTCGCGGTGTATCGCAGCGCTTTGCGCTTACTTCTGCGCAGCTCCGACTTATCACGAAAGTTGCCCAGCACGACCATTCCAGTCCCCATCGCAGACAACGTTCGGATCATTGTAAAGCAAAGTTCACACTCACTATTTGTGAAGACGGTAGCGCGCGTCGCGGCTGCAACACTCGGCTTTGTTGCTCCTGAAGACCAGATGCGTATGGCAAGCTGATCAATCTCGCCGACTCTACGTCGCCCGGGTGTGCGCCAACAATCAGAAACTGGCGGACATTCTGCGTCGGATCGCGGAGCCCCGCTTTACTGAACCGCTCCGTGTCGAGACGCGCGAGAGCTGGAACAGGTATGCAATGACTGATAGAGATGAATTCTCCGAATTTCTCAAGGCGCAGCGTCGCTCGTTCCCCAACCGAGAGTTCTAGGGCAGATGCAACAGCGATCGTGCTCGGCGTCATAAACACTGCCCGACAATCAAGAGTGAGAGAGTTGTCACACCTCATCTGCCGTGGACTTGATCGATTTTCGCCCGACATAGTGGATCAACTGCGATCAACTAGCTTGTTTCGTTACAGATTTGACCATCATGAAACGCATAGTCCGTTGCGCAGCGGCCACAGACAACGTGCTGAAAGCTTCGCTGGCTTCGGCCAGTTCTTCCTCAGAGACGGAATGATGAGAAACTCGTGCTCTCAGAATGGCAGAAACCGTGGGCCAGCCGACATTTGCAGCGCGACAGGCAGTAACGATGCCTTCACATGAGGGGCTCTTCATCAGCTTTTCGACTAACTCCGCCCTAGCTTGGCAGAATAGCGCTAGCGTGCTTGTCATCTCTTCGTATTTGCCTTCGATGACGAACTTCTGAAGCACGGATTCCTTCAGCTTGCCTTGGCGGTTAAGTTCCTTGACCAGGCCGTCAGAGGCCGTGAAGTCTCTCAGGCCACTGGCTTCGCGACTGATCTCCTTCGCGATGCCCGCTAATGCCTGCTGGATATGTTGTCTCGCCTCTGCAGGAGCAGAAGCCAACAGCCTGGAGCGGACAGCATCTGTGGCGCGGGCCAATAGTTCGCTGAGTAACTTGAGCGGAATATCAATGCGGCGACCAAGTTTTTCTGCAAGACCACCGTCGGCCTCCGCCTTCCGGACCAGCGTCTCGTAGCCTTTTTCGGAAAAGCGCGCACCCGCGTTATCCGCAAGTTTGTTGGTGACGTGTTGGTCGCCACGCTCGATCAGAACATCGGTAACACTCGTATTCAATGAGGAACGCCCCGACATAGCCAGCAAATGGTCTTGGCCGTGAAAGCGCGCGATTTCGATGAGGTCGGTGTCGGACAGCCGGCTGGATTGGCAGAGGACCGGTCCGGCGATCGAAATTTCATTATTTCGCGCCAGTTGACCGACGATCTGGATGGGGGCTTGAGAGACCGACGCCAGACTCTCGCTCAATTGTACAAGAGCCTTGTTCTCAATGTGCTCGATCAGATGAACCAGCACATCATCGAACACGCTGATCTGTTGCTCATTGAGACGATCCGCGTCTTCAAGAAATAGATCGGTGACACGGCGTAAAGTCTCAAGGCGCTTTTCCGATGAACCTCCCTTTACCGCCTCCTCGAGTTCTTTGATCAAAGACGGGGAACCTAAAGCGCCCATAGTCGTATTCCAGCTTCAACAAATTATAGTACATTAAGCTTGCGAGAGGGTCAGGCCTGGATTGTATGATAATGGCCTGCACCCGGTTCCGCCCAGCATTCAACATTTCGGTGGCGGATGAACCGACCAACCCCCTGCAAGCCATCTAACTACGACAGATAAATTATACCGGTATAAGTAAATAAATTGCCAACCATTCGGAATAGCGAACAGTCCTTCAACAGTGCGAAATCATTTTGGTGGGAATCTTACACGACGCTTGAATTAGCTCATTCACGAGTTACCATGGCGGGGCTGTTGGCCATCGAACTAAAAAATGAGCCCCCAAGGGAAACGCAACAAGAGGAGTGTTCATCATGCGGCTCACCGTGAATGAGCAAGAACACGAGCTTGAGGTCGACCCCACCACACCGCTCCTTTATGTCTTAACCGACGATCTGGGTCTTAAGGGACCGCGGTTCGGATGCGGCCTGGCCCAATGCGGATCTTGCTCAGTTCTACTCGACGGTCAGGAGATTAGATCCTGCGTCACGCCAATCGCGGCCGTGGGAAACGGCGCTATCACAACATTGGAAGGGCTGCCTCAATTCTATGGCAAGAGGAAGGGCTTAGCTGCAGCACCAGACTTACATCCGGTTCAGCAAGCTTTCCTCGACGAACAGGCGCCGCAATGCGGCTATTGCTACAACGGCATTGCCATCAAAGCAGCTGAATTGCTGTCGCAAAAGGCCAATCCGTCCGACGCGGATATCCGGCAGGCTATGGACGGACATCTCTGTCGCTGCGGAACTTATCCGCGAATCATGAAGGCTATTCGCCGCGCGGCCGCGGAGATGCATAAATGAGCGCAAACGCTTCCTTGACACTACCGCGCCGACATTTGCTCAAAAGCATGGGCATGTTGATTGTCGGTTTCAACCTTGGTCCAACATTCGGGCCAAGCGGCGGATTCGATCGCGCGCTCGCGGCGCCAATACTTCGCGATCCGAAATTTGCCGACGCGTGGATCGCGCTGGGCAAGGACAATTCTGCCACGGTCTATCTCGGGAAGGTTGAACTTGGCCAAGGCAACAGCACGACGCTTCTGCAACTGGTCGCCGAAGAGCTCAATCTTGACCTGTCACGCGTATCAGCGGCGGAAGTCGACACCGAGCATTCAATGAATCAGGGTGCAACTGTCTCAAGCAGTTCGATCCAGCAGGCCGGTCCGCAATTGCGCAAAGCAGCGGCAACGATCCGTCATGAACTATTGCGCCGCGCATCCACGAAATTCGGGGTGCCCGTCGATCAATTGACCGTCGCCGATGGCACGATCAAGACGGGCGACAAAACGATCACTTACGACGCATTGATCGGCGATGCGGGCGAACAGATTCCTCTTGCCGACGATGTTTCGCTCAAAAATCCAGCGTCCTACACAATCGTTGGCTCCCGCATTCCCCGGCGTGACCTGCCTGCCAAGGTCAAGGGAACCTATACTTTCGTACAACACGCAAGGCTGTCCGGCATGCTGCACGGTCGCGTTGTGCGGCCCAGAGGCCAAGGCGGTTATGGCCATGCCCCAAGAATTCTTTCTGTTGATGAAGCCTCCATCAAGACTTTGCCCGATGTGAAAATTGTCAGGCAACGCGATTTCATCGGCGTGGTCGCGCCACGCCAATGGGATGCGATCCGCGCCGCGCAGCTATTGAAGGTGGAGTGGCAATTGCCGGCATCGTTGCCAGGTAGTTCGAAGATTCATGAAAAGCTGCGCTCTGCAGAGACTGTCGACAGCACAATGTTAAAGGAAGGCAGCCTGGAGCAAAGCGGCTCCGACCGTGTCGTATCGGATGTCTTTCACGGGCCTTACCAAGCCCATGGACCATTTGGACCGGGCTGTGCGGTGGCGGACGCGACCTCCAGTCGGGTCCTTGTAAAATGCTCAAGTCAGGACGTCTTCGCGCTTCAGGATCGGGTCGCATCGCTTGCCGGCGTTCCCAAGGAACAGGTGCAAGTACAATTTATTGAAGGCTCAGGCTGTTTCGGCCACAGTTGCTTCGACGATGCGGCGTTGGCAGCAGTCTTAATGTCGAAGCTCGCCGGCAAGCCCGTTCGCGTTCAATTCATGCGTTGGGACGAGCTTGGTTGGGACAATTACGGCCCAGCCCATGTCGGAGAAGTGCGAATTGGCGCCGACCAGAGTGGGCACCTCACATTGTACGAGTATCAAGGTTGGCACCACGGCTGGATGATTGAGGAGACGAGTGAGTATCTCGCCTCCGGCCAACCGGTTCACGAGTTCGACAAGGGAGCGGGGTCGCTCTTCGTCAACAAATTCGACGCTGGCGGCATGTATGACATCCCAAACCGGTTGTTGGTCAATCATGCCGTGCCTGGACTTGATGGCTATCTCAAGAGCGCCAATTTACGATCTCCTCTTGATCTGTCGTATTCATTCGCTTCGGAGCAACTGATTGATCGATTAGCTCGCCTTTTTAAGATTGATCCCGTCGAATTTCGAAGACGTAACATCAAGGACGAACGCTGGCGTGGCGTCCTCGACGCCGTCGCTACGGCGGCGGCTTGGCAGCCGCGCGTAGCGCCGCCGGAAAAGGGCGATATCGTCGTTCACGGCCGCGGCGTCGCGCTCGGAACGCATCGCGCATCAATGGGCGCTGCCGTCGCCGACATCGAAGTCAACAAAAGCACCGGCGGCATTATAGTGAAACATATTTACACGGCACTCGATTGCGGAATCGCCGTCAATCCCGGTGTCGTCGAAAGCCAGATCATTGGCATGTCAATCCAAGCGACGAGCCGCGTGCTCAAGGAGGCGGTCGAGTTTTCCGAAACCGGCGTTTCTAGTCTCGATTGGCAGAGCTATCCGGTACTGCGCTTTGCCGAACATCCGGAAGTCACGCCCATCATCGTACCGAGAAATGACTCGTCACTCGGCGCGGGCGAGGAGGCATTGGCGGCTGTTGGCGCGGCGATTGCGAATGCGTTCTACGATGCCACCGATTTCCAACTTACTGAATATCCGATGACGCCCAAACGCGTTCTGGCGGCCTTGAAGACTTAAGCGGTCTCGATTCGATCAGCTAAAGTTGACTTCCGATAACGGCAGTTTGCGAATCCTCTTGCCGCATGCCGCATAAATCGCGTTACAGACGGCAGGCGCCACCAAAACTGTGCTGGACTGCGCCATGCCACCCCACTTTTCTCCACCTCGCGGCGCAAGATGCACGTCGATCTGTGGCGCCTCCGCCAATCGCATCACCCTGTAATCGTGAAAATTGCTTTGCTCGACGGCCCCATTGGCAATGGTGATTTTGCCGTAGAGTACCGCCGTGAGGCCGAATATGACCCCGCTCTCCATCTGCATCTCGCTGGTGCGCGGATCGACAACGTGACCGCAATCGGCGACAACGGCAATCCTGTCGACGCGCGGCACGCCGCCCGATGAGATGCTCACTTCGGCGACCTCAGCGATAATCGTGTCATAGGCCATCCACACCGCTACGCCGCGGCCGCGGCCTTTCGGCAAAGGTTTATTCCAGTCCGATTTCTCAGCCGCCAAATCCAACACGCGGAGATAATCCGGCCGCGCCTGCAACAAGGCCCGGCGATACATGTACGGATCCTGGCCCGCTTTATAGGCGAGTTCATCGATAAAGCTTTCGACGGCGAACAGGTTTTGGGTCAGACCCACACCGCGCCAGCACATGACCGGCACATGCGTGTTCTTCAGGATGCACGAGACGGATCGGTTGGCGATCGCATAGGGCAAATCGATCAGACCGTCGACGGCATGCCCTTCCACGCCAGTTGCCGCCCGTTTGGGTACACCGAGCGAGCGCCAGAGCGAGCTGACCGCGGTCCGAGCTTCCCAGGCCGTCGGCAAGCCGTCGGATCCCAAGCCGGCTTGAAGTTGGATCGCGGCGAGAGGCCGATACCGGTCCTGGCGCGTATCTTCCTCGCGCGTATAGATCAGCTGCACCGGACGACCGACCACCTTGGCGATTTTGACGGCCTGCAGCATCTCGTCACTCTGCGACCTGCGCCCAAAGCCACCGCCGAGAAAACAATTGTGGACATAGATTTTCTCAGGAGGCATTCCCGTAAGCTCGGAGACCTGAGCGATCATGCCGTAAGGATTCTGCGTGCCGAGCCAGACATCGATTCGATCATTTTGCACATGCGCCGTGCAATTCAGCGGCTCCATCGACGCGTGAGCAAGATACGGCACTTCGTACAGAGCATCGCACTTGCCTGGACTGCCATCCAACGCGGCCCGGAAATCGCCATGATTTTCAGCGGAGACAAGGTCGTTGCCATCTACCGCCGCGCGATATTCGGCTTCGAAAAGTTCGGTATTTGTCGTGGCATTCGGGCCTGGCGCCCATTCGATCGGAAGATCCGCGAGCGCTTCCTTGGCCCGCCAAAATCCATCCGCAACTACGGCAACCGCATTACCGAGATTTATCACCGCTTGAATGCCGCGCCGGCCATTGATCTTGCTTTCGTTGTAATTTTTGACTGCACCGCCGAACACCGGACAGGCGGTAACCGCGGCGAACACCATGTCCGGAAGACGGATATCGATCCCGTATTTGGCTTGCCCCGTTACTTTCAACGGAACGTCCAGCCGTGACACCGACTTACCGATCAGCTTGAACTGATCCGGCGTCTTGATCTTTGGCTCCGCGTCGAGCTTAACCACAGCAGCTTCACGCGCAAGCTCTCCATAATCCAGAGCGCGCCCGGATGGGCGGTGAATAACTTGACCGTTTTTGGCCTCGCATTCTTGCCGAGTAACATTCCACCGCGCCGCGCCGGCAACGATCAGTCTCTCACGCGCGCTAGCGCCGGCCTGCTGCAGATAGACCCGCGAGTCACGAACCGAGCGACTCGCGGCCGTGAGCATGTCGCCGTAGACCTTGTTTTCAAGCTGTTGGCGATGCGCGGACGCGTATTCCGCCTTCACCTTGGACCAGTCGCATTCAAGCTCTTCGGCGACGATCATCGGCAGGGCGGTAAAACTGCCCTGCCCCATTTCCGCGCGTGCAAAACGAATCATCACACTGTTGTCCGGATCGATGACGATCCAGGCGTTTATCTCCTGCGGCCCTGCCGGATCGTCACTGCCCCATGGTGACGCCGCAATACCCGACGCGAGCGCATTCTGTGGGTAGGAGAAACCCAAGGCTAGGCCGCCAGCAGCGGACAGCGCCGTGGTCACGAAGGTGCGACGCGTCAATTTTATCGGCGCGTAGTTCACGGCCTGCCTCCCCAAATTGCTGAGTTATCGAGGTCAGCTCAACGGGTAGATTTACAGGAAAGATCGCGCGACGCCCAGCCAGTTGCATAATGGGTGTTGTGCGAAACAGAATTAGCGCCCCTCCTTGCGGCGTAACCAAAAGCTCAACGCGGATATCCAGAGCCCCTGCGCCAAATCCGTGCCCCAGAGCGGTTTCGTGACCGTGGCCAACCCACAGACTGATAAGGAAATGAGAGAAAGCTATGCAGTTGAAACTGGATAGGTTTGTGCCATTTCCTTATCAGTTGAGGGTCGAGATCGCCGTTACATAATCGTCCTTATGCGAATGCCGCCACGGGTTTCGTAAAGGGCCTTAGCGAATGAAGATGGGCAGGCTTGAACTGACCCCTAACGCTAAGCCGGCAAGTTGACAGTGGAATTTTGGCGATGCCGCAACACATCGAAATGCTTCATCCCTCGCCAGCACATAATTGCGCCAAGTACGACACTCGGTAGAGGGACGAACGCCATGGCGTATGGCAATCCGGAATCTCCACCAAAAACATATTGCGTGGCGACTGCGATCGAGACCGGACCAAATCCGATCCCTATGATGCCGGTAATGACATACCAGAGAACAACAGCTTGGCCGCGCAGCCGCGGCGGCACCATGTCCTGGATAACAGCGCCATAAGAGCCATACGCGATGTAATCGACGAAGAAAAAAAGGCCTGCCGCTGCGAACGAGACAAAAATATTCTCAATAAGCAGTGACAGCGCGATGAAGGGCATCGCTCCCCACATGATCAAATTCAATCTGAAGCGGCCCCCGCGCGCATCGTGTTTCGTCCACCGATCTCCCAGTGCTCCGCCCACAAAGGATCCCAGAACGCCGCCCGTCAACGTCACAAGACCAACAGTCAAGCCAGCCGATGCCGGCAGCATGTGATACCGGCGGATAAACAGGGTCGGTAGCCACGTAAGATAGGCATAAGCGCAGAGCGTCACGAATATATAATTTCCGTAAACAAAGGCGAAGGTTCGAAAGTTTTCGTGAAAATAACCCATTATTCCTTTGCCACCGTTCCCGGTAACGCCGAAACTAGACGCAGTATGGCGCGGTGCTTCCCTGCTTGAAAAGAGAATGAAGCCCATAAGAATCGTCGGCAAACCCACGATAATGAACGCAGCCTTCCACACCGCCATCGTGCCAAACAGTGGAAGCGTTACGACGTCGACTCCTCTCAATCCTTTCAACACCAAGCCACCGAGGGCGTAAGCACCCCCCGTTCCGAAAACACCCGCTGCCGTGTATGCGCCCATGGCCCGGCCGCGAAGGTGAGGCGGGAAAAAATCGCCAATAAGAGAGAGCGCAGCTGGCATTAATGCAGCCTCGCCTAACGCCAGCCCGATGCGTGCCAAACCAAGTTCAGTAAAGTTTCGCGAAAAACCCGCGAGAACGGTCATGACGCCCCAAAACATCATTGAAAGGGCGAGAAGATTGCGGCGGTTGGTTCGATCGGTCAGCCAGCCAAAAGGTAGGGACGTCAAAACATAAACTACCGCAAAAACTCCGCCGAGAAGCAGGCTGATCTGAGTGTCAGATATCTGTAAATCTCGACGAACAGGATCGATGACCAATGAAAGGATCATTCTATCAAGGAATGACAGAAAGACCGCCACCATGAGGAGCGCCAAAGCGTAATACGCGGAGCGTGCCGGACGATCCAAATTAGCCGTGCCAACGTTTGTCATTAAGTCCCTCCCCATTTGCAGCACCCACTTTGAATTGGGGTGTCAGCGTATCAACGTCGTGACTTACGCCGGAAAAGGAATCGCGAGCCCGGCAAATAACAGACTTATTTCTTCCAACCCTCTCGCCATGCGGGAGGCGCCTTCGCATCGATCAAAATGAAAGCAATCCGGCACGGTCGGTCACCATTGTTGACCCAGGCGTGATTAGTGCCTTGCTGCACGAGTACATCTCCGGCCTTCATATGGACTTCACTGTCGTCCATAAGCATGTCGATCTCTCCATCCAGAACGATCGCGTAATCCACGCTTCTCGTTCTGTGGGTGTTCGCGTGCCGAAGATAACCTTGGGTCGCTGGATCGATCCCCATCTCGGTCAGAATCTTGTTATGGTCGACGTGTCCCGACGGGCCGCCTGATGTGGAAGCTGGTGGAAAGTCCACAATCCGAAATATCGAACCGTTGCTTGGCGGCGGCACACCAACAGGCGCATCGGCACGGTCGGAGGCCACAGTTAAATCGGCTGGCGTTTCCTCGGTCACCCAAAGCATCGAGATGGCGTTGCCGCCAGGACTGCGCTGTTTAGGCAGGACCGGGGCATCGATCAAAGCGATGGTCTTACCTTGATCATCGTGGCCTGTAACGATGCGTCGTATCGATTCAAGATCCATCGTGTTTACCCGTTCAATTAGTGTTACAAAGATTACTCGCGGATAGTTTTGCCTGCTCTATTGCGTTCCAGATGCACGCTGGCGTAGCTGGCATCTCGACTTCGGTGACGCCGATAGGTGCTAGCGCATCGATCAACGCATTGATGATCGCAGCCGGCGCTGGAACTGCCCCCGCTTCGCCTACCCCTTTGATCCCGAGCGGATTAGTCGTCGCGGGCAACTCGTGGAACGACACTTGGAACGGCGGCATATTATCCGCGCGCGGCATCGCGTAGTCGGTAAAGCTGCCAGTTAGAAGCTGACCGGACGGCGATTCGTAGCGGATCGATTCCAACAGAGCTTGTCCAAGCCCTTGCGCCAAGCCGCCGTGAATCTGACCCTCGCAAATCATCGGATTGAAAACACGCCCGACGTCATCGACGGCCGTGTATCGAACAATTGCGACTGCCCCTGTCTCCGGATCGATCTCCGCTTCACAGATATGAACGCCATTGGGATAGTTGGGTGGATCCGCGGCGAACGTTCCGGAGCAATCGAGGCCCAAAGAAAAACCCGCAGGCAAGCCGTGCGGCCGGAAACATGCCTTTGCGACTTCAGTCAGCGTTGCAGTCTTGTTGGAACGCGGACTCTTGAACAGGCCGTCCTCGAAGCGCACATCGGAAGCATCCGCCTCCAAGAGGAGTGCGGCGATAACGGCGGCTTTTGCAATGACCGCATCCGCTGCCAGCCTGAGCGCGCAGCCGCCGACGAGCGAGCTGCGTGCAGCGTAGGTACCCCGTCCAAAGCTTACTTTGTCGGTATCACCTTGCACGAAGCGGATTTTAGATGGATCGATGCCCAGCCATTCCGCGGCCATCTGAGTGTAAGTGGTCGCATGGCCTTGTCCGTGAGAATGAGTTCCGGCCAAGATCGTAACGCCGCCGCTCGGATCGAACCGAATCTGCATAGTTTCATTCATGACGCCGCCATATTCGACATACATTGCGATCCCACGACCGTAGCGCATGCCGCGCTTAGCCGCTGCAGAGCGTCGCTGCTCGAACCCTTTCCAGTCGGATTGATTCAAGCATTCATTGAGAACACCTTCGAAATCACCGCTGTCGTACACGCAGCCAGTGATCGTTTTGAACGGCATCGCTGTCGTTGAGATGAGGTTACGGCGGCGAATTTCGATCGGATCGAGATCGAGAGTCTTGGCGGCGCAGTCGATAAGTCGCTCAATCAGGAAGACGGCTTCGGGGCGGCCGGCACCGCGATACACACCCATCGGAGATGTGTTGGTAAAGACGGCTCTTGAAGTAAAATACAGGCTTCCAATATCGTAAACATTCGGCGCCATTCGCAGCGCTGTACGCAGTGGCGATGCGCTGGCTGAACAAAAGTATGCCCCAAGTGAATGCAGGGCATCGACGCGCATGGCCAAAATACGACCGTTTTGATTGAGCGCAATTTTGCCGTAAGCGACCTGATCGCGGCCATGATTGTCGCCCATCATGGCTTCGGCTCGCGCGGAGACCCACTTTACCGGCCGTCGACATCGACGCGACGCCCACAGCACGAGAATGTCTTCTGGGTAGGCGTTAGCCTTTACCCCAAAGCCTCCTCCCACGTCGGGCGAGATCACGCGAAGTTGGGTTTCGGAAATCCCGAATACTGACGTCGCGAGCATCGAGCGAACGCCGTGCGGGTTCTGAGAGCTGGTATAGAGCGTAAAGCTCTCCTCCGCGGCTTTATAATCGCCAATGGCAGCGCGGGGTTCTAGCGGGCTTGGCGACAACCGACCATTTACTAGCCGCAGTTCGACAACGTGACTGGCAGCTGCGAAAACTGCTTCGTTCTCATCGCGATCGCCAAAGTGAAGGGTGAATGAAACATTGTCGCGGCATTCTTCCCATACGCGCGGCGCGCTCGCTTGAACTGCCTTCTCGATGTCGACAACGTTAGGCAGCGCTTCATAGCTCACATCCACAAGGTCTGCTGCTTCGCGAGCGATCGCCGCGGTTTCTGCAACGACAAAGGCTACTCGATCGCCGACGAACCGCACCCGATCCGCGGCAAGCGCGGCCCAGCGTGTTGTATAGGCGTTAGGACCTCCCCAACTTGCCGGTAATGCATATGGTGGAAGTCCCCCGATGTTATCTTTAGCGACTTCCTGTCCGGTCAACACCGCGATCACGCCGGACACCCGGACGGCGCTGGACACGTCAATGCCAGCGATTAGGGCGTGAGCGTGCGGAGAGTACACGACCGCGCCGAAGCACATTCCGGAAAGCGTAATATCATCGACATAGCGACCGCGTCCGGTCAGGAACCGTTCGTCTTCGACGCGAAGAACTGACTTGCCAATCTGGCGTATGATGGTTCCAGCCAAAATCAAACACCTTTAGGGGAAGATTTCTGCTGTAGCGCTCCCCACACGCTCGCCGGGGTAAAAGGCATGTCAAGCGTACTGATCGCCAAGGGTGCCAGTGCATCCATGATCGCGTTGACGAGCGCTGGCGGCGCGCCGATCGTCCCCGCCTCGCCGATACCTTTGACACCGAGTGGATTGGTGGCGCAGGGCACTTCGTTGAACGCTGATTTGAAATTCGGAAAGTCCGATGCTCGCGGCATCGCGTAATCCATGAATGATCCCGACAACAGCTGACCGGAATCGGAATCGTAGACCACCTGTTCCATAAGAGCCTGGCCGACGCCTTGCGCAATTCCACCGTGGATCTGGCCCTCACAGATGAGCGGATTAATGATTCGGCCGGCGTCATCGACCGCCGCATACGACATCAACTCGACCCCTCCTGTCTCCGGATCGATCTCCACTTCGCATGCATGGCAACCGTTCGGAAAATTTGGCGGCTCCGTATCGTAAGAGCCGCTGCCGCTCAATCCGACGCCGAGGTCTCTCGGAATCCCTGCGCGCCGGTAAAACGCCTTTGCGACCTCGATAAATGTCGTCGAGCGATCCGTTCCTTTAATGTTGAAGTATCCATCCTGGAACACGATATCGTCGGACGAACATTCCATC
>Ga0302325_10008620_pt1 | contig 22382 bp, 19 predicted proteins | sample Palsa_T0_2_FD_201948 | JGI IMG/M metagenome (GOLD analysis project Ga0302325, IMG submission 201948) | Peat permafrost microbial communities from Stordalen Mire near Abisko, Sweden - Palsa_T0_2 | ecosystem: Environmental > Terrestrial > Soil > Palsa > Peat permafrost | place: Sweden: Abisko...
GCGCTCGACTACCACCCACTGCTCGAGCTGCGCCGCGCAGCCGAGGCGGAAGAGGAGAAGCGGATCTACTACGTCGCGATGACGCGCGCGCGCGAGCGCCTGATCGTGAGCGGCGCGGCGCGCTTTTCCGGCTGGCCGCGTGCGGACAGCTGCGCGGTGGCCTGGCTCGCACCGGCACTGGTCGACGACCTCGAGCACCACCTCGCCGCGCCGCCGCCGCCGGGCAGCGTGATCGAGGGCACCGACGGTGTTCCGGTCAGCCTGAGCCTGGCACTCGCCGGCGATGCGCCGCCGCTCGAGGGCCCGCGCTCTGAACAGCCGACCGCCGAGCCGGGAGCGCTGCGCGCCTCGCCGTCCGCTCCGCCCGGCGGCGGCGGTGGCGGTGGCGGCGAGGCGAGGCTCTCCTACACCTCGCTCGCCGAGTACGAGCGCTGCGGCTACCGCTACTACCTCCAGCGCGTGCTGGCGCTGCCCGATGCCGACGCGCCCGTGGCGACGCGTGGCGGCGCTCGAGCGGCGGCGGACCGCGGCATCCTCGTGCACGCACTGCTCGAGGAACTCGACTTCGACGACCCGCTCCCACCGGATCCCGCACGGATCGCGAGTGCCGCCCTCGCCGACGGGATCGAGCTGAGCGCCGAGGACGCGGGCGAGGTGGCGGCGCTGGCCGGCGCGATCGCGAGGAGCCCGCTCTGCCGGCGGCTCGCCGCTGCGGGCCCGGTCGAGCGTGAGCAGGCGTTCGCGTTCTCACTCGACGGCGAGCTCATCCGAGGGTTGATCGACGTGTCCGGCACCGAGCCGGACGGCACGCTTCTGATCGTCGATTACAAGACCGATCGGATCGACGCCGGAGAGAGCCTTGCGGCGCGGATCGAGCGCGACTACGCGCTGCAACGGCTCGTCTACGCGCTCGCCGGCCTGCGTTCGGGCGCGCCGCGCGTCGAGGTCGCGCACTGCTTCCTGCGCGCGCCCGAGGACCCGGTCAGCGCCACGTTCAGCGCGGCCGAGATGGCGGTGCTCGAGGCGGAGTTGCGGGAGCGGATCGCGCCGCTGCGCGCCGGGCGCTTCACCGTGACTTCGCGTCCCGGCTACGCAACCTGCGCCAGCTGCCCCGGACGTGCCCGGCTCTGCTCATATGACGAGACGCTGACGCTCCGCGCGACACTTTTCTGAGGCGCGGCGGCGCCGCCGCCGGGTTTTCGAAAACACCCTCAAATGGTAGGATTCGCGCCCGCCTCAAGGTGCCCGTTTGCCCCGGCCGGGGCCGCCGACGTCGGGACTTGAAGATGACCAGGACGAGCCAGCCACAGCAGGCCGATGGCCTGTACGACCCCCGCTACGAGCACGACGCCTGCGGCGTGGCGGTCGTGGCGCGCCTCAGCAACGAGCCTGGCAACGACGTCCTGCGTTTGGCGATCGAGGCGCTCGAGAATCTCGAGCATCGCGGCGCCGCCGGCGCCGACCCGGAGACCGGGGACGGCGCCGGGATCCTGATCCAGATGCCCGACGCCTTCCTGCGCGCCGTCGTCGACTTCGAGCTACCCCCGAGCGGGCGCTATGGCGTCGGGATGTGTTTCCTGCCAAATGATCCGGTCGAGCGCTCCGAGCTGACGGCGATGCTCGAGCGCACCGTCGTCAGCGAGGGTCAGATCGTTCTCGGCTGGCGCGAGGTGCCTGTCGACGAGCGTGCCGTCGGCGCGACGGCACGTGCCTCGCGGCCGACGATCCTCCAGCTGTTCGTTGGCGCCGGACCCAAGCACAGCGACGATCAGGACGCCTTTGAGCGCAAGCTCTACGTGATTCGCCGTCTCGCCGAGCGCTCCGCCGGGCCAGGCTTCTACGTATCGAGCCTGTCCTCGCGCACGCTCGTCTACAAGGGCATGCTGATCAGCTATCAGCTCGCACGGTTCTACACCGACCTCGCCGACGAGCGCATGGCCTCGGCGATGGCGCTCGTCCATTCGCGCTTCTCGACCAACACGTTCCCGAGTTGGGAGCTGGCCCATCCCTACCGCATGATCGCCCACAACGGCGAGATCAACACGCTCCAGGGCAACGTCAACTGGATGCGCGCCCGCGAAAGCACGCTCGCCTCCGAGCTGTTCGGCGAGGATCTCGAGAAGGTCCTGCCGGTGGTGCGCCCCGGTCAGTCGGACTCGGCGACGCTGGACAACGTCCTCGAGTTGCTGACGCTCGCCGGCCGTTCGTTGCCGCACGCGCTGATGATGATGATCCCCGAGGCCTATCGCGACCGCGACGGCGAGCTCGCGCCCGAGGTCGGCGGCTTTTACGCCTACCACTCCTGCCTGATGGAGCCGTGGGACGGGCCCGCCGCGGTGGCCTTCACGGACGGCCGTGTGATCGGCGCGACGCTCGATCGCAACGGCCTGCGCCCCGGTCGCTGGCTCGAGCGCAAGGACGGGCTCGTGGTGCTCGGCTCCGAGGCCGGTCTGCTGCCGACGCCGCCCGAGCAGATCGAGCGGCTCGGCCGGCTCCAGCCGGGGAAGCTCTTCCTGATCGACCTCGAGCAGGGCCGCATCGTGCCGGACGAGGAGATCAAGCACCAGATCGCGACGCAACAGCCTTACGGCGGCTGGTACGACGCCAACACGGTTCGCTTCGAGCAGCTGCCGCGCAGCGAAGCGGCGCCGCTGGGCGAGCCGCTGCGCTCGCTCCAGCTCGCGTTCGGCTACAGCCGTGAGGACCTGAACAAGGTTCTCCCGGCGATGATCCTCGGCGGTGAGGAGCCGGTCGGCTCGATGGGCAACGACACTTCGCTCGCCGTCCTCTCCGACGGCTCGCCGGCGCTCTTCAGCTACTTCAAGCAGCTCTTCGCGCAGGTCACAAATCCGCCGATCGATCCGATCCGCGAAAGCATCGTGATGAGCATCTCGGCCGGCCTTGGCGCCGAGCGCAACCTGCTGTCCGAGACGCCGGAGCACGCCCACCAGATGACGCTCGACCAGCCGATCCTGCGAAATCACGAGCTCGAGGCGCTGCGCGCAGTCTCCCACGACGTCTTCCACGCCCGCACAGTCGACATCACTTGGCCTGTGGCCGAGGGCGCTGACGCGATGGAGGCGGCGCTGCAGCGGGTCTGCGAGGAAGCGCACGCTGCGATCGCCGAGAACATCAACATCATCATCCTGTCCGACCGCGCCGTCGGCCCGGAGCGGGCCCCGATCCCGTCGCTGCTCGCCGTCGCGGCGGTCCACCATCACCTGGTCCGTGAAGGCACGCGGCTTCGCACCGGGCTCGTGATCGAGTCCGGCGAGGCGCGCGAGGTCCACCACATCGCGACGCTGATCGGCTACGGCGCCAGCGTCGTCAACCCCTACATCATGTTCGAGACGGTTGGCGAGCTCGTCGACGAAGGGTGGGTGACCCATCCCGACGGCGGCCGGATCGACCGCGACGAGGCCGAGGACCTGGTGCGCAAGTCGATCGGCAAGAGCCTGCTGAAGACGATCTCGAAGATGGGCATCTCGACCGTCCAGTCCTACTGCGGCGCGCAGATCTTCGAGGCCGTCGGTCTCAGCCGGACAGTCATCGAGCGCTACTTCACCGGCACGGCATCGCGGATCGGCGGCGTCGGGCTTCCCGTGCTGGCCCGTGAGGCGCTGGCTCGTCACAGGCGGGCCTACCCGGGCGCGGTGGAGCTCACCCCGCTCCCGGTCGGTGGCCGCTATGCGTGGCGGCGCGATGGCGAGCGCCACATGTGGAATCCGGACGCGATCGCACTGCTCCAGCATTCGGTTCGCCACGGCGGCGCAGCGACCTACGCCGAGTACGCGCGCCTCGTCAATGAGGACTCGACGCGCCGCGCGACGCTGCGGGGCCTGCTCGAGATTCGCGGCGACCAGCGGCCGATTCCGCTTGCGGAGGTCGAGCCGTGGACCGCGATCGTCAAGCGCTTCGCGACGGGTGCGATGAGTCTCGGCTCGCTCTCGCGCGAAGCGCACGAAAACCTCGCGCTGGCAATGAACGAGATCGGCGGGCGCTCGAACACAGGTGAGGGCGGCGAGGACCCCGAGCGCTTCGGCGACATGCGCCGCTCTGCGATCAAGCAGGTCGCGTCGGGACGCTTCGGCGTGACGATCGACTACCTCGTCAATGCCGACGAGCTCCAGATCAAGATGGCCCAGGGCGCAAAGCCTGGCGAAGGCGGCCAGCTGCCTGGGATCAAGGTCGACGAGTACATCGGCCGGATCCGCCATTCGACGCCCGGTGTCGGCCTGATCTCGCCGCCGCCCCACCACGACATCTACTCGATCGAGGATCTCAAGCAGCTGATCTACGACCTGCGCTGCGCGAATGACGGCGCGCGGATCTCGGTCAAGCTCGTCGCCGAGGTCGGTGTCGGCACGGTCGCCGCGGGCGTCGCCAAGGCCAACGCCGACCACGTGCTGATCTCCGGTCACGACGGCGGTACCGGCGCCTCGCCGCTGTCATCGATCTTCTCAAGCGGCATTCCGTGGGAGATCGGCCTCGCCGAGACACAGCAGACGCTGCTGCGTAACGACCTGCGCTCACGGATCTATGTCCAGACCGACGGTCAGCTGAAGACCGGCCGCGATGTGGCGATCGCCGCGATGCTCGGAGCCGACGAGATGGGCTTCTCGACCGCGCCGCTGATCGCGACCGGCTGCATCATGATGCGCGCCTGCCACCTCAACACCTGCCCGGTCGGCATCGCGACCCAGGATCCCGAGCTGAGGAGGCGCTTCGCCGGCACGCCGGAGCACGTGATCAACTTCTTCCACTTCGTGGCCGAGGAGGTACGCGAAATCCTCGCGAGCCTCGGCCTGCGCAGCATGGACGATCTCGTCGGCCGCGCCGACCTGCTCGAGCCCTCGCGCGCGATCGAGCATTGGAAGGCTCGCGGGATCGATCTCGCGGCGCTGCTCGCAGTGCCGCAGATGCCGCCGGGCACGCCGCTGCGGCGGATCTGTGACCAGGCGCCGGTCCTCGACGACGCGCTCGACTGGGGCCTGATCAAGGACGCGCGGGAGGCGATCGAGCATGGCGGGCGCATCAATCTCGCGCGGCCGGTGCTCAACGTCAATCGCTGTGTCGGAGGGCTGCTCTCGAGTGCGATTGCGAGGCGCCACGGCTCGGCCGGGCTCGAGGAGGGCTCGATCAGCGTGGTCTTCCGGGGCTCTGCCGGACAGAGTTTTGCCGCCTGGCTCGCGCCCGGTGTCAGCTTCACGCTCGAAGGCGAGGCCAATGACTACACCGGCAAGGGGCTGTCGGGCGGCACCGTCGTGGTTCGCCCGCCGGCGACGGCCGCCTACCTCGCCGAGGACAACGTGATCGTCGGCAACACCGTCCTCTACGGCGCGACCAGCGGCCAGGCCTTCTTCCGTGGCCGGGCCGGCGAGCGCTTCGCGGTCCGCAACTCCGGCGCCTGCGCCGTGGTCGAGGGCGTCGGCGACCACGGTTGCGAGTACATGACAGGCGGACGCGTCGTGGTGCTCGGTGGGACCGGTCGCAACTTCGCCGCCGGCATGAGCGGCGGCATCGCCTACGTGCTCGATGAGGTCGGCGACTTCGCGACGCGTCGCGCCAACACGGCAACGGTCAGCTTTGAGCAGATCGACGCCGGCGATGAGATCGAGCTGCGTGAGCTGGTCGACCAGCACTACGTGCGGACCGGCTCAGCGGTCGCCGAGCGGATCCTGGCCAACTGGGACTCGAGCCTGCAGTATTTCGTCAAGGTGATGCCGAACGACTACCGTCGCGTCCTCAACGAGCAGGCGGTGCACGCCGGCGTTCTCGTCGAGGCGAGCTAGTGGCCTTGGCCGGGCGCCACGATCAGCCGCCCGAGACGGGCCACTGATGGGGGAGCTTCGAGGCTTCATGCGGGTCGCTCGCGAGGGCGTCCCGGAGCGGGACCCTGCCGAGCGCGCGCATGACTACCGCGAGTTCACACTCACGCGGCCTGTCGCCGAGCTGCGCGATCAGGGCGGGCGGTGCATGGACTGCGGCGTCCCGTTCTGCCACAACGGCTGTCCGCTGGGGAACCTGATCCCCGACTGGAACGACCTCGTTTACCGCGATCGCTGGCAGGCGGCGCTCGAGGCGCTCCACCGCACCAACAACTTCCCCGAGTTCACCGGGCGGCTGTGCCCGGCGCCCTGCGAGCCGGCCTGCGTGCTCGAGATCCGCGAGGGCGACGCGGTGACGATCAAGCAGATCGAGAACGCGATCATCGACCGCGCATTCGCCGAGGGGTGGGTGACGCCGCAGCCGCCGGCGCTCGAAACCGGTCGTCGGGTCGCGATCGTTGGCTCGGGCCCGGCCGGTCTCGCCGCCGCCCAGCAGCTGCGGCGCGCCGGTCACTCGGTCGTCGTATTCGAACGCGATGAGGCGCCCGGCGGGCTCGTGCGCTTCGGCGTACCGGACTTCAAGATCGAGAAGGCGCTCGTCGAGCGGCGCGTCGAGCAGCTCCTCGCCGAAGGGGTTGAGCTTCGTCTCGGTGTCGACGTTGGCGTCGATGTCGACGCGGTCGAATTGCGCCACGAGTTCGATGCGCTTGTGCTCGCCGTCGGCTCGCGGGTTCCCCGCGACCTCGCGGTACCCGGCCGCGAGCTTGACGGCATCCACTTCGCGATGGACTACCTCTACGAGCGCAACCGCTGGGTGGCGTCGCAGTACGGTCCGCCACCGGCGCTCGCCCCGCCGCCCGCGACCGGGATCAGCGCCGCCGGCAAACACGTCGTCGTCATCGGTGGCGGCGATACCGGCGCCGACTGCGTCGGCAACTCCGTCCGTGAAGGCGCCAGCTCGGTAACGCAACTCGAGATCGTGCCCGAACCGCCGCGCCAGCGCCCGGACGCGATTACGCCGTGGCCGCTGTGGCCGACGAAGCTGCGGCTCTCCTACGCGATGAAGGAGGCGCACGAGACCGCGCACGGTGAGCTCGACTTCTCGGTCGTCACGACGCATTTTTCTGGCGCAGGCAGCGTCGCCTCGATGCACATCGCGGACGCTGGGCGCGAGCCTCCGTTCGCTCCCCTCGCGGGCAGCGAGCGCGAGCTGCAGGCCGGGCTCGTGCTGCTGGCGATGGGCTTCATGCACCCCGAGCATGCGATCCCCCAACAGCTCGGTCTCGAGCTCGATGCGCGTGGCAACGTGCTCGCCCCGGCCCACGCAGCGTCGCTGGACGGCGTCTTTGCCTGCGGCGATGCGCGGCGTGGACAATCGTTGATCGTCTGGGCGATCAACGAGGGTCGCCAGTGTGCACGGGCGGTTGAGCGCCATCTCGCCGCGCTGCCGGTATAGCGATGCGCCATACTTCCGTAACAACTGGCGCCCGGCCGCGTTGAAGTAATGGACGCGGCCACTCGGCTCGCCGCGTCCCGCCTCGCACTCGCACGCTCGGAAGGAGCTGTTCATGCGCCTCACCCGCACGCCGCTCGCTGTCGCCATGGTCCTTTTGCTTGCCGCCGGCACGGCGCTCGGCTCGACGACCAGTTCAACCCGGCTCGCGCACGCCAGCTCGGGCGGCAGACTCGTCGGGATCGGCGATGAGAACCCGTTGATGTTCACCAACCCGGCCTACAAGAGGCTCGGCGTCAAGATCGCGCGCTACTTCACGCCTTACGACGTCGCCTCGGGCAGCGATCCGACCGCTCTCTTCTACCTGGAGTCGTGGCTCACGGCCGCGCAGGCCGCTGGCGTCCAGCCGCTGATCGCCTTCTACCACAACAACACGAGCCCGAAGCAGATGCCGAGCGTCGCCACCTACACGACCGACATGAAGGACTTCGTCGCGATGTTTCCCCAGTTGAAGGTTTTGACACCGTGGAACGAGGAGAACCGCGGCAACGTGCGCGCGCCGAACGACAACTACGACAGCCCGACAGCGAAGCAGGCCGCCAACTACTACCTCGCGCTCAAGAATGTCTGCCCGCAGTGCACGGTGGTCGGCCTGGACGTGCTCGACTCGACCTCGCCCGGGGCGATGATTTCCTACATCAACCAGTTCAAGCACGACGTCGGCAAGAAGCACATGCCCCACATCTGGGGGCTGCACAACTACAGCGAGACCAATCGCTTCAAGGACAACGGCACGCGCGCCATGCTCGCCGACGTTCCGGGGCAGGTCTGGCTCACCGAGACCGGCGGCCTGGCCGAGTTCAAGCCGAGCTTCCCGTTCAACCTGAAGCGCCAGGAGAAGGCGACCAAGTACATGTTCTCGCTCGCCGACTCGAGCTCGCGGATCAAGCGCCTGTACATCTACAGCTGGTACGGCACCGCCGGCAAGAACGGCGGCTTCGATGCCGGTCTCGCCGACGCCGCCGGCAAGCCGCGAGCAGCCTATTGCGTCGTCTTCGAGCACCTCCGCGGGAAGAAGAGCTGCCCGTACAAGCCGGTCAAGAATTGACCCGCCGGGCGGTGCAAAGGCACCGCGGTGCCGTCCACCGGTGGGCCTAACCTTCGCGGCGTACCAGTCAAGCCGTCGGGAGTCCGGGCATGCCGCTGTGCTTCATCGAGCCGCACGATGCGATTCGCGTGATTGCCGAGTCGGTCGGCCGTGAGGCTCGCCGGCAGCTCGTCGGCGAGGTCTATCACGCGTGGGTCGACGAGATCCCCGAGCGCGAGCTCGTAACGCACTACACCCTTGCCGTGTCGGAGCTCGACGACGAGGATCTCTCGATGCTGGCTGCTTGGCACGCCTCGCTCGAGACGGTCGGCCAGCCGATCGCCAACACCGACTTCCTCGTCTCGATCTACCCGTCGCTCGGGGAGCACCGCCGTGAAGCTCTCAAGGTCGCGGCTGGTCTCGGCAGTGAGGAGGCGTTCGATGCGGGCCGCGCCGAGGAGCACGCTCTCGCGGAGATCCTGCCGCGCCTCTCACGGATGCGCGCCGCCGAGCTCGCGAACGAGTGCGTCGAGCTCTATATGTGGGATCGTCTCGGCAGCCCGAACTGAGGGCCCGCTAGCTCGCAGCCGTCTCGTCGAGGTAGGCCCCGGCGCCTTGACGTCCTTCGAGGTGCCAGATCAGGAACGCCGCGGTCGCTGTGACTCCGTGCTGGAACGCCAGCTCGCCGGCGGCGATTGTCTCGCCGCCGATGCGCAGCGCGCGCGACCGCTCGCGGGCCTCGGCGTCCTCCCCTTCCCACAGCTCGAGTCCCGCGCGCAGTAGCTGACCGCCGGCCTGGCCCCCGCGATGGGGGGTCCCCGCCAGGGGGTCCCCGCGATAGGTGCTGGAAAGCAGCGGTTCCGAGAGCGCGCTCGCCGCGAGCGGCGCGCCCCGCGCCACGAAGGCGGCGACCGGCTCATCGTGTCCCGGCTCGCGCGAGGTCCGCTCGGCCAGCAGCGCGAAGGCGAGGTCTTCGCCGAAGCAGATCCAGATGCTGCGCCGCCGCGCGATACCCGCCAGTTGGCCCTCGCCGTGCCACACGCAGCCGAAGCCGTTCAGCGGCCGTCCGTCCGCCGCCTCGCCGTTGGCCAGGCACAGCGTGGCGGACCGCCCCTGTTCGGGGAAGTCGATCGGCGGCCCGAGTGGCGCGAGCAGCGTGTCGCCGCGGCCGCCGAGGGCAACCTCGAAGCCTTCCTCGGCCTGCACGACCTCGACCCGCTCGCGGCTGCTTGCCCCGCTCGAGTTCAGCACGACAGCGCTCTCGCCGCTGCGCCCGAAGCAGTGCAGCCCCGCGTCCGGATCGCTGAAGCTGAAGCTCAAATGCCCGTTCATGCGGGCAGCGTAATGCCACGGCGTCGGCTCCAGGCCGCCGGGGACTAGAATCGATGCATGCCAACCGTGGAAGACGTCGAAGAGGCGCTCGCGAACGTAATCGATCCCGAACTGGGCCTCGACTTCGTCGAGCTCGGCCTGATCTACGGGATCGACATCGATGGCTCGAACGTCCACGTGACGTTCACGCTGACCTCGCCAGGGTGCCCGATCGGGCCGCAGGTGAGTGAGCAGATCGAGGAGTTCGTGTCAGAGCTCGACGGCGTCGAGTCGGTCGACTCGGCGATGGTGTTCACGCCGCCGTGGACGCCGGAGCTCATGAGCGACGACGCGAAGTTCGCCCTCGGGTATTGACCTAACCCCCCGGATGTCAGAGCCCGCCCAGGATCTGACGGCCAGCGGCCCGCTGCTGACGCTGCGCTACCCGCGCGCCGCCGATGCGCCGCGCCTGTTCGAGCTGGCGAGTGATCCGGGCGTCACGCACCCCTTCTCGTGGGGGCCATACGAGAAGCAGGCTGAGGCAGCCGAGTGGATCGCCTCGCTGCCGCGAAACCGGCTCGACGGCGTCGCGCTCGAGTTCGCGATCGCCGATCCGGCCGACCGGCCCGTTGGCATCATCTCGCTGCTCGAGACTTCGCTGCGCGACCGGCGCGGCGTGATCGGCATCTGGCTGGGTCGCGAGTTCTGGGGCGCCGGGGTCGGAGACGAGGCGGAGGCCTTGCTCGCGAGGATTGCCTTCGAGCCGCTGCGCATGGAACGGCTCGGGGCGTGGGTCGACGTCGAAAACCACCGCTCCCAGCGCGCGTTCGAGCGCCTCGGCTTCACCAACGAGGGCGTACTGCGCTCCTTCCAGCGTCACTACGACAGTCCCCACGATCTCATCTCCTACTCACTGCTGCGCGATGAATGGGTGGGCTCGGAGATGGCCGCCGTCGCGGTGGAGCTGTCGGGCGAGGCTCCCGTCGCGTTTGTCTGCGCCCCACGCGAGGCGCGAGCGGTTTGACGGTGTTTTGGCGGCAGGTTGATCGCCGCCTAATTCGCCGCCTTACAATCTGGGAGTGAGCGCGGTCACTGAGTCTCCCGCCAGGCCCCACGGCATCGAGCGCGTCCTGCTCGCTTCGCCGCGCGGCTACTGCGCCGGCGTCGATCGCGCCGTGCAGACGGTCGAGCTGGCGCTCGACCGCTACGGACCCCCGGTGTACGTTCGCAAGGAGATCGTCCACAACAAGCACGTCGTCGAGCAATTGCGCCAGCGCGGCGCAATCTTCGTCGAGCAGGAGACCGAGGTGCCGCCCGGCTCGGTGACGGTGTTCTCCGCCCACGGCGTCGCGCCCAGCGTGCGTGCGAACGCCCAGGCGCGTTCGTTGCAGACGATCGATGCGACCTGTCCGCTCGTCACGAAGGTGCATGTCGAGGCGCGCCGCTTCGTCGCCGACGGCTACACCGTCATCCTGATCGGCCACGACGGGCACGAGGAGGTCGAGGGCACAATGGGCGAGGCGCCCGAGCACATCATCCTCGTGCAGAACGAGGCGGACGTCGACTCGCTCGAGGTCCCGGATCGCGAGCGGGTCGCCTACACGACGCAGACGACGCTCGCGGTCGACGAGACTCGCACGATCATCGAACGGTTGCGCGAGCGCTTCCCGGCGATCGTTGGACCGCGTACCGACGACATCTGCTACGCGACGACGAACCGCCAGGCGGCTGTGCGTCAGCTCGCGGAGCAGTGCGAGCTGGTCCTGGTCGTCGGCTCGCGCAACTCGTCCAACTCGCAGCGCCTGGTCGAGGTGGCGCGCGACAGCGGCGCCCGGTCGCATTTGATCGACAACGCGCGCGAAGTCGAGGAGGACTGGCTCGATGGGGTCCGCACGCTCGGCATCTCCTCTGGCGCGAGCGCCCCCGAGGAGCTCGTGCAGGAGCTCGTGGAGCGATTCGCGCAGGGCGGCGTGACCGACGTGTCCGAACTCGAGTTCACGCGCGAAGACGTGCGCTTCATGTTGCCGAAGGCGATCCGACCAGGCGCTCGCGCGGCCCAGGAGTAGACGCTGCTGCGGACGCTGATCGTCTCCGACCTGCACCTCGGCGACCGCGGCGCTGCCGACGTGGTTCGCCGGAGCGCCGCCGCCGCCGCGCTGTTCGCTGCGCTCGACGGCATCGATCGTCTCGTGCTGCTCGGCGACGTGCTGGAGCTGCGCAACCAGCCGGTGGCGGACGCCCTCGCGGCCTCAGAGCCGTTCTTCGGCGCGCTTGGCGACGCGCTCGAGGGCCGCGAGCTCGTGATCGTGCCCGGCAACCACGACCACGCGCTGATCGCTCGCTGGGAGGCGCGACGCAGCGGTCCGCTCGCGCTCGAGCAGCGGATGGTGCCGAAGAAGGCGTCCGACCTGGCGGCCGCTCTGGCCTCACAACTCGGTCGTGCAGCGAAGGTCGAGTTCGCCTACCCCGGCGTCTGGCTGCGCGAGGACGTCTACGCCACACACGGCCACTATCTCGACGTCCATACGACGATGCCGACCTTCGAGCGGATCGCGATCGCGACAAGCGGGCGAATCGCGCTCGGCGGTCCGCGACGATGGAACGACGTCCACTCCGCCGAGGACTACGAAGTGCTGCTGTCACCCGTGTACGCGTGGATGCAGGCAGCCGCCCAGTCAGGCAGAACCGGTGCTGGACCGGGCGGTGGCGCGGCGATCGACGTCTGGCGCAAGTTGAGCGCGCCGCGCCGCGAGGGCCTTCGCGGCTACGCGCTCCTCGCCGGCTTCCCGATCGCCGTTGGCGCCCTGAACACGGCCGGCCTCGGGCCGCTGCGCAGCGAGATCTCTGGCGAGGAGCTGCGGCTAGCGGGCCTGCGGGCGATGAGTGAGGTGGTCGAGCGCCTGCGCATCCGCGCCCGCCACGTCGTGTTCGGCCACACGCACCGGGCGGGCGTGCTCGACGGTGACGTGGCAGCCGAGTGGCTGACGCCAAACGGTGTCCAGCTCCACAATGCCGGCTCCTGGGTCTATAGCCGGACGTTCCTGGCCTCCGGCGACCAAAGCAGTCCCTACTGGCCGGGCAACGCCTTGCTGCTCGACGACGGAGCCCCGCCGCAGCTCCTGCGCCTCCTCGCCGATCACCCCGCGGGCGAGCTCAGCGCCGCACGTAGCGGCAGCTGACAATCATCCGGCCGGGCGTTCCCCTCCTCCGCCGGTTACTTTAGCCGCTGCCGCGGCAGGCTGACTGCTGGCCGCGAGCCCGGGCGTGAAGCAGACGGCGTCGCAGCGCACGGCCTCGCTCAGCTCGAGCGACAGCTCGCCGTAAGCATGATGGTCGTGCTCGATCAGCAGCACGGCACCCGGGTGCGCGACATCGCGCGCTTCCCCGTTTACCTCGACAGCCCCGCGGTCGCGTCCGCCGCGCGGCGCGAGCACAGCCCAGACGGCGCCGGCCTCGTAGGGCCCCGACCAGGGCGGCTCGAGGCGATCGTCGCTCGGCACGACGAGCAGCGCGCCGGGGGCATCCTCTGGGCGCAGCGGCGCGAGCGGCTCGCGCGCTACGCCGAGCAGCTCCTGGATCGCCAGTTCGGTCTCGAGGTAGCCACCCTCGCCGTGGCAGTACTCGGCGAGCGTGCCCTCCGCGGTCCACAGGTAGCGCGCCGGCCAGCCGATGTTCTCGTACTCCTGCCAGAGCGCGAAGTTGCTGTCGAGCAGGACCGGATGCGCGATCTCGAGGCGCTCAACCGCGGCGCGGACCGCCTGCTCGCTCGCCGACGCACGGAAGCCGGGGCAGTGCGCTCCGATCACGACCAGTCCGTCATCGACGTAGCGTTCGTGCCAGGCCTTGACGTAGGGGAGGGTGCGCAGCGAGTTCGCCCGGCAGAAGTCCCAGAACTCGATCAGCACTGGCCGGCCGCGCAGCTCGTGCATGGCGAGCGGGGGCGAATTGACCCAGGCCGAGCCGGCCGGGAGTGCCGGCGCGGCGATCGTGTCGATCGGTGGGCGCATGGCGGGCGACGCTAGCAGCCGTCCGCCGGCGAGCGGCGCGCCGATCCGGGGAGCGGCGTGCGAACCTTATGCGCGGTGCGAAGCTTCGCCAGCGACAACCACTCCGGCGTCCCACCGGAGGTGCTCGCCGCGATCGGCGAGGCGAACGTCGAGCACGCCATCGCCTACGGCGCGGATCCCTGGACTGCGCGGGCCGAGCAGTGCTTCCGCGACCAGCTCGGCGAGCAGGCGCGAGCGTTTCTCGTCTTCAACGGGACGGCGGCGAATGTGCTGGCGCTCCGCGCGGCCTGCCGCGAATGGGAGGGCGTCATCTGCACCGCGAACGCGCATCTGAACACGAGTGAGGGTGGCGCGCCAGAGCGAATCGCCGGCGTCAAGCTGTGCGCGGTGCCGACGCCGGACGGCAAGCTTCGGCCCGAGCAGATCGATCCGCTGCTCGTTGGTGTCGGCGATGAGCACTCCGCACAGATGCGACTCGTCTCGATCACCCAGGCGACAGAGCTGGGGACGCTCTACTCGGTTGCGGAGCTGCGCGCGATCACCGAACATGCGCACGAGCGCGGACTCCTGGTCCACCTCGATGGCGCCCGCCTTGGCAACGCGGCGGCCGCGCTTGGGGTGCCGTTGCGGGCGCTCACGGCCGACGCCGGCATCGATCTCGTGTCGTTCGGTGGTACGAAGCTCGGTCTGCTCGGGGCAGAGGCGGTCGTGCTCCTGCGTCCCGACTTGGCTCCTGACTTCCGCTTCCTGCGCATGCAGGGTGGACAGCTCGCTTCGAAGAGCCGCTTCCTCGCGGCGCAGTTCATCGCGCTGTTCGAGGGCGATCTCTGGCTCACGCTCGCGAGTCATGCCAACGCGATGGCGGCGCGTCTCGCGGCCGGGGTCCGCGCGTTGCCGGCGCTCGAGATCACGCAGGCGGTCGAGTCGAACGCGGTGTTCGCGCGGCTCCCGCGGGCCGCGATTGAGCCGCTCCAAGCCCAGTGGCCGTTCTACGTCTGGGACGAGGCGAGCGACGAGGTTCGTTGGGTCTGTTCGTGGGACACGACAGCCGCGGAGGTCGACGCGTTCGTCTCCGCGATAGCGGCCGAATGCTCGACCGGGCGATAGGGACCGAAAATGGCAGACCGCTTCGACACGATCGTCCGCTGCAGCAAGGGCCACCTCTTCACGACGATCTGGGCACCGCTCGCCTCGTTCAAGGCGGTGCGGCTCGGTCAGCGGCGCTGGCAGCGCTGCCCGGTCGGGCACCACTGGTCAATCGTCACGCGCGTGGATCCCGACGAGCTGGAACCGAGCGTACGCGAGGCGGCCGCCGCGGTGCACGACATACGACTGCCATAGGCGTGCCACGGCGTACGTCTCGACACGATGCCAAGGGGAGCAAGCCGGCGCCAGGTGGCTGAAACTCACCGGTTCCGGACGCTCGCGAGCAGGCGGATCGTGGTTGCAGGCGCCGCTTAATCAGAGCGCCTTGCGAAGAGGCACGAGAGTCATCTCACGGGCGCCGGCCTTGTCCGATGGCGCGCCGCTCATCAGGCAGAGGATGCCTCATGTCGCTCTCGATCGTTGCGAGGCGCGCTACCTCTGGACCGCGAGCGGGCAACCGTCGCCGCCAGCGCAGCCCCTCTCAGCCGATTGAGCCGATCATCTCCAGCTGGATCAGGCGGTTGAGCTCGACCGCGTACTCCATCGGCAGTTCCTTCGTTACGGGCTCGATGAAGCCGTTGACGATCATCGCCGCGGCTTCGTCCTCGCTGAAGCCGCGCGTGCCCATGTAGAAGAGCTGGTCGTCGGAGATTCGCCCGACGGTCGCCTCGTGTGCGACGGTGACGTGCGGGTTCTCGATCTGGATGTCGGGCCAGGTGTCCGAGCGCGAGATGCCGTCCATCATCAGCCCATCGCATTGGACGCGGGCCTTCGAGCCCTGCGAGTGCGCTCCCATCTTGACGAGACCGCGGTAGCCCATGATCCCGCCATCCTTGGAAATCGACTTGGCGAGGATGTTCGAGGTCGTATTCGGCGCGAGATGGACCACCTTGGCGCCCGTGTCCTTGTGGACGCCCTTGCCGGCGACGCCGACGTTGAGATGGTCGGCGCGCGCGCCTTCGCCCATCAGGTAGGAGCCCGGGTAGAGCATCACGACCTTGGCGCCCATCGAGCCGCCGACCCATTCGACCGTGCCGTGTGCGTCGACGCGGGCCCGCTTGGTATTGAGGTTGTAGACATCCTTGGACCAGTTCTGGACCGTCGTGTAACGCGCCTTCGCTCCCTCGTGAACGAAGATCTCGACGACGGCGGAGTGCATCGAGTTGACGCTGTAGGTCTGCGCCGTGCAGCCCTCGATGTAGTTCACGTCCGAGCCCTCGTCGGCGATGATCAGCGTGTGCTCGAAGGTGCCCTCGCCGGCGCCCTCCATGCGGAAGTAGGACTGCAGCGGCAGGTCGCAGCGGACCCCCGGCGGGATGTAGACGAAGGCGCCGCCCGACCAGACGGCTCCGTGGAGCGCCGAGAACTTGTTGTCCTGTGCCGGAACGCACTTCGTCATGAAGTACTTCTGGACGAGCTCCGGGTACTCGCGGACCGCGGTGTCCATCGAGCAGAAGAGGATGCCCATCTTGGCGTACTCCTCCTTGAGCCCCTCGTAGACCGGCTCTTGGCGCCACACGCCAACAACGCCGGCGAGGTGCTCGCGCTCGGCTTGGGGGATGCCGAGGTCCTCGTAGGTCTTCTTCATGTCCTCGGGCACGTCGTCCCATGAGTTGAAGCGGCCGGTCGTCGGCGGCGAGTAGAGGACGAGGTCGTCGAAGTTGAGCTCGGAGAGGTCGGGGCCCCAGGTCGGAATCGGCTTGCGCTGGAAGATGTTGAAGGACTGCTCGCGCTTCTCCGCCATCCACCGTGGCTCGCCCTTGATCTTCGAGAGCTCGCGGATCACCTCGAGTGAGACGCCGCGGCGCGCGACCAACTCGCCCTGCTCGGTCTCGACGATCGGGCTTGGCTTGGTTATGCGCGTCGCGTCGGTTACGGCCACAACACCTATCTTAGCGGTCGGGATGCCCGGTCGCCCGCCGCGCCTGAGGCGAGGTACTGCGGGTTACCGCGTGAGCCGAAGCGATTGAGCGCGCGGAGGACGCCTCAGATGCGCGGCAGCAGGTCGACGATCGAGCCCAGGACGAGCGTGGGCGTGATTCCGGACGCGTCAAGCGCGTCGGCGCGGAATTTCCCTGTGCGGACGAGGACGCCATCGAGGCCGGCGTCCAGTGCTCCGCCGACGTCGGCCTCGATGTCGTCGCCGATCATCGCCGCGGCGCTCGCGCCGACACCCAGTTCGTCCAGCGCGGACCGGAAGAACGCCGGCGAAGGCTTGCCCGTGACGGTCGCCTGGCGGCCGATCGCGTATTCGAGCGCGACGACGAACGGGCCGGCATCCAATGACAGCCCGTCCTCGCGCTGCCACACGCGGTTGCGCTGCAGCGCCACCAGGTCAGCGCCGCCCTGGAGCTGGCGAAAGATCGTGTTCAGTCTCGCGTATGTGAACTCCTCGCCGAGATCGCCGAGGACAACCGCGTCGACCTCCCCAGAGTCCGGCGCGTCGCCCAGCTCCTCGAGGTCCTCGCGCAGTGCCCGTGTCACATGCAGCGCAACCCGCTGATAGCCATTGGCTTGGCAGTGTCGAACGGCGAGCGCCGCCGGCGTCAGCACATCGCTCTCAGCGACGTCAAAGCTCAGAGCGCGCAGGCCATCGACAACGAGCCGCCGTGAACGCGAGGTGGTGTTGGTCACGAGCCGGAACGGCATGCCGCGGGCGCGCAGTGCTGCGAGCGTCTCGCGGGCTCCGTCGATCACGTTGGCGCCGACATGAAGCACCCCGTCGATGTCGATCAGCAGCCCGCTCCAACGAGGTCCGGCCACGCTGCCTCAGGCGAGCGCTGCGCTGCGCTCGGCCCGAACCTCGAAGCCGGTCATCGTCAATGGGCCGAACGACGTGATCAGCGCGACATCGATCGCGTCCCGACCGCGTCCGACGACCACGCGTCCGATGCGAGGCCTGTTGTTGCGCGCGTCGAAGGTATGCCAGCGCCCGCCGAGGTAGGCCTCGAACCACGCCGCGAAGTCCATCGGCTCGGCTGGGAGCGGGACGCCGATGGCCGGGATGTAACCGAACACGTAGCGCGCCGGAATGTTCAGGGCGCGACAGAACGTGATCGCAAGGTGAGCGAAGTCACGACAGACGCCCTGGCCGGCGCGGTAGGCGTCCGCAGCCGTCGTCCACGGGTTGGATGCACCGGGGACGAACTCCAGCGCGCCATGCACGAAGTCGACGATCGTCTGCACGCGCGTCCAGCCCGGGGCGAGCCCCCCGAAGCGCTGCCACGCCTCGTGGCCGAGCTCGTCGGGCAGGCAGAACCGACTCGGCATGATGAAGCTCAACGCGCTGTCCGGCAGCTCCGCCACCGGAACCTCACGCGTGCCCGGTTCGATCACATCAGCCGGTGCCGCGAGCACGACCTGCGCTTCGTAACTGACACGCGAGCCGCCGCTTGACAGTTCAAAGCGCTCGCACCGATTCCCGTATTGGTCGATATAGCCGTGGTGCGGCGCGCCGGTGTCCCAGCTCTCGCTTAAAATCGACACCCCCGGCTCGTACAGTGGCGCGACCTGCATTATCGCCTCCGCCGCCTGGACGGACTCCAGCCCGAACTCGCAGCCAACAGTGAGCTGTAGCGGCTCCTGTCCCGCGTAGCCCTGGTCATGGCCCGTGGGCTCCGGCTCGGTCATCTCGCCATTGAGCATGACATGTTGCCGAGCGCTGGCAGTGAGGCTGCGGCGGCCTGGTTCAGCCGCCGGCCAGCAGGTTGACCGCCGCCTCGGCAACGCTCACCTCGGCAAGCGTGCTGATGTCGGCCTTCGGGTTGTTGAGGACGATCGAGAGCACGAATGTGCGGCCGTCGCGGCGTCGCAGATACCAGGTCGTGCTGAGCACGCCGGGTTCGGAGCCGCCCTTGTAGGCGACGTAGGGCCAGATGCTGCGGTTGAAGCCAATGCCCGGATTGATCGCGAGGACCTGGCGAAGCGGTGACAGGCCCGGCTTGTCGGAGTCGACCTCGAGCTGGCTGATCGCGTGGGCGAGGTCGGCGGGGGAGGCGAACCACTCGATCGTGTCGATTGCACGGGGAGTGGTCCATGACGCAGCCTCGGCGATCGTTGGCGTGAGGCGCTCGACACGCGGCAGCAGGCGCGTGCGCTCGGCCGTGTCACCGGCCGCGAACGCGCGCATCAGCGCACTGGGTGCCGCGAGTTTCAGGGCGAACAGTTCACGCGTCGTCAGGAACGGCTCGTTGCGGGCGACACTGTGGTTGGCGAGCGCGACGAGCTGAGCCTCCACGGCGCCACGCCCGAGCCGCCCGATGAGGTGGTCGGCGGCCGTGTTGTCGCTGACCGAGATCATCTGCTGTGCGTAGTGGAGCAAAGTGAATTTGCGCCCAGCGGGCTCGAGGCGCATGTTCCCGCTGGGGAGGCTCTTCCAGGCGTCGCGAATCGCCAGCGGCGTGTTCCAGTGAACGCTGCCGTGCTCGATCGCGCTGGCGAGCGCCGCGAGCACGTAGAGCTTGAAGGCGGAGCCGATCGCACCCGGCTCCGTGCCGTTGAGCTCGTGAATCTCTCCGCCACCGCCATGGCCGGCGTACAGCGACGCGTGAGGTGCGAGGCGCTCGAGCGCCTGATCGACCCCGCTCCAACTGCTGATCGCTCGGGGGAGCGGGGAGAGCAGCAACCCCTCGATCAGGTGCGGCGCGGTCGGCGACACGGTGATCGTCACGCGGAAGCTGAAGCCGGCGGCCCCGTTCACCTCGGCCGCCAGTGCGTCGGCGCCGGCGCCCGAAAAAAGGCCCGCGATCACCAGGTCCTGGCGCGCGAACGGCGTCAGGTCGGCGATCAGCTGCTTCGGTGGAACCGCCGCGAGGAAGGCGCTCGAGAAGTGCTCTGCGAGATCAGCCGCGGTCGGTGCCGCACCGCGGTTGAGCTCGCCGATCACCCACTCCAGCTGCTTGCTCGCCGGAGTTGCAGTCACGGGCCCGAGTCTGCTGGCCAGGACCTCAACCCGGGCTGCCGTCCTCGCCGGTGGCGACGCTCCGCCGCAGCCGGCCACGACGCTCGCCACCGCGAGGACAAGCGCGATCCCGGCGCCGCTTCTTGCCGGCGAGGTAAGTCGAGCCTTGGCGCTCCTCATGCCGCGCAACGTACATGGCGTGCCGCGCTTCACGCTCGGCGTCGCGCACCGCCTCGCATTGCGGGTTTTGCCCACCTTGACCCGCGGGCTGGCGACGTCGACAATGCGGCATGTCCAAGCACGAGATCGACGAGTACCTGGCAACCCTTGGTGAGCCCAAGCGAGCAACGCTTTGCGAGCTGCGCGACACGATCGTTGCGATTGTTCCCGACGCCGAGCAGTGCATCTCCTACGGCGTGCCGGCGTTCAGGCTCCGTGGCAAGACGATCGCGGGTTTCGCGGCTTTCCGCAGTCATCTGAGCTACCTGCCGCACAGTGGCTCCGTGCTCCCGCGGCTCCTTGAGGAGACTCAGGGATATACGCAGACCAAGAGCTCGCTCCATTTCCCCGTCGACGAGGCGCTGCCGAAGAAACTCGTGAAGAAGCTGCTTGACGCTCGAATGGCTGACGCGTTCGGCCCGCCGGGATAGTCCCCCTCGAGGCACCCCCGTTCAGGTAGGTGATGACGGCGATCACGCGCCGCTGATCATCATCGAACAGCGGGCGCAGCCGATCAGGTATCGCGTAAGCTCGACCGATCGATCCGACGAGCTCTGAGTCCTCCGCGGGGGCGGATCCCGCGAGCTCCGATCAACCAGCCGCTGCCGCCGGCCCTGAGGCGATCGTCGTGGCGCGCGAGTTGACTCGCCGTTACGGCGAGGGGGAGCCTCGGTACGGGGTTCAGCCACCGGCGCCTGGGAACACGCGGCCGCCACCGCTCGGGGCCGTTTGGGTCGCCTGTGACCAGCTGACAGCGAACGCGGCGCCGGTGCCCTCGAGGACGGTCGGTACGGCGCTGATGAGCGCGCGCGGGCCGAAGAAGCCGCCCCGACCGCCGAAACCATCGGACAGCTGCTCAGCTTCCTCCAGAGCGATCGGCTCGGCCGACCAGTCGGCGCTCGAGATCGTGCCGGTATGGCCGTCGGCGATCCGCACCGCAGCGTTGGTGAAGTTGACGACGCCAAAGTCGGCGAGCGGCAGCGGCTCGCAAATGCCGGTGCTGTTGCATTCCGACGGGGCCTCGGCGATCCATTCCGCCGAGGTCGTGTCGGCGGCCACGAAATGGAGTCGCTTGCTGATTCGGGTGCCGCGGGTCTGGTCGGCGAGCGTCACCGTCACGTAGGGGCCCTTGACGGACACGGCGGCGCTGATCGCGTCGCCGGCCGCGATCGCAAGCTTCAGCGTTACCGGAGCCGACGGAACGAGCTCGTACCACGCGTAGTACTGGGTGGCGCCGCTCGAGTCACAATCGGCCTCGGTACCGACCTGCTCGAGCTTGCGCGAACTCTGCAGAAACCCGCCGAGGCCAACCCAGTAAGCGGAGTAGCTGCTCGAGCCGGGCGTGCAGGTCGCCGCCGGTTGCACCCAGCTCCCGGTTACGTGCTTGAAATGACGAACGACACCTGACTGTCCCGTCACCGCGTACCCGGCCCAGTTGGAGCTCACCGACGGATCGCTCGCGCTCGGCACTGTGGACCCCGTCGTGCCCGTCGACCCCGAAGTGCCCGTCGGCCCGGTCGTGCCCGTCGTCGAGCCAGTCGAGCCGGTCGAGCCCACCGGAGCACTCGCCCCGCCGCTCGCGGCATTGGCCGACGCGGCGGCGCCGGTGCCCAGCGCGCAGAGCAGAACAACGACCAAAAACAGCGTGTAACGACGCAAATGTACCGACCTCGTCCGCGGCCCTGCCGTCGAGTAGATGGCTCGTGCGAACCAGTTTTCTGGAGCGAGGTAAGCCCCGAATTTCAGTGACCTAAGCCCTGACTAAGAGCCGATCTAAAGCCGGCGCCTGAGCGTGAAACGCGGCTGGCGGGCCGCCGACGGCCCGTCCGACGCTCAGCTGCCGGCGCCCACCGGCCAGGTGCCCTCGCCGGTGACGGCGTGGCGCAGGACCTTCAGCGAGAGCAATGCACACTTGCGGCGGGTCGCGGAGATGTCGATGCCGAGCAGGTCGAGCATCCAATCGGCGTCGAGCGCGGCGGCCTCCTCGACGTCCATCCCAATCAGCTCTTCGGAGGCGATCGACGCCGCGGCCTGCGAGATGGCGCAACCGTGGCCGTTGAAGCGGAGGTCCGCGATCCGCCCGTCGGCGACGCGGATCTGGACACCGAGCTCATCGCCGCACAGCGGGTTCTGCTCCTGTGCTTGGAGGTCGTGGGGCTCGAGCTCGCCGAAGTTCCGCGGTCGCTTGTAGTGCTCGAGGATGAAATCGCGGTAGAGGTCGTCCATCAGGCGAACACCCTCTGCGCGCCGCGTACCGACTCGACGAGCGAATCGACGTCGGCGTGGACGTTGTAGGGGGCGAAGCTGGCGCGCGCTGTCGCCGGCACACCGAGCCGCGCCATCAGCGGCTGCGCGCAGTGGTGGCTGGCGCGTACGCAGACGTTCCGGCGCCCGAGCAGTTCGGCGACGTCATGCGGGTGGATGCCGGCGA